>Ga0066388_100000244_pt1 | contig 23227 bp, 20 predicted proteins | sample PanSoiMetaGPlot6_FD_64539 | JGI IMG/M metagenome (GOLD analysis project Ga0066388, IMG submission 64539) | Tropical forest soil microbial communities from Panama analyzed to predict greenhouse gas emissions - Panama Soil - Plot 6 (Hybrid Assembly) | ecosystem: Environmental > Terrestrial >...
CGGACGCTAGCCCGCGCAAACATCTTCTTTCCTAACTCGCGAAAATCAGGAAATTGATTGAATGTTGCAGACAACGCCACCTCGCATCCCTCTGGGTTTCCTTGTGTTATCCTGTTTCTTCGGGGGAGTTTCATACCAGGATGGCCACAACCACAGATATACCTTTGCCTAAGACCAAGCGCGAAGTCATCGACCGCGCCGTAATCCGCTTCGCCGGCGACTCCGGCGATGGCATGCAGGTCACTGGCAGCCAGTTCACGAACACCGTCGCGCTGTACGGTAACGACATCGCCACTTTCCCGGACTTCCCCGCCGAAATTCGCGCCCCTGCCGGAACGCTCCCTGGCGTCAGCGGCTACCAGCTTCACTTTTCCTCAAACGAAATCTTTACGCCCGGCGACGCGGTTGACGTCCTCATCGCCATGAACCCGGCCGCCCTCAAGACTAATATCGCGGACCTCAAGGCAAACGGCATCCTCATCGTCAATTCGGATGCTTTTGCGGAAACCGACCTTCGCAAAGCGCAAATGACTTCGAATCCACTCGAAGACCATTCGCTCGACAAATACCGCCTCTTTTCCGTCGAGCTCGAGCGCCTCACCAAGACCGCACTCGAACATCTTGGCATGGACGCCAAGTCCATCAGCCGCTGCAAGAACTTCTTCGCGCTGGGCATGTGTTATTGGCTATACAACCGCTCGATGGATTCCACCGTCCGCTGGATCGAAGCGAAATTCGGCAAGAAACCGCTCCTTGTTGAAGCCAACAAACTCGCCATGAAAGCGGGCTACGCCTACTGCGAAGCCACCGAAGCATTTCAAGTCAGCTACGAAATCCCTCCGGCAAAACTTGAGCCTGGCCTTTATCGGAATTTGAGCGGCAATCAGGCACTTGCTCTCGGCTTTGTCGCCGCATCGCAAAAATCAGGTCTGAGACTGTTCCAGGGCAGCTATCCCATCACGCCCGCCTCGGACATTCTTCACGAGCTTTCACAATACAAAGACTTTGGCGTCATCACCTTCCAAGCCGAAGACGAAATTGCCGCTGTAACCAGCGCCATCGGCGCCGCTTACGCGGGCGCGCTCGCCATCACCACGACCTCCGGTCCCGGCATGGCCCTCAAAACTGAAGCGATGGGCCTCGCCGTTGCTGTGGAAATCCCGCTCGTGGTCTGCGATATTCAGCGCGGTGGACCGTCAACCGGCCTCCCGACAAAAACCGAGCAAGCTGATCTGCTGCAAGCTCTCTTCGGCCGAAACTCCGAAGCGCCGATTCCCATCGTCGCGGCGGCAACTCCGAGCGATTGCTTCTGGGCCGCAATGGAAGCCTCGCGCATCGCCGTGAAGTACATGGTTCCCGTGATTCTTTTGTCCGACGGCTATCTCGCGAACGGCGCTGAGCCTTGGCGCATTCCCGAGTTGAATGAACTTCCAGACATCCCCGTCAAATTCGAAACGAATCCCGTTGATTTCAAACCCTATCGCCGCGATCCACAAACGCTTTCGCGTCCTTGGGCCGTTCCTGGCACGCCTGGCCTTGAACACCGTATCGGCGGCCTAGAGAAACAAGACGTCTCAGGCAACATCAACTACGAACCACTTAACCACGAGAAAATGGTTCGCCTCCGCGCCGCGAAGGTCGAAGCCATCGCGCAGGATATCCCTCTTGCCGAGCCCGAAGGCGACTCCGACGGCGATCTGCTCATCGTCGCGTGGGGTTCAACGCACGGCTCGATCACCGCTGCTGTCAAGGCGCAGCGTCAAAAGCTTGGGGGACGCGGGCGCATTGGCCACCTTCACTTGCGGCACCTCAATCCGCTGCCCTTGAATCTCGGTGACATTTTGAAGCGCTACAAAAAGGTCCTTGTTCCCGAGCTCAATATGGGCCAGCTCAGCTGGGTCCTACGCGCCAAGTTTCTCGTGAACGCCATCGGCCTCAACAAAATTCAGGGTCGTCCGTTCAAGCAGTCCGAGCTCGAACAAAAAATTGAAGAGCTTCTGGATTGATTTTTTGAGGCCAATGGGGTTTTATAAAAAATGACCACTGCCACCCTGCCACTCTTAACGAAGAAGGACTTCCAAACCGACCAGGAAGTCCGCTGGTGCCCCGGCTGCGGCGATTACGCGATCCTCTCTGCCGTGCAGTCCGTTTTCCCCGAACTCGGCATCAAACGCGAGAATTTCGTCGTCATCTCTGGGATCGGCTGCTCTTCGCGTTTTCCGTATTATATGAACACGTTCGGTTTTCATACGATTCATGGGCGCGCACCCGCGGTTGCGACCGGTCTCAAAACGATTCGCCCCGATCTCGAAGTCTGGGTCGCCACCGGTGACGGCGATGCGCTCTCGATCGGCGGCAATCACACCATTCACATGCTGCGACGCAACGTCGGCCTCAAAGTTCTTCTCTTCAACAACCGCATCTACGGCCTCACAAAAGGCCAATACTCGCCGACTTCGGAGATGAACAAGAAGACCAAGTCCACTCCGTACGGTTCGCTCGATCGTCCTTTCAATCCCATCTCACTCGCCATCGGGGCCGAAGCTACGTTCGTCGCGCGCAGCATCGACGTTTTTCAGGGCCACTTGAAGGACACACTAAAGCACGCCGCTGGGCACAAAGGCTCCGCCTTCATCGAAATTCTGCAAAACTGCAACATCTTCAACGACGGCGCCTGGTTCTCGCTCACCGAAAAAGATGCGCGCAGCGAACACATCCTCCAGCTCGAGCACGGCAAGCCGCTCGTCTTCGGTAAGAACCGCGACAAAGGCATCCGCCGCAAACTCGACGGGGACATCGAAGTCGTGCAGCTCGGCAACGGAGTCTCCGAATCCGACCTCCTCGTTCATGACGCGCATCACCCGCGCCCATCTTACGCATTCCTTCTCTCGCACATGGAGCTCCGCGAAGGATTCCCCACTCCGATTGGGGTCTTGCGGGCCTGGGATGAAGTGCCCCGTTACGAAGATCTAATCCATGAACAACTAAAGGAAGTCCAGGACAAGCGCGGCCCCGGCGATCTCAACAAACTTCTTCGCGCCGGCGACACGTGGCGCGTCGAAGCTCGCTAACTCTCTTCTTTTTTAACGAACCTTCACCAGTTTTTCACAAACACCCGATACCGTCTCTCCTCGCTGTTCACCCCATAACGGAGACAAATCACTGTGACCAAAAAGTTCTCGGTCCATTCGTTGTTGTTTGCTGTTTTTCTTCTCGGTGTGCTTCCTGCAACTGCACAAATCAAACTGATCGCCAACAGCAGCCTTACTTCTTCCCCTGCCGGACTCAACAAAGACCTCTCCGGCCTCGACTACACCCTCGAAAACGGTGTTCCCGCCGATCTTCTTGGCGGCTTGGGCTCCGGCCTGACTTATCTCTCCGGCAACACGTTTCTCGCCATTCCTGACCGCGGACCAAACGCTGTCAGCTTCAATCCCCTCATCGATGACACTTCTTCTTTCGTCGCACGCTTCCACGCGATTGACATGCACCTCCAACCAAATCAGGGCCCGGGACTTCCCTTCACTATTTCGCCGGAGCTCCAAAGCACGACTCTTCTTTATTCCGCCTCTACGCTCGTCTACGGTTCCGGAAACGGTCTCAACATTGGTTCCGGTGTTCCACCAATTAATCGGCCTTCGCGCAATTATTTCACCGGTCGCTCGGACAATTTCGATCCCAATCAATCCTCTCAGGATCCCTCTGATGCGCGTCTTGATCCTGAGAGCATCCGCGTTTCGAACGACGGCGTTTTCGTTTACATCTCCGACGAATACGGCCCTTACGTTTACCAATTCCTTCGCGTCAGCGGCCAGCGTGTGCGCACATTCCGGCTGCCCGATGAATTCTTCGTCGCCCATCCCGCTCCCACTGGCAGCGGCGAAGTCGCCGCTAACCTCAGCGGCAGAACTCCCAACAAAGGGATGGAAGGCATCGCCATCACTCCCGATGGCCGCACGATTGTCGGCATGTTGCAAGCAGCGACGATCCAGGACAATATCTTGGGAAGTCCCGCTGCGAGTTTGCTTCGCTTTGTAACCATTGACGCACAAACCGGCAAGACCACTCACCAATTCGCTTACCTCCTCACCACAGGTTCCGGCGTAAGCGACATCACTGCCATCAACGACCACGAATTTCTCGTAGACGAACGCGACGGCAAAGGTCTTGGCGACGGCAGCAAAGCAAAAGTTAAACAGATCTTTAAGATCGACATTTCGAACGCCGTGGACATTTCCGGCCTCGACGGTACTCACGCTGCCGTTCTGGCCGTTCCCAAAACTCTTTTCCTCGATGTCGTCAAAGTTCTCAACGATAACGGCATCACCTCCGACAAGATCCCGGCCAAGCTCGAGGGCCTCTCCTTCGGTCCGGACATTCAGTTTGACGGGCAAACCGTGCACACCCTCTGGCTCGCGAACGACAATGACTTTCTCCAGGATTTCAGCGGCCCGGGCACCAACCCCAGCCAGTTCTTCGTTTTTGGCGTGTCCGACGCGGATCTCGGGGGCTCGGTTTATGCACCCCAAGACCACTCGTACATGAACGGCGGCATCTAGGAAAATCAAGCGCAAGAAAATGAAAAAGCCCTGTTCGCGGCAATGCGAACAGGGCTTTTTGTTTTGATGCTCTGTGGGCTTACTGCACGGCCACCGATGAAATCCGGTTGTTCCAAGTATGCCCGGATTTTCCACGCACGGAGACTTGCCGCAGATCGGAAACGTCGCCGCCAAACGAGGCGCGCTTCCCCCTGAAATCCCGGTCGTCATAAACCGTCACGCGCGCTCCGCCAAACACACGAATGGATGAGATGTCATCGCCCAAGCCACCTAGCGATTCGCGGCTCTCTCCGCGCCTGATGCAAAAATAGTCGCCGCCGAAATCTCTATCGCGGTAGAAGCAGGCGCCTCCACGATTCCAACGTCCTCCATGCCAATCGCCTCGAGGCGGCCATGTATCATTCGGGTCGCGCTGCCACCAGCCGCCCTCGGAATCGCGTGGGCCCGATCTTCCGCCAACCAGGAAGATGGCGCGGCATCCGCGGTCCACCCAGAGTCCGCGGCCGTCCACGCCCCACGTGCGGCCCGCTTCGCAGGGGGAACCGCTGATCTGCTGTTGCATGGTCACGCGGTCTTGCTGATTCACATCAAGACAGTAATTCCGTCTTCCGTCGTTGGATTCGCACTTTACCGTGCGTTGCGCTGACGCAATCGTGGGCAATACAAATACCGCAATCGACAGCCCTAAACATCGCAGTAACGAGTTCGCTTTCATCGCTTTGTCCTCCGGAATTTGCAGCTCAGAACGACCAGCTGGGAGCTAGTGCCAACACACGCGTTCAGGCTAGCACACTCCGCGCCGGCTTCCGGAAGAGCTTGGTTTCATTGTTTCTCCTGGTCACTAGCTGCTGTTCTTTTTGGCGATATCGCAGAGCATGTCCGAATGGATGTTCAATCCGATGTTGGTCATGTTGTAGACGTGTTCTGTTGCAACGACGTAGACAATTTCGCAAATCTCTCGCTCGGAAAAATACTTTGCCATCTGTGCGAATTTTTCCGGATCGGCCTTTTTGTCTCGCGTCAGCTCTGTCACGTAATCCAGAGCAGCACGCTCGGCTTCGCTGAAGAGCGCGCTGGTCTGATAGTGCTCGAGCGCGTCGAATTTTGCTTGGTTCATCGACGCTTGAATCGTGAACGCCCGGCCAATATCTATGCAGAACACGCAAACGTTGATGCGCGCCACCTGTTCGCGAATCAGCATGACTATTTCCGGCTTCAGCGTCAGCTTTTTGTCCAGCTTTCCGATTCTTCCGTAAAACAGCCCGAAAGCCGCGGGCAGCCGCGCCGAGTGCACTTTTACCGGCGTCAGCACTTTTCCGAATTGCTTGCGCGTGAAGTAGTACGCTAGCTTCATCAATAGCCCCTGCGGATGTTCAATCGGTGGTAGATAGGTTTCCATGTTCGTCCTTCCCTTTGTCCCCTCAATTTAATGCTAGGCCTTCGTGAAAAAGGCTTTCAACGCACAATTTGGCCCTCGCTTATAGGACGAACGGCGCGGCCCAAAATGGACATGGATCCCAGATGCTGGCACGGCAACCGCAAGGAAAACGGCTCGTCGCTAACCCCAGGCCCTTTTGGGATCTACTAATTCTAAAGGACTTAAGTCCAGACATTTGAGCGCTAGCGCCCGACGGACGTAAGTGTCGATTTCCCTAGCCTTCATTCGACATGTAGGTGGAGGCTGGGACAGGCGATACATCCCGATGCCCACTCAGCTTCGAACAGAAACCACAAGGAGATAGGACGATGCGATTCATGGTGATCGTGAAGGCGAACAACGAATCTGAAGCCGGAGTTCTGCCGAGCAAAGAGATTTTAGCCGCAATGGGAAAGTTTAACGAGGAATTGGTGAAGGCAGGCGTGATGCTTGCAGGCGAGGGACTGCAAGCGAGCTCAAAGGGCGCGCGGGTGCGGTTTGAGGGAAAGAAACGAACGGTGATTGACGGGCCTTTTGCCGAAACGAAGGAACTAATCGCTGGTTTCTGGCTTTGGGAAGTGAAATCAAAGGAAGAAGCGATCGAGTGGCTGAAACGGGCTCCCTTCGGCGGCGGCACGGAGGTGGAGATCCGGCAAGTGTTCGAAGCAGTGGACTTTGGCGAGGCGCTCTCGCCCGAGGAGAGGGAAAGAGAAAAGCGGCTAAGCGTCCAGATTAAAAAGCAGACAGCGTCCTAGGGGAGAAGCAGGCCAAGTTGGATTTGAACTATTGTGAGTCGAGGAACAAAATCCAACCTGGCCTGATGCCGCGTGGAGGCTAGATCTGGAGCACGCCACGCGAGCCAAATTTTTTCCACAGACTTCCACCGGCGAGGGTGTTGCGCGGTTAAGCGCGGTCGCGCATAGTCGCGGGGCAGCCCGAACTCGCATAGGGGGAGTACCATGCTGTTTGCTACAGTTCGCCGCGGGAAGAGATCAGGAGTTCGCCTGTTTCCGCACCGCTACAAAGCGGACGGTCGCTTTCACGTGAGCCTGACGAGACAAGGCCCGCATATTCCGCTTCATGACGACCGAGATATTCCGGAGTATCTTGCGAACGGGTATTCGCTCGGGATGAGCAACCGAGCAGCGAGATACAATCCCACGCTAATCAAACCGGAATCCATCAGCGGCTGGAAATAAGACTCCATTTCGCAATTTGCGCTCACGATGGTGCCGCACTCGGTTATCGTAGATGGTAACATGTGGAGCGCGTCCAATGAAAAATGCGAAGAGTTATTCGCTAAAGCCTGTGGGGTACGTGCGGTCGGAATTAATGAAGAGGAAGAATGCGCCGAGGCAGGGGTATTTGGGCGCGCCGGAAGCGCGCGTGGAGATTCTGCCGGCGTTTGCGAAGTGTTTGCATAGACTTGGCGTGGGCGAGGAAGTGATTCTGATCACGTGGCTGCATCAAGGGCGGCGAGACGTGATGAAAGTGCATCCGGGCAACGACAAAAACAATCCACTAACGGGAGTGTTCGGAACGCGATCGCCGGACAGGCCAAATCCGCTGGGATTGCATCGCGTGAAAGTCCTCGATATGGACGGCTTGCGCCTGCGAGTTGGCCCGCTGGAAGCGATTGACGGGACGCCGGTTGTGGATATTAAGGTCGCGCTTGCAAAGAGTTGCGATTGCTAGGAGCCGGGCAGCAAACGCAGATCATCTCAACAAATCCCACAGGCGTTTCCATTCGGTGCGAACCAGGCGCCAATCACTCTTCACTGGCCGCTGTTCACCAGTCGTCAGCCACTCTCCGCTGTCTCCTACTTGCATCCCCGCGCATCTAAGTCAAAATAGACCAGAGACTTCCAGGCCGATGGACGAAACCGCCAAACTCGCTCCGCTTCCTCTGCTCGGCGACGCCGATCCGGTTCCGCAGTCGCTGCTTCTGTCATTCCCAGAGCAGGCTAAAACGCTCACGCTTCTCTACGACATCAGTCGCGAACTCACGGCCATCCTGGACCGCGAAACCCTGCTGCGCAGCATCGCCACCCACGTAAAAAAGCTGGTCAACTACCACGTTTTCACCGTCATGCTCTGGAACGAAGCCAGCCAGCTTCTCGAAGGTGTCTTCGCCATGCACTACGAGGACACCATACCGGCACGCTTCCGCGTTCCTCTTGGCGAGGGTGTGACCGGTACCGCCGCGGCCGATCGCAAGCCCATTCGCGTTCCTGACGTAAAACTCGAGCCTCGCTACCTTCACTGCGACCCGAGCCACGGTGTGCGTTCCGAACTTGTCGTTCCTCTTCTGCTTCAGGACAAACTCATCGGCGTACTTGATCTCGAATCCACTGAACCAGAAGCATTCACTGCCGAAAATGAGCGCATCCTTACGGCTCTCTCTTCGTTCATTGCCATTTCGCTCGAAAATTCCCGCATGTATGAAGAGGCTCGCCGCAACGAACAACGCCTTCTCGCCGAACTCGACACTGCGCGTGAAATTCAGCGTCAGCTCTTGCCGCGCGGCGCCCGCGAAGTTCCCGGCCTGGATATCGCCGCGTCCTATGTTCCCGCGCGCGAACTCGGTGGAGACTTCTACGATTTCCTTCCTTATGGCAATGGCCGCCTCGCCTTCGTTCTTGGCGACGTATCCGGCAAAGGCACGCCGGCGGCGCTCTTTGGCTCGCTCGCCATCGGAATTCTGCGCGAACATGTTGTCGAGCATCCTTGTCCTCCGGCTGAAATGCTCAAGATGCTGAACGGACGCCTATACGCTGCGCGTCTCGATGCCCGCTTCGTTGCCATGCTTTTCGCGCTTTACGATGCGAGCCACCGCACGCTTACGATGGCCAGCGCGGGCGCGCCGCATCCTCTGCTCGTCAGAAATGGAAAAGTTGAAGAGCTAATCGTCGAGGGCGTGCCCCTCGGGCTGCTTACGGATATTGACTACGAAGTTCTTACAGTGCATTTGGAGCCGGGCGATCTGCTGGTCTTCGCTTCCGACGGCATCGTCGAATCCGAGAATCCGAAGCACGAGGAATTTGGAATCGAGCGGCTCTTCTCGCTTCTCGAGAGCAGAGCAAGCGGTGAATCCGTCGAGGATGTTTCGGGTGCGATCCTTCTCGCTACCGATGAATTCAGCGGCTCTGCTCCGCCGCACGACGACCGCACCCTGCTCGTTCTTCGGGTCGCCGAAGAAGTCAGCCCGGCTGACTTTTCTCGCATGCCCGTTATCTACTGAGATGGCATAGCGAGGAATCAGGGGCAAATCAGCGAGCAGCAACCGCCGTGGTCGACGTTGCGCCACTTCCCGCCTGCAACAATTCCGGATTCTTCAACAGCGGCAACCACTTCTCCCGTGTCTCGGCAAATTCCGGCCAGTTCTTTTTGGAGACAGGATCGGAAGGCGGCAGACCCAGTTTTTCAAAATTCTTGTACTGCCCGCGTTGCAAAATCCGGAAATCGAGATGCGGCCCAGTCGAAAGTCCGGTGCTTCCGACAAGCCCGATGGTTTTTCCAATCTCTAGGTGCTCGCCCGGCCGCACGAACATCCGGGAAAGATGGAGGTACATCGTCTCGTACCCATTCGCGTGGGCAACTTGTACCATGTTTCCTTCGCCACCCTTGCGTCCTGCGAAGATTACTCGGCCGCGGCCGATCGTTTGCACCGGCGTGCCGATGGGAGCGCCGTAATCCGTTCCCATGTGCGCACGAACCGTTTTGAGAATCGGATGGAATCTCGCTTTGCTGAAATGTGAAGTAACCGGCGCGCCGAACTTGAGAGGCGAACGCAAGAAAGCCTTTTGCAGAGACTTTCCGTCCGCGGTGTAGTAGCCTGGTTGCCCTGCCGGATCGTGAAACAACAGCGCCTGATATTTTCTGCCATCGTTGTCATATTCGGCGGCGAAAATTCTCCCGTACGACGCGGTCTGACCGGCCGCATATTTTTTCTTTTCGAGCACGACGAGGAACGTGTCGCCCTTGCGCGGATCGGTGTAAAAATCCAGGTCGTAACCGAAAATCTGCGAGAGTCGCATCGCCAGCTCCCCCGATTCGCCGGTATCTTCCACTGCGTTAAAGAGTGAATCGTCTAGCCTGCCGCTCACAGCTACGACTTCCATATGCGATGGAATCTCGCGGATCTTCGCGACGTAGCCTTTGTCCTCCGGAGTGATTTTAAGCACCCGGTCTGCATCAATTTTGTAGTTGATTTCGCGCAGCTGCCCCTCGATGGAGCGGCCGACGGTGATTGTATTTCCCGCGCGAACTTGCCTTAGATTGAATGCGCGCTGGGCAGCGGCAGAAGCTTCCTCTGCTTCTTGCGGCGAAAGACCGAATTTCTGCAATGCGATGGAGAAATTTTCTCCGGCGCGGACGCGCTGGTCTGTGGGAACGACGGTATTTTCGTGAATCGCTGCTGCTTGCTTCTGCGCGAGTGAAATTTCGCGATCAAGATCTGCGATAGATTCCAGGCGTTGCTGAAATGCATAGGCGATCGAAGCACCGCCCGTAAGCAACACGACCCCAAGGACAAAAACAAATTCTCTATTCAATTTCCCCCCATGCCCCACTCGCACACGAACAATTTCAGACAGACTACCCCACCTTCTTGTTTAGTCTCAAGCAATGACGAAATCAAAGAGTCAATTTGGTAAGTTTCCGAAATTGCAATTCGATGCTTTGAAGAAGCCTACGGGTTGCCGAGCTTTGCGGGAGATAGTAAATTCCACGCGCCTGATTTTTTCACCGAATGCGGAGAGCAGAATGAAGTATTTTTTGGCAATTGTATTTTCCTTTTTTGCGCAGATAACGGCAGCGCAAAAGGCGGCAGCACCTGCGGACATTCCTGAGCCCGGAACGACGGAAGCAATTGCAAAGGCGACGACGGAGCCGCGATTTCTTTCACCGTGGGTCGCGTCGGTTCCAGCTTCGAACAAAGTTCCTTCGCCCGAAAAATTCTTTGGAAGAATCATGGGCGCGCCGGGCGAACTGGCAAGTTCAGAAAAATCACAAGCGTATTTGCGAGCGCTGGCGGAAGCGTCTCCGCGGGTGAAATTCTTCACGATTGGAAAAAGTGAAGAGGGCCGCGACATTGTTATGGTGGCGATCGCAGATGAGGCGGGAATAAAGAATCTCGAGCAACTCAAATCCGCAACGGCGACACTTGAAGATCCGAGAAAAGTGGATGCGGCCGGCGCAGACAGAGTAATCGCGGCGGGCCGACCAATTTATTACCTGAACGCGGGATTACACGCCGACGAGACGGGTTCGACGGAATCGGTTTTGGAATTGGCGTACCGGCTTGCGGTTTCCGAGCAACCGATGATTCGCCAGATTCGCGAAAAACTGGTGGTACTGATCAATCCGGTTTGCAATCCGGATGGGCGCGACAAAGTGACGGAGTGGTTTTACACCTATTTGAAGGGCAAGACGGATTACGCAAATTTGCCGCGGCAATCGCCGCCGTACTGGTCGAAGTACGCATTTGTGGACATAAACCGCGACACACATCAGCAAACGCATGAAACGACGAAGGCCGTTCATCGAATGTTTCATGAGTGGCATCCGACAGTTGTGCATGATTTGCACGAAGCTGTGCCGCTGCTGATGTCCTGGAACGGGACGGGGCCCTACAACCCGAACATTGATCCGATCACGTACACGGAATTTCTGGAGCAGGGATTTCATGATGTGCAGGCCATGACGGCAATGGGAATGCCAGGAGTTTCGACCTGGAATTTTGGCGAAGCGTTCAGTCATTTGTACTTGGACTCCGTAGCGATGAACCACAATGCGATCGGGCGCGGATATGAAACGTTTGGAAATTCGAGCGCCGAAACGATGAAAAGGAAGATTGAGAAGAGCGAAACGACGCGCGAATGGTGGCGGCCGATGCCGCAAGCAGCGGAGTTCGCGTGGTCGGCGCGGGACAATGTGAATTACAACGAGACGGGGATTCTAGCTTCGCTCGATTTTGCAGCAAACAACTCCAAGGAGCTGCTGCGGAATTTTTATACAAAGGGTTTCAATTCGTGGCAGAAAGGATTGAAGGACCTGCCGTATGCATTTCTGATTCCAGAGGATCAGGGCGATCCGGCACGCGTGGCACAGTTAGTGGCACGCTTGCTAGGGCAACATATTGAGGTTTCGCGAGCGCAATCTGCAATTCGGGTGAAAGAGGGCGAATTCCCGGCTGGTACATATGTAGTGCGCTTGGATCAGCCGTATCGGAATTACGCAGTGGACCTACTCTCGCCACAGCACTATCCAAAAGATGGAAGCGAGCCGTACGACGATGTTTCCTGGAATTTTGCGAATAATTATCACTTGAATGCGATTCCGACAGCGGATGTTTCCATTCGCTCGGCAGCGCTTTCTGCAATTACTGAAGTGCCGAAGCCAAACGGAACTGTAACTGGCGCCGGGCCAGTTTTTCTCCTGCGCGATACGGGGCAAGAAAGTTTGCTGGCGGCTCGTTACGCGCTCGGGAAATTCAAAATTGAAATCGCGGAGAAGAAGTTTTCATCTGGCGGAGCAGAATTCCCGGCTGGGTCCTGGATTTTGCCGGCACAAGATGGTCTGGCTGATTCGTTGCGCAAAGTTGCAAGCGAAGTGGGCCTTTCGTTCGTCGGCGTCACTGGCGAACCAAGCGTAACGAAGCACGAAGCCAGAGCGCCGCGGATTGGCGTGTGGGTGCCGTGGGCGGATACGGATTCGATTGGATGGATTCGCTACATTTTGGATCAGAGGAAAGTACCGTACGTTTATTTGCGCGATGAGGATATTCGTGCGGGCAGACTCCAGGGCAAAGTAGACGTGATTTTGTACGGGCACGTGGATCTGGAGCTGGCGGAGCAGATTCAGGGGCTGCCGAAGCGCTGGAGTCCGATGCCGTTTAAGAAGACGGCGCAAACACCAAGTTTTGGAACGCTGGCGGAATCGGACGACATTACGGGCGGCATCGGGTATGAAGGACTAGGGCAAATTGAAAAATTTGTGAACGACGGAGGATTGCTCGTGACGCTAGGCAGTGGCTCAATGCTAGCACTCGAAGGAGGCATCGTGCGCGGTGTGCGGCGAGTTGCGGGCGGGGTTCCGCGGAGCACGCAAGGAGGCGGCGCCGCTGCCGCAGCCGAAGCACAAAACGCGATGACGCGGACACCTGGTTCGCATGTGCGCGTGAGTTTCGCGCTGCCAGACCATCCGATTGCGTACGGCTATCCGGAGCGAACGTATGTGTTTCGCCAGAATTTCCCGCTCTACGATGCGCCGCGAAAGTGGTTGCGGATGGCGTATTGCACGTCGTGTCTGGATGGACCGGAAGATCGCAGCGGGATTGTGCTGGAGTGGGGAGACCGTGACGGCGCTCCGTTACTAGTGAGTGGGCAAGTTTGGGGCGAACAAGCGTTAATTAGGCGCCCAGCAATTGTGGATATGCTCGTGGGCAAAGGGCACGTGGTCTCGTTCAACTTCAATCCGATGCACCGCGACATGAATCGCGGCGATCACCGGTTACTGTGGAATGCGATTTTGAATTGGGAGGCGATTCTTGGTGAATTGTCTCGGTGAACGGAACGCCACTCAATTTTTGTATAGCCGCGTGAGGACGTGTAACATCCGAGGCCAGCCAGTCAAGTTAGCTTCCACATCCTCTCCTGGAGACCCAATGAAACGTGCCATGCGTTTGTCTTGCGGACTGCTCGTGCTTTGCTTCTCTCTCTTTTGCGGTACGAACAGCTTTCGCTGCTGAAGAAGCCATTGCTTCGAAAAGCGCGGAAGTTGACGCCCAGAAGCTGCACTATTTGACAGCCGGGCATGGTCCGGCGGTGATTCTGCTGCACGGCTACACACAAACATCGCGCATGTGGCAGCCGATCATTCCGCTGCTGGCTGAGAAATTCACTGTCGTCGCTCCTGACCTCCCCGGAATTGGAGACTCTGCTATTCCCAAAGACGGATTGGACATGAAGACGTCCGCGATTCGCGTCCACGCGCTTGCGAAATCGCTTGGCGTAGAAGAGGCGAGAGTCGTGGGACACGATATCGGGCTGATGGTCGCGTATGCGTATGCGGCGCAATTCCCCGCCGCGGTGGAAAAGCTGGCGTTGATGGATGCGTTCCTTCCAGGTGTGGCCGGATGGGAAGACGTCTACAACAATCCCAACATCTGGCATTTCCGCTTCAAAGGGCCGACGCCGGAAGCACTCGTTCGGGGACGGGAGAAAATCTAATTTGCGTTTTTCTGGAACGATCTCGTGGCCGATAAGACGCGATCGTTACCAGCAGCAGACCGCGACGCTTATGTCGCCGCTTATTCCCGGCCCGGAAGAATGCACGCGGCTGGGCGTATTTCGCGGCGTGGCCGCAGACTGCGAAAGAGTTCGCGCAACTCGCTCAAACAAAGCTAACGATACCGGTGTTGGCCATAGGCGGCGAGAAATCGCTGGGAGACGCGCTTGGCCGGCCGAAGCTGGTATCCACGGAAGCGACGGTGATCGTATTGAAGGGCACCGGGCATTGGATCATGGAAGAGCGGCCAAAAGAAACGATGGATGCGCTGCTGAGATTCTTGTAAGCGGTGGAAGGAAGGCAATAACATTCCAAGCGTAGCGAGACTGATTCATTGTGGGCTAAAAAGACTAAGGGGAAAAGCGTTGGCTTCGACGGCGCAGCCTGCGTCGTTTGGATGGAGATGATCACCGCTATCGTAGGCGGGGAGCAGCTGCGTGGGACGGGCGGGGTCGCGTAAAACTTTGTCCAAATCGACGACGGCATCGAATTCGCCGCTACTAAGAATCCAGGCGTTGACCTTCTGGCGGACGGCTTCGCGTTCGGCAGTATAGAAATTGTCGACGAGACCTTCGAACGCGGAATGTTCGAATGCAGGATTGGTTGTGCCGATGATGCGAACACCTTTTTTGTGAGCGCGAAAGATGAGCTCGCGATAACCAGCGATGATTTGATCGGCAGTGACTGTTTCGCTCGGGGGAGTAAAAGGAAACGCCGGAAAGAGAATGTCGTTGATACCGAGACCGAGGACGACATATTTCACGCCGGATTGATCGAGTACATCGCGCTCGAAGCGTGCGAGTCCGGACTCGCCGAGAGCCGCGCCGAAAGGATTGTTTGTGGCTTTCGGGCTGTCATTCAGCAAGCGGTTGCCAATGATTCCTTCATTGAGGACGCCGATTTCCACTCTTCGACTGGCGTCCTTTTGCAAACGCTCGGCGAGGACGTCGGGCCAGCGGCCATTGGTGTCTGTAGTTGTACCGTCGCCGTCGGTGAGCGAAGAGCCAAAGGCCACGATGGAAAAGGAGCTAGGCGAAGCCTCGACATCAACGCCGGTCAGAAACGGCCATGTGTGAATCGACTTGCCAACGGGAAATTTCGTGGCAGCAGTTGCATCGCCGGTTTCCGTCGAGACGTAACTTGTTTGCTTCGCCAAGGCGTGGATCGTCTTCGCTTCCGTGGGCTGGGGAAGAAAAATGCTAATCGCCAAATCGGAAAGCGCGGGGACTTCCAATTCGACTGGATCGCTCACGGCGAGCGCATCCGTTGGAATCGTCACCGACGGATTTTTCTGGAACGTCAGAGCGCGGTCGGACGCGGGATCTATGTCGGCAGAGGAAGTTCGGCGCGCAATGTGCGCGGCGCTGATGAGCAAGGGCTTGTCGCCGTATGTATTCGAAATTTTAATCCTGACTTTTTTCCCGCCAACACTCGTATGCACGATGAGTCGCAAAGTTTGGTTGCGGTAAGACTGGAGAGCGCCCGGCAAGAACGGCTGTGGGGCCGTTGCCCAAGTTCCGATCCAAGGCCTGTCAACGACGCCAGGGTTTGCGCTATAAGCAAATCCAAGACTCGCGGAAATCGTAACGGCCAGCGCGAAAACTTTGAGCGATGCCCGGGAAGAAATTCGCATCGAGGGTCTCCCATTCACTGATGCCTTTACTCGGCAAATAGCAGCAGTTTAGACGGGACAATTCCGGTAAGGGCTTCCCTCCGATCGATGCGCTGAGATTATTTTTTCGGGAGTTTGGTGCGTGCGAGTTTGAGGGCAACATCGAGGGCGCTGGCGGCGGAGACTTTCACATCCGGCTCGACGCCGAGGCCGGCCCAATCGCTCGATGAGTAGGGATTGATCGCTTTTACTTCCGGGATGCCCATACCGAAGTGGTCGTCAATGCGGCGGAAGATGCCAGAGTGGGAGGTGCCGCCCGTGGTTTCACCGACGAGAGTGGCACGCTTCAACATTTTCAGGTCGTAGCAGAATTGTTCGGCCCCGGAAAACGTTGCTCGAGAAGTCAAAACAAAGACGGGTACGTCCGCCAGGTTGCTTCCGGGCACGGGCGAGCGAGTCCAGGAGCGCTCCGTCGTGTTTTCGCGCGGGTTGTACCAGTATTCGGGATGATCGAAAAGATAGGCGCCGAGGAATTGCACCATCTCCGGTTCGCCGCCGCGATTGTCTCGCAGATCGAAGATAAGCGCGTCGGCGTGATTCACATAGGTCATGGCCGCCATCGCAGGCACGTGGCAGACTTCAGGATCTGGAAAGGAATCGAGCTTCAGGTAGCCAATGTTGCGCTGCAGCAACTGGACTTTTTCGAAAGTGCAATTCTGCTGCTTCATGTTTTCGCGATAGACGGCAAGCGCCTGCGGAGTTTGCGAAATGGGCTGCTGCGGCAACGGATCCTGGAAATAATCCAGAGAAAGATGCCGGTCGGAAGTTACATCCCACATTTGTTGAGTTAGTATCGCCGCAAAAGCCCGGCGATCAGCGATGGCGCTGTAATCGCCATGCTTTTCGTGGGCACTCAATGCATCGGCGATTCTTTGCGCCGCGTCATGATCAACGTAATGCGCTTTAAGATTTGCAATTGCACTATTGAGGACTCGTTTGCGTTCTGAGGGATCGATGCGATTGTCCTGCGCAGCGGAGCGGTTGGGTGAGGCGGTGTCGCGGGATTCAGAAGAATCCGAGTTCATGCGCGACGATGTGGCGGAGCCTTCGCGATTTTCGGTTTGTGGAAAGAGCGAACGAGAAGGAGTCCGCGAATAACTGAGCGAAACCCAACAAGTCGTGAGGACGATCGCCGACAACACGCCGCCGGAAAGAAGCGCGCCAGGACGAGGCGGGGCGTCCTGAAGGACGTAAAGCACGGGAACGCCGAACAAGCGTCGCGGACCGGATGTAACCGCGCGCGGCGAGTGAACGTGAAGATACTCGCTCGGGAGCGAAATCGTCAAATCGAAGAGAAGATCAAGCCAAAGACGGAGGCGCAGGAAAAACCCCTTTTCATCGCGAGCGCGGTCGCGGAAGAGTTGCAGAGCTTCGTCACCGTAGGCTTCGCGGAAATGAGCAGGATACAAGCGGAGCAACCAGGCGTAGAGTTTTTCAGACATAACGCCCCCTCAAAATCTTCTTGGCTCGAGCGACGCGCAAGACTTCCGCGAGCCGCTGCGCTTCCGAGCGAGCCAGTCTGCAGCCTGCCGAGGTGAGCCGATAGTAGCGACGGCGTTCCTCACCGGGCCGCGCATCTTCACGCGAGTCCAGTTCTTCGATAAGGCCTTCCTCGAGCAGAGTGCGAATAGAGCTGTAAAGCGTTCCGGGACCGAGGCGGACGCGGCCGCCGGTTTGTTCGGCAACCTGACGCATGATGCCGTAGCCGTGGAGATCTTCGCCAACGAGCGCGAGGAGGATTTGAAAAGCGGCGGAAGGAAGCGGACTAAGTTTTTGCTTTGGCATAACTACTCGAAGCTCGGTATATCGAAAATCGACTATACTGCGGGGCACCACGACTGGCAAGTTCTTTTTGAGCAGGACCGGAGCATCGGCCTACCGCAAATTGCGGAGTCCGCGAGTTGTTTGTGTGTCCTCCCTCCGGGTGAAGAGAGTGGAATCAACGGTTCCAAAAAATGAAACGCTTTTGGGGGTCAATTCACTATGTTATTTAAGAACGAATTGGCCTGTGGAGGCGCTACTGTCCAAAGGCCTCGAGTCTTGCAGATTCGGCTCTCGCCGATCGGAGGAATTTGTGAGAGCGCTTGTCCTCGTTGCGCTTGTCCTTGCTACTTTTTTTGTCCCGATGGCTAAAGCCGAGACGATTGGCCCGCCGACAACGTGGGACTATGCGTTTTCGACGGACTATGCGACCTGCACGGCCACGTTCCTGACTTGCATTCCCACCAGTGGCAACGTGGTGTTCACGCTGGAACAAATCAGCCTGGATGGCACGGAGCAAAACTCCCCCTGCGTGAAGGGTGGCTGGGAAGAAGTTATTGGAATGACGGGAACCATCAATGGAGCGGCAATTTCGTTCACGCCACAGGATGTTTCGAACTGCACCGCCGATCAGCTTTTTCTGCCATCAGCTCAGCAGGGCAAGATGAGGCCGGCGATTGCCTCTACGATTAACTTCACCGCGGGAGGGATGAATTGGCAAATCTTTGGTCCCGATTTCCAGCCCTACAACAATTCCGTGCTTATTGATAATTCGCTCGGACAGGTGGCGGTAATCAACTGGCAGCTGACACCCGTTGTGACGCCGGAACCTGGTGCGCTTGCGATGGCTGCATTGGGATTGTTCGGACTGTTCTTGACGGCGCGATTGTGCAAGAGTTCCCCTCGCCAAATTCACACACAAAAATAAGAAAGGCGAACCGAGGTTCGCCTTTTTCTTGAAGCTTAATTTTCAGGAGGCTAGCGGCCAGAGCTGAGCTGCGCGTGCGCCGGAAGGCTTGCGAAATAGTTCTGCTCGCGGAGGCGGCGATAGATACGACCCGCAACGCCCGCAGCAAGCGGTCCCTTGATGAGCGAAGAGCGACCGCGAATGAGAACGGCAAGAGCGATCTTTGGATGTGATTCATCGGCGTAAGAGAGAAACCAGCCGACATGCGATTGGTCGTCGCTACACGTGCCGGTTTTGCCCGCTGGAAGTTCATCGCCACCCATATCGAAGCTGCGCTTGCCAGTGCCGTAAAGAACCGCGGCCAACATTCCTTCGCGAAGTTCAGGAAGAAGCGGAGCGATATTCAACTCGCGCTTGATGCGCGGTTCAAACGGAGTGGCGTTCGGGCCGGTTTGGGGATATTGCAAATAATAAAGTGTGCCGCCATTGGCGAATGCTGCTGCAAGAGACGCCAGCTGGAACGGAGTGACTTGGATACCTTCGCCGAAGCTGGACATGCGCGCGACTCCGCCTTTTTGCGGAGGAGCCATGGGGAAGGACCCGGGATGCTCGGCGTCCAAGTTGTAGCCTGCGAGTTCACCTAGGCCAAGAAGGCGCGCGTATTTCGAAACTGTTTCAAAACCCATACGCTGACCGAGCTGTTCGAAAAAGACATTGTTGGAATGGGCCATCGCTTCAGTCAAATTCATGTACTTGCGGCGGCCGACTTTGAGCATGGTGTCGCGCGTGATGACGTTCTCTTCGAGCGCGGCAAGAGCGATCGTCGGCTTGATGGTGGAGCAAGGAATGGCGCCGTCGGAGTAGGCCATTCTCTGATTTACGACAGCGAGGATGCGGCCGGAATTCGGATCGACGGCGACGACGGAGCCGTTGTACTTGCCGAGCGCTTCGATGGCCGCTGCGCGGACGATTGGATCGTCGAAATCGGCGATGTCGCCGAGCGTGGGATCGACGGCTTTTTCGCGCGGGACGTAACGGCGGTGGCGCGAGGATCTTACCGGAGTTTTGCCCGAGCTAGCCGCGAGCACAGGAGCCGGGAAGACACAACAAGCGGATAGGAAAATTGCGAGAGATATTTTTCCGAGTCCGCTGGTCTTCGTCATTCGAGTTTCCCCTGGCTATTTATCCTGCGCGGCGAATCGCGCTTTTTACTTCATGCATGCTGCGGAGTCAACGAATTTCCGTCGCATCCGCGCTTCGCTGCGCGAAGCCACCCACCAAGTGCATTCTTACAGCCAAATCGCGTCGTGTTGCTAACAATGAAGTTAGATGCCGCAGGTGTCGAAACCGTGTTTCTGTTCGAAACACAGTCTCTCACTCTGAGACATAGTTTAGTGAGAAAAAGTTTAGCCTGGCAATAGCGAAGTGGGCCTAGTACGAGCTATGTGCTTTATTTTGAATGGCTGACTGGGGGGACAGTCTCGCTGAGACGAGAACCCTGACCGAAGGGGCAAATCTGTTCCCATAAACAAATAGCGTCCGCCCTGGCGGACGCCCCAAAAGCTTTTCTGAAAACTAATTCTTGCTGGCAGATTGAGCCGGAGCGGGCTTGTCTTCGCGCGGCGTCATGGAGACGACAATGTATTCGCGCTCCTTGTCGTTCAGTTCAGGGACGCGAAGAATCAGCTTGTCTTTGCTGATGCGGAATTGCGCGGTTTCGCCAATCGGCAAAAGCACGGGATGTTTTTCATCCGTGGGGCGGATGCGATAGACGACGTGATCGGCCTGCAGAATATATTCCTGGCATAGAAGCCCTTTGGTTTTCTTGCTCTGCGAATCGGTGCCGAGAAGCTCTCCTGCGACGCTCTTGCCGCCTTTTTCCTGAGTTCCGCATGAGCTCGAATCCATGCGAAGTAGAGTTCCCTTCTGATAGTCGTGCTCCTTCGCCGCAGACACGCCTGCTATTAACAGGGAGATGACGGCGAACTTACTCGTTTTCATGACGAAGCAACTTCCTTCCTGACCTGATGAAATTGCCTGGAAAAATGCTGGTAAGACCGAGGATAGCGAAGACGGATGAAGCAAAGAATGGGAAGAAAGTAGGGCGTTCGGGAAAAAGGCACCTGGCCGTTGGGACAGGCGGCTTCTAACGACAAGAAACGACACGAGCGTGATGTGCGCTGTAAGACGCGCCTTGTCGCTCGACGAGATACTGCGCGATTCGTACGCTCCCCCCAATTCACTTCTCGAGGAAGTGAAAACTGCGAGGAGATCCCCATGAAAACCAATCTTTCGATTCCCAGATTCCCAGGTAAACATGCTTGGCGCGCATGGAGAGTGGCGCTCGCGCTAGGGCTCTTTGGCGGCATCGCCACAACCATTGTCGGCGCAAATCCAGCGGACCATCCGACAACCACTGCCGAGAATTTTCTTCAAGTGCCGGTTCGGCCGGTGGCCATTGGACATCACGGAGTCGGACCGAATCTCGGAGAAGATTCGACCATTCCGATCGAAAACACCGTGGATTCCGTAAAGCTGGCATACAGCCTAGGCGCGCGGGTTGTTGAAGTGGACGTTCAACTGACTACGGATGGCAAGCTTGCCGTCTTTCACAACGATTTTCTGGACGACTTTACATGTGTTGACTCCTTGACCATTGACCAAGTGCAGGAGCGTCTGCCGTTCGTGCCGGAGCTACATCAGGTACTTGCGGTGGCGCGACAGTTTAACCACGGGGCCGGCAACGCGCTCGGAGGGATCCTGATTGTGGAACTGAAAGCCTTGTCGCCGCACTGCGATCCGGGCGATAACCTGGAGCAGACGATCGTCTCCACGGCTGTCGCGGAAATTCATCAAGCACAAATGGACGATCAGGTGATGTTTGATTCGTTTTCACCGGCGCTCCTATTGTTGGCTTCTCAAACCGCGCCCGCGATTCAGCGAGAGCTGGACATTTCCGGATTGCAACTACTGACGCCAGCGCAAATCCAAGCAATTACCGGCTTGCCGGTCACGATTATGACCAACAAGAAAAATTCGCTGGGGCTGACGTGGGCCGAGGTCGGGCAGGTATTTCGTTTGCCGGGTTACTCATCGCCCCAGCAGTTTCTGGAAACCGGCATCGCTACCCAGGTTCGCGTGGTGGGTGGTGAGATGAACTTTTTCGGTCCGGCCGAGCAGCAACAGCCGGGAAGTGGCGCGGCGTTTGTGGCGGCGGCGCATTCGATCGGGTTGCGTGTGTTTGCCGATCCTGCACAGACCGCAGCCGACTGGAATTTCTTCGCGGCGCTGGGTGTGGACGCGATTTACAGCAACATTCCGCTCGGCGTGCAGTTGCAGCCGGCGATTCCGGATCCGTTGCCGTAAGCCTCCGAGAACTCGCGGTGGCGGAGAAGGCTGGGGCACGAGATCACGTGCCCCAGCAGCCTCAATTAAGTTGAGTAGCTAGCGCGAAGAATTCGCGGGCTTTGATGGGCGCGCGGTGCTTGCGGAAGCGGCAGCAGCGTGGGCAGATGCCTTTTCGTTGTGCGCAACACCGTTGGCGCCGTTTGCGACGTTGGTGCTTGGCCCGGGGACTTCGAGCTTCTTTCGCAGGGCGTTTTCGAGTTTCTCGCGAATGTCCGTATTTTCCTTGAGGAATGTGCGGGCATTTTCGCGTCCTTGTCCCATGCGTTCGCCGTTGAAGCTGATCCACGTGCCAGATTTTTCGAGGACGCCTTTGTCCACGCCAAGGTCGATCAAATCGCCTTCGCGCGAAATGCCTTCACCATAAAGAATGTCAAACTCTGCCTCGCGGAACGGCGCGGCAACTTTGTTCTTTACGACCTTGGCGCGCGTCCGCGAGCCGACAACTTTGTCGCCGTCCTTAATGGCTTGAATGCGGCGAATGTCCACCCGCATGGATGCGTAGAATTTCAGCGCACGGCCGCCCGTAGTCGTTTCCGGATTGCCGAACATGACGCCGATTTTTTCGCGAATCTGGTTGATGAAAATAAGGCAGGTGCGCGATTTGGAGACAATGGCGGTGAGTTTGCGCAGCGCTTGCGACATGAGGCGCGCTTGCAAACCCATCGAAGGATCACCCATGTCGCCTTCGAGTTCGGCCTTGGGGACGAGAGCAGCGACCGAGTCCACGACGACGACGTCCACGCCCCCGGAGCGAATCAGCGTTTCGGCGATCTCGAGCGCCTGTTCGCCGTGGTCTGGCTGAGAGACGAGAAGATTGTCCACATCCACGCCAAGCTTGCGCGCGTAGACGGGATCGAGCGCGTGTTCCGCGTCGATGAAAGCTGCCTGGCCGCCGAGCTTTTGTGCTTCGGCGATGACCTGAAGAGTCAGGGTGGTCTTGCCGCCGGACTCCGGGCCGTAGATTTCGATGACGCGTCCACGCGGAAAGCCGCCGACGCCAAGCGCGGCGTCAATCGAAAGGCATCCGCTCGGGATGACGCTCACAGGAACAAGAACGTCCTTGCTGCCGAGCCGCATGATACTGCCCTTGCCGTAAGACTTTTCAATTTGCGAGATTGCCGCTTCCAGGAGCTTTGCTTTTTCGTCTGCCATGTCACACCTCAGTGGAGGAAAATTGGGAAAATGCCTTCAGGGACCGAACCGTTCTGCCAGGG
>Ga0066388_100000245_pt1 | contig 23191 bp, 24 predicted proteins | sample PanSoiMetaGPlot6_FD_64539 | JGI IMG/M metagenome (GOLD analysis project Ga0066388, IMG submission 64539) | Tropical forest soil microbial communities from Panama analyzed to predict greenhouse gas emissions - Panama Soil - Plot 6 (Hybrid Assembly) | ecosystem: Environmental > Terrestrial >...
AAAAAAATGGGCGAAGAAAATGGGCTGGATCCCTCCAAGTCGCTCAGTCCCCACGCCGGCGAAGTGCCGAATTGGTTGGTACCGATCGACGTCCCGCCCTCAATCGCCGATCGGGAAGTGGGCACATTGACCCCCGAAATTTTAAGTTTAAAGTAATTTTGCGGTCACATCCCACGGGCGTTGAGTGCATGACCGGGTGCAGCTTCGACCTCACCATCACTGAGGTCTATGACGACATCAGCCACAACAAAGACAGTCTGCGCCATGCGGCCGAGGCGCCGCGGGCGGTTCCCTCGTACTTAGAGGATCGGGAAGGAGGCAGCGATGGCCAGATATCGCGGTGACGTCGAAGCCGTAAAGGCGCTCGTGCGCGAGACCGAGGTTCATCGCGACGTCTATATCGACGAGGAGGTGTTCGCGCTCGAAATGGAGCACGTGTTCGGCAACACCTGGGTTTACGTCGGCCACGACAGTCAGGTCGCCAACCCTGGAGATTATTTCGGAACCACGATCGGGACCCAGCCGGTGCTGATGGTGCGTCATAGCGACGGCACCGTGAGGGTTTTGCACAATCGTTGCCCCCACAAGGGGACGCGCATCACAACCGAGACTTACGGCAACACCGGAAAGTTCTTCCGCTGCCCCTATCATGCCTGGAGTTTCAGGACCGACGGATCCCTGCTGGCCATCCCCTTGCGTGAGGGTTACGACAACACCGGCTTGGAACAGAGCCATGCCGCCCAAGGCATGAGCGCCGTGCGGCACGTGCACAATTATCGCGGCTTCGTGTTTGCCAAGCTCAACGATACGGGCCCCAGCTTTGACGAATTCTTTGGCGAAAGCCTGTCGAGTTTCGACAACCTGATCGATCGCTCACCGGTCGGAAGGCTCGAAGTCGCGGGCGGCGTGCTGCGCTACATGCACGACTGCAACTGGAAGATGCTGGTCGAGAACCAGACGGACACGTGCCATCCAATGATCGCCCACGCGTCCTCGGCCGGCACCGCCATCGACGTGTGGAAGAATGCGCCGGCGGGCGCCAAGAAGCCGATGGCGGTCGAGATCTTCGCCCCGTTCATGAGCTCCTACGAGTTCTTCGAGAAGATGGGGATCAAGGTCTGGCCGAACGGCCATGGCTATACCGGCGTGCACCACTCGATCCATTCCGACTATTCGGCGATCCCCGGCTACTTCGAAAAGATGGTCGAGGCCTACGGCGAGAAGCGCGCCAAGGCGATACTCGGCGAAAACCGGCACAACACCGTCTACTTCCCCAACCTGATGATCAAGGGGCCGATCCAACTCATTCGCGTGTTCAAGCCGCTCGCTGCCGACAAGACGCTGGTCGAGTCGTGGACTTTTCGTTTGGTGGGCGCTCCCGACGTCCTGCTCGAGCGCACCCTGGTCTACAATCGGCTGATCAACGCGCCGACTTCGGTCGTCGGCCACGACGATCTTGAAATGTATGAACGCGCCCAGGAAGGCTTGCACGTCGACGCCAACCAGTGGGTCAATATCCAGCGCCTGTACGATGCGTCGGAGGTTCCGGATGCGACCGCCGTCACCAACGGCACCACGGAGTGGCAGATGCGCAACCAGTTTCGGGCTTGGTCGAAATTCATGACCATGTCGATGTGACGTTGGGATCGATGACGCCGCCGACCGACCAGGACTTGATCGATTTCGTCCTGCGTGAAACGCGCCTGATCGACCAACATCGGTTCGGGGAGTGGCTCGACCTATTTGCCGACGACGGCGTCTATTGGATGCCGCTCGAATGGGGGCAGACCGACCCGCGCATGACCGCATCCTTGATGTACGAGGACAAGCTGCTGCTCAAGATCCGGGTGGAGCGCCTCAAGGGCAATCGCACGTTTTCGCAAAAGCCGAAGAGCCGTTGCCACCATTTGCTGCAAACCCCGCAGATCGAGAAGCGCGACGACGGCGCCAACCAATACGTGACCTGGACGCCCATGCACTACGTGGAGACCCGCTTGGACAGGCAGGACATCTATGCGGCTTGGGCGACGCATACGCTGGCGGTGATCGACGGCGGCCTCAAGATCAAGCTGAAGCGGGTCGATATCGTCAATTGCGATGCGGCGTTCGGCAACATCCAGCTGTTCATGTGATGGCGGATCGCAAATCCTATGACGGCGTCGCGGTCTGCGCGCCGGTCACGATTCCCTACCGCCGATTTTCGACCAACAGTGCGCATTGGTGGATAGGCCGCGCCCTGCGCGCGTTGACGAGGCAAGCCGGGCTGCGCCCGAAGGACATCGACGGGCTGTCGGTCTCGAGCTTTACGGTCGGTCCCGACACCGCGATCGGCCTGACGCAGCACTTCGGCCTGGCGCCGCGTTGGCTCGACCATGTCCCGCTTGGCGGCGCCAGCGGGGTCGTTGCGCTGCGCCGCGCTGCTCGCGCCGTCCAGGCCGGCGATGCCGACTTCGTCGCCTGCGTCGCCGGCGACACCAACCACGTCGATTCGTTTCGCAGAACGCTGTCAACTTTTTCACGCTTTGCACAGGACGCGGTCTACCCCTACGCATCCGGCGGCGCCAATGCGTCGTTCGCGCTGATCACCAAGAACTACATGAACACCTACGGGGCGCGGCGGGAGGATTTCGCAAAAATCTGCGTTGCACAGCGCGACAACGCGCTCGGGTTTCCCTTTGCGCTGATGAAGACCAGGCTCACGCTTGATGATTACATGTCGGCGCGCCCGGTCTGCGATCCAATCCACCTGTACGACTGCGTGATGCCCTGCGCCGGCGCGGAAGCGTTTCTGGTTTGCCGCGAGGAGGCGGCGCGCTCCCTCGGCCTTGCCGGGGTCCGCGTGCTCTCAACCATCGAACGCCACAACGCGTTTGCCGATGATCCGATCCAAATTCGCGGCGGGTGGGCGCTCGACGTCGCGGAGTTCTGGGCCATGGCCGGGATCGGGCCGGACGATGTCGATCTCCTGGAAACCTATGACGACTATCCGGTCATCTCGATGATGCAGTTCGAGGACCTCGGGTTCTGCCAAAAAGGCGAAGGCCCGGACTTTGTGCGCTCCCATACCCTGACGAACGGCGGGTCGTTTCCGCACAATACGTGCGGCGGCCAGCTCTCCGTCGGCCAGGCCGGCGCGGCCGGGGGATACCTGGGCCTGGTCGAAGCGATACGACAGCTCACCGGCCAGCCGCTCGGCGGCGCCGTCCAGGACGCGCGCATCGCGGTCGTGTCGGGCTTCGGCATGATCAACTTCGATCGCGGCCTGGCCTCAGGCGCGGCTGCTTTGGCGAGGTCCGCATGAGCAAACCCCTGACACCGCCGAACCGCAAAAATCCGCTCAGGAAAACGCCCGCGCCTCTGAGCCCGCAAGGCATCCGCAGCCGGACGGCCCACGGCCTGACCGCCGCGGCCGCCGAAGGCCGTTTCGCCCTGCAGGTCTGCGCCGATTGCGGCGCCATCGTCTATCCGCCGCGCGATGCCTGCCCGGTCTGCTTGTCCGCCCGCCTGCCGTACCGGGACACCGCCGACGGTGGAACGCTCGTCGCAGAAACCACCGTGCGCGTGTCCACCGATTCCTATTTTCGCGAGCACCTGCCGTGGCGGGTCGGCACGGTGAAGCTCGATGCCGGACCGGTGCTGGTGGCGCACCTTCATGACGATGCCCGGGAAGGCGCGCGCGTCCGCCTCGCGTTGAAGCTCGACAAAAGCGGCGCGCCGGTCGTGCTGGCGTTGCCGGCGCAGGAGACGGAAAACATGCAGGACGACCCCCAACTGCGTGAGCTGACCTGCGATCCGAAATTTCGTCGCGTCCTCATCACGGACGGCCGCACCGCCGTCGGCCAGTCGATGGCCAAGGCCTTCTCCGATGCCGGCGCGGCCATCGTGTTCGTCGGCCTCGCCGATCAATGGAAACCGTTTCCCGGAATGGATGCGCTGCGTGCGATCGAGCGCGTCGAGATCGTGCCGCTCGACGTGACCGATACCGAGTCCGTCACCGAGCAGGCGCAGCAGAACGGCGGCCGCATCGACATCGTCGTGAACACCGCCGAGCATATTCGTCCGGGCGGAATCGTCGACCGGCAGGGCCTGACGGTCGCGCGTACCGAGATCGACGTGCGTTATCTTGGTCTCCTGCGCCTCGCGCAGGCGTTCGGTCCGGCGATGCGGGCGCGCGGCGCGGACGGCGTCAACTCGGCGACCGCGTTTGTCAATTTGCTCTCGGTCTATGCCCTGATGAACTGGCCATCCTATGGGGCCTATGCCGCGGTTGAGGCCGCCTGCCTCTCGGCGGCGCAGGCGATGCGCGCCGAGCTGCGTCCCGGCGGCGTCAAGGTGGTGAACGTGTTCTTCGGCCCGCTCGAGACCGAATGGTTCCAGGCCGTTCCCCCGCCCAAGGTCGCGCCCTCGAGGTTGGCAAGCGCCGTCATCGGTGCGCTCCGGCAGGGCCTCGAAGACGCGTTCGTCGGCGAAGTCGCCCAGGATGTGCGCGCGCGTCTCGCCGTCAACCCGAAGGCGCTGGAGCGAGAGCTTTCCGGATGAAGGGCCGCACGCATGATTGATCCGCTGGCATTCGCGCGCGCGATTGCGGCGGGCGCCGTTCGGGTGATCGACCTCACCCAAACGCTCGCGCCCGATTTTCCGACCATTGCGCTGCCGCCGGAGTTCGGCCAATGCGCGCCGTTCCGGCTGGAGGAAGTGTCGCGCTACGACGCGCGTGGTCCGGCTTGGTATTGGAACAACTTCAGCATGGGCGAGCACACCGGCACGCATTTCGACGCGCCGATCCACTGGGTCTCCGGCAAGGATCTCCCCAACAACGCGGTCGACACCATCGACCCGGCGAAGTTCATCGCGCCGGCCGCAGTCATCGATTGCTCGATCGAGAGCGCGCGCGACCCCGATTTTGTGCTGACGGTTGCTTTCGTCGAGGCATGGGAAGCCCGCCACGGCAAGATCGAACCGGGGAATTGGGTGCTCTTGCGCACCGACTGGTCGAAAAAGCCGCCGCGTGCCTATGCCGGCATGCGGGAGGACGGCGCGCACACGCCGGGTCCCAGTCCCGAGGTGGTCAAGTGGCTGGTGGAAGAGCGCGACGTGCACGGCTTCGGCACCGAGACGATCGGCACCGACGCCGGTCAGGCGCACCATTTCAACCCGCCCTACCCGGCGCACTTCTATATGCACGGCAAAGGCCGCTTCGGCTTGCAATGCCTGACCAACCTCGATCTGCTGCCGCCCAAGGGCGCGGTGATCGTGGCGGCGCCGCTCAAGATCAAGCAAGGGTCCGGTAGCCCGCTCCGCGTTATCGCGCTCGTTGCAGGGAGCGCGTCGTGAGCGAGCGTAATGTCGCGATTGTGACCGGCGGGGCATCCGGCATCGGCGCCGAGATCTGCCGGCGGATGCTCGCGAAGGGCTATGAAACGATCTCACTGGCGCTCCGGCGTCCCGATTGGTCGGACAAGCACCTGCATGCAATTGAGGTCGACCTCACCGACGCCAGCGCAACCGCGCAAGTCGCGACGGAGATTGCGACGAAATTTCAGATCACGCACGTCGTTCACAACGCAGGCGCCATTCGTCCCGCGCTGCTTCCCGACGTCAAAGTCGAAGACCTCACTGCGCTGACGCAACTTCACCTCGGAGGCGCACTGCTGCTGGCGCAGGCAACGCTCCCCGCCATGAAAGCACAAGGCTTCGGACGCATCGTGTTGATCTCCTCGCGCGGCGCGCTCGGCCTGCAGACACGCTCTGCGTATTCGGCCACCAAGGCGGGCCTGATCGGCATGGGGCGCACGTGGGCGCTGGAGCTCGCGCCACTCGGAATCACCGTCAACATGATCGCACCCGGGCCGATCGGCGGAACCGAGATGTTCCACGAGATCGTGCCAGCCGGCAGCGACCGCGAACGCGCGCTTGCGCAATCGATTCCGGTGCGCCGCGTGGGCACGCCCGCCGATGTCGCCAACGCGGTGATGTTCTTTGCGGCGCGTGAATCGAGCTTTGTGACCGGCCAGGTGCTCTACGTGTGCGGCGGGGCGAGCCTCGGCACACTTGTTGTGTGACTTGCCAGTCAGGTCGCGACCGATTTGCGGTACCAGTCGACGATCTCGGCTCCCCGGGCGAACCAGACCTCGCGGCGCGAGCGGATGTGCTTGAGCGCCAGGTCGAAATACTTGCTGCGATGCGGGTGTCCGATGAGAAACGGGTGCAGGCAGATCGACATGACACGGCCGCTGCTTGCGCCGTCCTCGTAGAGCACATCGAACTGGTCGCAGATCATCTTGCCGAAGGCTTCCCCGGTTTTCTTGCCGTCGAGAAACGCCGGAATGTCGTTGAGCTCGATCGAGTACGGGATCGAGGTCATCTGTCCACGCGTCACGCGCATCGGATAGGGCTGCTCGTCGTTGACCCAGTCGCCGACGTAATCGATGCCGTTCTCGGCCAGGATGTCCAGCGTCCGGTGCGACTCGGTCAGCGCCGGACCGAGCCATCCGCGCGGCCGGTGACCGGTGCCCTTGGTGATCGTCTCCACCACCTCGCGGATCAGCGCGCGCTCCTCATCCTCGGGCTGCTTGTTGATGAGAATCGAGTTGTTGCGACCGTGGCCCATCCACTCCCAGCCGAGCTGATTGGCAGCCTCGATGATGCGGGGGTATTTGGCACAAACATCGGAGTTGAGCGCCACGGTGCCCTTGATGCCGTGTTTTTCCATGACATCCATCATGCGCCAGATACCAACGCGCACGCCGTAATCGCGCCACGAGTAGTTCAACACGTCGGGCACGAGCCCGACGGTCGCGGCGGTTACCGAGGTCGACGGGCGGTCGAACAGGAAATGCTCGATGTTGGGGATGATCCAGACGGCGACGCGCGCGCCATCCGGCCAACGCAGCCGCGGTCTATCGACGATTGCGGAGTAATCGAAGCGGTCGTGCTCGGCAGGTGCGCTTCCCGACATTTGTCCGGTCCTTACGCTACGATTGATTGTGTCCGATCCTGCGCAAATAGGCCTGCGCTTCCTGCAGCGCGACGACGTCGGCATATTTGGCGTGAAGATCGAACAGGCTTTGTTCGTGCGCGGCGATCGAGCGGTCGCCGACCGCCTCGCGAACGACAATCGGGCGGAAACCGTTCTGAATCGCATCGACTGCGGTCGCGCGGACGCAGCCGCTGGTCGTGCAACCGGCGATGATCAATGTATCGATGCGGCGGCTGTTGAGGCGCGACACCAGGTCGGTGCCGAAAAAGCACGAAGCGTATTTCTTCAGTAAGAGGCTGTCGCCCTTGGCAAACGTCAGCCGCGGATCGATCTCGTGCCCATCGGTCTCGGCCCGCAACGTGACGCTGCCCTTCTGCTTGAGCGCCCAGATGCCGGCGTCGCGCAGATCGACGTCGTCATAGCGGACGGTCGAGAAAATGACGGGAATGCCGCGCTCATGCGCTGCGTCAAGCAGCAATTGGGTGGCCGCGATCTGGCTGTCGAGGTTGGCCCCCAGCATCCGTGTCGGGTCGGTGAAGGCTTTGACCAGGTCGACCACAAGGACGGCTGGGCGCTCGCCAAAGCCCATGGTCAAGCCAAAGCCGCGTTCCTGAAAGAATTGAACATCGCTCTTGGTCGTCACCGTGATCCTCGTCAATGCGCGGGGATGACCTAGGACAGTTTTGGCAGCAGCTCGGCGAACACATCCGGTTGATAGCCGGTCGCCTTGAACAGGTAATCGCGCGACTCCCCGATCACCGCCTTCAGGCGGGCCATGTCGAGGCCGATCACCTTGCCGGCATACTTGCGGATGCGGCCGCCGATGATGACCGTGTCCACGTTGCTGCGCTCAGCCGCCTGCACAACCGTTCCGATTGCGTTGTTCGACGGGTAAAGGTTGATATCGTCCGTCCTGATCACCAGAAGGTCGGCCTCCTTTCCCGGCGTCAGCGAGCCGATCTTGTCGTCGAGCCCAGCGCAGTGTGCACCGCCCATGGTGGCGCAATGGAGCACATCCCTCACCATGAGCGGCTTGGGCGGATTCTGATCGCCGGAGAACCTGCGGTTTTGCGCCATGGCACGCTGGACGTAGAACGCCACGCGCATTTCCATGAACATGTCACCGCCGTACGACGTCTCATTGTCCACGCTCAATCCGGGCTTGATGCCGTGGTTCCACGCGTGCTGAAGCGCGCACACGCCTTCCCCCAGCGCGTATTGCGCATCCGAGCGCGGGCACACGTTGATGTTGGCGCCGGTGTCGACGAAGATCTGCCACGTCCTCTCGGGCAATGCGCCGCAATGATTGAACGTGTTGTCCGGATCGACGAGCTTGTCCTGAACCAACGGATCGAGCAGCGCGGCCATCTGCGGACCCTGAAACTCGGTGGTGATGCGCAGTCCGAGCTTGCGCGCGACCGCCCAGTTATCGCGGTTGGGGCCGGAGAACATGCGCAGGGTGACGAGTTGATCCGTCGAGGAGAAAAATTTGGTCTGCAGCCGCTCGAGGTCTTGCGGCCATTGATGCGCCCAGTCGCCGGCATAAGGCGGGCCCGACGCGTGGACGGCGCGAACACCGCCGTCGATCAAGGCCTCGACCGCCGCGTCGGAATGTTCGGCGCTGCGCGAGTTGTGCGAATTGTCGATCACGCACGTTATACCGGCATCGATGCAGCCGACGGCCGTCAGAAAGTTGGCGATATAGTGGTCTTGCGGCCGGTACGCCTTGGCAAAGGACAGATGGGTCGCGTTGCTGTAATCGGCAAGCGTTGGCGAGTTTGGATTGATGCGGCGAAGCTGCGCCTCCCAGGAATGGCGATGACAATCGACAAAGCCGGGCACGATGATCGTGTTCTGCGCGTCGATCACCTGCGCACCCCCGGCATCGAGCGTAGGAGCAATGGCAGCGATTTTCTTGCCCTCGATCAGGAGATCGCCGCGCGCGAGATCACCGACCTTGTCGTCCATGCTCACGATGGTGCCGCCTTTGAGCAGGATGCGATTCTTTGGATCGATCGGACCCTGGTGCCCAAACCGGTTCGGGTCCTGTGCAACGGCCGCGTCGGACAGAACGGCCGCCGCTCCCGCCGCAAGTGTGGCTCCCGCCTTTAAGGCGGTGCGCCGCGTAACTCGCGCGTCGCTCTCCATGGCATCCTCCGGCATGCTTTTGTACTGTGCGACAAGCCTACCGTAGCGACGACCCCTCGGTAAGGGAGCCTGGCGCAACACTGACCGCCATGATCTCTCATGTCTGCAAGGCGAGCCGGTGACAGACGTCAGGCGAGGTCCGCAGCGTGCCTCGGGCCCCAAAAGGAGCTGCTTCCATGTGCGGGCGCGCGCTGCCCAGCACCGCAATGACCAGCTGGGCAGTGTCAGTCATTCTCGTTGTTGGATTGAACGCGACAAGCCACGCCCACGTGGCGCATTCGTGGTGCACGTCGGGCGCGGATGCGCCGGCGGCCCCAGCTGCGCATTCGACACGTACCAGCCGTGTATGGAGAACGCGCGACTCTAGACTGCCAATTGCGTGGCCAACCCCGCGATCGCCCGCTCCCGCAAGCCGAATCGCGCTCCGCGCAGCCGAAGCGGCGCCGACGCCAGCCCTCAGAGCAATGCAAGCGAGATAGCCACCCCCGAGACAAACACAGCGATAACGAGCGTCAGGTCATCCTGATCGAAGGCAATAATCCACCTCATGGCCCCCACCCCGCCCTCGGATACCCGAAGGACAGCTGCCAACACCACCCACCGCATCTTTATGGATAAGCTTTGCGCACGCGAGAACTGCGCGGTCACGCCTACGCAACGTCGCAACTATCAGAACGTCAGTTCCCTCAGGATCAATCTGTCTGATTCTGAATTCGACGCAAAATGTCGATGGAACTTTTCCACGCGGGAATCGTGCGCCACCCCGACGCACCGAATCAGTCAGTGCGACGATCGAGCCCTCGTTAAAGCGCTTGCCAATGCTTACAATCCACTGGTTCAGGCCACTTAGGCCGCGTTAAGCTCGGGCGGAGACCTGCGCGTAGCAACATGTTGGCGTCGCAAATGAGCGTGGAAGTCGAACAAGCACGAATTGCCTACCAGCCGCTGGGACTGCTTGCGGAACTCACGCATCGGTGTCCGCTTGGCTGCCCCTATTGTTCCAATCCGCTCAGTCTCGATCAGCGCAGCAGCGAGCTTGACGCATCCGTCTGGGCGCGCGTCTTTGGCGAGGCCGCCGCGCTCGGCGTCCTCCAGGTCCACCTCTCCGGCGGCGAACCCGGAGCGCGCCGCGATCTGGTGGAGATCGCCGCGGCCGCCCGTGCGGCTGGCCTTTACAGCAACCTCATCACATCCGGCGTCGGTATTACGGCGGGCACGCTCGGCAAGCTCGTCGAGGCAGGCCTCGACCACGTTCAAATCTCCATCCAGGACAGCGGTGCCGATTCGGCCGATATGATTGCCGGTTACCAGGGCGCCTTCACCCGCAAGAATGCACTCGCCGCAGAGGTGGTTCGGCTTGGTCTTCCTCTTACCGTCAACGTAGTTGTGCACCGCGCCAATATTGAACGCATCCCGGCGATGGTCGATTTGGCCCTGAACCTCGGGGCCAGCCGGGTCGAAATCGCGCATGTGCAATATTACGGGTGGGCGCTCAAGAACCGCGCCGCACTCATGCCGGAGCGCGAGCAAGTCGCGCGTGCGGCCGCGGAGGTCGAGGAACTACGCCGCCTGCATCACGGCCGCATCGTGATCGACGCGGTGGTGCCCGACTACTACGCCCGCTATCCCAAGCCTTGCGTTGGCGGCTGGGGACGACGGTCACTCAACGTCAATCCGTCCGGCAAGGTGCTGCCCTGCCACGCCGCCGAGATCATCCCGGGCCTCGAGTTTTGGAACGTCAAGCAGCACTCCCTTGCCGAGATCTGGGAGAACTCACCAGCGTTTCGCGCGTTTCGCGGCGATGAGTGGATGGCTGAACCGTGCGCAAGCTGCCCGCGGCGGGAGATCGATTTCGGCGGCTGCCGATGCCAAGCGTTCGCGCTCACTGGCGATGCTACGGCAACCGACCCGGTCTGCCATCTTTCGCCCAACCACGGCCTCGTCGCGAAGCTCGCCCACGGTGACGCCGATGTGCCTTTCGTCTATCGCCGTTTAGCCCCCACCGCGGCGGCACCCGTTGCCGAGATCACGAGCCGTTGAGCCTGGTAGGCCCATCAGGCGTTGCGCCACAACCGGCACGCGACTATAGTTTCAGCTTGAATAAGAACAGGAGGAAGAGCATGGCCTGGACAACTCCGACGCTGGTCGAAATCTGCATCGGCCTGGAAATCAACGGCTATCTGCCGGCCGAATTCTGATCCCCCCGGGGCGCCGGCCCCATTCAGCCTGATGCCCGCCCCGTGCGGCGGGCGGTTGGCTTTGCCCAAGCGTCGCGTGACGACCGTAGACCGGCCAAACCCGCCGGCGGCGTGAGCGTTTGCGCTAGTCGAGGGCTCCGACCTTCCTTGAGCCGGGCGCGTTCCTGACACAAACGACTTTCACGCGCTCATCTTGCCCGATCTCCTGTCCGATCGAGGTTTCGGCAAGATAGGCTTGGCCGTGCATGAAGCAGGTGACGGGGTTTCCGAACTGCTCCGGCACGAACATCGTGTGGATCGCATTGGATTGACTGCAGGCCGCAAGATCAGGGGTTACGGCCAGCGAGCAAACAAGAATCAAGGCTGTCAGCACCAAAAGCTCCCATGAACGCGTAAAGGACGCGTCCCCCCGTGGCTTGGCACCGTCATGCACGCGACCGGCCTGTTATTGCCGCAGCTTCAAGCAAGAGCTGGGCCATAGGGCGTAGCCCGCACTGCCTAGCGCGGAAAACGCTTTAAACTTCAACGCTATGAGGGACGCCGCCGCGTACGTCTCCGCCGTGCCTTAGGCGCGGGTCGCGGTCGAATCAACGACTCTATATATAATGTGATGGGTCATTAGTCACTGTAATGGGATTTGATCCTCTCCATCAGCCACAACCATGCTTCAGCCTCGGCGGGACCCGCCGTCTTCTGCACGGCGCTTTCGAGATACGCCATCTCCTGCTCGACCTTGCCGCGCGGAAGAAAATCGAGGCGGCTTGCCAAGATTGCGGCCTCAATCACGGCGGATTGGGCGCGGTTGAAGCCCGCGAACGGCGCATGGGACGCGCTGCGGACGATCCGGCAGTGAAATCGTGGCCGCTGGTCGTCCTCCTCGACGCGCACCACCGCCAGTTCGGCATGTGCCAACGCGTGTCTAAGACGCGGGACCGGCACCTCGGCGGCGGCGGTTGTGGGCCATTGCTCGCGTCCGCTCAGGCATCCGGCGAACACGCGCACGTCGTCGGTGTAGTTCGCGACCGCGAACGGCACGGCCCGCAGGTTGTCGAGCGTCGTCGAGGGGCGAAATGGCGCGATGATCCAGCCGTCGCCGTCCGCGATAATTCCGATCGGCGCGATGTGAACACGACCTTCGCGATCGGCGGTCGTGACAATCGTCTCGCGGATCATCGGCATCGCATCAATCTTTTTGTCGCGGCGCGGTCTCTCCCGCAAGCCGGCACGTGCGTTTTCGGAACATGCGCTAACTTTTAGACTTGGTCCCGTGCAGCGTGTGGCCGGCCTTGCGCAGACGCGTGAGGTCCTCGACCAACCGGTCCGCGCCGCATCCCCAATCCAGCGGCTCGTCTTGGGTATATCGCTTGCCGAGTCGCCAGGCGATTTCGGCTTTCATCAGCTCGGCGCCGAGATAGAACGCATGCGCCGCGTCGCCTTCCACGGCCAACTTGGGAAACAGCGAAAACGCGTCCTGCGACACGTGGTGGCCGTCGCGATTGTAGATGTGAATGCCATCCTCGGTCGTTTCGATCCGGAAATTGCCGTCTTTCACCTCGGCGGCGAGCTCGCGAATGTCCTGCGCCGAATTCGGAAACGGAGAGCGATCGTGCAGTTGCACGAGGGCGGCTCCATAATCCTTCGGCAAGCTCTGATCCTCGCGCGCCGCATACATTATGCGGCGGGCGGCGTCATGTTCCTTAATCGTGCGCCGCGTATGCGGGCTGACCTGCACCACCAGCAGGTTGCGGATGTAAAGCTCGGAGCAAATTCCCATCAGCGCCGCGGTCACCCCGCCGGAATCGGCGTCAGTCAGCTCGGTCAAGTTGCCGGTGCCCATCAGCAGTTCGGCCTGCGGCAGTCTGCGGCGCAGCTCGGCGTAGCGCGACAACGAGGCCATGAAGCCGAAATGGATTGGATCAAGAATGGGGTCGAGCACGGCGGCGATGCCGCGCTTGTCCGCGGCCTCGGCTGCCCGCAGCAGCGACGACAGATCGGCATGGGGTGCGGGAACGAGTATCGGCGTCACCGTCGTGCCGGCCGCGATATCGAGCGTGTGCTCGGTCAGGCTCAGCAGAAAGTTCGCACCCGAGCGGGCAGCCCGTCGCAGTTCGTTCGTATCAGCAGAATCGACACTCACCACAAAGCCCGCGCCGGTGAGTTCCCGCACGGCGTCCTCGAGGTGTGGAAACGGCGTGTCGGGAAGGCAGCCGAGGTCGATCACATCGGCGCTCGCCTCGCGCATCGATGTGGCGCGGGCCAGAATTGCGTCGACCTTGAGCGCAGGCGCGTCGATGATCTCGGCAAAGATGCGCATGTCGTAGCGCGACAAATCCGGCTCGCGGCCGCCCTTGCCGAAATAGGCCGGCAGGTCCTTGAGCTCGTCGGGGCCGCGCTCGAACGGCACGCCGAACTCTCCCGCAAGGCGATCGAGATCCGCGCGGCAGCGTCCGGGCACGAGAACACGCGTTGCGTTCAACGGACGCGGCAGGCGGCGCGAAATGATTTGCTGCGTCATGAGAGCAGCGACTTTCACGCCGACATCGAATATCGACCACTCGAACGACGTGTCACCGAGCCCGGTGAGGAGCTTCTCCAGCCGATGGCAGGCGAGATGGCCGGTCAGAAACAGGATGCGCTCGCGCTCAGCCATGTGGTGTGAGCTCGAGCTCGCGCTTGCGCTGCGCCAGAGCCCGCTCGAGCTCGACCAGCGTTTCGACGATCTGCGTTCCCTCGAACGATTTGAGCCGCTCGGTATTGTCCAGATCGATGCGACGCGGGAATACTTTGACCATGCCCTTAGGGGCTTCGGTCTCGAGCTCGGGGGCCGTGTCGCAAGCAAACACGAGCACCGGAACGCGGCACTTACCGGCTTGCGCAAATACGTTGGTCGCCAGATTGTCGGAGATTCCATAGACGCACTTGGCGACCGTGTTGGACGTCGCGGGCGCGACCACAAGCGTATGATAGACGTTGTAGTAGAAGTTTCCGACCGGCGGAGCACTGGCGGCGGTGTCGCGAAAAATGCGCGCCGATTTCGGCAGCGTCAATTCCTGCTTGTACATGCGCACCACCTCGGCGGCGGCCCGCGTGACGAACAGATCGACCTCATCGAGGGCTTGGATCATCGCGAGGCATTCCTTGAAGAAATGCCCCGATCCGGTGAGCGCCCAACCCCAGCGCGGCGTTTTGACTTTGGCCATCGGGCTTACTCTAACTCCCTTAGCCGGCGCTAACGCAAGGCAATGCGGCTGCCAATGATGCCGCCGTTGAAAGCAACGGTGGCGGACGGCCGCTGGGCGGGTCCGGCGATCGCCGCCTCGATCGCGCTGGGGCGCAGGAACGACGCGAACGATCGATCGACGATACCGCGGGCGACAAGATCTTCGATCCGGATCGGCTCGGGCGGCGGATCCACATGCTTGATCAGCAACACGCGCTGGGCACCGATCCGGCCCGCAAGCCACGCCGCGAGCCCGTCGCTGGTGACCTCCCAGGACCGGGGAATCTCGCTCGAGCTCAGCACCATCTCGGTCGGCGACCAAACCGGCACGTTGCCGGCGCGCAGGGCGCGATGAATTGCGGCGATCGACGCCGCTGGGATGAATCGTCGGTCGAGCGCAGCCAACGCACGCCCGTATTGGGCCATGCCCAGCAGCGCCATGTGATGGGCCGCGTCATCGTCAAAGCCCATTCTCGGCTGCGCGGCTCGCACCGCATCGGCGAACGGCCCGCCTCCGGGCACGAGCACGATCTCGCCGGCGCTGCTCGCGATGGCTTCGAGCCAGCTCGGCAAGTCGCTCGAGAACGCGTAGCTTCCGCCCAGTTTGACGACTGTGAGCCCGCGCCGCCCGCGCATTCACTCAGAGCCCGTGAAGCGGGTCTTGCCCGCGGCGGAAGGATAGAGTTGGTAAACCTTTGCGACATCTGCCTGACGGTCGCGGGTGATCTCGACCCCGACCGCGCCCGGCCCAACCTCCAGCTTCTCGACCCGAACCGTCACGCTCGTGACCCGCGGGTAGTTGAGCAGGCAGTCGGCGATCCGCTCCGCCAGCGTCTCGACCAGCGGGACGTGGCCCGACCCGGCCACGATCCGGATAGCATCCATGATCACGTCGTAGGACAGAACGTCGCGCATATCCGAGGCCGGACGGCCGAGCCGCGCGGCGGTGACGTCGACGTTGAACCGAACATTCTGCGGCTTGTCCTGTTCGTGCACATAAGCCCCGACCCGCACCGGCATCATAAAGTCACGCACAAAGATGCGATCGGTTGCCTCCTGTTCACGGCCCGGGCTCTCGAGATAGGGACGCACCGCCGCGCGACGGTGATCGGTTTCAATGGAGGGACGCTCCTTCCCTCCAATCCGATCGTCCCGGGGGATGAGTTCCCGAACCATCCGCACGCAATGGGGATCAACGCGCGCCGCTCGTTGACGTCCGGCGCACAGGGCCCCGCGGAATCCGAGGAAGTCGGGCGCGAGCATCAATAATCTCGGGATGTCGGGCGGCTCCAACGAACCGGCGAGCCCGGTCATCAGCCGATGTCGTCGACAACGATCCACATAGTCCTGGAGGCTGGCCATGTCGGCGTGATCGAGCAATCGACCAGAGGCCTTCCCCGCCGTATCGAGCATCGCACCGACGAACCCGCATTCCGCGATCAGCGGAAGCAGCGCCATGTCCGGCTCGCGATCGGCGAACATGACCGCGACGACGTTTGTAGCTCGCGTCAAAGCCGCCAGTGCGCGGACGCAATCCCTTCGCAGCGGTCCCGGCGCGAGGCCCACCTTGACGTAATCAACTCCGGTCCGCGCCAGGCCGTCGACCGCGGCCACCATGGTATCGGGCTCCATCGGAAGATCGCCCGCAACCGCGCTCACCGGTCGTCGGCCCGCGACGGCAGCCACCGTTTCCCGCACGGCCTCGAGCGGAAGCGCCCGCAAAGCGCCCTCGCTCGGATCCTTGAGGTCGATGATGTCGGCGCCATGCTCGAGCGCAATCTCGGCCTCTCCGGCCCCGGTCACGCTCGCGAGCATCAATGTCATGGCCGCGTCCAACGACGACAAAATGCATAAGAGAGGAATTGATTGTGGCTCGGTCCCCCGCGATGTTCAACCGCGCCGGCGCAACCGAGATGGCGCTGCGCCTCGATCCGCGGACGAGCCTCGTTCCCAAAAATGCTGCGCCGCAATACAAGTTCCTGCCAACATGCGTGCGGGAAGGCATTATCTCGACACAGAGCGGCCGTTCGATCGGACCGCCGCGCAATCGTGCCTGGAGCATTCCAATTGCTTCGTGTTGTCCTTATCGCCCTCGTTCTAGCCGCAGGGCTTTCAGCTGCAAAAGCGACGGATCCGATCGACTTCAAAATCGGCTACCTGCGCGTCATCAAGCCGCGAACGGCGATCTCGCTCGTGGAGGTGCCGCCCGTGAACAACGGGCTGGCCGGTGCGCAAGCGGCGATCGCCGACAACAACACGACCGGTCAGTTCCTCGGCCAGCGTTTCTCACTCGAGGACGTCAAGCTCAAGGATGGCGATAACCCCGCAGCCGCCGTCGCCGCACTGGCCGATCGCGGCGTCTCGGTCGTGCTCGCCGATCTGCCCGCCGACGCATTGCTGCAGGCCGCCGACGCCGGGCGGGCGCGCGGCATGCTGTTCTTCAACGTCGGCGCCACCGACGAACGGCTGCGCGAGAACGACTGCCGCCCCAATGTCATCCATACGGCCCCGTCACGGGCGATGCTGGCCGATGCGCTCGCCCAGTACCTCGTCTGGAAGCAGTGGCGGCGATGGTTTCTGGTCGTCGGCTCCCACGAGACGGACAAGCTCTTCGCCGAAGCGATCCGGCGGGCCGCCCGCCGCTTTGGGGCGAAGATCGTCGAGGAGCGCGTCTTCGAGGATACCGGCGGATCACGGCGATCGGACAGCGGCGTCGTCCAGATCCAGCGTCAGCTCCCGGTGTTCACCCAACAGGCCCCGGCCTACGATGTCCTTGTCGCTGCCGATGAAAGTGAGGTGTTTGCGGGCTATTTGCCGTACCGAACCTGGGATCCGCGGCCGGTCGCGGGGTCGGCCGGCTTGGTGGCGACAAGTTGGGATGCATCGAACGATCAGTGGGGTGCAACGCAGATGCAGGATCGCTTCATCAAGCAGTTCGGCCGGCGCATGACCGCCCTCGACATGCAGGCGTGGACGGCGGCGCGGATGATCGGCGAGAGCGCCGCGCGGACCGGGGCCAACAGCCCAAAGACGACGCTCGACTTCATCAAGGGGCCGGACTTCGCCCTGGCGGCGTTCAAAGGCCAGAAGTTGACCGTGCGGGATTGGAACCTGCAGCTACGCCAACCGATCCTGCTGACGGATGGAAAGACAATCGTGTCGGTTTCCCCGCAAGAAGGGTTTCTGCACCAGTTTTCGGAGCTGGATACGCTCGGCTTCGATCGCGGAGAGAGCAAATGCAAGTTGAATTGAACGCCGGGCCGGGGCGCGATGAGACCGCGATATAGTCTGCTCGGCATCGCGGCGGCGATTGCGCTCGGTAATCCGGCCGGCGCATTCACGGCGTATGTTTCGAACGAGAAAGGCAACACGATCACGGTTGTGGATACGGACAAGCTGCAAGTGGTGAACACCATCAGGGTCGGTCAACGGCCTCGCGGCATAGAATTGACCAAGGACGGCAAGTTCGTCCTCGTTGCCGTGGGCGACGACGACAGGATCGAGATGGTCGACGTCAAGTCCGGCGAGATTGTTGCAATATTGCCGTCGGGGCCGGATCCCGAGCTGTTCACGCAAGACCCGGCCGGCAAGATCCTGTACGTCGCGAACGAGAACAACAACACCGTGACGATCATCGACATGGACAAGCGCTCGCCGCTCGCGGAAGTCCAGGTCGGCGTCGAGCCGGAAGGGATGGGGATCAGCCCGGACGGCAAGACGCTCGTTGCAACCTCCGAGACGACCAACATGGCGCATTTCATCGACGTCGATACGCGCCGGACCGTTGCCAACGTCCTGGTCGATGCACGCCCGCGTTTCGCCGAGTTCAAGCGCGACGGGTCCGAACTTTGGGTCTCCTCCGAAGTCGGCGGAACAGTCAGCGTCATCGATCCCGCAAAGCATGTCGTCATCAAGAAGATCACCTTCGCCATTCCGGGACTGCGCAGCGAGGCCATCCAGCCGGTCGGGATCAATATCACCAAGGACGGAAAAACCGCGTTTGTGGCGCTGGGCCCGGCCAACCGCGTGGCAGTCATTGACGCGGCGACGCACGAGGTGAAGAAATACCTGTTGGTCGGCCAACGCGTGTGGCACATGGCGTTCACGCCGGACGAGCGCTATCTACTGACGACGAACGGTGTTTCCAACGATATCTCGGTCATCGACGTCGCAAATCTCAAGGTGATCAAATCAATTCAGGTCGGCGAGCTGCCATGGGGTGTAGCGATTTCACAGCACTGACGGTCGCGCCGAGGATCGCGCCAACATGATGCATGGTACCGCGCCCGCGCCGTCCGTTGCGCTTGCCGTTGAAGGCGTCAGCTATGCCTACGGGACGCGCCGGGCGCTCGCAGACGTAACCTTCTCCATCGCCCCGGCAACTTTCGCGGTCCTATTGGGGCTCAATGGCGCTGGCAAGACCACGCTGTTCTCACTGATTACGCGCCTCTACGGCACCCGATATGGCCAAATCCGCATCCTGGGCCACGACGTGGCGCAAACACCGGGCGACGCGCTGCGTCTGATCGGCGTCGTATTTCAGTCACGCACGCTCGATCTCGATCTCTCGGTGATGCAGAACCTGATCTATCACGCGGCGCTGCACGGCATCGGCCGCGGCGAGGCTCGCAAGCGCGCCGGCGAGCTGCTGCATCAGATCGACCTTGCCGATCGAGCGCGCGACAAGGTCCGCAATCTCTCCGGTGGTCAGATGCGGCGCGTTGAAATTGCGCGCGCGCTGTTGCACCGGCCGCGCCTGCTCGTGCTCGATGAACCAACTGTGGGTCTCGACGTTCAGTCGCGGGCTGCCATCCTGGATCAGATGCGCCGGCTCGTGAGCCGCGAAGGGGTCTGCGTTCTGTGGGCAACGCACCTTATTGACGAGGTTTCCGCCGGCGACGACGTCATCGTCCTGCATCATGGACGCGTTCTGGCCCGCGGCCCGGTCGCGCGCGTCTGTGAGGACGCGGGCGCTTCAGATATCCGCGAGGCTTTCGCGCGCTTGACCAAGATCAGCACCGCCGACGCGCCGGACGAGGCCGCATGACCATCGAGGTTGCCTCCGGAGTCGACGCGCGCTTCTCGCCGCTGCAATACGCCATTTGCCTCACCGGCATCGTCTGGCGAGAGGGGCTACGCTTTCTGCATCAGCGCGAGCGTTTCGTCTCCGCGCTCGTGCGGCCGCTGGTCTGGCTGTTCATCTTCGCCGCGGGATTTCGGCAGGTCCTCGGCGTGTCGATCATTCCGCCCTACGACACCTATGTGCTCTACGAGGTGTACATCACACCCGGGCTGGTCGCCATGATCCAGCTGTTCAACGGGATGGCGTCGTCGCTGTCCATGGTCTACGACCGCGAGATGGGCAATATGCGCACATTGTTGGTGAGCCCGTTTCCCCGCTGGTATCTGCTGTCGTCGAAGCTTATCGCCGGTACTGCCGTTTCGCTGCTGCAGGTTTACGCATTTCTTTTCATCGCGTGGTTCTGGGAGATCCAGCCGCCGCCGATCGGCTACCTGACCGTTCTGCCCGCCCTCGTTCTGACCGGCTTGATGCTGGGCGCGCTCGGAATGCTGATCTCCTCCGTCGTCCGGCAACTTGAAAATTTCGCCGGCGTCATGAACTTCGTGATCTTTCCGATGTTCTTTGCATCATCGGCGCTCTATCCGTTGTGGCGGGTCCGGGAAGGAAGCCCCGCGCTCTACTACGTTTGCCAAGCCAACCCTTTTACGCACGCAACGGAGCTCATCCGTTTCGCGCTCTACGGGCAGGTCAATTGGATTTCGCTGGCGGTGGTCTGCGCGTGCACCGCGGTGTTCATGATCGGCGCCATCCTAGCCTACGATCCGTCACGCGGCCTGTTGGCGCGTCGAGGCGACCGTGGAGGCGCCGCTTGAAACGACTATTACCATTCGTGGTCGCAATTTTGCTGCTCGGGCGATTAGGCCCGGCTTCGGCGGCTGATCCGCGCTATCCGGATTGGCCTTGCAACCAGATCAAGGTGCCGGAACTCTCGGCAGCCGCGGTTTGGGCGGGCCCGCCGATCGATGACGTCGGCGACCGCTGGGAGCAGGATCCGCAGATTAAAGACTTGGTCGTCCGCCTTGCGGCCCGTCGCACGTCTCTCGACGAGGCCGAAAAGGCTATTGGCGATTTTCTTGCGGCCAATGCGGCAGACAAGGTGACGAAGGCAAAGCTGCTGTTTGCAGGCTTGTTTGCCACGCTCAATCGCGAACGCAGCGTCGTGATGGACGGAATCGAACGCTTTACGCAGCGACGAGCGCAGATCGCCGACAGAATCAGGACCGAGGCACGTCAGATGCGCGAGCTGCAGGACATGCCCAGCCGCGACGAGTCGAAAGTCGAAGAGCTGACCAACAGGATCGATTGGGACACCCGCGTTTTCGAGGATCAGCGAAAAACGATCGGCTACGTCTGCGAGGTTCCGACCATCATCGAGCGGCGCCTGGGCGCACTTGCCCGCGCAATCCAGCAATCGATCGAATAGGCCGTGCTCGGCGCGATCACTCGTTCGGCCGCGGCACGGGTTTCGCCTCTTGCAGCGGGAGCCCCGCCTCGCTCCATCCGTCGGTGCCGTCTGGGTACCAGATAACGTTGATATAACCCATGGCGCGCGCGCGCCTAGCGGCGTTCCAGGACATCCAGCAGTCCCGCAAACAAAAGACCACCACCGGCTTGGCAGGGTCGCCGCCGGTGATGCGCTGCAGCTCATCCCTGAAGTAAGTCTCCATCATCGGCGCGAGTTCGCCATAGCCGGTGTCCGGAAGCCAATGACTCCCCGGAATGCTCGATCGCGGCTTGTCCCGCCAGATGGTTCCTGCCGGCAGGTTGTGCGGCCGCGGCGGACGCGGCAGGACGTCGACAAACACGGCGTTGCCGCCTTTCCAGATCGCTTCGGCCTCCCCGGTGGACACGACTCGTGCGCCGGCAAGCGTCGCCGGCGTCGGGGCGCGGTAGTTGTCCAGGCGATATGTATGGGGTTCGGCCGGCGCCGGCTCGCCCGCCCGCGCGATCATCGATCCGGGCACCAGCAGGCCCGCCAGGACGCAGACGAGAGCGCGCAGCATCATTTCTTCGAGAGCGTGGCCTCGGTGATGAGTTGATCGTTGTCGTCGAGCAATGGAACGCCGTAGCTCAGCAGCAGCCGGCTTATGTCCGTTTGATTCTCGTCGATCAGGCGGTTCAGCACGCGCTTCCAGTCCTGATCCGCGAAACGCACGCCCATACCGGTGCGAAAGTCTAGCCGGGGACCGCCCTTCTCCTTGGTCAGGGGCACGACCGTCGTCGGCGAACTGGCCTGCTTGGCGTAGTAGCCCGCCATCGGCCCCCACAGAATCCCGGCATCGATCTCGCCATCGGCCAGATCCTTCATCATCGCGGCCGCCGATGAGTCGATCCGAGTGTCGATCACCAGCGGATATGGTCTGGCCTTCACCATCAACCCGTTGGTCACCATGTAGTCGCTTGGCGGCGTCCGGGCGACAATGCCGATGCGCTTTGATCTGAGCCGCTCGTCACCCAAATGGTCCACCCCATCGAGGCCGCTGCCGATCTTGAACACGAGGGCATAGACCGTGCGGTAGTAGGGATTTGTCACCTGGACCAGGTCGTAGCCCTGTGGAACCCCCATGATCACGTCGCACTTGTAGGCGCCGAGCGTGTTGCGGACGAACCCGGGCGAACCCGGATACCACGCGTAGGCCAAGCCCTTTCCAAGCTTTCCGGCAAACAGCGTCGCGATCTTGTTTTCAAAGCCGGTCCCGTCCTCGGCAGAGAACGGCATATTGCGCGGATCGGCGCAGGCGCGGAACACGTTGGGGTCGATCAGCTCGATCGACAGGTTGCCCGCTTCGGGGTTTTGCGCAACCGCCGCTGCGCCCCCCAGCACCATCGCTCCGGAGCCGAGGGCCGCCGCGATCAACCAAGCAACCGATGAGTCCATCTCATCTAATGTCCGATGCAGCTCGCTTCAGCCTTCTCGGCCGCCGGTGGCTTGTCTTCGTGCTTCGCCGGCCGTCCGCGCGGGATCGCCTCGTTGGCGCGGGCGCGCAGATAGACATAGATGTCGTCGATATAGCACATGACGTTCGGGTTGGCGCCGAACGCAGGCATGACGTTCTGCTGCGCGGTATTGACGTTTTGCCGACCGCTCGCGACGAGGCCGAGGTAGTCGCTGTAGTTCATGGTCTTGAGCGAGTTGTCGAGTGCTGGCGCATAACTCGATCCCTCGCCGTCGGGCCCGTGGCAAACGTGGCAGGAGGAATGGTAGCGCCGGAAGCCTGAGTAAGTGTACCAGTCGACGGCTCCATCGGCGCCGATCTTGTAGGTTGGATCGCCGGCCTTGTCGAAATACTTGCCGTCCTCATCCTTGACGGCTGCCGGGTCTCCCGAACCATCTGCGAGCGCGGCCCCGGCCACGCAAACGGCGACGGCGACGACGATCGCGGCCACAGAGCTTTTGCCCACGCGACGATCCTCAGCTGATGTTTCTTTCAAAGTCCAAAACGCGAGCGGCGCGTCGCTCGGAAGCGACGCGCCGGGCCTCGTTGGGCCATCTGATGCTCAGGACCTAGGGCAGCGCAAACACGGTGAGCTGGCCGCCGAGCGAGGTGTAGTCCTTGAGCGCG
>Ga0066388_100000246_pt1 | contig 23191 bp, 20 predicted proteins | sample PanSoiMetaGPlot6_FD_64539 | JGI IMG/M metagenome (GOLD analysis project Ga0066388, IMG submission 64539) | Tropical forest soil microbial communities from Panama analyzed to predict greenhouse gas emissions - Panama Soil - Plot 6 (Hybrid Assembly) | ecosystem: Environmental > Terrestrial >...
CAGGCTTTCGAGCGCAACATCCGGAGTGTAGTTGCCGTTGATGTCCACCATCAGCAGGATGTCGTCGCCGAGGATGCGCCGCGCGATCCGCACGCGCTCGAGGTCGGACTGCGGGCTTACCCCGATCTTGAACTTAACGCCGGCGAACAGCTTCTTGTCGACTTGGCCAAGCTGCGTCTCGAAATCGTTCTCTGAATCGTTGGTCAAATAACCGGTCGTGGCGTAGCACGGGATGCGGTCCGCCGAACGTCCGCCCAAAAGGTCGTGCACCGGAACGCCCAGGCTTTGGCCGATCGCGTCGGCGAGCGCGATGTTGATCGCGCTCAGCGCCGCGGTGTGGTGGCCTTGCACGCCGAAATGATAGAGCCGGTTGTAGATTTGCGCCGCAATCAGCTCGAAATCGAAAATGCTGCGGCCGACGAAGAACGGACGCAGCAGCGCGAGGTATTCGCCGATCGGCGCGAGCGGACCGAGCGCCTCGCCATGGCCGACCGAGCCGTCGTCTGCCGTCACCGTGACCAGCGCAACCGTGCGGCGAAAATTCAATCCACGCGCCATGCCGTAGGCTTTTTCGCGCGGCAGGACGTACTCGAGCGGCGTGAAGTCAAGGCTGACGATCTTCGGCGTTGCCAGACCGGCGTTCTGCTCCATCATCGCTCCGTCAGTACCTCGTTCTTGTGACGCATCGCCCGCGACCCGTTCGTTGACACGTCTCGCCCCCTCGCGGATCATTAACATAACGAACGAAGCGCCGGGAGGAGACCATGACGGGGAACGCCGCGCAGGTGAAGATCGCAGTCGTCGCTGCAGCCATGCTCGCAGCAAGCGTAGTCGCGGTGCGCGCCGAGCCGGTGCGGATCCGGCTGTCCTTCATCGTTCCGGTCGCGAACTGGGCGACGATGCTGTTCAAGACGCCCGGGCTCGCGCGCTACCTCGACAAGTCCTACACATTCGAGGCCGTCCACTACAACAACACGACGTCGCTTCCGATCGCGCTTGCGGCAAACGAGCTCGAAATCGCCAACTTCGGATTCTCCTCGCTGCCGATCGCCATCCTGAACGCCGGCATGACCGACCTGCGGATCATCGCCGACGAGCTGCACGACGGTGTCCCGGGCTACTACTCGAACCAGTACCTCGTGCTCAAGGACAGCCCGATCAAAACCGTCGAGGACCTCAAGGGCAAGGTGCTGGCCGCCGCCGGCTACGGCACCGGCACTGACATTCCACTGCGCGCGATGCTCGCCAAGCACAACATGCAGGACAAGCGCGACGTCACCATCATCGAGGCGCAGATCCCGGCCATGCCGGCGATGCTGAAGGACCGCAAGGTCGACCTGATCGCACTGCCGCTGCCATTCACCGCTAATCCGGAGGTGCGCGCCACCACGCGCACGATCTTCACCCAGGCCGACGCGATGGGCGTCACCCAGCTCGCCATGTGGGTCGCGCGCCAGTCGTTCATCGACAAGAACCGCGCGGCGCTGACCGACTTCATGGAAGATGTGCTGCGGCAGGAGCGCTGGTACCTCGACCCGGCCAATCACGCGGCAGCCGTCAAGATCGCCGCCGAGCTCACCAAATCGCCGCCCGACCGCTGGGACAGCTGGCTGTTCAAGAAGGACGGCCAGAACGGCGACTATTATCACAACCCCGACGGCAAGCTCGACCTCGACGCGCTGCAGATTGCGATCGAGACCCAAGTCAAGCTCGGCTTTCTCAAGCAGACGCTCGATATCAGGAAATTCACCGACCTGTCGCTGGTCGAAGAGGCGGCGAAACGCCTGAAATAATCGCTCCCGGGATCATGACATGCGTTGACTGGCCGCCCGCGCCCATCGATCATTGGCGCAAACAAAATCCGGGGAGAACACAATGCGCCTGAAGACTCTTCTGGTCGCCGCGCTTCTTGCGACGGCGTCGGTCGGCTCGGCTCAAGCCGAACCCTTGAAAATTCGCCTGTCGTACATTGTTCCGGTCTCGAACTGGGCAACGATGCTGTTCAAGACGCCGGGGCTCGCGCGCCATCTCGGCAAATCCTACACCTTCGAGGCGATCCACTTTCAGGGGACGCCGCAGCTTATCACCGCGCTGAATGTAGGCGAGCTCGACATCGCCAACCTCGGCTTCACCACCCTGCCGATCGCCATCACCAACGCCGGCATGAGCGATCTGCGCATCATCTCTGACGAGCTGCAGGACGGCGTGCCCGGCTACTACAGTAACGAGTTCATGGTGCGCAAGGACGGCCCGATCAAGACCTACGAGGACCTGCGCGGCAAGATCGTGGCGACTAACGTGTTCGGCAGCGGCACCGACGTTCCGCTGCGCATCATGCTCGCCAAGCACAACCTGCTGGACAAGCGCGATCTCACGTTCATCGAGACGCCGGTTCCGGCGATGCCGGCGATGCTGAGCGAGGGCAAGGTCGAGCTGATCGTCCTGCCGCTGCCGTTCACCGCAAACCCGAGCGTGCGCGCCGCAACCCGGACGATCGGAACCACCGGCGACGCCGTCGGCATCAATCAGCTCGGCATGTGGGTTGTTCGGCAACCGTTCCTCGACAAGAACCGCGCCGCCCTGGTCGATTTCATGGAAGACGCGCTGCGGCAGGAGCGCTGGTACCTCGACCCGGCCAACCACGCGGAGGCGGTGAAGATCGCGGCCGACGTGACCAAAACGCCACCCGACCGCTGGGACAGCTGGCTGTTCAAGAAGGACGGCCAGGGCGGGGACTACTATCGCAACCAGGACGGCAAACTCGACGTCGAGGCGCTGCAGAAAACGATCGACCTGCAGGTTCAGTACGGTTTCGTCAAGCAGCCGATCGACGTCAAGAAGTATGTCGATTATTCGTTGGTCGACGAAGCAGCCAAGCGGTTGAAGTAGTACGACGGCGCCGCAACACGGTCACCTCTCCCCGCTTGCGGGGAGAGGTAACCATGTTGCGAGTGCGCGGGACAAGCGCGGACGGGTTAGCTCCTACGCATACTTCAGCACCTTGGTGGCGAGCGCCGCTCCGTCGACCAAAGCCTTGAGCTTGGCCCAGCCGATCTGCGGGTGACTGCGACGGCCAAACCCGCAATCGGCACCGGCCATGACGTTCTCCTTGCCGACCAGTTTCGCAAACCGCTGGATGCGCTGGGAGACGAGCTCCGGGTGCTCGACCACGTCGGTCGAATGGGTCACCATGCCGGGCACGATGATCTTGCCCGCGGGCAGCTTGACGTTCTCCCACACCACGTATTCATGCTCGTGGCGCGCGTTTGCTGCCTCGAACAGGTAGCACTGCGCGTTCACGCGCAGCATGACGTCGACAATGTCCGCCATCGCAATGTCGTAGACGTGCGGGCCGTGCCAGCTGCCCCAGCAGAAATGATAGCGGATTTGCTCGGGCGCGATGCCCTTGAGCGCATGATTGAGCGCCTCGACCCGCATCAGGCAATACTTTTTGAATGCAGCAAGCCCCATCTTGATGCCAATGCGGTCCCACAGCGCCGGGATCCAGGCATCGTCGACCTGCACCAGGAAACCCGCCTGGGCGATCATCTGGTATTCGGTCCGCATCGCGTCGGCGATGGCGTACACGAATTCCTCCTCGGACTTGTAGAACTCGTTCCTGCGATAGGGCTCGAGCGACGCCGGCGCCGTGGTGGTGAGAAACGCGTCCTGCGGCGCCTGCGCGCCGAGCGACGCTCGGAACACCTCGATCTCGCGCGCCATCGCGGCCTGCCCCTGGTAGGTGATCTCCCCCGTGCAGGCAAAGAACGACGCGCCGCGCGACAGATCCTCGTTCGGCCGGTAGAACAAGGTCCCGCGTTCGGTCGCGTATTTGTAGAACGCGGCGAACTCCTCGCGGTCCTTGCCCTCGATGAACACCGTGGACGCGACTTTGCGCGGCTCACAGCCGCCGAGCCGGCTTTCGGCGTAGCGCAGCCAGTCGCCGTACTTGGCGAACTCGCCCTCGTTGATGATATCGAGCCCGACCTCGCGCTGCTTGGTCACCGCCTCGGCGACAAGCGCGCGCAGCTTGGCCTCGTGATCGGGTGCGTTCGGATCGAGCGCCACGAAATCCGGCAGGCTACCGACGTGAGTGGTGAGGATTTTTTCGGTGCTGCGTCGCATGATCGTGACCTCAGATCGCGCTCACTTTGCCTTCAGCCCCAACAACTGCGCCGCGTTCTCCTTCAGGATCAGCGGACGCACTTCGGGCCGGATGTCGATCTTCTCGAAGTCCGCCATCCAGCGATCGGGCGTCAGCGCCGGATAGTCGGACCCGAATAGCACCTTCTTGCGCAGCAGCGTGTTGGCGTAATGCACGAGGATCGGCGGAAAGTACTTCGGCGACCAGCCCGACAGGTCGATATAGACGTTCGGCTTGTGCTGGGCGACGGCGAGCGCCTCCTCCTGCCACGGGAACGACGGATGCGCGATGATGATCTTCATCTCGGGGAAATCGACCGCGACGTCGTCGATGTGCATCGGGTTGGAATATTTCAACCGGATGCCGCCGCCGCCCGGCATGCCGGAGCCGACGCCGGTCTGCCCGCTATGAAACAGCGCAATCGCGCCTTCCTCGGCGATCGCCTCGTAGAGCACGTACGCGCTGCGGTCATTGGGGAAGAAGCCCTGGGTCGAGGGATGAAACTTGAAGCCCTTGACGCCGAACTCGCGCACCAGCCGGCGCGCCTCCTTGGCGCCCGCCCTGCCCTTGGCCGGATCGATCGAGCCGAACGCGATCATGATGTCGCTGTTCTGCGCGGCGACCTTCGCCACCTCTTCGTTCGGATAGCGGCGATGGCCGCTCTCCTTCTCGCTGTCGACGGTGAAGATGACGCAGCCGATCTTGCGCTCGCGGTAATAGGCCGCGATCGCCGGCGTGGTCAGCTCCTCGCCTTTATTTCCGAAGTAGGCCTTCATCGCGGCGCGCTGGGCCAGTTCCTCCGGATCGGCCGCTTCCGGCGGCGTGTGGGCGTGGGTATGAATATCAATGGCTACCAGGGAATTGAGGTCCCACATCGTTCGTCCTTTCCTGCAATCAACTGGCCGTCTGTCCGCCGTCGACCGGGATCACCGCGCCGCTCATGTAGGACGCCGCATCCGATGCCACGAACGCGATCACATTGGCAATCTCGCGCGGCTGCGCGAAGCGGCCGTTGAGCACCCGCGGCCGCGTACCCTCGGGATCATTCAGGTTCCGGGCGACGTAGCCTTTCACCCGCTCGGTCAGCGTCAGCCCCGGGCAAATTGCGTTGGCGCGCAGGCCGCGCGGTCCGTACTCGACGCAGAGCTGGCGCGTGAACCCGATGATGCCGGCCTTGGTGGCGGCGTAGACCGGAATGCCCCGGCCGCCGATCAGGCCAAATCCCGAGGAGATATTGACGATCGCACCGCCGCGCGGCGCCTCGAGCAGCAGCGGCAACAGCGCCCGCGTCATCAGAAACGCGCCGGTGAGGTTGAGATTGATGATCCGGTTCCAGTCGTCGAGCTTGAGCTCATGCGCCGGGCTGTGGAAATTAGTGCCCGCGTTGTTGATCAGCGCCTTGAGTGGGCGTCCGTCGGCCGCGACGCGATCGCTGACCGACGCCGCATCCAGCTCGCGCGTCACGTCCGCGACGACGCCCTCGCAGCGTACCCCTGCCGCCTTTAGGTCCTTGACCGCCGCCGCGAGACCGCCGGCATCGATATCGACCGCATAGACGTGGGCGCCGAGCTCGCCCAGCACCTGCGCGGTGGCGTGGCCGATACCAGCCGCGGCCCCGGTTACGACCGCGGCGAGGCCGTCGAATGTCAACTCCGCGAGCACGGGCAGTTCCTGTTTGGCTCGAACCTACAGGCATTTGCCGCGCGTCGCGAGGCGGCAAACGTGCGCTAAAACTGCCGATCTGCCATTCGGCGGACTGGTTTCGCGAGGTCCCGTTTCAGTGTAGTTTCGCCCCAAATCGGCCCGCAGGCCCCACCAACTGCCTTGCTAGAGGAGCCCCTATGAGCCAAGCGGCAATGACGTTGTCGGAGCGCGCGGACGAGCTCGAAGAGCGGATGATGCACGAGCTCAACCAGAAGATCGCTACTAAGTCGGTGCTGTTCGGCATGGGCGACGGCAAGGTCGAGATCCAGAGCGGCAACGATCTCCTGGCCCAGAATCCCGGCAAGTATTTCCTGATGGGTGCCGACAAGCGCCTGCCTGAAATGCCGGAGAAGCCGACGCTGATCGATTTCTTCAAGCGCCGCTTTGCTTCGACCGCGCACCTGCTGCAGAGCGCCAAGCACGCGCTCAACAACGGGCTGCCGGAAAAGACCATCCTCGCCTGCCTGCTGCATGACATCGGCGTGGTGAGCTTCATCCGCTGCGACCACGGCTATTGGGGCGCGCAGCTGATCGAGCCCTACGTTGACGAAGAGGTGAGCTGGGCGATCCGCATGCATCAGGCGCTGCGGTTCTTCCCGGACGAGTCGGTCGGCTACAAATACCCCGACCAATACATCAAGCTGTTCGGCCCCGACTACCGGCCGGAGCCCTACATCGAGGAAGAATACAAGCGCGCCCGCAATCACAAGTGGTACATGACGTCGCGCATGATCACGGTGAATGACATCTATTCGTTCGATCCCAATGCCAAGGTTGAGCTCGAGGAGTTCACCGACATAATCGGGCGCAACTTCCGGCAGCCGAAGGAAGGGCTGGGCTGGGACAATACGCCCTCCTCGCACATGTGGCGCACGCTCAACTGGCCGACGCGGTTCTTGTGAGTTGCTTGTCGCTGGGACGTGCAACACACTCCGACCTCATCCTGAGGAGCCCGAGCGAAGCGAGGGCGTCTCGAAGGATGGCCAAAAGGAACGTGCTCGCCTGCGGCAGTCCTTCGAAATGCGCCCTGCGGGCGCTCCTCAGGACGAGGCCGGAGAAGGTTTATCGGCTCGCACGGAAATCGAGCTAGGGACACAACGTCGAATATGATCACCCGCGACCGCCTGCGTGCCGGCATCTTCCTGCCGCCGTTCCATCCCAACGACGAAGATCCGTCGTTCTTGTTCGAGCGTGACTTTGAACTCATCCAATTTCTCGACAAGCTCGGCTACGACGAGGCCTGGATCGGCGAGCATCATTCCGGCGGTTACGAGACCTATGGTTCGCCGGAATTGTTCATCGCCACCGCGGCCGAGCGGACCAAGCGCATCCGGCTCGGTACCGGCGTCATCTCCCTACCCTATCACCATCCGCTGATGGTTGCGGACCGCCTGGTGCAGCTCGATTACCAGACGCGGGGGCGCGCCATGTTCGGCTTCGGGCCCGGCTTACTCCCATCCGACGCGATGATGCTCGGCATCAACCCCGACCAGCAGCGTGACCGCCTGGCGGAGGGCTTAGACATCATCATGCGGCTGCTCGCCGGCGAGGTCGTCACCGCCAAGAGCGAGTGGTTCGAGCTGCGCGAGGCACGGCTCCAGCTCAAGCCCTATACCCGCCCGCGGCCGCACATGGCGGTGGCGAGCGCGATTACGCCATCGGGCGGCAAGCTCGCCGGCAAATACGGGTTCGGCATGCTCTGCGTCGCGGCGTCGAGCCCGGCCGGCTATGACGTGCTCGACACCAACTGGCGCATCGCCAACGAGATCGCAGCGGCGCGCGGCGCCCGCATGGATCCGCACGATCTGCGGCTGATGGCGCCGATCCACGTCGCCGAAACGCGCGAGCAAGCGGTAGCCAATGTGCAGAAGGGATTCGAGAAGTTCCTGCACTATTCCTATTCGCTACGCGCCGAGGGCCCGATCGCGATCGGCCTGCCGGCCTCGATCAGCATGGATAACGTTGAGGAGCTCAACCGCACCGGCAAAGCCTCGATCGGCACGCCCGACGACGCGGTTGCGATGCTCGAGCGTTTTTGGCAGAAGACCGGCGGGTTTGGCTGCATGCTGATGCTCGCCCACGACTGGGCAGACTTCGAGGCCACCAAGAAATCCTATGAGATGTTCATGCGCTACGTGCTGCCGAAGTTCGCCGGCCGCAACGAGGCGCGCGAAGCCTCGTTGAGCTGGATACGGAGCCATCGCGAGGAGTTCAGCGGCGCCGGGAAGGCGGCAGCGATGAAAGTGGTGAACGCCTACCTGGCCGAACAAGCGGCGAAGACCAAGCCGGAAGCGGCGGAATAGTCTTTAACGGTCGGGCGTCATCGCGCCGACATTTTGTCGGCGTTTTGGCATTGATGTTGCTGGCGTCTTGACTGCCAACATCTGACCGTATCGGCAATCGAAACCGCATTTCGGTTCGCGCTTCGGGCCGGGTGACCTCCCCGCGCGGCAGCTATTGCTGATCCCGGGTCTCCAGTATCCGATCTTTGATCAGCCGGGCCGCACCTCGGCTCCACGAGTTGTCGGCGCCCATGCGAAGTCCACTGTCCGCATCGGAAACGATGGCGCCCGTCCGGGCGTCGCGAATTTGAAATCTCACGGTATATTCTGTGCGGCTGATCCGCTTCACGACGCCGACAAACGATTGCTCCGCGCCCGACTTCAGGGCGATGAGGGCGTCGCAGCCATCACACTCGCGAAGGGTGTGCGCCTTCGCTGCGGCCGCGTCGACGTTGCCGACGTCGACCAGATGGTAGCGCCCGGACTGCGCGAACAGCTGACGAACTTCATCCGTAACGCTCGCTAGTCGTGCGGTGTCAGATGAAGTCTGGCCCGTAGACGCCGCGCCAGCGCTGAAATCCTCAAGCTCAAAATCGAAAATCGCGAGCTTGATAGGCGTCGGCACAGCCGCACTTGCCGAAAACGCTATCGACCATGCAGCGCACAGTAAGCATGCTGCCACGGATTTGTGCCCACACCAGCCCCACAAAGAGATATCTCCGGTTCCGGGCTGTTGCTGAGGCACGGACGCTCTCCTGCGACCCATTCGATGACCGACTTCGCGACGCCTCATGTTGCCTCTCCCAAGTTGGCGACTGCGTTCAAGACTGTGAAACTATACGCCGCACGTGGGCTCGGAAGTAGGGGCGCGGCAATGGCGAACCGCCTGGTAATTCTGTGCAGCGCATGCCTCTTGTGGGTCAAAGCGGAAGAACTTGTATTGAGCAAATGAGATCGGCTTTGACCCGCGATAGTAGAAATGTGAGCGACGGCACGGTAGGTCCGCAAGCTCAGCGGAGGCTGAAACCAAGTCGAGCCGCACCGGCGCCCGCTTGACGCGCGACCGGCTCAATATTGCACCTTGGGCCAATGCACCTAAGGACAATTACCGCAGCTCTGGAATTGACCTAAGTGGCCGCTCGCCAAGACGACAAGCAGAGAGGAATAGGAAACGCTATGAACAAGAAGCTGTTAACGGCAGTGATTGCCGCCGCCTTTGTTACCGTCAGCGCTGCGTCCTGGGCTCAGGTAGCGGCCGGCGGCAACGCCGCACCGAAATACGGCAATGTCGAAGCTTCGAAGAATAAGAAAGTTCTCAACCACGGTGTTGGCGGAAACTCAGCGCCGACATATGCCAAAGTCGAAGCCTCGAAGAATAAGACCGTCAGCAAGCATGGCGTCGGCGGCAACGCCGAGCCGGTCTACCCAAAAGTCGGCATACACTAAACGCAGCACTCTGATGCCGTTGGTTGTCCGTTTCGGTGAGGCTTCAGAGTAGAATAAGTGCGCCGAATACCGCTAATGCCCTTGCTGAAATGGCCCCGCAACCCTCCGAGGATTGACGGGGCCTTTTTACTGCACGCGTTCCTGCCTCCCATCGCCGCGTCGTGCAGGCAACGCGCGCCGACGCGCTGCCGCCCCGGGAGCGAAAAACGAACGCCGTCGACGAGCGCGACGCCCGGCATCTTTGCGTTACTTGTAGGAGCACACCGAGGCCATCTTGATGTTTGCCGAGCGGGGCAGTCCTTATAACCGATCAGAAAGCTTGTTGTATTGTATCGTCTCATGCCGGCTCAACCACCATCCATACCCAAATGGGATCCTTGGATCGCGGTACCGGCTGCACATTTGTAGAAACACGCGATTTGATCAACAACAAATAATCAATGCAAAAAGTACCCGTCGAATCGGACTAACTTGCATTACATCAAATCGTCATAGACGATGGTGGACAGTGCCATAACTCGGACATATTGTCGGCGCCTCTCGACCCCGCGCACCATGGGGATCATCACGATGACCACGACCGATACGGTTACCCTCTACCACGCGCCTCACTCGCGATCGTCCGCCACCCTCACGCTGCTCGAGGAGCTTGGCGCCCCCTATCGGCTCCACGTGCTGAGCCTGAACGCCGGCGAACAACGCCAGCCGGCCTATCTTGCGATCAATCCGATGGGGAAAGTGCCGGCCGTGAAACACGGCGACGCGCTGATCACCGAGCAAGTCGCAATCTTCATCTATCTGGCGGATCTGTTTGCGAACGCGGGACTTGCGCCACAGATGGGGGATCCGCTGCGCGGCCCCTACCTGCGCTGGCTTGCCTTTTACGGGGCTTGTTTCGAGCCGGCGATCGGCGATCGGGCGCTCAAGCGTGAGCCCGCGCCGATGCGCATGAGCCCCTACGGCGACTACGACAGTGTGCTGGGGGCAATCGTCGGCCAGCTTCGCAAGGGACCCTACATGCTGGGCGAGCGATTTTCCGCGGCTGATGTGCTGTGGGGGAGCGCGTTGACCTGGACCACGAACTTCAAGCTCGTGCCCGAGCTGCCCGAATTTAGAGCTTATCTCAGTCGCTGGAGCTCCCGGCCATCGGTCGCGCGCGTCGCTGCGAAAGACGCCGAGCTCGCCGCCCAACAGGAGGCGGCGGCCGGCGCAAAGGCGGCGACAGGCTGACGAGACTATTCCGCGGCGGTGCGCATGCCCTCGTAATTGCGGTCATCCACCTTCTGCAGCGCCGGCAGGACTTCCTTGGCGAACAGACGGATGTTCTTCTCGGTCTTGTCGGCCGAGAGCGAACCGAACTGCAACAGCGTCATGAACGTTGAAAATCCGAGCTCGCGGTGCGCCTCGAGAATGCGCCGGCGCACCGTGTCCGGGCTGCCGACGATGATCACGCCCTGCTTGTCGAGGTTCTCGACGTTGCGGCCCGCACCCATGATCGACTGCTTGCCGGCAACCACGCGCTTCATCGAGTCGATCGAGGTATAGCCGGGCGGGAAGAACATGCCGACCGGCATCTTCAGGGTCTTGTTGAACAGGAACTCGATCGCCTCGCGCGCCTCGTTCATCGCCTGCTCGTCGGTGTCGGCGACGTAGCACGGCGCCGCCCAGCCGAGCTGGCTCGATCGCGCTTCGTAGCCGTACTGCTCCTTCGCAACCTGGCGATATTCGTTGAGATATTTCACCGCGGCGCTGTAGGGATTGAAGTTCTGCATGTAGAGGTATTTGCGGTCCGGGTGCGCGGCCCAGACGATGGTCTCGCTCGAGCCCTGCGAGGGTATCCAGATCGGCGGATGCGGCTTCTGATAGGGCCGCGGCCAGACGTTGACGTATTCGAAGTGGTAGTGCTTGCCCTCGAACGGGAACGGTCCCGGCCGCGTCCACGCTTGCACGACGAGATCGTGCGCTTCGAGGTGCCGCTCCTGCGAATAGGTCGGATTGACGCCGAAGTTGGAATATTCGGCCCCGATGCCGCGCACGAACCCGGTGATCAGCCGCCCGCCGGTGATGTTGTCGATCATCGCGTGCTCCTCGGCGAGCGTGAGCGGATGATCGCGCAGGCAGAACGCACTGCCGAGGATTGCGATCTTGCCCTTGGTGTGCCGCGCCAGCGCCGCCGCGGTCACGATCGGTGACGGCATCATGCAGTACGGCGTCTGGTGATGCTCGTTGACCGCCACCCCGTCGAAACCGAGCTGATCGCACAGCTCGAGCTGATCGAGATAGAGGTTGTAGGTCTTATGCCCGAGCTTCTCGTCGTAGTGAACGTTGGAGAGCGTCACCCAGGCGCTCTTGGCATAGAGCTCGTCGGGCAGCGGCGGATAGGGAAACAGGTGGAAGTTGAGAACCTGCATGGTTCGACCTCCTAGCTACCCGGCAAACGCCACGACCGCATCCGCCACCGCGTCGGCCTTCTCGATGTGCAGCATGTGCCCGGTATCCGGAATGATCGTGACCTGGGCGCCGGGGATCTCGTTCTGCAGCTCGGTCGCGTAGGCGGGCACGAAGATCTTGTCCTGATCACCCCAGACGATGTGGGTCGGCACGTCGATCCGGCGCAGCCACTTGCGCAGCTTCGGATTGAAGAGCCGCGGGTTCCAGCCGAGCCGCGCCGAGGTCACGCGGTTTCGCGTGATTGTCGCGAGCTGCTCGGGCGTCGGCGGTGTGTTGAGCTGCTGCTCGATCAGTAGCTTGTCATGGAACAGCGTGCGCACCAGTTCGTCCGGGTCCATCGCGAACAGATCGGGCGGGCCCAGATTTTTGACGCGGATACCGGCGGAGCTCATCAGCGTGAGACTCTTGATCCGAGCCGTCGATCGGGTTGCCATTTCGAGCGCGATCCAGCCGCCGAGCGAATGACCGATCACCTGCACGCCGGTGAGATCAAAGGCCTTGAGGAACTCGAGATAGAACTGGCCAAGATCCGCGACTTCTTCCAGCCACTGCTGGCTTTCCGATTGACCGTAACCCGGATGGTCCGGCGCCAATACGTCGTAGCGCTCGGCGAGGCGCGCCAGGAACGGCTGCCATCCCGGCAAACCGCCCGCGCCGTGCAGGAACAACACCGGCCTGCCGGCGCCCGCGCGCCGCACGAAGGTGCGGCACTCGCACACCGTTACAAAAGCTTCCTTGGGATCGGCCATGACGTCCGCCCTCACCCACGCGACCAAACCAGCTGACGTTTCCGCAAAGCGTAGCAGAGCGCCGAATCCGCTGTCCAGGACGCCCGTCACATCAGCGTGGGACGACGCGATGATCTATGCGGCGCGCCGATCGCGCGAGCGCAAACGGAAATTCGGCGCGAGGTCGCCGATCAGCATCATTTCGCCGAGCGTCTCGGTCGTGATCAGCCCGACCAGGCGCGCGCCGGCGTCGACGACGCCGACCGCCGGCGCCGATTTTTCCTGGAGGATGCGCAGCGCTTCGTCGAGCCGGCAGGTACGATCGACCGTCGGGATGTCCGTCGTCATCGCCTGGCCGACCCGCGCGTCCGGACCCATCTGCTTGAGCGCGCGCACGATGTCGTTGCGTCCGAGCAGCCCTACGAGCCGCCCGTCGTCGGTCACCGGAAAATCGCCTTGACTGGTCGACAACAGCGTCTCGACCGCCTCGTCGATGTGGGTGTCGGGGGCAAGCGTCGCGTAGCGCGTCATCATCGCCGAGGTGACCGGGACGCCTTGCGACATCGCGCGCAACGCCGCCGCGTGCGCCTCCGCGGACGCCGCGAAATACACGAACAGCGCGATGAAGATCAGCAGCGGATTGTAGAAGAGCCCGATCGCGCCCATCACGAATGCCAGCGCCTGACCGATCACCGCGGCGACTTTGGTGGCGCGCACGTAACCGAGCTTTATCGCGATCAGCGCGCGCAGCACCCGGCCGCCATCCATGGGAAACGCCGGGATCATGTTGAACAGGGCGAGAAACAGGTTGACGACCGTCAGGCGGTCGGCGAGCGCGATCTTGGTGTTTTCGACCGATGCCAGCTGGGTCGGCTCGGCCTGGCTCCCAAACAAAACCAGCAGCACGACGACGATCACAAGGTTGACCGCCGGTCCTGCGAGCGCGATCAGCAATTCCTGGACGGGTTCCTCGGGGATGCGCGCGAGCCGGGCGACTCCGCCGATCGGCAATAGCGTCACATCCGGTGTCTCGATCCCGTAGGCGCGCGCCGCGAAGATGTGGCCGAACTCGTGCGCAAGCACGCACACAAACAGCAGGATGACAAAGACGAGCCCGTTCCACGCGGCGGCCGGACCTTCCGCGATGTAGCTCGCGCCCCAGATCCACGCGATGAAGATCAGGAAGGTGATGTGGATGCGGATCGCCGTGCCGGTGATCCGGCCGATCATCAACGACCAACCCATGGGGAGTCTCTCCTTTCACCTCTCCCCGCTTGCGGGGAGAGGTGACAACCCGTGCTGGGCAACACGTCCTACGCCACGGCGCGTTCGGGCTCGCCCTTGCCGGCGGGATCCAGCGCCGCCGCCACGGCTTCCTCGACCCGCTCGAGCCAGACGAACTCCAGGTCCTTGCGCACATCTTCCGGGATGTCTTCGTAGTCCTTGCGGTTGCGCGCCGGCAGCATGACCCGGCGAATGCCGGCGCGCGCCGCCGCCACGACCTTCTCCTTGATGCCGCCGACCGGCAGCACCAGTCCGCGCAGACTGATCTCACCGGTCATCGCGGTATCGCTGCGGATCGTGCGCTCGGTCATCAGCGACACCAGTGCCATGAACATCGCAACCCCGGCGCTCGGACCGTCCTTGGGGATCGCGCCCGCCGGCACGTGGATATGGATGTCGGCCTTCTCAAATCGGGCCGGGTCGATCTCGAGCGCGGCGGCACGGTTCTTGACGATGCTCAGCGCTGCCTGCGCGCTCTCCTTCATCACCTCGCCCAGCTGGCCGGTGAGGATCAGCCGTCCGGACCCGGGCACGCGGGTCGCCTCGATGAACAGAATGTCGCCACCGACCGGCGTCCAGGCGAGCCCGGTCGCAACGCCGGGCACGCTGGTGCGCATCGCGGCTTCGTTCTCGAATTGCGGCGGTCCCAGGATGGCACCGAGGTCGGCCGCCGTGATCCGGATCGGACCGCTCTGCCCTTCCGCGATGCGGACCGCCGCATGGCGCAGCACCTTGCCGATCTCGCGCTCGAGATTGCGCACGCCGGCCTCGCGCGTGTAGCTCTGGACGATCTCGCGCAGCACGTCGTCCCCGAGCTCGACCTGGCCGGCCTTGAGGCCGTTGGCCTCGAGCTGGCGACGAACCAGGTAGCGGCGCGCGATCTGCAGCTTTTCGTCCGCGGTGTAGCCGGCGAGCGAGATGATCTCCATGCGATCGCGCAGCGGTCCGGGGATCGTGTCCAGCATGTTGGCCGTGGTGAGGAACACCACGCGGCTCAAATCGAACGGCACGCCGAGATAGTTGTCGCGGAACGTGTTGTTCTGCTCGGGATCGAGCACTTCCAGCAGCGCGGCGGACGGATCGCCCTGGATGCCGGCACCGAGCTTGTCGATCTCGTCGAGCATCATGACGCAGTCGCGAGCGCCGGCCTTGCGGATAGCCTGGATGATGTTGCCCGGCATGGCGCCGATATAGGTGCGCCGGTGCCCGCGGATCTCGGCCTCGTCATGCACGCCGCCGAGGCTCACGCGCACGAACTTGCGCTTCATCGCGCGCGCGATCGATTGGCCAAGCGACGTCTTGCCGACGCCGGGAGGACCGACGAAGCACAGGATCGGCGCCTTGCCTTGCGGCGCGAGCTTGCGCACCGCCAAATACTCGATGATGCGGCGCTTGATCTTGTCGAGGCCGTAGTGATCCTCATCGAGGATGCGGCGCGCCTCGCCGATGTCGATCGGCTGCTCCTCGGGCAGAGCCCACGGCAGTTCGACCAGCCAGTCGAGATAGGTGCGCACCATGCCGTACTCGGCGGCCGCTTCCGGCATGCGCTCGAGCCGGCGCAGCTCGCGCCGCGCCTGTTCCTCGATGTCCTTCGGCATCTTGGCCTTGGTGATCGCCTCGCTGAGCTCGGTCATCTCCGCGCTCTTGCCGGCGTCGCCCTCGCCCAGCTGCTTCTGGATCGCGGCCATTTGCTCGCGCAGCAGCACCTCGCGCTGGCGCTCGTCGAGCGCCTGCTTGGTCTGGCGGCCGATCTCCTGCGACAGGCGCAGCACCTCGATGCGGTGCGCGAGCAACCGCGAAACCTTGTCGATGCGCGCCCCGATATCGATCGTCTCCAGGATCTCCTGCTTCTCCTCAGGCGAGATATCCATGGTTCCCGCCGTGAAGTCGGCGAGCGCACCGGGCGTCGCAATGTTGGAGATGGCGGCGACCAGTTCCTCCGGCGCCTGCGGCAGAAGCTGCGCGGCCTCCAGCGCCTGTCCGCGCAGGTTCACGAAGCGCGCCTCGATCTCCTTGGAGCGCACCTCCTGGTCCGGAATGCGCAGCACCCGCGCCACGAAGAACGGCCAGCCGTTGAGAAACTCGACGATCTGGAAGCGCTCCTGGCCTTGGCAGATCAGGTGATGCGAGCCGTCGGGCGCCGTCATGTAGCGCACCACGTTGGCGAGCGTCCCGAAGCGATGCAAATCGATCGCGGCCGGATCGGCGACCTCGGCGTCGCGCTGCATCAGGATGCCGATCTGGCGTTGCTCACGCACGGCCTGTTGGGCGGCCGCAATCGAGCGCGGCCGGCCGACCGTGATCGGGGCGACCAGCCCCGGAAACAGCACCATCTTGCGCACCGGGACGATGACCAGAGCGTCGGGCGGCAACGGCGGCGAGTTGCGGGCTTGTTCGTCAGCCATGGGCGGCATCCGCCTTGCGCAGCGTGATGACCAGACAGCCGTCCGCGGCCGACCGCCGGACGTCCCGGTAGCGGCCGGTCGGCAGGCGCACCCGGCGCTCGAAGCGTCCCTGCGGCAGCTCGATCCGGTGGATGATGGCCGTGCGCAGCTCCGGCGGCAGCACGCGCGTCCCGGCGATGATGAGGTCGGCGCCGTCGATCACGGCCTCCGCCTTGTCGAGGCTCACCCCCGGGAGCGCCACAAAAATCAGCACCTCGCGCTCGGTCTCAAGGATGTCGACCGGCGGCTCCCAGGTCCCGGAATGCCGCGGCTGAAAGAACTGCCGGTGCAACCGTTCGGCGCGGGCGAGCTGGTCGCACGCTTCCGACCACATCCAGTCAAAGTCTCTATTCATGGCTGATCCCACACGACCCGATTAAATGTGTGTGTGAACAGGCCAAGAATCAATGACCTGGCGGGCGGGTCAGGCTATCCGGCGGCCGATCCAAACAGCTGCGCTTCGATCTCGTAGATCGGTGCCTTCACGTAGTCCTTGTCGACCTCGGCTTTCAGTGCCGACCGTAATCTGGACGTGTAGGCGAGCCGCAGGACGCCCAGCGCCCTCGGCGGGGCCACGATGATCACTCCTTTGGCATTCCCCTCGGCAACGGCCGCGTCCAGGTCGTGAGCGAGCGCGCCAAGAAAGCGCTGTTCGGCAAGTTGGTGCCAATCGGTCTGCTCGACGGCACTTCGCGCCGTTCCCACCGACGGCTGCACGCGACCGGGAGCGGAGGTGCCTTGCTCACGGGTGGGCGGATCCTCCTGTTCGCGCTCTTCCCGGCAGCGCAAGTTGGGAAAGCGCGCATCGCCAAGGTTTTCGAGGATAAGGGCCTTGCGGCCGTCGCAGACCACGACCCATTCATGCGCCAGGACGTCAAGCTTTTGCATCGGTCGTCTCCTGTCGGCCCGCCCGTTAACCCAGTCTTCCTCATTTAGTCAGGCATGGGCTCGGCCGCAGGCGCCTTGACGTGCGTCAAAAGGCGATCCCCCCCGCCGGCGGCAACTAGGTATGGAAAACTGTCATATAGATGACTTATCATGCATGAGTTGGGGGGTTGAATCGCGGAACGGGTGGATCGTCGAATGCCCGTAGTTGGCTGGCCGGGTTGGGGAAATCCCTACTCTGGCGAGAGTGGAACCTGCGGCTGTCGCAAGACAGTTAGCGGGAACCCTGGAGTGTGCCCACCGCCACATAGTCTGGCCCGAGAGCCCGCATGAGCATCATGCGCGCATTGGTAGTTTGCGCCGGTCTGGCCGGTCTTCTGGGCGGCTGCGGAGAGAGCCCGATCAACACGTTCACCATTGTGTCCGGCTCGGAGAACCGCACGCTGGAGCCGATCGTGCAGGCATTCTGCAAGGACCAGAAGGTCGCTTGCACCTTCGAGTATATGGGATCGCTCGACATCGGGATGGCGGTTGCGGACAATCGCGGCGCCTTCGACGCGGTCTGGCCTGCCAACAGCGTCTGGATCGACCTGTTCGATCGCAACAAGCGCGTGATCGATCTGACCTCGATCATGCGGTCGCCGGTCGTTCTGGGCGTGCGCGTCGGCAAGGCACGCGAGCTCGGCTGGATCGACCGCGCGGTGTCGTCGCGCGACATCGACGAGGCGGTGCGTGGCAAGCGATTGACCTACCTCGCAAGCTCGGCGACGCAGTCGAACTCCGGCGCCAGCGCCTACATCACGATGCTGTCGGCCGCGCTCGGCGGTCCAAGCACCATCACGCTCGCCGACCTGGAGCGCCCGGACGTGCGCGACAAGGTGCGCACGCTGCTGTCCGGCATCAGCCGGACCGCGGGCTCGAGCGCCTGGCTGGCCGATCTCTATCTCAAGGGATTGAGCCAGGGCGTTTCGTACGACGCGATGTGGAACTACGAGGCGGTGCTGGCGGAAACCAACCAAATCCTCAAGGACCGCAACCAGGAGCTCCTGTACGCGATCTATCCGAGCGACGGCATGGCACTTGCGAACAGCCCGCTCGGTTACATCGATCGCGGCCGCGGTCCGAGTGCGTTGAGCTTCTTCAAGGCGCTGCAGGCTCACCTGCTCTCGCCCGAGATCCAGAAGCGCCTGGTCGCATCGTTCCGCCGCCCAGCCGTGGGCGAAGTAACGGGCGTGTCGCCGGATCCGGCCTGGAACTACGACCCGAGCCGGCCCCTGAAGCTGATCCGGATGCCCGAGCCGGCGGTCATGCGCATGGCGCTCGATCTCTATCAGGACGCCCTGCGGCGGCCATCGCTTACGGTCTATTGCCTGGATTTCTCCAGCGACATGCGCGGGCAAGGCGAGAAGGCGATGCAGCAAGCGATGAACTTCATCCTGTCGCGCGACCAGGCGGCGCCGCTGCTGGTGCAGCATGCGTCGGCCGACCGGATCGTCGTCATTCCGTTCGACAGCGCCACGCGCGAGGTCGTGCGCGGCTCCGGCAGCCCGGCCGACCAGACCCGCTTGCTCAAAATGGTCAAGGCCCAGCAGCCCAACGGCGGGAGCGACTTCTACGCCTGCGCGGAACGCGGGCTGGAGGAGGTTTTGTCGACGCCAAATTCACTCAGTTACTTGCCCGCCATCGTTGTGATGACCAACGGCAACAGCGACGACCGCCTGCAGGAGTTTCTGATCCGCTGGCGTGCGAGCCATCGCGATATTCCGATCTTCGGCATCACGTTCGGCGACGGCGACGCGACCCAGCTGGCGCGCCTGACCGAGGCGACGCGCGGGCGGATGTTCGATGGGACGACCGACCTGACCGAGGCGTTCCGGACCGTGCGCGGATATAATTAGCGACGGGGTGCCCGTTAGTTGCCTCAAAGAGCAAAGCACGGCGGCCGTGGCCCGCCGGCCAACATAGCAGCCGGCTATCGACCCTAAAGCCACTCGGTATTTCCCACTCGCGGCGATCCCGCCGATGGTCCTTGCCATCGCGCAGCCGATTGCACCGGCCATCGCGCAGCAGAGGAGCCATTGAGATGTTTGCCCGAATCCCCACCCGCCATGCCGGCCGCGCCTTTGCGCTGGCCGCTCTGTTGATCGGCTCGGCAGCCGCTATGTCGGCAGCCCGTGCCGGCGAGTGTCCGGCCGATAAGGTCAAGGCCAACGTCCGCGAGCCGGTCAACACGCCGGCGAACGGCGTTACCGATACGGTGCTGGCCTCGATCGACCTCGCCAAGGAACCGATCAAAGCCGACGGCCGCTTGCAGCGCGTGCGCAAGCTCGTCATCGCGCCCGGCGGCGTCGTGCCCTGGCATAGCCATGACGACCGGCCGGCGCTGATTTACGTCGTCGAAGGCGAGATCAACGAATACAACAGCAACTGCTCGGTGCCGATCGTCCACAAGGCCGGCGACGTTGCGCGCGAAACGCTGGGCACCTCGCACTGGTGGAAAAACCTCGGCGACAAGACCGTCACGCTGCTGTCGTTCGACATCCTGCACGACAAGAACGATCATAACATGTGAGGCCCTCCTTCCCCTCGCGTGTGCGGCGTCACGATTGATTGGTCGCGACGCCGCACCGAGCTTCAACCCGGCGTGGTCATGTCACAGATATCGGAAACACTCGGCACGACGCTGGAACACGGTAGCCGTATCGGCTTCGTGTTCCGCTTCTTTGTCATCGCGCTAACCGCGTTCCTCACCGTCGTTGATCTGTTCGCGACCCAGGCGATTCTTCCCTCGCTTGCACGCCATTACGGCGTCACGGCGGGCGCGATGGGCTTTGCGGTCAACGCCAGCACCATGGGGATGGCGATTGCCGGTCTCGGGGTCGCGCTCTTCAGCCGCCATCTTGATCGGCGTATCGGTATCCTGGTCGCGTTGATTCTGCTCGCGATCCCGACCACTCTGCTCGCCAGCGCGCCCAACCTGACGGTCTTCACGTTGCTACGGGTCGCGCAAGGGCTCTGCATGGCGTCGGCGTTTACGCTCACGCTCGCCTATCTGGGGGAAAACACCGGTCCGGCCGACACTGCAAGCGCGTTCGCGGCCTACATCACCGGCAATGTCGCCAGCAATCTGATCGGGCGATTGATCTCGGCCGCCGTGGCCGATCACTTCGGGCTGGCGTCGAACTTCTATTTCTTCGCGGCGCTCAACCTCGCCGGCGCGGTGCTGGTCTATTTCACGGTTCACAAGGCGCCGCCGATGCAGGCGATGCCCTCGATCGCGCGCTCACCGTTTGCCGCCTGGGCCGCACACGCAAGAAAACCAGCATTGCGCGCCGCCTTCGGGATCGCATTCTGCATCCTGTTCGCATTCATCGGCACGTTCACCTATGTCAACTTCGTGCTGGTCCAGGAGCCGTTCCTGGTCGGAGCCATGATGCTTGGCTTTGTATACCTGGTGTTTCTGCCGTCGATCCTCACAACGCCGCTGGCCGGCCGCGCGGTGCGATCGCTCGGAACCCGGGGAACCATGTGGTCCTCCCTGGCGCTTGCCGGCCTCGGTCTTCCGCTGATGTTGACCCCCAACCTCGTCGCCGTGCTGACCGGCATGGTGCTGGTCGGGGTCGGAACCTTCTTCGCGCAAGCAACCGCCACCGGCTTTGTCGGGCGCGCCGCCACCGCTGATCGCGGCGCGGCGAGTGGCATTTACCTCGCCTGTTATTTCGCCGGCGGTCTCGTGGGCAGCGCCGTGCTCGGCCAGTTCTTTGATCGGTTCGGCTGGCACGCCTGCGTCGCCGGGATTGCGCTCTCGTTGGCGGTGGCCATTGCGCTGACGTTCTGGCTGATCATCGACAGCGAGCAGACGCAGGCACGGCGCAAGCGCTGAGCACGCTCTTTCGCAAACAGCGAAACTCGGCCATGCTGCCGGCGCGAGCATTACGGGGCCGGGGAAGCATGGAGCCAAGCACGCAAGTCGCGATCGTCGGCGGCGGGCCGGTCGGTCTCGTGCTCGCGCTCTACCTCGATTTCTACGGAATCAAATCGACGCTGCTCAATACCGAGACCGAGTCGCGCTGGCATCCCAAGGGCAACGGCCAGAACGCCCGCACCATGGAGCACTATCGGCGGCTCGGCTTCTCCGACGAAATCCGCCGGCTCGGACTGCCCGCGGATCACCCGTTCGATCAGGCCTATTTCACGCGCCTGAGCACGCACGAGATCTACCGCTTCCCGATGCCGACCGGCGACGAACGCATTGCCATGCGCCGGCAAATGCCGGTTACCGATCAGCTGCCGGAGCCGATGTTTCACGTCAATCAGATGTATGTCGAACGCTATCTGCTCGAGCGCGTTCGCACGCTCCCCGGAATCGACGTCCGGTTCGGATGGCAGGTCGACTGGTTCACCCAGGACGAGACCGCGGTGCGGCTGCATGCGCGCAAGACCGACGGCTCGGATGAAGCGGTCTGGACCGCCCCTTACGCCGTCGCCTGCGATGGCGCCCGCAGCCTGATCCGCAAAACGCTCGGTGTCGGCTACGAAGGCGACGTGCAGACAAAGGATGCCTACTGGGCCGGGCAGTTCTTCTCCATTCACATGCGCATCCCGGATCTCTATCCAAAATTCGTCAGCCACCGGCGCGCCTGGATGTATTGGGCGGTCAATCCCGACCCGCATACGCGTGGCGTCATCATCGCGCTCAACGGCGTCGACGAGTTCATGATGCTGATCAAGCCGAGCGGCGGAAAGCGCGACGTTGACACCGACGAAGTCGCCGGCTGGGTCAAGCGGGCAATCGGCGCCGACATTCCGGTCCACGTGCTGGGTCACTATCCGTGGAATGCCGGCCAGGCGCTGGTCGCCGAGCGCTACAAGGCCGGCCGGATCATGATCGCCGGAGATGCCGCGCACCTGTTCACTCCGACCGGCGGTTTTGGGATGAACACCGGCATCGACGACAGTTCCAACCTGGCCTGGAAACTGGCCGCCGTTCTGCAAGGTTGGGGCGGCCCGAAGCTCCTCGGCACGTATGAGACCGAGCGCAAGCCGATCGGCTATCGCAACACCGGAGCCTCGCGCAAGTATGCATCGCTGATGCACGACGCGGTCGTGCCGGACGGGGTCGAACTCGATGACCCCGCCGGTGACGCGGCCCGACGAGCGGCGTCCGAGATCACCTATGTGCGCAAGAACCACTTCGTGCGTCCCGAACATCAGGACGGCGTCGGCGTGCAGCTCGGCGCCCGCTATGACGGATCACCGATCATCGTTGCAGACGGCGAGCCGCCGCCGGACGTCTTTCCGGAGACCTTTGACGAATACACGCCGAGCGGACTGCCGGGCGGACGCGCCCCGCATCTCTGGCTCGACGAACGCCGCAGCATGGGCGGTTCCTTGTTCGATCAGTTTGGACGCGGCTTTACTTTGCTGCGGCTCAATCCGGCAGCAAACGGGAGCGCGCTCGAGCGTGCCGCGCAGACGCGCAAAATTCCGCTCAAGCTGTTGGACATCAACCTGCCGGAGGCACGCCCGCTCTACGGGCGCGACCTCGTCTTGATCAGGCCGGACGGCTACATCGCCTGGCGCAGCGACGCGGTCCCGGATGATGCGGACGCGCTGCTGGCGCGCGTCACCGGCTACTGAGCCCGACGCCTAAAGCTGCGCTCGCGGCGCAGCGTCAGTGCGCGGCGGAGGCAACCTGACGGTTGCGATCCGGAGCCATCGCCAGGAGCATGTTCCGGGCCGCGCGCGGCAGCGTTCCGGCGGCGAGCTTGCCGGGCGGGCCGTCGAGCCGCTCGACCACGATGAGGCGGCTGATCTTGCCGT
>Ga0066388_100000247_pt1 | contig 23140 bp, 19 predicted proteins | sample PanSoiMetaGPlot6_FD_64539 | JGI IMG/M metagenome (GOLD analysis project Ga0066388, IMG submission 64539) | Tropical forest soil microbial communities from Panama analyzed to predict greenhouse gas emissions - Panama Soil - Plot 6 (Hybrid Assembly) | ecosystem: Environmental > Terrestrial >...
GCCGGTGAAGGCGGAACTTATCGGGTCGTGGCCAAGACCTCCGACCCCGAAGGTCACGGGAGCCTGGCCGCGGCTACCTTGGGTGTGGAAGGCGATCCCAATGCGGCCTGGGAGCGCGGTGCGGAGAACCGTATTGCCTTGATTCCGGACAAGCCACGCTACCGTGCCGGCGAGACCGCCCAACTTTTGATTCCTTTTCCCACCACGGGAATGCGGGGTCTGCTCACCGTGGAGCGCGCCGGCATGCGCCGGCACGAGTTGGTCAAGTTCGAGGGAAATCAGAACACGGTCAGCGTGCCCTTGACCGAAGACGACGCCCCGAATGTTTACGTGGGGCTCCTCCTCTTTCGCCCTCAAGGGATCACGTCGGAGGTCCAGCCAAAAGGCCTTCCCGCCCTGATGAAAGTGGGCCTTCAGGAGCTTGTCGTCGATCCGGATCGCAAAAAAATCTCCTTGAGCCTAGAACCCGACAAGGCGGTTTATGCGCCCCAAGACAAGGTGAAGCTCAAGGTTAAGGCGACCGACTCGGAGGGGCGCGGGGTCGCCGCCGACTGCATTGTCTCGGTGGCCGACGAGTCGGTCTTGAGGCTCATCGATTATAAAAGTCCCGATCTTTTGAAACGCTTTTACTATCCGCGGAAGCTGGGCGTCACGACCGCCGAGAACATGGTCCATTTCAAGAGCGGCGACGCCGGCGATATGGATTCGATCGAGCGGAAGAAGCGGACGAAATTCTTAGACACCGCCTTTTTCTCCGCCTCGGTTAAGACGAACGAGGCCGGGGAGGCCTTGATCGAGTTCCCCCTTCCCGACAATTTGACCACCTGGATCGCCGAAGTTTTCGCCGTGTCGGAGGATACGAAGGTGGGTTCGGCCTTCAAGCCTTTGAAATCGACGCTTCCCACTTTCTTGAGGCCCTCGCTTCCCCGTTTCCTCTCGGTGGAAGACCAGGTGAAGCCGGTTGTCTTTGTGGAGAATCCTTCTTCCGAGCGCTTCGAGGGCGTCATGGCCGTGGCCCTTCCCAATTCGGGCACGGCGAGCCTGACCACGGCGCCCGAGCAGACAGTCGTCGTGGAGCCGGGATCGCGGGCGGCCCTTTCCTTTGGGCTCAAGGGGGAAGGGGAGGGCGAGCTCCCTTTAACCTTCAGCATCCGCCGCCAAGGGGAATCTAAGTCCTTGGACGTCTTGGAGCAGAAGATTCCAGTCTATGATCGTTCCTTTCCTTCCATTTTCACGGCCTCCGGTGCCACCCGAGAGAGGGCCGTGGAGGTCTTGGCGCCTCCGCCCGGAGCCCGCGCCGACCGGGGCGGTCTCACCGTGACCGTCGGCACCACGCCCGCCCGTTTGATCCGCGACGCCATGGATTCGCTGTTTGGTTCGGAATACGACAGCGCCGAGCGCCGAATCTCCAATCTCTGGGGCCTCTGGCAGCTTTTGGAAACCTGGAAATCCTTCGAGGCCTTGAACGCGGGCTCGAAGACCAACGGCGTTCCCGAATTTTTGAAGCGCCTCTATACCGATCATTTTTCCGAAGACGGGAAAAAGATTGAAAGCTTAAGCGCGGCTCAGATCCGATCCACCATGGAAGAATCCCTCTCGGCCCTCTATCCCTTTCAGCTTTCCGGAGGGGGCTTCGGCCTTTGGCAAAACGAGACCTTCGCCGATCCCTTCATAAGCGGCGACGTCGCCCGTCTGTTCCGCCGCTTGGGCGATTCGGGAATCACCGTCGATTTCGATGCGAAGAACCGCCTTGTCGCCTATTTGAGCGAGGTGCTGTCCCGGCAGGCCCCCGCCTCGTTTCTGGCCCCGACAGGAGGAAAGAAATTTGTTCTTCAGTCGGAGGCGGAAGGGCGCGCCGTGCTGACCTGGGCGCTCTCTTACCTCGATCCCGACAAGGCCTATCCCGCCGCGAGAAGCCTCTTGGGCGTCAAAGGGGCCTTGGGCCCCCGCGGGCTCGCCAGCTTGGCCTTGAGCGTGCGGGCCCTGGGGGGGAAGATCGATCCGGAAGAGGCGATGGATTTGGTCGAGCGCCTTGAAAAGCAGGCGAAGCGAGAAAAGGCCTCGCAAGGGGATCTGGTTTCCTGGACCGATCCCACGGGACTTTGGGATCCCGTCACGACGACAGCCGTGGCCGTTCAGGCCATGGCCTTGAAGGATGCCTTCTCGCCCACCGCGGAGGAGGCCTTCCGTTTTCTGATCACCCAAGCCAAAAAAGGAAGCTTTGGGAACGCCCGGGCCACCCGGGAGGCCTTGACGGCCCTCCGCCAGGCCGGCTCGGGTCCTCAAAAGGATAAGGCGGAAGTCCCCGTGACCTTGGCCGTCGGAAGCCGGGAGAAGACCGTGGAGATGGCCGCGTCCTCTCCGTTTTCCTGGCTCGAAGAGAATTTCACCATCGATCAGCTGAGGACGGAGAAGACGCCCCTACCGATCCGGGTGAGCAAGCCCGTGGAAAAACCGGGGGCCCTCTATTATCAGTCGACCTTGGCCAGTTATTTTCCCATCGAGTCGGTGCCCCGGACCGAAGAAGGCTTAATCCTCGCCCGTGAATTTTATTCCATGGACGACCTCAAGGAGGAAACCCCTTTGACTCGGTTCAAGCTGGGTGAAAACTACAAGGCGGTTTTGACCCTGCTCTCTCCCCTCAAATTTTCCGAATTGGCCGTGAAACATTCCCTCCCCTCGGGGTTCGAACCGGTCGATTTCGGCTTCGCCACCACCTCTCCGGAGCTTAAGACCGCCTTGATGGAGTCACTGGAGGCGGAGATCATGAGTCCGATCCTTTGTCCCAAGGATTTCGGCCATGAGGAGATTCGTGACGACCGGGTGGCCTGGGTGGCCTCCGTCTTGAGCCCCGGTATTTACAAATTCCGCCACGTCGTGAGGGCCTCCTCCGTGGGTCGCTTCCAGGCCCCTGGGGCCGAGGCCTCTCCCCTCTACGATTCACGGTATGCGGCCCGTAGCCGCTCCTTCGCCGTGGAGATCAGCCCGCCTCCCGAGACCGTTTCGTCGCATCCTTAAACGACCGCTATTTTGCGCTGCGTCAAAAAAACTAATGGGATCAAGCAGTTATTTTTCTTGACGGAGTTGTTTTCGATTGTTAAAAGCGGTTTAAACAAATTAAATTTTGTTAAAGACTTAGGGATTAGGGGACGTTCTTTTCGCAATTTCTTGATTTGAGGTTTGACACTAACGCAGCGAGTCAATATTCCTTCGGACCTTTGCTCAAAAAGAACAGGAGGCCCCTATGAAATGGAAACCTTTATTTCTGGCCGCGGCCCTTCTCCTCACCGCCAGCTTCACCGCCCGCCTCTCCTACGCAATGCTCGAGTCCTGCTACGAAGAAGAATGTGAAATCGACACCTCCTCGGCCTCCTTTTTCATGGAAGAATTGAACGATCTTGACTACATCGACGACTTGGCCGCCCTTCCCACCGAAGGTCAATTTTGGCCGGTGGAGGGTATCATCACCGGTCGTTACGGCAAATGGCGCGGCCGACGTCATGGGGGCCATGTCCACGTGGGTGTCGACATTGCCGCCCCTTACGGTTCGCCTATCGTCTCGCCCCTTTCAGGCGTGGTGAGCTTCGTCGGACGAAAGGGCGGCTATGGCCTGACCCTCATCATCGATCACGGCGACGGGATCTCCACCCTCTACGGTCATAATAAAGAGATCATGGTCTCCGAGGGAGATTTGATCGACAAAGGCCAGCTCGTCTCCAAGATCGGGCTCTCCGGACGCAGCACCGGCCCCCACGTCCATTACGAGGTCCGCCTGGACGGCCGACCCGTGAATCCCCTCACTTGGACCCAAAAGCTCCAGGCCCAGCGGTCTTCTTAAAACTTCACCTTAACCTTTTCCCCTTCTTGTCAGGCTGTGACAATTCCTTCATACTTGTCATGACATTCTCTTCTGGGCGGGGTCATGCACAAGGCGGTTCACCACGGCAAAGACGCGGGGAGGGGATCTTTATGTCCTAAAGATCCACCGTTCAAAATCCTTTACATCGACGACAACGAAGACCACCTCCTTCTGGTGAAGGAGTGGCTCTCCAAAGATCGAGGGGACCGCCTCGTGGAGCTTGCGCCGGATGCCGACACGGCTTTGCACAAGCTGAAGGACCACTCCTTCGATTTGATCCTTTTGGATTACAAGCTGGGCGATGTGGACGGCCTTGAGATCTTGAAGGACCTCAAGCGCCAGGGAATCCGTTCCCCCATCGTCATGCTCACCGGGCAGGGGGACGAGCATACAGCCGCCCAGGCCATCAAATGGGGCGCAAGGGATTATATCTGTAAAGGGGCGGCGAATTTAGAGGAATTACTCAGGGTCGTGGAGGAGATTCTGAATCATCCTCTCTAGTGGTCTACCCCATAAATTCTTTTATGCGGCGTCGCCTTTCGTCGGGCATCCTCGACGTAGCTTCAGTCAGGTACGCCTCCGGTGAGGGACACCCTGAGTTTATCGAATGGGTGGAGTGGTTTTGAAACGGGGTTCTAATCTTTCGGCAGCGGGGTGGGCTCGAAGTCCGAATCGCCGGGGCGCACTTCCTGGGCGTTGACCTCGTCGTCCGGCAGGTGCTTTAAGTATTTTTCGTATTCGCTTTTTTTGAGCTCCCCTCGATGGAGGGCCCTCTCAATGGTGCGCACGTCGTAGGTCTTTTCGCCGATTTTGGGCATCTAAAACTCCTAGGTTACAGGTGACAGAATAAGAGAGAAAAGGGCTTGCGGGTCCCTGCCCCCCTTTCAGGGCTTCTCGATCTCCATCAAGATCTTTCCGTTCTTGAAGATCCGCAAATCTCCGGTGGACTCCGAAATAACGACCGCGACGGCATTTGTCAAGGCGGTGATGCCCGCGGCGGCGATGTGGCGGGAGCCCAAGCCGCGGGGGACATCCTCTTCGTCGTAGGCGGCCCCGAGATAGCGTCCGGCGGTGACGACGATGCCGTCGTCGGCGACGACGAAGGCTCCGTCTAGGGCGGCGAACTCGCGGAGCGTTTCCTTCAAGTAGGGATTCATGATGTTGCGCTCCGTCTCGTCGTAACCTTTGAAGGGGTTGATGATCATCTGTTTGGAAAGCTGCATGACCCGTTCGTGGTCTCCCACGACGAAGATTGTGCCGACGGGCTTTCCCTCCCGCCCTTTACTGGCAAGCTCCAGGGCGATGGAGAGCACCCGTTCAAAGACCTCGGGTTTGACCGATTCGGAGATGCCGGCGATGTTCTTCGAGGTGATCAGCTCGGCCTCCTTGCCGATCTCCAGGACCAAAAGCGTATCCAGAAGCAGATGCTCGGTGGTGCCGCTTAAAAAAACGATGCGGTCTCCCTCGGCCAGGAGTTGCTGGGAAAGGGCCAGAGCCACGGTCAGTTTCACCAGCCCGACGCGGCCCAAGTTGATGGCAGGGACGCGGATCACCTTTTTGGCCAAGGTTTCGATCTCCGCCAGATCGCCGCCGTTTCTTTGGCTGACTAGCATGAGCTCGCAATTCTTCGGCATCGCCTCGGGGATGGCCAGCTCATCCAAGGCGTCGACGAAGAGGAAGAGCGTCTTGGCCTTGGTTGTCTTGGCGACCGTCATCGCCGATTTGATCATCACTTTATTGAAGGTTTTCATGGTTAATTTCTAATCTCAAATTTCAAATTGGGATCTGAAAGATGAAATTTGAAACTTAAATTTGAGATTATGGATAAAGCCCCCGGGTGAGCATCGCTTGGGCAACGGAGTTGATGCCGCTCATCAAGGCCGACATCCGCATCCCCACTTTCTTTTGCTCGGCCATGTGCACCACATTATGAAAGGCCTTCTTCATGATATCGCCCAAGCGCTGGTTGATTTCCGTCTCGTTCCAGAAGAAATTTTGTAGATCCTGCACCCACTCGAAATACGAAACGATGACGCCGCCCGCGTTGGCGAGCACATCGGGGATCAAAAACAGATCGGGATTGTCTTTCAAGATCTTGTCCGCCTCCAGCGTGGTGGGGCCGTTGGCGCCTTCGGCCAAGATGCGGCACTTGATTTCACGGGCCACCTTGTCCGTGACAGTCCCTTCGGTAGCGGCCGGGACCAAAATTTCGCAGGGGAGGGTCAGGAGGGCCTCGTTCGAGACGGCCTCCGCCTCGGGATAATTTTGCAGGGTGCGGTTTTTTTCCACGTATTCCATGAGGTCTTCAAAACGCAGGCCGTTTGGATTGTAAAAGCCGCCCGAGACATCCGAGATGCCGACGACCCGGCAGCCGATCTTTTCGAATTTTTTATGGGCGGCGCTTCCCACGTTGCCGAAGCCCTGGATCACCACCCGCGTGTTGTGGTCGAGCTTGAGCCCGATCTTTTCGGCCGCCTCGATGACGGTGAACACGACGCCGTTTCCCGTGGCTTCCTTCCTTCCCAAGGATCCGCCGATGACCACCGGCTTGCCCGTGACGATTTCAGGGATGGAATAGCCTTTCATTTGGCTGTAGGTATCCATGATCCAGGCCATGACCTGCTCGTTGGTTCCCATGTCGGGGGCGGGGATATCATGGTCGGGGCCGATAAAGTTGATGATCTCGGCGGTGTAGCGCCGGGTCAGGCGTTGGAGCTCCGTCCGACTCAAGGGCGTCGGGTCGATCTGGACGCCTCCTTTGGCCCCTCCCAAGGGGAGGCCCACCAAGGCGCATTTCCAGGTCATCAGCATGGCGAGGGCCGCCACCTCGCCCAAATTCACGTTGGGGTTGTAGCGAATTCCTCCCTTGCAGGGTCCTAAGATGTCGTTGTGCTGGACGCGGTAACCGGGGACCACCTGGACCTGGCCGTTATCCCTTCGAAACGGCACCGAGACGATCAGGGCCCGGTCCGGGACCCGAAGACGGTAGAAAAGGTTCGAATCGAGGCCTAAATTTGCAGCCGCCTCTTCGAATTGGGCCTGGACCTGCTTAAATAATGGATTATCCCATTCTGCGGAGAGCTTTTTCATAAAGAATCTTTAAAATTGAAAGACTTTCTAGGCTATTATAAAAGTGACTTATGAAAAAGCGAAAGCTTTTTTGCTGTGTTTTCCCGACCTTGCTGATTTTATCCCTTCTTTCGATCTCTTTGGGAGAGTTAAGGGCCAGCGACCGGCAAAACCCCTTTTCCGTCGAATGGGACGATTCCATACAAAACCTAAAGCCCGGCGACACTTATGAGCTCAAAGTGAAGTTCAAGGTGCCCCTCGGACATTATCTTTACGGGGGAAAAACAGGCGTGACCCTGAAGCTTCCCGAGGGGTTTCAACTCCTCCGCAAAGAGATTCCGGCGCCGGAAAAAAAGTTCGACCCTTTCCTTAAGAAAGAAGCGGAAGTCTTTTTGAAAGACTTCGAAATTCGTCAGTTCATCAAGGTTCCTAAAGATCTTCCCAACGGACGGGTCACCTTGGAAGGGGAAGTGAAATATCAAGGCTGTTCCGCCGATTTTTGCTACCGCCCGATGACGACCGCCCTCCTCGTTCCCCTTCAGATCGGACAGGCCGCCGATAAAAATGTTCAATTGTTGAAGGAGCCTCATACTGACTTTCCGCTCAAGGTCTCCGCTTCCCCCCCTGTCGCCGGTGATTTGCCGAAGGCTAAGCCTGTGGGATCGAAAAAGAACGGACTCTTCTCCCTCATCCGAGACGGAAGGGTGGAGGAGCTTCTCCGTTTAAGCCCGTTCCTCTTGCTCCTCCTCGTTTTTTTGGCGGGGGTGGCCACCGACTTCACGCCCTGCGTCCTCCCCATCATTCCCCTGACCCTGGCGGTCATCGGCATCCGCCGCGAGCGTAAGCTCGGGCACAATGCGGGCATCACCTTGAGCCTTGTGGCGGGGATGGCGCTCACCTACGCCGTCTTGGGCATGGCCTCGGCCACCCTGGGCCTGCGCTTGGGCTTTCTCTTTCAAAGCCGGATTTTTTTGGGGTTTTTGATCGCCTTTTTCCTTCTCATGTCCCTTTCCATGCTGGGGGTGATCCAGTTGCAATTTCCCCTGCGCGTGAGAAACTTCCTCGCCCATTTGGGCGGGGCCTCCCCCCAGGGGGCCTTTCTTTCGGGATTCTCCATCGGATGGATCGCCTTTCCCTGCGTCGGGCCCTTGATCGTTCCCCTCCTTCTTTACGTCGCCCGGGCGGGAAGCCCATTGTGGGGCCTGATTCTCCTTTTCACTTACGGCTTAGGTATGGGGAGCTTGTTTTTTCTCGGAGGGACTTTTTACGCCACGGTCGGGGCCAAGCTTCGCGGGGGGGCATACACCGGGACGATCAAGAAGGCCCTGGCGGTTTTTTTACTCTTGCCCGCGATTTATTACGGCTACGTGCTTTTTTCTCATCCCTCCGCCGGAGTCGCCTCGGCGGGCTGGTACACGTCCCTCGATCAGGGCTTGAAGGCTGCCCGGCAGGAGAATAAGCCGATCCTCATCGATTTTTTCGCTAAATGGTGCCTTCCTTGTCTGGAGCTCGACCAAAAGACCTTCGGCTCTGCCTCCGTGAAGGAAGCCCTGAAAGACTTTGTGATCATCAAGATCGATTGCACCCTCCAGACCGACCCTTGCACCGAGGCGGTCAACCGCTTCGGAGTGGTGGGGTGGCCCACGGTGTTGTTTTTGAACAAAGAGCAGGAGCTGTTGCACGACCTTTCCGTCGTGGGCGGGTTCATCGGCCCCGAACGGATGCACTCGATCCTTCAAGAGGTCAAACGCAGGAGCTAAGAAACTATGCCGCTCACCGGAGCCGAAATTTTAGAGGAGATCAAGCTTCCCGATTATAAGGGGCGGCACGTCTTCACCGCCAAGCTGCGCCTCACGATCTTCATCGTCTTCTGGATCCTCTCCGCCATCTATTTCAAGGGGATCTGGAAGAGCTCTCCCTTCATTCCTATCTCCATCTGTTTGGCCTTTTTGGTCACGGGCATTTGCTACAACAACATTCTGCGCGGCCGGGCCCTGCTTACCTCGTTTTTGCTCGAGATGATGGCAGACATCTTCTGCATCACCCTGATCGTCTATATGACAGGAGGGGAGAAGAGCCAGCTTTTCACCGTCTATATCCTCTATTCGGCCGCGGCGGGGACTTTCTATTCGAACTCGATCGCCTTGGTCGCCGTGATCTTGTCATTCCTCTTCTACGGCGCCATGGTTCTCCTCCTTTACCTGGGCATCTTGGAGCCCTTCAAATACGCGATCGAGGGGCCGTTTTTCTCGGGCCATTCCGATTGGGATTTCTTTCTGAACTCTTCCCTCATGCTGATTTTTCTCCCCATCGTCGTCTACGCGAACCGGATCGCGAACCACTTCTCCCGCATCAAGGAGAGGGCCCTGGAAGAGAAGAACAAGCAGCTCATGGCCTTAAACCGCATCTCGAGCACCATCAAAGGCTTTCTTTCGATGGAGAAGGCGACCCGGCAGGTCTTGGCCGGCGTCATCGAGGGCTTGGGCTACGACATTTGCTTCCTCGTGGTCCCGTCCAAGACGGGGGAGGGCATCCTGTTTTTCGCGCCCAAAGAGCACGAGACGACCGACCAGATCGAGGCGATTTTGGGGGTGCCCATTTCGACCTACCGGCTTCCCAACGTGGAGGAGAATTTCATCTATCAATCGATGAAGAAGAACAAGATCCTTTTCCGCCAAGACCTTTATGAGCTGGTGCGGGGCATCCAGCCTCCCATCGGCCCGGAGCTCGCCGCCAAGCTCCAGCGGGATTTGGGCTTCAAGAAATTCATCATCACTCCCCTCGTCGCCGAGCGCCGGGTGGTGGGGGCCCTGATCGGTGTTACTCGCCACGAGTTCATCGACGAGGCTGGGGTCGACGTGCTGGAAAATTTCGCCAACCAGGCGGCCCTGGCCATCGAGAGCGCCCAGCTCTTCGAGGAGCTTCGTCAGAAGAACGTGGATTTGGAGAGGGCCAATAAGATCAAAGGCGAGTTTCTGGCCATCATGAGCCACGAGCTCAGAACGCCCCTGACCGCCGTGATCGGGTTCTCCGAGCTTTTGCTCGAGGAGGTGGTGGGGGAATTGAACCACGAGCAGAAGGAATATCTTCGGGAGGTCCTCCAGTCGAGCGAGCATCTTTTGGGCCTTATCAATTCGATCCTCGATCTGTCCAAGATCGAATCGGGCCGCATGGACTTGAACATCGAAGCGATCGACCTGACCGAGACGGTCATGGAAGCCAGGGGCACGGTCAAGGCGCTGCTTAAGAAGAAGGGCATCGGCCTGACGACGGATATTCCCCAGCGCCTTCCCCCCCTGGAAGCGGATGGGCGAAAGATCCGCCAGATCCTCTTGAACCTTCTCTCCAACGCCATCAAATTCACGCCTGAGGGCGGCACCATCACCCTCCAGGTGCGCTATTCTCCAACGGACAAGGGGCTTTGGATCTTCCAAGAGGTGAAGGACGCCGCCCCCTTCGAGGCCGGTTATTTCAAGATCTCCGTCGAAGATACGGGCATCGGAATCGATAAAGAGGATCTCTCCGATATTTTCGACCCGTTCCGACAGGTGGATTCTTCCTACACCCGCCGGTATTCCGGCACGGGCTTAGGCCTGACCCTGACCAAGCAGTTCGTCGAGATGCACCGGGGTGCGATCACCGTCGAGAGTGAAGTGGGGAAAGGAACCCGCTTTACTGTCATCCTCCCCGCCAAGGCGGCGGCCGTCTTCGGCGAAGGGGAGGTCACGGTCATCGATCGGGAAATCACCAAAGAAATGAAGGGTTGAGCGGGACAACGATTCTTGAGAGGGCTTCTCTATGGGAACAAAAGAGCTCTTAGTCGTCTTTCCCTCTCCCCGCGACCTTCGCTATCTCGCCTCGCCCAAGATCGCCGAACGATGCCGGGTGCGGTATTTGGGAGGATACGTGGAGAATCCCCGTGGATTCGATCCTGTTTCGTCCCTGCGCGAGGCCAAGGTCCTTTTGAGGCCCGACGGCGTCATCGCCACGGAAGATCATCCCGCCGCTTTTGTCGCCTCGATTCTGGCCCGCGAGTTCAACCTTCCCGGCCCGTCTCCCGAATCGGTCTTGCTCTGCCAGCATAAGTACTATTCCCGCGTCGCCCAGCGGCGGGCGATCCCCGAAGCGGTTCCGCCGTTCGGCCTCATCCCGCTCGATGGATCGGACTCAAACCACTCGGTTCTGCCTTTTCCCTTCTTTCTGAAGCCGGTCAAAGGCGTCCTCTCGATTTTGGCCGGGGTCGTCGACTCGACGGAAGACCTTCGGCGCTTCGTCGAAGATGCCGTCCTCCGAATGCCTCCCTTCGCCGAACCTTTCGATCGCCTCGTGGAGGAGGCGGGCTTAAGTGAGAGGTATCCACTCGGCGGAAACCATTTGATCGGGGAGGAGATCCTGCAGGGAGACCAGGTCACGCTGGAGGGATACGTCTTTCAGGGAGAAACCCACCTGATCGACATTGTGGATTCCATTTTTTATCCCGGCACCCGCTCTTTCGAGCGTTTTCAGGCGCCGTCCAAACTGCCCCGGCCGGTGCAGGAAAGGATGCTTCATTTGGCCTGCCGCTTCGTGGAGGCGATCGATTTCAGCAATGGTATTTTTAATCTGGAATTCGTCTACGAGCCTCGTCAAGACAGTATCCATTTGATCGAGGCCAACAGCCGCATGGCCCACCAGTTCGCGGGGATGATGGAGGCGATACACGGCACGAATCCTTACGAGATTCTGGCGGACCTGTCCTTCGGGATACGCCCCCGGTTCAAACGCCACGGTGGCGCGAACAAGACGGCGGCGAGCTTCGTCTTGAGAAAATTTTCCGATGCCGTCGTCACGAAAGTGCCGACAGATGTGGAGATCAGGGCGGCCTTGAGCCCCTTTCCCTTCGCCGAGATCGAAATCTTGGCCAAGCCGGGAAGATGCCTTTCGGATTACTTCCGCCAGGATGAAGAGAGCTACCGCTATGCCATCGTCAACCTCGCCGCCTCATCGGAGGCGGAACTCCTGGAGAAATTTCGGGAGATGGAGACGAACCTGCCCTTCGAATTTGCCGGACGGATAAGTTAAGAAAAGTCAAAAACTGTCAATGAATGGAATAATTTCGTTTGCCTCCATGACAGTTCGGAGAGATCATTGACAGGTCCTGATTCGTATTACGACTGGTCCCTTAAAGACTTAAAGGAGGGTTTTATGCGCTCAATATTGGCTCTGGTTTTCGTCTTGATCTTAGGATCCGTCGCTCAAGCCGCGACCTTGGAAGGGGTGACCCTGCCCGATACTGAAACGGTCGCGGGGAAAAGCCTCGTCTTAAACGGCATTGGGCTGCGCAAGAAGGGCTTGTTCAAGGTTTACGTGGCCGGGCTTTACCTGCCCGCCAAGGAAACAAGCGCCGAAAAGGTGCTCGCTGGTGATACCGAGCGAAAGATGGTTCTGCAGTTCGTTCGGAACGTGAGCAAAGACCAGATCTGCAATGCCTGGCACGAGGGCCTCGATAACAACAGCCCCGCGAAGGCCAAGGCCTTGAGACCCAACTTCGATACTCTTTGCACCTACATGCAAGACTTGAAGGAAGGCAATCAGCTGGCCTTTGCTTATGCGCCCGGGAAAGGAACCACGATTTCGGTGAACGGAGTCGAAAAGGGGACGATCGCCGGCAAGGAGTTCGCCGACGCCATGTTCGCCTGCTGGATCGGGCCCAACCCTCCAGGAGAGGCTTTCAAGAAGGCCTTGATGGGAGGATGAAAGACAGAAAAAATCTCCTAAAAAAAGGGCGGGAAATCCCCGCCCTTTTTTTATTGTGCCTTAAAATAATGCACGCTGAAAAGTTCTTCCGGATCGGTCCAGGCGTGAACGGGCCGCCAGCCACTGCGCTGCCCGAGCGATTGAAACTCCTCCAAGGAATATTTGTAGGAATTTTCCGTGTGGATCGATTCTCCCTCCTTGAAGTGAACGGATGTTCCGTTAAGCCGCACCGACTGGTCTTCCAGGCTGATCAGGTGCATTTCAATGCGGCCGGGTCCTTGGTTGTAGAAGGCGTTATGCTTAAAGTGTGATAAGGAGAAATCGGCCCCGCACTCCCGGTTGACCCGCTCGAGAAGGTTCAAATTGAAGCGGGCCGTCACGCCGGCCGAATCGTTGTAGGCGGCATGCAGTCGCCCGGAGTCTTTTTTCAAGTCGACCCCGATCAGCAGGGCTCCGGCCTTTCCCACCGTTTTCCGGACCTTGGTCAAGAATTCCGCCGCTTGGTCCGGCTCGAAATTCCCGATGGAGGATCCCGGAAAGAAGGCCAGGTTTTTCTCGCCTTCGTGCGGATCGTCCGCGTTCCGCCGCCGGGTCGGAAGCTTCAATGAATCGGTGAAGTCGGCGCAAACCGCTTTGACCCAAATTTCGGGGTGACTGCACGCGACGCTCCGCCCTAGCTCCAACAGCGATTTTTGGGAAATGTCGATGGCCGTATAGGCCAAAGGATCGACGAGCTCTTTCAGAAGTATCTTTATTTTTTCCGAAGACCCGCAGCCGTATTCAACGAGGCTCAAGCCGGGTCCCGCCAGGGAGGCGATCTCCGGCACGATCTTTTTTAAGAGCCGGGTCTCCACCCGCGTGAGGTAATATTCAGGAAGCAGGGTAATCTGCCGAAATAGAAACGAGCCCCGCTCGTCGTAGAAAAATTTGGGATGAATCGACTTGGGGGTCCGGCTCAAGCCTTCCAACACTTCGGAAAAGAAATCCTCCGGCACCGGATGCAGGTCGTAGAATTCGAGATTGTCGGGCATTATCACGGGGGCTCGCGCTGCGCCCGCCTCCGGCGGGTTGCTCTCCGCCAGAGGCGGACATGCCTCCACCGGCAAAGCCGGCGAAGCCTCCCCCGTAGCGCCGTTCGGCGGCTGGTGAGGGAGGTGATTTTTCCATTTGGCCAGGGGGATGGGTCTCATAGGTTCTCCGCGAGCCGGACTCCCGAGAACTGCCACCGACAGTGGGGTTGGAAGAAATTTCGGTACCCGGGCCGAAGGTGACTCTTGGGGGTCGCGCAGGATCCGCCGCGCAACACCATTTGGGAGCACATGAACTTTCCGTTGTATTCGCCGAAATTTCCGGAAAAGGGTCGAAAACGGGGATAGGGAAGGTAAGCGCTTCCCGTCCACTCCCACACGTCGCCGAAGGCCTGGGTCATGCGGCCGGAGGAGGATTTCGGTCCGGTCGGCGCGGGATGAAAGAGATTCGATTCGAGGAAATTTCCACTCGAAAGACTCTCGCGAAATTCGGGCGCCGCCGCCCCCTCCCATTCGGCCTCGGTAGGAAGCCGCCGGCCGGCCCAGCGGGCGAAGGCGTCGGCCTCGTAATAACTCAAGTGGGAGACCGGTTCAGACGCTCGGAGAGGCTTGAAACCCGCGAGGGTAAAGCTCCTCCAATTCCCATTCTCGGCCTTCCAATAGAGGGGCGCTTCCCATTGTTGCGTGAGCACCGTGTCCCAACCGTCGGAGAGCCAAAGGGTCGGCGTTCGATAGCCTCCGTCGCGGATGAATTCCAAATATTCGCCGTTGGTGACGGGTCGGGAGGCCAGACGATAGGCCTCGAGAAAGACCCGATGGGAAGGCCTCTCGTTGTCGAAGGCGAAGCCTTCTTCCGGGCTTCCGATCGTGCGGAGGCCTTCGGGAAAATCGATCCATTTCATCGTGGGAATCTTATCGTTCGCTTCGCGAGGGATCGAAGAAAGATGCGATCCGGGAGTCTCTTGGTAGGCCGGTTGCAAGGGGTTTAAGAAGAGGATGTGCTTGATGTCCATCAAGAGCAGCTCTTGGTGCTGCTGCTCGTGATGAAGGCCCAATTCCAACGGGAAACCCATGGCCGTCCAGGCCGCTTCCGGAGAGTTTTGGATCAGCCCCAGCATGTGTTCGTCTACGTGACGGCGAAAGTCATAGACTTCTTCGACGGTGGGCCGCGAGATGAGGCCCCGCTCGCTGCGGAGCTGATGGGGGCCCAACGATTTGTAATAGGAATTGAAAAGGTAGTGAAAATGGGCGTCGAAGGGTTCGTACCCCTTTTCAAAATTCATGAGGAGGAAACGTTCGAAGAACCAGGTCGTGTGGGCCAGGTGCCATTTGGGCGGACTCACGTCGGGCATGGACTGGACACCGTAGTCTTCGATTTTTAGGGGCCGGCACAGGGCCTCCGATTGGGCGCGGATCGAGAGGTATTTTTTCGCCATTTCTTGGGGCTCCGGACGGGAAGGCGGGGCGGGACGATCCAGCGGGGCGGCAATTTTCGGCGTGGTCCCCATCATAGGTCGAAAATTCTAGAGGGTCAGGGTGGGGGTGGCAAGCTTTTTTGACTCCAGGTGGGGGGCCCGAGCCTGGGTGCAAATTTTTCCTGTCGCAGACCTTTAAATGCTCACGGAAGGATGCACCATCGGCAATGCTGTAGGGGCGGCCCTGTGTGGCCGTCCGTCTCTTGGACCCAACTGCGGGCGGCCACACAGGGCCGCCCCTACAATAATTTTGTAAAACAAAAAAAATTTTTACCCAGGCACGGATTCAAAGGACGTGGAGAAAAAAGCATTTGAGGTAGCGGGATTCTGGGAAATTCAAGAGCACAGGGTGATCAGGGGCCTGGCCGCCAATGGATAAAATTTGCACCCGTCTTCTCGCATCGCGGGCGGCATCCTCCAAGATTTCCAAAAATTTCTCTTCCGAAAGATGGTGGCTGCAGGAAGAGGTGATGAGGACTCCTCCGGGGTTTAAGAGCCTCAAGGCGCGCAGGTTGATCTCCTTATATCCTTTGAGGGCCGCCTTCAGCTGGGAGCGCGATTTGACGAAGGCAGGAGGGTCCAAATTGATCAGGTCGAAGCGATCCTTTCTTAGGTCGGCCTCCTTGAGAAAGTCGAAGGCGTTGGCCTCCTCGATCTTGACGTTGCCGATTTGGTTCAAACCCAGATTGGCCCTTAAGCTCAGGCAGGCGGGGGCGCTCTGCTCGACGGCGGTCACCTCTTCGGCGGCTTGGGCCATGTGGCAGGCGAACCAGCCTTGATAAGAAAACGCGTCCAAGATTTTTTTTCGGCCCTGGGCGAGGGCGGCCGCCTTGAGGCGATTATCCCGCTGGTCCAGAAAGGCCCCGGTCTTTTGACCTTCCAAGAGATCCACCCGGAAGCGGAGCCCTCCCTCCCGAACCTCGATTTCCGTGGAGCCTCCCCCTTTCAGAATCTGGGCGGATAAGGGAAGCTTCTCCAAATTCCGGACCGACACGTCGTTGCGCTCGACCAAGATAGCCGGCTCAAAGATCCGCTGGATGCAGGAGAGTAGGGCCTCCCTCTGCGTTTCAAGCCCCGCGCTCAAGATTTGGAAGGAATAAGCCTCGTGGTAGCGGTCAAGGATGAACGAGGGAATCCCGTCCGATTCGCCGAAAACGATCCGGCAGGCGTCGGACGGGATCTTCAAGGCTTTTCGAAGGGCGGCGGCCCCTTCGATCCGTTCCTTCCAGAAATCTTCATCCACTGTTTCCGCGCCGCGCCCGATCATCCGGAGGGCGATCTGCGAATGAGGGCTGTGGAGGGCCTGTCCCAGGAAGGCCCCTTTGGCGTCGGTCACCGCCGCCACGCCCGGAGCCGCGGGCGATTCCACCAGGTCCGAGCGGAAGACCCAAGGATGGCCCTTCAGGATCCTCCGTTTTCCCTTATCATTGACTTTCATCGTGACGGTCATGGAGTGGCTTTGCTATACAAAGGAGGGAAAAATGAGGAAAGGAGAATTTCGCTATGGCGGGCCCCTTGAAGATCGTCGTCGCGAAACGAAACGGGAAGGAGCTTGACGAAGGTCAAATCGGCGAGCTCATGAAGGCTTATGTCTCGGGCCGCCTTCCCGACTATCAGATGGCCGCCTTCCTCATGGCGGTCTATTTTCGCGGATTCTCCTTCGCCGAGACGGCCGCTTGGACCCGCGCCATGGTCGAGTCAGGGACCGTCCTTGATTTGAAGGATTTTTCTGGCCCCAAGATCGATAAGCATTCGACCGGCGGCGTGGGAGACAAGACTAGCCTGATCCTCACGCCGCTTGTCGCTTCCCTGGGAATCACCGTTCCCATGATCTGCGGCAGGTCCCTAGGTTTCACGGGAGGCACGATCGACAAGCTGGAATCCATCCCCGGCTTTCGCACGGCCCTGTCCTTGATGGAGGCCCGACGCATCCTTGCGAAAACGGGTTGCGTGATGATGGCCCAGAGCGAGGAGGTGGCGCCGGCGGATCGAAAACTATACGCCTTGAGGGACGTGACGGGGACCGTGGAGAGCGTTCCCCTGATCGCCTCCAGCATCCTCTCGAAAAAGGCCGCGGAGGGGATCGAGGGTGTGGTCTTCGACGTGAAGTTCGGCGACGGGGCCTTTTTTCGCTCCCTGTCCGAGGCCTCGAGGCTGGCTAAGACCCTGGTCAAGCTGTCGGGCCTTCTCAAACTAAAGTCCGTCGCGCTCTTAAGCTCGATGGAGCAGCCTCTGGGAAACGCGGTGGGAAACGCCTTGGAGGTCGAAGAGGCGATCGAGGTGATGAAGGGTGGGGGACCTAAAGATCTTAAAGATCTCACCCTCTCGCTCGCCGGGTGGATGCTCGTTTTGGGATCGAAGGCGAAAAATTTCAAAGACGGTTTTTCCCAAGCCCGTGAGGCCCTCGAGACGGGGGCCGCCCTTAATAAGTTTCGCGAAGTGGTCGAGGCTCAAGGGGGAGAGGGAAGGGTGGTGGAAGATCCGTCTCTCCTTCCCCAGGCGGGTCGGAGGCTCAAGCTAAATTCCCTCCAATCGGGGTTTTTATCCAAAATTCATACGCGCCGCTTGGCGGAGTTCCTTCGTTCCTCTGGAGCTGGGCGCTCCCGTTTGGGCGAATCAGTTGATCCCGCCGTTGGTCTCGTACTCCTCAAGAAGCTGGGGGATAAGGTCAAGAAAGGGGAACCGGTGGCGGTCTTGCACGTGGGCCCGACCGCCTCGCCGAGCCTGGAGGAGGTCTCAAGCCTCTTCGAGGTCACGCGGAAAAAGGTCCGTTCGCCGGCCTTGGTCCGCCGAGTGTTTCGATAAACCAAACGAATCTAACTTTTGACACGCCCCACACCACCGAATAATCTAGCGGGTATGCGGCCCCAGTCCCTATTCGACAAAATCCAAGAGGCCAAAAGGTTCGTGGGGGGCCGGCTTTCCCGAAAGCCGGAGCTGGCCGTCGTGTTCGGCTCGGGTCTCGCCCAGGCCTTCTTGAAAGACGTCAAAATACTCGCCCGGTGGAACTTCGGAGAGATTCCCTTTTTTCAGAGGGCCACGGTCAAGGGACACGGTGGGTTTCTTTACGAAGCCGAGCTGAAGGGCCGTTCCCTCCTCATCTCCGACGGGCGCCTTCACTACTATGAGGGGCACACGATGTGGGAGGTGGTCTTTCCCGTTCGCCTATACGCGGCCCTGGGAGTGTCCGAATTGCTGCTCACCAACGCCGCCGGCGCCTTGAATCCCCGCTTCAAGGTGGGAGACCTGATGGCCGTCACCGACCACATTAACCTTACCGGACGCAATCCCCTGCGCGGGCCCAACGACGAGCGTTTGGGACCCCGCTTCGTCGACATGGGAGAGGCCTATGACCGAAAAATTCTGCTCAAACTTTGGAGAGCCTCCAAAAAGCTCAAGATAAGGCTTCAACGGGGTGTTTACGTGGGCATCCTTGGGCCGTCCTACGAGACGCCGGCGGAGATCGGGGTTTACCGCAAGCTCGGAGGAGACGCGGTGGGCATGTCCACCGTTCCAGAGGTCATCGCCGCCCGCCATCTGGGGCTTAAGACGGGCGCCGTTTCCTGCATCACCAATATATTGAAGGCCGGTTCCAAACAAATCCTTTCCCACGAGCAGGTGGTCGATCAGTCGAAGAAGGCCCAAGAGAAACTCGCGCGCCTATTGAAGGAGGCCTTGTGCGATCGAAGCTGATTTTGGCCACTCGAGGGTCTCCGCTGGCCCTGGTCCAGGCAAACTTTGTGAAAAGTGAGGTGATGGCCCGCTGGCCCGGGCTCGAGGTGACGCTTCTTCCCATAAAAACCACGGGGGACCGCATTTTAGACAAGCCTTTGAGAAGCGAAGGGGGGAAGGGGCTTTTCGTGAAAGAGATCGAGGAGGCCTTGAAAAAAGGGGAGGCCGACTTCGCCGTCCACAGCGTGAAAGATATGCCGTCGATTCTGCCGGAAGGCTTAAAGCTCGGGGTGGTCCTCAAGCGGGAGGATCCCGCCGATGTTTTGGTCTCCGAAAAATTCTTAAGCTTGGCCGCCCTTCCCAAAGGGGCCCGGGTGGGGACCGCATCCTTGAGGAGGAAAATCCAGCTGTTAAAACTTCGTCCGGACCTCTCGGTTCTCGATTTGAGGGGAAATGTGGAGACGCGGATCAAGCGGATGAGGGAAGGCCGCTTCGAGGCGGTCGTTTTGGCCTTGGCGGGCCTCAAACGGCTGGGGCGGGAGCGGGATGCGCGGGAGGTGCTGCCCTTCGTCGCGGCCCCGGGCCAAGGGGCCTTGGGTCTTGAGTATTCGGCGAGTGATGTAGAGTTGGAAAAACTTTTGGCCGTCTTGAACGACCCGGAGACCGAGACATGTATCAAGGCGGAACGAATCATCCAAAAAAACCTGGAGGGCAGCTGCGAGCTTCCTCTCGGGGCCCATGGGGTTTTGGAGGAGGGCAAGCTGCGCCTGAAGGCCTTTCTGTCGGACGCCGAAGGACAGCTCTATCTGGAGGATGAGGTGGTGGGAGACCCGACCTTGAGCCAAGACTTGGGCGAAAAGCTTTCGGAGATCTTGCTTGCAAGGGGAGGTCGGACGATTTTGGAGGACGTGCGGAAGAAGCGATGAGCGACCACCCGGCGCCCATCACCAGTCTATGACCCGAAAAACCGGTAAAGTCTATTTAGTCGGCGCCGGTCCGGGAGATCCGGAGCTGATCACCAAAAAGGCTCTCCACCTGATCGGTGAAGGGGAGATCATCTTCTACGACAACCTCGTGAATCCGAGGCTTCTTCAGATGGCTCCACCTAAGGCCCGGCTCGTCGATGTGGGGAAGAGGGGCGAGGGCACCAGCGCCGATCAGAAGGAAATCGAAGACCGAATCGTCGCGGCTGCCCGGCAAGGCAAGACCGTGGTCCGCCTCAAAGGCGGCGATCCCTTCATCTTCGGACGGGGAGGGGAAGAGGCCGAGCGCCTCGCCTTGGAAAAAATTCCCTTTGAGATCATCCCCGGAGTCACCTCCCCGCTGGCCGCCCCCGCCTATGCGGGCATTCCTCTCACCCACCGCGATTTCACCCATAGCGTGGCCTTCATCACGGGACATGCCCAGGAGGAGGGTGCGGGAAAGAGGGGAGTGGGAACAGCGGAAAAAAGTTACGTCCATCACCTCCCAACTCTCGATTGGAACGCCGTCGCGAAGATGGGAACCCTTGTCTTTCTCATGGGGGTGAAGACCATCGACCAGATCATGCAAAGGCTTCTTCAGGCGGGCCGTGAGGCCTCGAACCCCGTGGCGGTCATCCGCTGGGGGACCTATCCCAAGCAGCAAACCATCCTCGGAACGGTCGAAACCATCGCGGAGGAGGTCAAAAGAAGAAAGCTCATGCCTCCGGCCATCATCGTCGTGGGAGAGGTGGTCAAGCTCCGCGAGAAAATCAATTGGTACGAAACGCTTCCCCTTTTCGGAAAGAAAATCTTGGTCAGCCGGGCTCGCGCCCAGGCGGGTGAGCTCTGCCGGCGTCTAGAAGAGCTCGGGGCCGATGTCTTGGAAGTTCCTACGATTGAGATCGTTCCCCCTTCTTCTTGGAAGAAATTGGATGGGGCCTTGAGGCATCTCCAAGATTACTCGTGGATCCTATTCACCAGCTTAAACGGAGTGAACTTCTTCTTCGACCGGTTGAAAACCTTGGCAAAAGACATTCGTGAGCTCTCCGGATGCCGGCTGGGGGCCGTCGGCCCTTCGACGGCGGCGGCCTTGGAGAAATTTTATTTGAAGGTGGAGATGATTCCTGAAGAGTTTACGGGCAAATCCCTGGCCCGGGCGATGCCGAGAAGGGACGTTGTCGGAAAAAAGATTCTCATTCCCCGGGCGAAAGAGGGGGGCGAAGATTTGATCCGCGATCTTAAGGAAAAAGGGGGCAGGGTCGAAGCGGTGACCGCGTACGAAACCCATGCTTCTGAAATCGGAAAGGCTCAGATCGCAAAAATCAAGGACGCCTCGGCCATTGACCTTTTGACCTTCGCCTCATCTTCATCGGCTAAAAATTTTTTTGATCTTCTGCCCGATAAGAATAAGAAAGATTTTTTAAACAGGCCCTGCCTCTGTATTGGACCGACCACGGCCAAGACCGCCTCCGATTTGGGGTTCAGCCAAGTGTTGAGCTCTCAAAAGGCGACCCTTCCCTCCCTGGTTGACGCGATCCTAGGGTATTTTTTGGGTGCCTGATCTCTTCCTGCCCCTAATTTGTGAGATTTAATACTTCTCGTTTTGTGATCTGCACCAGACGGCAGAAAAATAAATCCATTTAATTTCAAATAGTTAAGTTTGGCATTTCCCTTGCTTAGTCCTACCTCTAAGTAGGAGGAAAAAATGAGCGATCCGATCAAAAATTCCAATGTTCCAGTTTGCCAACCCACTTCGGCGGAGACAGCCGGTTTTTTGAAGGGCAAGAAAAACCTTGGGCAAATCGCCCAAGCGGTCAACACCCGTGCCGGCGTTCAGGAAGCTAAGGCCGGTTATTCAACGGAAAATAAACAGTTCAAATTAAACAGCGTGGTTTCCGGCGGCTCTCGCCTCGTAAAAGTGAAGACTGAAACTTTGGATCTTCAAGCTTGTCAACGGAGGGTGCAATCTTCACAAGAGAGTGCAGGGATGATCAACGCAGCGAAAAAATTAGAATCTTTCGCTCAAAACATTAAACACGCTCAAGAGATTCAACAGAATCAACTGGCTCAACACGCTCCAAAAATTCAACAAACCATCCTGAATGGATCGTCTCGTCGATAGAGTGACCCGCCGCGCACATCGATCTGTTCAGTAAATCCAAGATCATGGGGTATTTTATGCAGGAAATGATGATTTGTTCTGAAGAAATGCAGACGGAAAAGATTCGAAAAGACCTCCTTCATTATGAAGTTTTCGCGGACATCGGCCTTCTGAAAGGGATGATTTCCGAATATGAATCTCTCATGGAAGAGTTTTCTAGAACCTTAAGCCTTCCGGAGCGAGCGGAGCTTCGTCCCCAAGATCAAATTGCGGAAGATGTGCGGCGTTTGAACACCTTGGCCGAGGCCTTAGAGTATATCGTCACAGAAGAGGAAGGCTTGAGCCTGGCGGAGGCCCTCCAAATTCTTAAGCGGCACGGAGGCGAGGAAATATCCTGCTTAATCAATTACCTGGAAAAAAGCGACTATCCCCTTTTTCAAGACATGATGGCCGCCATCGATCGGTGATATAAAGATCAATTCTTTCTTAGTCTCAGACAATTGAATTTTGAGCATCAAGCACCTCCTAAGGACAGGGGGCTTTTTGCCTTTTGTTCACATTATAGGAATTAAACACTGATTGTTCTCAAAACGTATTTTATAAAATATTAATAATATTATGTAGTTATTAATTTTTAAACTTGGTCCGTGCCTTGCAAAAGATATAAGGCATGGAGCGAGTTACAAACAATATTATCCAAGAATTCAAGGTTCGGGAGAGGGCTTTCCGTGGGAACGAAGAAGTGATTCTGTTGTCCAATCTGGACTTGCCCGAGGAAGTGACGCCGGCCTCGCCCGCCTCAGGGCATCAAGGGTTCTCCCGCCTCTCTACGAACCGGCTCGCGATCTCCTCCAGTGCCCGCGACTATACGGCTCTTTTGAGAAAAAGCCGCTCATGATCTTTCTTTTAGGTTGCTTTGGCGAGGTGATAAAATCTTCCAGTTCCCAACCTCAATAAAGGACGACCTTTCGAGACTATTATGGCCGTCAACCAAACACCGACCGGTTCCTCTTCTTCTGATTCCCTCTTAAAACAGTTTTCCTCTTTTCTCCCCGAAAGCGTCGTCTCCAAGGCCAAGGAAATCGCAGCCAAAGCGGAGCAGATTTTCGAAAAAGTCCAGGAAGCCTCCAAACCCATCTCCAACGAAGAATATAAAAAGATCACCGAAGAGGCGAAATCTTCAGGGGGAAATCTACGAGGTCTCGACCACAAAGGATACTTGGAAGGGAAAGAGAAGG
>Ga0066388_100000248_pt1 | contig 23135 bp, 42 predicted proteins | sample PanSoiMetaGPlot6_FD_64539 | JGI IMG/M metagenome (GOLD analysis project Ga0066388, IMG submission 64539) | Tropical forest soil microbial communities from Panama analyzed to predict greenhouse gas emissions - Panama Soil - Plot 6 (Hybrid Assembly) | ecosystem: Environmental > Terrestrial >...
AGGCTCGTTCGGCTGAACGACGTAGGCCCAGTTCGAACCGGGCGTCCCCATCGCGATCGGCTTGAAGGTGAGGTTCCTGGTCCGGTCCCGGAAATAGGCCCTGTAGACCACCAGCGCCCCGCTGCGGGCCTTTCTGACGGTCGCCGCGGTCCCACTGAAGGCAATCGAATCGAGCGGGTCTGCGGGGCTGATAAGGCGGCTCAGGCCGGTGCGGAATCTCCCCATGACGCGTCCCAGCATGGTGTCGGTGGCGGGACGGAAGAGGTGCGCCTTGGTCGGATACATCCCGCGCAGCACGTTGACCGTGTGCTCCTCGCGGAAGCAGACGCCTTCCCAGGTCTGGACGCTTCTGCCGAAGCTCGGTCGGAGCGGAAGCGTATCGCGGGGATCGCGCGCGCTCAGCTGGTGCGCGCCGCCCATCGGCACGTGCGGGTCCCAGTCGACGACCAGGTCGCCGGTCCCTCCGGCCAGGCTGTATTTCACGCAGTCACCCAGGTCGAGGTCCATCATGGTCGTGATCCACTCGGCCATGAGGTACTGGTTCAGCATGTTCGCCTGGACCTGGTATTCCGGGTTCGACTTCCACCCGGCGACCGGCTTCAGGTCGGTGATCGCCGAGACGTGCGCCTGCATCGCTTTCCGGGTCTCGTTGATGACCACCTGGGGCAGGTATTTCAGCTTGCAGTTCTCTGCCGCCAGCTGCTCGCCGACGATGTAGGCCTGGGCCTTGCCGATCATGTCGTAGCTGGGGTCCTGGCGATTGATGTAGTCGCCGTCCTGGACCCACTCGCGCAGCCAGTTCAAGACGCGCGGGTCGCCGTTCATCAGCGACTCGGCGGACGTGCGCGGGAGATCGAGAATGCCGCTGGGCGAGAAGTCAGGCATCGCTACTTCAAGTGATCGAGGCCGGTCGGCGTGTCGGCGGTCACACCGGGACCGTAGCTGTTGTCGGGGTCGTCAGCAGGCTTCTGGATCAGACCTCGGTGTTCCTTCACCCACTTCGGGTCGGGCTGCTCGCCGCCCTGCCATTTGGGATGGAGCGAATGCACGTCGTTGTTCGACCGGTCGTTGGAGTATCTGCGCCACACCAGCGGCTGGCCTTCGCCGTCGCGGAAGCGCTGCTCGCTATCGCGCTCGATGTCGCGGAGCTTTTTGAGCGAGTCGACCGTCACCAGGTTGTTCATGCCGTCGCGGCATTCGAACTCCTGGAACGGCTCGTAGGCGTCCATCCGGCCGACCTGGGGAATCCAGCGCGTCTTCTTGCCGCAGTGCTCGGGCGCGCCTTTCCGTGCCCCAGTCTCGATCGGGATGTTGATGTCGACCAGCACCTGGCCGCACTCGGGACACCAGAAATCGTGCAGTGCCATCACCGCTCCTTCTCGGCGCGGCGCGGACGAGCGCCTGAACCGACCGTCGCCGGGTGACGACGGTTGACCAGCGGTCCAGCATCCGTCGCGCGCCGCGTCTTCATGCCACCAGCACCGTGACGATGACGCCGTCGCCCGCGGTATCGACATCGACCCAGAAGTCGGCGAGGTTGATCGCGTTGGGGGCGAGCGTCAGCGCCGTCGAGAACGACGGCAGGGCGGCTCCGGCGGGAATCGCCAGGACCGCGTAGAGGTCGCTGTAGGCGGCGCGGTTGAGCGTCTGCTTGCCGATGTAGACCTTGCCGACGTTGGTCGGCAACGCCTGCAGCATGACGCCGTGAACGGCGTAGCGCTGGCCGGGCAGCGGCGTGATGTTCTGCGTCGCACGCAGCGGCGTGCCGGGGGTCGGTTGCAGCTTGCCGAGCGCCTGGATCACAGCCGTCCTCCCACCGCGGCAGCGACGAAGCTCGGTTCCAGTCCCAGCGTCGTCTCGGGGTCGAGCGCCGTCCCGGTGGTCACCGGCGCGGTCGGATCGAGCGCGAAGAGTTCACTGACCTGGGCGGCGCTGAGGGTGACGTCGTAGAGGCGGATGTCGTCGTAGAGCCCCTTGGCGGCGAAGTCGAACGGGAGGGCGTTGAAGGCTCCGATCCCGGAGAGGACGAGCGTGGTGGCTGGCGTCGCCAGTGTCTGCGCCGCGCCGAGGGCTGCGCCGTCGACGTAGAAGCGAACGGTTGCGCCGTTACGCGTGACCACGAGGTGCCGCCAGCTGGCGGTCGGCACGTAGGCCACCGTAACGAAGTTGCCGGTGCCAGCGCTGTGGTAGATCGCCGTCCCATCGAGATAGAAGGCATAGGAGCCGGGCGCGCCCGCGACCAGCACGCCGTCGCTCGGGTCCTGCCACAGACTCCACAACGCGACGCTGTAGACGGTCCCGAGGTCGATCGCGGCGAAGGACGCCGCCAGGCCCGTGGCGGTCTGCAGCTGTGAGAGCGCGTTGCCGAACTTGCCCGTGACCCAATCGCTAAGACTCTCGTCAACCGCGAGCGTGTGGGCGTGGCCGCTGGCGTCGGCACTGGTCGCCCCGGTCGACTCGTCGAGCGGCCAGTAGGCGACGGGCGTCGGCAGGCTCATTCGAACCACTCCCGCACGGCGGTCCACCAGCGCCGCCACCAGGGCGGACGCGCGAGGACGGCGACCAGATCCTCCAGCGCGCAGAGACGGGTCTGAGTCTGGGTGAGGCGGATCTCCAACGCGGTCACGCGCGCGATCAGGAGATCGACCGGCGTCGGCATCCCCCCGCGCGCCTGAAGCGGCGTCGCGTCACCGAGGTACGGCTGGTCACTGACGGCGAGCGGGGGGATCGACAGCATTAGCCGCCCTTGTAGAAGAGTTCGTCGCGAATCCGATCGACCACCGCTTTCATCTCCTGCTCGATCGTGCGGCCTCTTTTTTCCGCACGGTGCTTCAGTTCGGTGAGCTGGCCGGGGGTGAATGGGAGCTTGATCTCGCCGACCTTGATCGCGGCGAGGCGCTCGACCGCTTTGACCAGCTGCTCGAACGAACGCGTCGCGCCGATGCCGAGGGTCTCTTCCAGCCGCCCGCACTGGATCAGGGTGAGCGTCAGCCCCGGCGTCGCCGTCGGCGACTGCGCCGCAAGGTCGGCGAGGCGGACTTTGATTTCGTCGAGCAGGCGCTCACGCTCGGGAGCGATCGTTGAAGTAGAGGCCGGCGTCATCGTCACTGAGCTGGTAGTCCTGGTGGTCGTCGCCGACGATCGGGTCATGGTCCTGCTCCAGGTCATCGGCTTCCTCGGCCGTCGAGGGGCCGTTTCTGAAATCAAGGCGGGGCGTGTGCCGTTCCTGGTTGAGCGCGTCGAGCGCAGCCTTGCGCTGCCGCCGCTCGGCGATCGGCTCCACCTCCCCGCCCGCCATCCGCCACGCCACGTAGTAGCCGATTGCCGCCGCCATGACCGCGTCGTCGTGCTGGCCGCGGGCGGCTTCGGCTTCGCCAATGGTCCCCGCGGTGATGAAGTGGCGCAACTCCCCCCTGGTGATCGGGCTGTTCAAGACCAGCTCGGGAATCTTCGACGTCGGGTCGAAGTTGGTGACCGCCCCGTGGAAGCTCGCGATGAGGAGCGGGCGGGTGCGCGGGCTGGTCATCCAGCCGATGCGGGTCGAGAAGCGTCGCTCGGGCGTCGCCGCGTCGGCATACTCCCAGACGTAGAAGTGACTGTAGCCCAGGTGCAGCTGCAAGGTGTCCTGCGTCGCCAGGCCGTGCGCGTTGGTCTCGATCGCCGCCATCGCCTCGACGTTGTCGCTGTCGGTGTAGTAGCGGCCGACCGCGTCACAGACGAAGCTCAGGGCTTTGGGGTCGAGCAGATTGGTGACGTATTGGGCGACCTGCTCGGCGGGCTCCTCGATGGTCGGCTGGCGGATGATGTCGATGACGGAGTAGTCCTGGCCGAGGCCGTCTGAGACGTCGACCGACATGATGTAACGGCGCGGGCCTCTGATCCTCGGGTATTCCCAGATCGCCAGCACGCCCGCTCTCAAGTTCGGCATGGCCTTCAGCTGCGCCTTGGTTAATCGGCGGAAGCCGTAGCCGGGCGGAACCGGGGACGTTTCTTGTGACAACGCGTGTGAGCGTGGTGCGCTGTGGGGGCTGAGCGGCGGCACGACTCGCTTGGGTTGCACATCGACGGACGGCCCCGGTTCTCGACGCAGCTTGGCAATCTCGATCGCGGGCTCGACCGCCCAGACATCGAGGAGCGGGCGTCTGCTGCCTGCGTGGTCAATCGCCTCCAGCTGCTCCAAGGTGAAGATCGAGCGGCCCGCGTACTGGAAGCACTCCTGGTCGTCGGCGGGGTACTCTTTGAGGAACTTGTAGAGCATCCCCTTCTGCTCGTAGAACCGACGCGTCTGTTCATACCAATAGAGCTGGTCCCTGGTCAGCACCTTCCGCTTGCCGAACCATTTCGGGCTGTCGCGCTCGCACTTCTCCGCGTGGGCCAGGGTGGTTAACGAGGGTGACCAATCGACGGGGGCTGGTAACGAATACTTCGAAGGCTCCGCGCACCAGGGGATGAAGATGTTGCGGAAGCGGCCGACACCTTCCCCTGACGCCAGCCAGTGGTTGTGCCACCAGTCCCCGGCGAACTCCGCAGTCGCTTCGTAGAGAACCAGGGTCTCCTTCTGTAAGGGGATTGCTGGTAATAACGCCGTATCTAACTGCTCGGGATTCTCCCAGGTGGGTAACTCGGAGATGTGGACAACCGAGTAAGTCTGACCACGGCCGATGCTGCCCTTACTCCCCTCCAGTCCACTTACTGCTTGTAAGGCACCTCTGGTTGACTTGCCCCAGGCCGTCTTTAAGAAGCACTGGTTCGCCAGACTCAGCTCGCGGTTCTTATTGAAGTAGACACGCCCTGGCTTCAGGAACCAGGGTAACTGGTCGTAGATACGCACGACCATCCTGAATAAGTAACCGGCTTGCTCCTCGACGTCCGCACCTGACAACGCGCGTATGTGTGTGCGGGTGACTAACCGGTGCGCCACTAAGGCTTCTGACAACGTGCTCACGCCCAGCTGTCTGGCCTTCAGGATGTTGAGCAGCAGGCCGTCCTTGTTACCGGTCTCCTGGTTCCGCTTCTCCAGACGGGCCAGCTGGTCGAGGACCATCTGCTGTGATTCCCACAGCGGGCTGAGTCTGCGAAGCCCTGCGCCCTCGGCGTCAATCCAGCAGAAGCGTTCGGCGAACCAGGGGAAGTCGTAGATGGAGCGCAGGCGCGCGACGCCGACGAAGCGCTGCTCGTCGTCGGTTAAGGCCCTGGTTACCCTGCCGTTCTCGTCCATCGCCTGCATCGCGCTGGCGGTGAGCGTGGCGCTCTCGCTGACGGTGTAGTGGGGGAGTGAGCCGCCGAGCGCAGGGCCGAATCTCCGCTGCACACGTGCTTCGGCGGCGGCAATCAGATCAGGGTGATACATCAGCGTTCGAACCAGGCGCGGGCGATCACGAAGAGCAGCCAGGCGAAGACGAGACCCACGAGGGCAATCGCCTGCGGGAGCGTGAGGTCGGGCATCAGCGCGTGAAGCCGCGGGGTGCGCGGAAGCCGAAACGCGACGCGCTGGTCTTGGTCGGCTTCTGCATCCCGAAGGGCGACTGCATCCCTGCCTTACCGTTGATGCCAATCGGCTGCGCGAACGAATTGCCCGGCCCCTGCATCGTCTGCGGGTTCTGCATCCCCATGAACTTCTGGATGGTCTCCGGGTGGGCGAGCGAGGTCGACCCCTGCATCGTCTGCGGTTGCTGCTGGGAGAGCAGCTGGCCGAGATTCGCCCCACCGCCGACGAGCGCACCGAGGCCGCTGCCGCCCCCGCCGGTCATCTTGCCGAACGCGCCTTGGATCGCGCCGCCAAGACCACCGGGCAGCTGCGGCGGCTTGCCGCTCATGTCTCCGCCCTGCCCGGCGACCTTGCCCATGGCCTGGTTCAACGCCCCGCCCATCGCGCCCATGCCGCCGCCGAATGCATCGAAGAAGCCCATCGCTGCCTCCTAGTGGGTCGGTTCTTCCGCGGGCGGGTCGCCCGGCTCGTCGATCGTCGCTTTGGGGCTGAAGAGGAGATCGCCAACGGCCTGCTGCAGCTGCTCCAGCGCGCCGGGTCCGACCGCGGTGAGATTGGTCTGCGCGAGCAGGCCCTGGTTCTGGGTAATCACGAAGCCGCCCTTCTTCTCGGTCAGCTGCGCGAGTTCCAGCGCGAGCTTCTGCCGGTCGAGTTCGGGCTCACTCAGCACCGCCCCGGTTCCGCGGCAGAGGATGCAGACTTCCTTGTCGGGCGCTTCGGCATGACAGGCCGGGCAAATCACCGGCACTGGAGCCGCGCGCGTCATCACGTCGTCGACAATCGGCGGCAGTTTGCTGGCGATGATGTGCGTCGCCTGGATGTGCGCCTTGGTGATCAACGCCTTCTTGTAAGCGGCGAAGAGATCGGCGACGGTCAGGCCCGAGAGGTGACAGAGCCGCTTCAGGCTGAACTTCTCGTAGCGCGGGTCAATCAGCAGCGTGATGACCCGCTCGATGTCGGGGGCGGTCTCAGCGATCGAGAGCACGTTCACCAGCGCATCACGTCCGCCGACGGCGAGCGTGAAGGTCTCGATCGCTTCCAGGTTGAGCCGGGTCTCCTCGTCGGTGAGGACTTCGGGCGCGCGAATCGCGGCGGGGACGAGCACCGAGGTCAGCGCCGTCGCCTTCTTGACTTTCCGCTGGCGCACGCGGATCGCCATCAGAGTGTTCCAGCCCCGGTTATTATGCGGTGCCCGAGCAGCTGGTAGGCGAGAAAGCCGACGCGGCGCGGGTCCCAGGCTTTGGCGGGGATCGGCAGCTGCGGCTGCGGGCGCAGAAAGCGCTGCACCTCAGGGTCACGCGTGGCTGGGAGGAGCAGCGTCGCGTCGCTGAGCGTGGACTTTCTCTTCTTCATCGGCGTCCTTCGGCCAGGCGCGCGAACTCTTCGTCGCGCTCAATCAGGCGCTTGTGGAGGTCGGTGGTTTTCTCGTCAGCGAGGTAGATCAGGATTTCTTCGTCGTCGGGAGTGTGGCCAGTATCGCGCTTGGTCTTCTCGATGTAGTTGAGCGCGAGTTCCTGGTCGATGACGTCGAGGTGGGTGACGCCGGTGTCGGCTTTGAGGGTGGCGCGGTCTTCCGCGATCGGCGGATCGACGTGATCAGCAAGCCGTCCCAGGTGTCCGGCTTGGGTTTCCAACGCACGGCGGATGGCCGACAGTTCACGCAGAACGGCGCGTGCGAGGAATCCGAAGGCCAATCGTCGGAGCACGCCTCCGAGCGAAGCACGGCTAGCTGGGCTTGTCTAGATCCCCCTACGCCTGGTCGAGCAGCTTGCGAATCAGGTTGACGAAGATTTCGATCGCCACCTCGGGCGAATCGGCTTCGACGCTGAGGCTGGTGAGCGCGTGTAGCTCGCCATGGAGGGCGAGGTTCAGCGACCAGCGGCCGTCGTCGTCGTTGGCGAGGACCAGCGGCACGAGGACCGATTCACTCATCGTGATCCTCCGACCTGTCCTTCTCGTCGGTCGTCACCACCGCGGGCGTGACCCACGGCTGCTTCGCGGGCGGCACCTGTACAGGCTCCTCCCACTTCGTATCGTCGTTCGCGTGCAGCGTGACGATCTCGTCGCGCAGCCGTTCGTTCTGCGCCCGCAACATCTCCACCGCGGCTTGCAGGCCATCGATGGCGTCGCTGCCGCCTGGATCAATTTGTAAGCGGTCGTGGTAGCGCGCGGCTTGCGCGTCGCGCTCGCGATAGAGCCGCACCGCTTCCGTGTAGTCGGCCTGCAGCTGCGCGTGCTCGACGAAGTCGCAGCGTTTCTCTGCAGCCATGTGCTCTTCGATCGCGAGCAAGGCGTCGCGCAGCCGTTCGATCTCGGCGACGAACGACTCCAGCAGCTTGTAGGCGGCGTCGATGTCCGCGCCAGCGATTCCGACGCTCTCGATCTCCGGTGAGCACTCCGGGTCAGTCGGGTTGAGCAGGCGTACCTCGCGGCCCTTCGCCAGAATCGCCTTCGCGCGGGCGAGGTCTTCGTCGATCGTGTCGTAGTAGGGCATCAGCGTCCTCCACTCGCTCTGCGCCGCCGATCGGCTTGCGCGCGTTTGTAACAGGCTAAGAGAGCGTCGGCGAGCTTTTTCGCCGTCGCTGGCGAGATCTCTAGATTGAATGGGTAGGCGTGCAGCTGCAGGGTGCCGGGCGGCACGATCGCATCGATCACATCCACCGGCACGCGTTGCAGTGTTCTGGTCTTCCAGTTGATCGTCAGGCCCGTTCCGACGCGAAACGCACCCTTCTTCTTCGGGTTCTGCTTCGTCAGCATCATCGTCGTCGTCGTCTCCGCAAGTGCCTAGGTTACATTTCGTGACAGAGAGAGCCTAGCGACTTCTCCCGGGAAAAGTCCAACCCTAGCGAAAACAGGGCCAAAAACTTTTTCGAAGATTTTGCTGAGGCCGAACGTGGGCGTCCCCGCGCCCGGCCCCGTAGGCCCCGCGGACAATCAACCGCGCCAATGTGTGCCACCGCGTGCAGTTTCGACGAGTCGCGTGCAGTCGCGTGCAGTTTCGTATCGCCACGTGCCATCGCGAGCGAGAGTGGGCGGCAGCGAGCGAGGGCGAGCGACGGCGAGCGACGGCGAGCAGCGGCGCGTCGAGGCGGGCAGGCGGCTGGTCCTGGGCAAACGTCTGGTCCTGAGCAGACGACTTTTCCTGCCACACGCGTGTGGGTGTGTTTCGAGGCGAAAGTCGGCTCTTTCGCTCTCGCTTCGCTCCGCGTCGAGGGCGCGAAAACGCCGCAAGTCGAGCCGCTGCAGCAGTTACGGCGAATCCAGCAGGTTAACATAACCGCCATTACACGACCCTGAGCATCGAGCGCTCAGCCCGCCTGGCCCGCGTCGAGGTTGCGTCTGCAGGGAAAAGAGGACAAACGTCTACCCGGAAGGAGACACAGGCTGGAGCGCCTGTGCGAAATGCGCCAGTTATACATGGTGTGCAGGTGGCACAGCCTGTGCAGCTTGTCTCAGCGGGCCGTCGTGAAGGCCCGGCGGCGGGCCTGGCGCGGAGCCAGGGCACAACAACCGACGCAGGCGCGACGCTGGCGCGCGGGCAGATAGCCCCAGGAAGCTTGACCCAGCGGCACAACCGAAGCGGGAACCTCAGATAGTCCGGTATGGCACCGGCCGCGCCGCTCGAAAGCGGGCCGCGAGGGAAGCAGAGGGAGCCCGAAAGAGCCGTGAGAATCCAAGCCGATAGTGCCGCAAGGGCGGACATCAGGTAGGAGCGGCCAGGCGTGGTGAGCGCCTGGTAGTCGCAGTCAGACGGACGGGCAAACACGGGACATGCTGTTGACCGAAGAACAGCCGCTGAGCCCCAGGAATGAGCGAATCCCCCGCGAGACGTAAACAGAGCGAACCGCAGTCCCCTTACACGTGCTTGGTGAGCGGCAGACAAAGCCAACAAATGCACACCCGGTTGCCATCCGGTTTGCGCCTGACGGGCGCACGGCACGCGTGACAGGCGTGCAGGCACCCTGACCCGGTCGGACATCCGATCGTTCGTCAGAGGGCCTGCAGGCCTGCCACACAGGCCTTCCTGCGGCGGGCACACACCCGCCGCGACACCGCAACTACCTCGAAAGGAACAGAACAATGCACACCCTCGAAACGAAAGACATCAAACGTCGCGACGTGCGGATCGTCGTCGGTGAGATGGTTGGCGCAATCGTCAGCGTCTACGTGAACGGCCGACAGGTTGTCGACGTCGCGCTGACCGCTGACGAATGCCGCGCGTTGGCGGCATCGCTCAACCGCTGCACCTTCGACGCGCAGACACGCGGCGACCGCTGAGACCGACACCAGGGCCGCACCGCACACACGGCGCGGTCCTTCACCTGACCACACGTCACCTCGAAAGGAACAGAACAATGGCTCTCGCACAGTTCAAACCCAGCCAGGTCCTAGAGGCCCTGGTCGCCGCCATCAAGGCGCGGCGCAACATCCTGATCGTCGGCCAGCCCGGCATCGGCAAAACCGCTCTCGTCGCCCTGGCCGCGCGCATGGTCGGCGCGCTCATCATCCTGTCGCATCCGGCGACAGAGGACCCGACCGACATCAAAGGGTTCCCCTGCATCCTGAACGGCCAGGCGTGCTTCGTCCCCTTCGGGCAGCTGAAGGCGGCGATCGAAGCCTCGACCCTGACGGTCTGGTTCCTGGATGACCTGGGCCAGGCGACCCCGGCGATGCAGTCGGCCTACATGCAGGTCATCTGGGGCGGACGCATCGGCTCGCACACGATCAGCGACAAGGTCACCTTCGTTGCCGCGACGAACGACCGCAAGCACAAGGCGAACGTCCAGCCGATGATTGAGCCGTTGAAAAGCCGGTTCACGTCGACGTTCGAAATGGTCGCCGACTTCGAAGAGTGGCGACCCTGGGCGATCGAGAACGGCTTCAGCCCCATCCTGCTGGCCTTCCTGAAGGCGCGCCCGGACCTGTTCAGCGCGTTTTCGCCGACGGCTGACTTCGACGGGTCGCCGACACCGCGCACCTGGGAACACTTCGCCTCGATCCTGCAGTGGGACCTGACCCCGGCGACCCGTAAGGGCCTGCTGGAAGGCGCGGTCGGCCAGGGCGCGGCGGGCGAGTTCCTGACCTTCGAACGGATGTATGGGTCGCTCGTCGAGGTCGACGCGCTGCTCAAGAACGGCAACCACGGGACGCTGCCGACCAACCAGCCCGATCGCCTCTGGGCGATTGCCTGCGCCATGGCGCACCGGGTCGACGCCAAGTCGATGCCCAACCTGGGCATCGTCGCCAACCGGCTGTTCGATGCCGGGTGCGGCGAGTACGCGACGCTGCTGGTCCGCGACACCGTCAGGCGGCACCCTGAACTGCAGGAAACGGCGACCTACGCCAAGCTGGTCACCGGCGAGTACGGCAAGTACCTCTCCGGTCAGGCGGCGTAACACCCACTGCGGCGCGTACCGGCACACACCGGGCGCGCCGACCACACACCCACACGCGTTGAGACGAAAGGACACGACACCATGAACGCTTCACTTCCGACCACACCCGACGGCACCGCGAGCAGCATTCACGCGCGGGCCGTGCTCGTTTACTTCCACGCGAGCAGCTGGATCGCGCGCAAGCTCGACCCGCAGGCCTCCCGCCACGTCGAGAGCCACTACGGCGCGACGCGTGGCAGCGGGACGGCCATCAAGAAGCTGCTGCCCGGCGAGGCGACCGTCTACCAGGCGATCGTCACCCTGATCGGCGAGGTTCGCTCCTGGCACAAGGCGCACACCCTGGCCTGGGGCAATAACGACGGCTGGCGGCTGCTCCCGACGAAAGAGTTCACCGAGTACAGCCTCTGGATGCGCGGCAAGATCGCGGAGTTCGACCGGCTGTGCGACACCTTCGCGAAGGACTACCCGCGGCTGGTCGAACAGGCCAAAGCCGCGCTCAACGGTTGGTGGCAGGACCGGGACTATCCCAGCCCCGACGCCATCCGCGGCAAGTTTGCCATCCAGCTGGAGTTCGCCCCGCTCCCGGCGACCGGCGACCTGCGCCTGGACCTGGGAGCCGACCAGATTGCGGCCATCGAGGCCAACGTCAAGGACCGGCTGACGGAGGCCGTCCAGGGCGCGGTCAAAGACGCCTGGGAGCGACTGCACGGTGTGGTCGCCAAGGTCGCAGAGCGCTGCACCGACGAGGGCGGCACCGCCGCCGACGGCAAGCGAGGCCAGAAGATTTTCCGGGACACCCTGATCGAAAACGTCGTCGAGGTGTGCGACACCCTGCGACGCCTCAACGTCACCGACGACCCCGACTTGGAAGCCATGCGCGCGCGGGTCGAGAAGGACCTTGCGCGTATCGAACCGGCCGACCTGCGCGACGACGCGTCACTGCGCAAGGTGACCGCCGACAAGGCGAACGACATCCTCGACGCCATGAGCGGCTTCTACGCCGCTGGAGAGTAGCAATGCAGACCTACACCCGCCCTGCGGAGTTCACGTCCGACGCATATAAACGCGTCGTGGCGTGCCGCTCGGAGATGATCGACGACGCCCCGTTCTTCGGACACCTCGCCCTGAAGCTGGTTCTGGTCGAGGACCCTTCCTGCCAGACCTTCTGGACCGACGGCACACACCTGGGCTTCTCGCCCCGCTTCGCGGCGACCCTGTCGAAGCTGGAGATCAAGGGCGTGCTGGTGCATGAGGTTCTGCACTGCGCCCTGGGTCACCCCTGGCGGCGCGGCGCGCGGGATCACAAGCGCTGGAACATTGCGGCCGACTACGCGATCAACCCCATCATCGTCGAGGCGGGCTTCGCGCTGCCCGCCTGCGCGCTGCTCGACAAGGCCTACCGCGGCAAGTCGGCCGACTGGATTTACGACCGCCTGCCCCAGCCCCAGGAGCCTGAACCCCAGCCGGAGCCCGAAGAGGGCGAGGGCGACGAGGGCGGCGACGAGGGCACCGGCGGCACGCCCGGCGACGAGGGCGAGCCCGAAGAGGGCGACGGCGAAGGCGAAGGCAGCGGCGACCAGCCGGGCGACGGCGACGAGGCTGGCGACGAGGACGGCAGCGGCGCAGGCGACGGCGACGAGGCCGACGACAAGGACGGCTCCGGGAAGGGCTCAGGGAAGGGCCAGGATGCCCCAGGAGAGGCGACTGACCCTGGCGGCATGGGTGAATGCCGGGACGCGCCGCCGCCTGCTGCGCCGGGCGCTGAAACCGGCGACGACCCGACGCCGGTCCAGACCGAAGCGGACTGGGCAGTCGCCCGGGATATGGCTGAGCGGATCGCGATCAGCCAGGGCAACATGCCGGGCGGACTGCGGAAGCTGCTGGGCGAGGCGAAGCGGGCGAAGGTCGACTGGCGGGCGGCGCTGCGGAACTATGTGCAGCAGGCCTGTGCAGCCGACTACACCTGGCAGCGCCCCAACAAGCGCTACACGTCGCACGGCTACTTCCTGCCCAGCCTGCACACACCAATGTGCGGGCGCATCGTTGTCGGGTTCGATACGTCGGGCAGCGTCGACGCGGTCACCATGCGCCAGATGATCGGCGAAGTGAACAGCATCGCGCAGGACGTCCAGCCCGCCGGGATCGACGTCCGCTACTTCCACACGTCGAACTACCTGACCGACACCTTCGAACGGGGCGAAGAGGTTGTGGTCAACCAGCAGACGGAGTCGGGCGGCACCGACTTCTGCGACGTGTTCACGCAGATCGAGGCGAGCGGCGACGTGCCGACCGTCCTGATCATGCTCACTGACCTGTATGGGACCTTCCCGCAGGCTGAGCCCGACTACCCGGTCATCTGGGCGGTGACCAGCGGCGCGACGTTTAACCCCTGGGGCGAACTGGTCCCGGTCGAGTAACACGCAGGGCGGGGCTACGGCCCCGCCTTCGCTCACACACACACACACGTTTTCGAGAGAGAGAGAGGCACACAATGGTTACCCCTGGGCAATTGGTTCTGGTCGACGCGTCGCTGGTCAGCGGCGGGCTGGGCGTACTGGCGACGCTGGTCGGCTGCTTTGGTGACTACCTGCTGCTGGCCCGTGTCGGCGGCGCGCTGCTCACCGTCTACACGCTGGTTATGTGGCTGCTGATCGCCACGCTGATCTGAGAGCATCTACATCCGCGGCGGGCTGCTGTAGCCTGCCGCATCACACACCCACACACGTTCACCTGAGAGAGAGGCACACCGTGACGACATCCGACCGGGCAGCGCTTGACGCTGCCATCATCCTGCGGGCGCGCGTCGACTGCACGCGGCCCGTCCCGTCCTTCGCCGACTGCGTGCTGCTCAATGCGGCGCTGCACTTGGAAGGTCGCACACCCGACGTGCGATCGGCCGTCGAGGTCGCCTGGGCCGACGTCTGGGCGGACCCGCTGAAGAGCCGCTGCGGTCAGCCGATCGACGCGGCGATCGTGGCACCGTGCGAGCGGCACGCCGGGCACACCGGACCCTGCCGTGCCTATAGCATCGAGAAGTAATCGGCGGGCCGGGCACACACCCGGCCTGCACCACACACCTACACACGTTTCAGAGAGAGAGGACACGACCATGGCTATCTATCGAGGCCGCATCGACATCACCTTCCACGCCGACGACGATCACGACGCGCAGGACATCCTGCGAATCCTGGCGACCGAACTGGAGCCCCACCCCCAGGTCGAGACGGCCGACCCGATCGGCGAGGCGTACGACGAGACACCCTACGACCCGGCCGACGACGACGACGCCTGGCACGGCCCCGGCTACGATCCGAACGCTGACAACGTCGGCGAGCGGCCGGGCGACCGTGACCTGCCGCCTGACCGCCGCGTGCCACTCGGCGAGCCACTGCCCGACGACGACGACTACACCGAACCGGACCCGGAGCGCGAAGGGCAGGACCGCTACATCCGCGACGAGGAGGCGCTGGCCGCTCTCGGCGAGGCGCGCGATCGGCTGACCCTGCACGACCCCGACGAATGGGAGATTGACGCGCGCATGGCCGAATCCTACGGCGACCTGACGCCGGGCCAGCTGGCGATCCCGCGACGCTGGGGGCAGGAATGACCCGGCGAGCGCGCGGGAAGCGCGCACACGTGCCGACACCTGGCCGGGCAGCGGGGCGTCGAGGCCCCGCGCTCTGCGGCCGGTGGGCGACCTATCCCAGCGGCGACCACGACCTGCTGCGGCGTCTCGCCCGGCAGGCCATGGCCTCCGGCGACGTCAGCGGCTACTGTCTGCGCTGCGTCGCCCGGCTGACCAGCTACTGACACGCGTTTATACGAGAGGGAACGACGATGACGACGACGAAGTTTCCTGAAGGCAACCTTGCTGCGATCACCGGCCAGAACATCTATGGCCGAACGATCATCCTCACGCGCGGCAGCGTGATTCGCTTTCATCGCGCCGACGGCCGCATCTGCACCGACACCGTCCGCGATTGCTTCCACGCCTATGTGCTCGTCGCACCCTACGGCGAGAACTACTCTGAACCTGCAGTCGTGCTGACCGAACACAGTTGGACGCGCGTGGCCGACGTCGTGGAGGTTCTATGACGACGACGAAGTTCTACCGGGTACGAGTGTATGTCGGCCCGGTCCACATCGAGCACTACGGCGCGGTCGCACACAAGAACGGCCTGACCAACCTGACCCTGGGCACCGAACACATCTACGGCACCATCGCCGCGGAGCCCCTGCGTAACGAAACCGACCAGCTGCTGCTGCGGCACCGTGTCGGCGAGCTTGTCTACGGCGAGCCCGGCCACGTCACCGCCTGGCGCGACGTCGTGATCCTGGGAGCCGAGTGATGTCGACCCCAGGCAACGCGCTCATCCGCTGCGCCTACTGTGACGGCGCATCGGCGCGGGTGCAGCGCGTCGCGTGGAACCCCTGCGCGGCGTGCCGCACCAAGGCGAACACCCCGGCCGTCTGCCCCGACTGCGGCGGCGCGGTCTACCTCGACCCGCAGGCCGGAGCGGCCTTCTGCTCCGGCTGCGAGTTCACCGTCGACCTGACCACACACCACAACGCGTGAGAGAGAGAGAGAGAGAGAGAGCAATGGCATCCATCATCCGCATTGCCGAAGACATCGAGCGCTTCCAGCGCGCCGTCGTGCATCTCGACGGGCGCTTGCCGCAACCCGAGGACCAGCAGTTCCGCGAAGAACTGCAGCTGCAGCTGCGCCAGATCAACGCGTGGCTCGACACCTGGCGCGAACACGACGCGCGTGTTAACCAGGGTTAGTACCGACTAGCACAGGCTGTAGTAGTTGTCAGGCCTGTGCTAGTTGTGTATCATCTGTACGAGTGAAGGAGAGAACGAACATGGCTAAGCTGACTGATTACAAACTCTCGACCGGCGACGTCGTAGACGTCTCGGTTGACAACGGCGGCATCTTCCGCGCCGAGTTCAAGGGCAAGCAGGTCGACGCACAGACGCTCGACGGGCTGCTGGAGAAGCTGGAGCGGCGCGCGAAGGAGAAGCGCGCGAAGGTCAACGTCACCGTCGGGCTCGACACCTACGAGCTGGACAACATCACGCTGACCGGGCTGAAGAGCAACGACAACGACATCGCACTCGTCCGCACGAGTGAGGGCAAGGCGGATCAGGAACGGTCCATCCGCACCGCCTATCTGCCGTGGACCGAGGAGACGCGGGCCGAGTGGAAGCGCCTGCAGCAGGCGGCACGCGACGCAGAGCGGGCGTTCGAGGACTACAAGAAGGCCCGCCGCTACCACCTCGACCCGGCCAAGCCGAAGCAGTACGGCACGACGTCGCTCGCCGAGATCGTCCGCCACGAAATCAAGCGCCAGGTCGAGGCGCAGACCACACCGGAGAACGCGTTGAGGAGAGAGGCATGACGACCGACCTGAACTGGATTCGCGTGCAGAACGGCTGGCACGTGAGCGCCAACCGGAAATACCACGCCGTCCGCTACACCGTCGGCGGGGTCCACGGCGCACAGGTGCGCTGGCGGCTGACCCTGTCGGCGCGCACCAACCCGAAGACCCTCGCCGACGAGCCGACGCTGCACGCGGTGAAGGCCAAGGCGCTGGCCTACCAGCAGTCGCTGGAGCAGATGCCGATCGGCGGCTGGACGAAGTCACACACAGATACGAGTGAGGGAGAGCGATGAACAAGAAAGACGACACCCCCGAACTGGCGCTGCCGCGCGACGAGTTCAGCGAAGCAGTCCGCCGCTTCATGCGGAACCCTGGCGCGGTGCGCCGCGAGTCGACCATCCATCTGCCCGACGCCTACGGCAACCTGGCGACGTGGGTCCTGACGACCTTCCGCGAAGACGGGCGCGAGACCGTGCTCGTCCAGCGGTTGTCGAACACCGACCCGGTGCGGATCGTCCTGCCGCCCGAGGTCTGCGCCGCCCTGGTCAGGCACCGCGACAGCGCGACGATCGTGAGCCGCAAGCGCGCGGCACGGACCAACGCGGCGAAGCGCAAGGCCGCGGGGATTCAACCGGCGTTCCTGAAGAAGGCCGAGTGATGGCTCGCCCGGTTCACTATGCATCGCACGGCAGCGGAGGCTTGGCCTTCCGCTGCTACTTCAAGGAACTGCAGCAGCACATCGATTCCGCCGATACGACTGCGCCGAAGCACGACCAGTGGCAGACCCGCAGCGTGCCAGCGCCACGACGGCACACCGACCTGCGGAAAGTGACCTGCCCCGACTGCTGGCATCAGATCGCCGCGATGGCGGCAAAGGCGAAGGCCGAGTAATGCACGACCCGAAGGCGCGCTGCCGCTACTGCGGCCGACGCCACCGCACCCAGACCACGGCGCTGCGCTGCCGTCGTCGGCACGAACGACGCTGGCAGCGGACACACACACACACGTACCAGAGAGAGAGAGAAAGAGACCGATGAAGATCATCAGCCAGATGGGCTATCTCTATCGCCTGAGTGATCGCAACTACCGCAAGCTGCTCGTCGCCATCGCGCACGAGCAGCCCTACGACCTCGACCAGCTGGGGAAACCCTACGGCTCGATCGACAAGAACATCACCGACCTGCAACCCGGTGACGCCCAGATGGAACTGGACTGGATGAAGTCCGAGAAAGTAGAGGACTGATGCTGACCCTGTTCCTGTTCGCCCTGCTCGCCGGGGCGATCTTCAAAGTCCCTGGAGTGAAGCCATGAGCCCGACCGTCTGCATCCACTGCTCGATGAAGGCGCTGCTCGCGAACGAGCCAGCGCCCTCGTTCGATGAATCACCTGAAGAACACCTGGCCCGCGTGCATCCTGACCCCGAGGCCACCAGCCAGGAGCGCCGGGAGTTAGAAGCGCTCACCGCGGACTACATCCGCACGCGTGAGGAGGAGAAGCCATGAACCCCAACGTCCTCGCCGTGCTCGTGCTCGGCGTGATCACCGGTCTGCTGTTCTACATCAGCGGCCAGTTGGCCCGCATCCTGACGTGCCTTGAACGCGTCGAGCACAAGTCGGACAAGCAGGCTAGTCGTGAATACGTGTTGCCGCGAGTGCGATCCGCCCTCGCGACTGACTGCAAACATCACCCGCCCTGCCCACCCGATACGCCGCGTTGGGTTTGCGAAAACCTCGACGTCACGACTGGCGAGTAAGGGGATCTAGCTCGGCTCCGGGGGCGGCGGCATAGTCGCCCTCGGAGGGTCTATGCCGGTCAGAAAGAACACCACCACGCGTGCTCCCAAGACGCCCGCCCCGTTCCCCTACCTCGTCATCCGCGCGCTCGACCCCGAGTGCCTCAACGACGTCGGCAACGGCGACTTCACCTACACCATCGGCGCGTGCGACCTGACGCGCGACGACGGCACACCCAGCCAGGACGGCGACGTGCTCTCGATGCAGCCTGACGGCAGCGCGCAGACGCGGCCTGAAGGCGCGAGCGGCAGTTTCGAGCGCTGCAAGAAGACCGCAGCTGGAGCCGTCTACCGGCCGTGGGGCAAGGGCAGCATCGTCGTCATCATCCCGCTGGCCCAGGACGTGCCGAACGTATGAGCGGGATAACCGGGGCCAGCTACGTCGTCCTCAGCGGGGCCACCCAATCCGGCCCGAGTCCGCGCCCGCCAGGACCCTCCGACCGGCGCACCATGCGCGCCTCCTACTGCTCACACCGGGACCACGAAGGCCAGCCGGTCTTCGACGCGATCTACTTCGGGGTGAACTGGGCCAGAGGCGACCGGTCACGTCTCGACGCGTGCCTACGAGTGAAACGCGATCTCGGCGTCGATGCGATTCAACTCTGCGTCCAGGGCGGCTATCCCGGCTACATGCAGGGGGCGACCTACGACTTCCGCGGGAACCTACCGGAATACGCGCGGCTGTGTGACTACGTCGCGGCCGAAGGCTTCTTCCCGATCATCGGGACCTGCACCGCCGACGGCGGCACGCACGTGGAAATCTACAACGGGCAGATGGAGCGCACCCTCGATGCGACCGCGCATCTCGCCGCCCAGTCCTGGTACTACGGGGGGTACGAGTGGAACCTCGATCGAGGCGGGGCGTTCAGCGCCCGCCAGCAGCACGACGCGATGCTCCTGATGCGGAGAACCCTGGGCGACGACGCGCTGCTGCTCCTGTGGCTCCAGCCGCTACGCTGCACGATGGGCGCGTACTGGGGCAGCAACCCGAACCACCCACCGCAGCCGCCCAGCTTCAACCCCGTCTCGTTCACCTGGATCTGGAACGACAGTCACACCGAGGGAGCCTGGATCGAAGCCGACGACCCAGCCCGCGGCGGCGAGCAGGAAGCCTGGTATGTCGAGGGAGGCCTGGAGGTCGACGGCCTGTGGTATCAGACCGACCACGGCAGCAACTCACCCAGCTACGCGTCTCCAGGAGAACAGCCCGGCCTGGACGGCCACGGGCAACCCCGGTATTACGACCGGCTGATCGAAATCGCCGACAGGTTCTTGGCCCCCGGCACCCCGATGCCCGGCGCTCAGGGCTTCATCGACGCCTCCGGCTACACCCACACCGGCACGTGCCCGAGTCACAGCGCCCCGGACTGGTTCCACCAGCCTCGCCGTCGTGGCCGACCCGTCTTGTGCGTCGGGGAAACCGTCCCGTACGAGTACACCAGGGACCAGTGCTGCGACGAGGCTGTTGTGGTCTGCAGCGAGGCCCTGGTTTCCCTCGGCATCACCAGCCACGGCTGCTACCAACCGAGGCGCTAATGCACCGCTCCACTATGCTGCCGTCAGATCGCTTCTTCGCCAGGCTCGACCGCTTCACCTGTGAATGCCCCAACTGCGGACGGCTGATCTTCTCCGACCAGGATGAACGCAGCCTGCCCGCACGATTGAAGACGCCCGGCAACCGGCGCAGCGCGGCCCGCCAGAAGGCCTACAACAAGAGCGTCTGGAAGCTCACCTGGAACCCCTTCTCCCAGCGCCTACGCTGCCCCTGGTGCCGCAATTCCTTCGCGGCAGGCCTGCTGCTCTTCCCCTACAAGGCAGGCGGTCCCAGGCCCGTCCACGCGCCTCCTGACACCGTGCCCACGCGCCGCCAGCTGATGGAACTGCGCCGTCGCGCCTCCGGCTGGTTCGCCAAGGCCGAGTACAACCAGGGCCAGGACGTGAACCTGGTCATCGACGACCCCTGCACCTGTCCCGAGGACGGCTGGGCTCCAATGTGCCCGGTCCACGGCGATCCGGGGCAGGGGGCGAAGCTGATCGAGCCGGAGGACCGATCACAGGTGGAGGAAAGTTGACACTTTGAGGCCTAAGTCCCTCACAGGTATGCGTTTACAGGAAGTGTCAACTAGTGCCAAGTGCCACATACAGCAGAGCTAGTCGTGCCAAAGTGCCACCCGAGTGTACGCTCTCTAATATTATCTATGTACTAGATAGAGAGGGGGTTAACCCCCATAGTGCCACAGGGGGGCCTCTTTTAGTTTTTCAGTGCGCCACCACGCGTGCGTAGGTGCCGTGCTTCACCTTCTCGACCGTGCCTTCCTCGACCAATGTCTGGAGCACCCGGATGACCGTGCGGCGCGAGAGCGGAATCTGCTCAGCGAGTTCAAGAAGCATCGCCAGGACCATGGGCGTGCCGTTCTCGGGCAACAGCGCCAGGATGCCGCGGCAGTTCTCGCGGTCGGCTCCGCTATAGGGCACGAAGAGTCCCTGGCGGTCACGCTCAAGCGCAAACGTCTCGGGCGGGACCAGGTGCGGATGCCACAGGAACGTGTAATAGGGCGTCTCCTGTTCTTCGGGCGCGGCCAGGTAGCACTGGGTGTCGGCGTAGGCCAGCTGCCCGGCGCTACCGAGAATCGCATCCTGCGGCCGGAGGAAGCGTTCCCGTTTGTCCGCCTTCATCTTGCCGATGTGCGCGGTGCCGAAGATCGTCAGTTCACGCAGGCGCAGCAGCTTGCGGATCTTCAGGCACGAGCGCATGTTGAGGTCGTAGTCGTTCGGCTTCCCGCCGAGGAAGGCGGCGATCGGATCGACCAGCACGATCCCGCCGGGCTTCATCTCCAGCTTGTCGAGCATCTCGGCGAGGCGCTTGGGCCGCTCCGTGAGGCTGTCCAGGGTGTCCGGGTCGAACGTCGGGTCGTCGACAAACGAGTAGTGCTTCGCGTCCGGGAAGCCCGCCCGCACGAACCACGGCCCGGCTCCACCCTCCCAGTCGCGGTCGGCGGCGATCACGCCAATGTCGGTAATACGCGCGGGTGTGTGGCCGAAGATAGGGGCTCCGGTGCGAAACCGGTTGAGCATGTCAGCCATCAGCGCCGTCTTGCCAATGCCGGATGCGCCTGAGATGAGATTGATGCTGCGGTGCCGGAACACGAGGCCGAGGGGATCGGGGAAGGGTTGACCTGGAACTGACGTTGTGGGATTCTTCTTCACGTTCGTTCCTTTCTCTCTCGTCGGGGCCGGGCGCTTGTGTGGGTGACCCGGCCCTTCGTCTTTCTGGACGCCGCCTATTGCGTAACGAGAGAATGACGGCCCCCTTCTACCACCGCTCAGTTAACCAGGCAACCCACCAGATGTAGGCATTCGCTGCGCTCACCGCACAGGACCACGTGTGTTCAGGAAAGATTGACAGCCTGTCCAGCTTGTATATAATCACTAAGTTAGATAACGCTAGGGGAGCAGACCAATGATCAAGACGGGATACGGACGCGACTTACAGGACGACCGCAAGCAGCTGCGGGACGCCTTCGCCGCGCGCAAGGGGAAGGCGATCAAGCTGCGGATACAGCCGCTGATTTACCAGGGAGACCCGGAGGGCGGACGCGGCAACTACAAGCCGTGGCGCGACGTCAGCTGGACGATCGACTGCGAGACGGTCGAGGAGGCGATGACCTTTCGGGACGTGCTCAAGGCCGTCTTCGAACGCCTGGGCGAAGAGCGCCCGGCGGCAGTGCTGGCACGGCTGAAGGTGAAGAGGGAGGGAGCGGCATGACCAACGCGCAGTTGTATCTCGCGATCGGCCTGCCGATCGTGGTCAACACCGCGCTCGTCGTCGCGGTCTACACGCTGCTCTCGTCGCGGATGATGAGCGGGTTCGACGCCATCAACACACGCTTCGATGACATGCGTGACCTGTGGCGCGCGGAGTTGCTGCGCGTCGAAGGCGTACTCGACGCGCGCCTGAAGCACATGGAGGAGCGATGAATCTGACAGCGAGAGTGCTTGGACAGACCGCGGTTACCAAGCTCCAATCGACCGCTGGAGAACACGTGCTCGTGGTGGGGAAGGACAAGCTGACCCGAGGCGACCTCGCCGACGTCGGCTGCTACAACTTCCTCGCCGCCCGCTACCTGACCGCCGCGCTGGAGGCGCTCGGCGTCGAAAGCCTCCAGCAGCTCTACATGACGTTCAGCCCCCGTGATCTCGCCCTCCCGCGTGTGGGCGTGATCTGCCTGGCGGTCCTGGGTGCCGCCTTCGAAGCGCGCGGCATCGGCGGTGACAACCCGCTGGAGAACTACGTCAAGAAGCACTCAGCCAAGCTCATCACCTTCGACAGCGTGAAGAACCAGATTCGACGGGCTGAAGAAGCGACCAGGAAGAACCGGCGGCGACGCCGCAACCACGCAGCCTAACGCGTGTGAACGAGGGAGACGACATGAGCCTCCGACTGGGCGCGCTCCACGACGCGCTCTTGAACCCTGGGGATGCCGACATGGCGCGCAAGGCAGCGGAGGAAGTCGCCGCCTATGACTCGCGGCTGGCCTCCATCGATGGCCGCTTGACCCTGCTGACCTGGATGGTCACGTTCCTGACGGCCCTGGCCGTCGCCAACCTGTGGCTGACCTTCAACGTGCTCAGCCGCCTGCCGCATTGAGGGAGAAGCCATGACCGACGACGAGAAAGAGCGCCTGCAGGCCGTCCTGCGCCGCCAGCGTGAATCCCACCAGAAGCTCTTCGACCTGCAGGGCACGATGATCGCCGCGCTCAAGGACGCCCTGGAAGCCGTCTCGCGCACCCAGGATGAGATGGCGCGGCTGTTCCAGGCCGACAACGACTTCGACGACCAGCTGTAAAAGGGAGAGACGACGATGCCGACGAAACCGAAAAAGAGCCTGGCCACGAAGCTGGAGGCGATGATGGCCGACCTCAAGCAGCAGGCCGACGCGGCCGCCAAGCCGTTCCTCGACCAGATCGAGCACATCCGCTATACGCTCCAGGCGCTCAACGGGCATGAGCAGGAGAAGGCTCAGGCCCGCGGCGTAGATGGCCACCTGGAGGCCGCAATTGCCCTCAGGAAGCAG
>Ga0066388_100000249_pt1 | contig 23112 bp, 16 predicted proteins | sample PanSoiMetaGPlot6_FD_64539 | JGI IMG/M metagenome (GOLD analysis project Ga0066388, IMG submission 64539) | Tropical forest soil microbial communities from Panama analyzed to predict greenhouse gas emissions - Panama Soil - Plot 6 (Hybrid Assembly) | ecosystem: Environmental > Terrestrial >...
TCGAGAGCACGATGAGCGCGTGCCGGTCCGGATGCTTCGAGGGCAGGCCGCGCGCGCCGATGCAGAGATACTGCTGCGCCAGATCCTTGACATGGTGGACGACGTCGCGCCCGTTCGCTTCGGCGCCGAGGGGCTCGACCCGGTCGACGGCGGGGGCCGACGCGAACCGCATCGAAACCTGCTCGAGCACACGGTCCCAGTCGAAGCTGCCGGCGATCGCGAGGAGCATGTTGCCCGCGCCGTAGCGGGTGCGGTGATAGCGCGCCACGTCCTCGCGGGTGAACGACTGGACGGACTCGCGCGTCCCGAGGATGCGGTTCCCGAGGGGATGCCCGACCCAGACGACGTCGGCGAAGAGATCGTGCACCCGCTCGTCGGGCGTGTCCTCGTACGTGTGGATCTCGTCGAGGATCACCTTCTTCTCCTTCTCGACGTCGTCCGGATCGAGCTTGGGATTCAGGACGAGATCGGCCAGCACCTCGACCGCGAGATCGAGGTGCTCGTCCAGGGCCCGCGCGTCGAAGCACGTGACCTCGCGTCCGGTGAAGGCGTCCAGATGCCCTCCGACCGACTCGAGGCTGAGCGCGAGCTGGTAGGCGTCGCGCGTGCGCGTCCCCTTGAACACCATGTGCTCGAGGAAGTGGGACATCCCCGCCTCGGCAGCCGTCTCGTAGCGCGCTCCGACGCGGATCCAGACACCGATCGAGAGCGAGCGCACGGAGTCCACGTGCTCGCCGACCACGGTGAGCCCCGAAGGAAGCACCGCCCGACGGTATCGATCGCTCGAATTCAAAGGTTCCTCCTCAAACGGGAACGGAGGCCGACGCCTCCGCTCCACGTGCATCTTCGAAGTCGTGCTCGGACCGTCAGCGGCGTGAGTGTTCCGGCCTCCGGCGGCGCTCTCCGCCGTCCCGCGGGGGACGGCGCGCGCCCGCTTCCGAATCGCCCGATTCCTCGTAGCCCGGAAGCGCCTGCTTGCGGCTCAGCTTGATCTTGCCTTCGCGGTCGATCCCGATCACCTTGACGAGGACCGTATCCCCCTCGTTGATGACGTCCTCGACCCGCTCCACGCGGTGGGTCTCCAGCTCCGAGATGTGGACGAGGCCGTCCTTCCCGGGGGAGATCTCCACGAACGCCCCGAACGGGACCACGCGCCGGACCACGCCGGAGTAGATGCGCCCGACCTCCGGATCCTCGGTGATCGACCGGATGATGTCGCGGGCGCGGTCGCCGTCGGCGCCGCTGAAGGCCGCGATCCGGATCTCGCCCGAGTCCTCGATATCGATCTGGGTGCCCGTCTCGGCGCTGATCTTCTTGATCATCTTGCCGCCGGGCCCGATGACCTCGCGGATCTTGTCGGGGTCGATCATCATGATGTAGATCCGCGGCGCGAACGGGGACAGCTCGGGGCGCGGCCTCGTGATGGCGCCTTCCATCTTCTCGAGAACGTGCATCCGCGCGACGCGCGCCTTCTCGAGCGCCCGGGCCATGATCTCCATCGAAAGCCCCTCGATCTTGATGTCCATCTGGAACGCCGTGACCCCGTCGCGGGTCCCCGTCACCTTGAAGTCCATGTCCCCGAGATGATCCTCGACCCCGAGGATGTCCGTGAGGATCGCGACGTCCGGACCTTCCTTGATGAGCCCCATGGCGATCCCCGCCACATGGGTCTTGATCGGAACCCCCGCGTCCATGAGCGAGAGGCTTCCGCCGCAGACCGTGGCCATCGAGGAGCTGCCGTTGGACTCCAGGATGTCGGAGACGACGCGGATGGTGTAGGGGAAGTCGACGTCGGAGGGAATCAGAGGCTCGATCGCGCGCTCCGCGAGCGCGCCGTGCCCGATCTCACGCCGGCCCGGTCCGCGCATCGGACGGACCTCGCCGACGCTGAACGGGGGGAAGTTGTAGTGGAGCATGTAGCTCTTCCAGGACTGCCCTTCCAGCTCCTCGACCCGCTGCTCGTCCACCTTCGTCCCGAGCGTGGTGGCGACGAGGCTCTGGGTCTGGCCGCGCGTGAAGAGCGCCGACCCGTGCGTGCGGGGGAGCACCCCGACTTCGCAGTTGATCGCCCGGATGTCGTCGAGCCCGCGGCCGTCGGCGCGGCGATGGTCGCGCAGGATGCGGCGGCGCAGATCCTGGCTCTCGATGTGCTCGAGCACGTTCCCGATCTGCCGCCCCATGTCGGGGTGGGACTCCTGGAACCGCTCGAGCGCCTGCTGCTTCACGCGGTCGAGCTCCGCCTGGCGCTCTTCCTTCGTCTGGATCTCGTTGGCGCGGCGCACCTGATCGCCGAACTCCCGGTCGATCAGCCCCTCGAGCTCTTCATCGCGGGCAGGCACGACGAACTCGCGCTTCGGCTTCCCGATGCGCGTGCGGAGGTCGTGCTGCAGGCGGTTCAGCTCGATGATGTGCTTGTGGGCGAACTCCAGCGCTTCGACGATCCTCGCCTCCGGCACCTCGCGCGCGCCCCCTTCGACCATCACGATCGAGGAGTCGGTGCCCGCGACGACCATGTCCAGCGCCGATTCGTCCAGCTCCTGGAACGTGGGGTTCAGGATCAGCTTGCCGTCGATCATGCCGACCCGGACGCCCGAGACCGGCTCTGGGAAAGGAATGTCGGAGACCATGAGCGCCGCCGACGCGCCGGTGATGCCGAGGATGTCCGAATCGTTCGCCTGGTCGGAGGACAGCACCGTGGCCGAGATCTGGATCTCGTTCCGGAATCCCTCGGGAAACAGGGGGCGGAGCGGGCGGTCGATGAGCCGGCTGCTCAGGATCTCCTTCTCCGTCGGCCGGCCCTCACGCTTGAAGAAGCCGCCGGGGATGCGGCCCGCGGCGTAGGTCTTTTCGCGATACTCCACGCTCAATGGAAAGAAGTCCTTGTCGATCGGGTACTTGGAGGCGACCGCGGCGACGAGGACAACGGTATCTCCGTAGCGGACCCACGCGGATCCGGAGGCTTGCTTGGCCACCTTTCCGACTTCGATGGTAAAGGGGCGGCCTCCGAGATCGAGTCTTACGGATTCGGGCATTCTGTTCTCCTTCCCTCTTCAATGTTCGGCATGACGCTTGGATGTGACGCAGCGCACCGCCGGGCGGCCATGGGGCCAGGCGAACGCGCAGGGAGTGTTCGGGGAGTCTGAGGCCGAGCGTGCGCGCGGGCTTTGGCCGCGCGAAGGAGCTACTTGCGGAGACCCAGCTCCTTGACCACGGTCCGGTAGCGCTCGACGTTGGAGGTCTTCAGGTAGTCGAGCAGCCTTCGACGTTGACCCACCATGCGGAGCAGGCCGCGACGGCTGTGATGGTCGCGCTTGTGCACCTTGAAGTGCTCCGTCAGGTATTTGATCCGTTCGGTCAGGAGCGCGATCTGGACTTCGGCGGACCCGGAGTCGGTCTCATGGGTCCTGAAGTGATCGATGACTTCGCGCTTCCTCTCAGGTGTCAACGGCACCGGTGGTCACCTCCTAGGACTTTCCCTCTCTCTCTCTGGACGGACCGGACTGTACACCAGAGGAAGAGCGGCATGCAACGAGCAATCTCGGCCGGATCGACGGGCCGATCGCTCACGAAGTTCGTACGTTCGAGCTCCAATGCTGCCTAGCCTTTGCGCGATCTTCGTCCATCGCGCGGACCAGCTCTTCGGGGCTCTCGAAGACCTGGTCCCCCCGGAGCCTCCGCACCAGGCTCGTGACCAGGGGGGCGCCCCGGAGCGACTCGGTCGGATCGAAGTCGAGCAGATGGACTTCCACCCGCACGGGGCCCGGCCCGAAGGTTTCCGCCCGGCCGACGTAGGTCAAGCCGTGCCACCGGCCGCGCGGAAGCTGATTCTCCGAGAGATAGATGCCGGAAGCGGGAAGAAGCTTCTCGGGAAGCACCTCGAGATTGGCCGTCGGGTAGCCCAACTCCGAGCCCCGCCCCGCCCCGGAGCCCACCCTCCCTCGCAGGGAGTACGGGCGCCCGAGGATCGACGCCGCTTCGTCGACCGAGCCCGCCTCGATCTTCGCGCGTAGCGCCGTGCTCGAGAGCTTGGCCCCGTTCCCCAGGAGGAACGGGATCTCGAGCACTTCGAAGCCGCGCCGCTCCCCCAAGGTCTCGAGGTACGCGCGGTCCCCCTGGCGGTCCCGCCCCATCCGGAAGTCAGGCCCGATGACCATCGTGCGGAGCGGCGCGCCCGGTCCGAGCACCCGGTCGAGGAACCCCTCCGGGGGAAGCGACTGGACGTCCTTGTCGAAGCGCTCGACGTGCACGTGGTCGACCCCCATCGCGTGGAGCAGCTCCTCGCGCTCCTCGGGGGGTGTGATCCAGGGACGCGGCGACGTTCCGCGCACGATCGTGTCCGGGTGCGGATCGAAGGTCACGACCCACGCGATGCCGGCATGCCGGCGCGCGGCCTCGACGGTGGCCTCGATGACCCGCTGATGCCCGCGGTGGAGGCCGTCGTAGACACCGATCGTCATGGCGATCGGACGGGAGATCCGGGTCATGGAGTCCCCTTCCTCACACGAGGACCCGGACGAGCCGAAGGGGAGCCCCGGCCGGCGCGCTCCCGGGAGCCTCCGCGAGCGCGAAGAGCGCACCCGAGGGGGCGAGGAGCGCGATCGGCGCCGGCGGCTCGTCGGGGGGCAGCGGGTAGGGACGCGGCGCGGGCGCGATGCGGGCAGGGTCCACCGGAGGCGCGTGGCCGTGGCGCACGCGCGCCGCTTCCTCGTCCGTGAGCGTCACCCGCGCGAGATGCGGCACCGCGTCGTGCGGCGCGATCGCGCGCGCGCGGAACGCGGCCGCATCGTGCCCCGAGGTAGCGTCCGGCTCGAGCGCGTCCTCGACGCGAAAGGGCCCCGACTCGGTGCGCCGCAGCGACACGAGGTGCGCGCCGCATCCCAGCGACTCCCCCAAGTCGTGGGCGAGCGTCCGCACGTACGTCCCGCGGCTCACGCACACGTCGAACACGACCTCCGGAGGATTCGGGTCGACCGGCGTGACGTCGTAGACCTGGATCGGGCGCTCCTCCCGCTCGGGCGCTTCGCCCCGCCTCGCGGCGCGGTAGAGCCGTTCGCCTCGAACCTTCACCGCGGAATAGAGCGGGGGCCGCTGCAGAGTGAGCGAGGCGAGCGCCGTGATCGCTTCCTCGACCCGCCGCGGGCACGGGAGCTCCTGCGACACGCGGACGGGAGCACCCGTCCGGTCCTGGGTGTCGGTCGCAACGCCGAGGCGCGCGCGCGCGCGGTACCGCTTGGGGAGGAGACTCAAGCATCCGAGGAGGCCGGTCGCCCGGCCTTCCGCCACGAGAAGGAGCCCCGTCGCGAAGGGATCGAGCGTCCCGGCGTGTCCGATCCGGCGCTCCCCCAGGAGGCCGCGCAGCCGCGCGACGACGTCGTGGGAGGTCCAGCCTTCCGGCTTATCCACGAGATGGAGGAGGTCCGCCATTCATCGCCCGTTCCAGGGCCTCGAGAATTTGCTGCTTCACCTGATCCAGGTCTCCCTTCACCCGAAGGCCGGCGGCGTTCTTGTGCCCTCCGCCGCCAAACCGCGACGCGACTTCGTTCACGTCGACGGTTCCATCGGAGCGGAGGCTCGCCCGGATCTCGTTCGGCGCCACTTCCTGGATCAGGACGCCGACCTTCGCGCCCACGAGCGACTTGGCGTACTGGACGATGCCGTCGGCGTCCTCCGGCGTGGCGCCCGCCTCCTCGAACATCCGGCGCGAGATCGTCATGGCGCCGATCGCACCCTCGCTCCGCGCTTCGAGTGAGGCGAGCGCCAGTCCGAGGATCCGAAGGCTCGGGGCCGACTTGGTCGCGTAGAGCGCCTCCGCGACCCGCGGCGCCGGCGCGCCCTGCTCGACGAGCCGCGACGCGACGCGGAGCGCGCGCGACGACGTGTTCGCGTACCGGAACCCTCCCGTGTCCGAGAGGATCCCCACGTAGAGACACTCCGCGATCTCGGGGGTGAGTGGCGCGTGAAGGAGCTCGATCAGGTCGAACACGAGCTCGGCGGTGGCGGAGGCTTCCACGTTCACGTACCGCGGATCGCCGAAGCCGGTGTTCCCCCAATGGTGGTCGATCACCGCGATCGCGGCACCCGGGGCGAGGCAGCGCTCCGCGACGCCCCCGACCCGGTCGAGCGAGGAGCTGTCGAGCACGAATGCCGCGCGGTAGGTCCCCGCGACCTCCTCGGGCCGGCGCACTCGGCCGATGTGCGGTAGGAATCGGAGGGCGGCGGGCACGGGGGAGTCGACCACGACCTCCACCTTCTTGCCGAAGTGTTCCAAGGCGAGGGCGAGCGCGAGGCACGATCCGAGGGCGTCGCCGTCGGGATCGACGTGCGCCGTGATGAGGAACTCCGGATGCGTCTTGACGAAGCGCCCGAGCGCGGCGCCGACCTCCTGTGCGCTCGGATCACTCACGGGGAGGCTCCTTCAGCTCGCGCAGGAGCTGCTCGATGCGGGCCCCGGTTTCGATCGAGCGGTCGACCTTGAACTGGAGCTCCGGGACGATCCGGAGACCGAGCCGGGGCGCCAGGAGACTCCGGAAATAGGGCGTGGCTCGCGCGAGCGCATCCATCACGTGACCCTCGTCCCCCGCGGCGATCGCGCCGGAGACCCAGACGCGGGCCACCGCGAGGTCGCGGGTGACCTCGGCGCCGGTCACCGAGAGCACGCGCAGCCTCGGGTCCTCGGTCTTGGTGGTCAGGATCTCGGCCAGCTCGACCCGGATCAGGTCGGCGACGCGCCGCGTGCGCGGGCTCTGGTTCTTCGGAGGCATCGAGGGCGGCTCAGTCGATGCGGATCTGGTAGTCGAGGAGCTGCAGGCGATCCTCCCGCTCGACCGCGGACACGACCTCGCGGAGGACGCGGTCCAGCACGCCCGCCTCGCCGCTCACGGCCGCGACCCCCAGGGTGGCGCGCTGCCAGAGATCCTGGTTGTCGACCTCCGCCACCGCGACGTGGAACCGGGTGCGGAGGCGCTCCTTGACGTGGTTCAACACCGAGCGTTTGGCCTTGAGCGAATGGGAGGCCGGGAGATGGAGCTCCAGGCGGAGCGCGCCGACCACCATCTCACGAGAGCCTGCGGGCGAACTCCTCGAGCACGTACGCCTCGATCGTGTCGTTCACCTTCACGTCGTCGCGCCCTTCGAGTCCGATGCCGCACTCCAGAGGTGCCGCGACCTCACGCACGTCGTCCTTGAAGCGGCGCAGCGACTCGATCCTGCCGTCCCACACGGCCGTCCCCTCGCGGATCAGCCGTGCGCGCGCGCTGCGCTGGATCGTGCCGGAGACGACCTTGCATCCGGCGATCGTGCCCGACTTCGTGGTCGTGAAGACCTGGCGGACCTCGGCGGTTCCGATCACCGACTCGCGGATCTCGGGCTTCAGGAGCCCCGACATCGCGTCCTTCACGTCGGCGACCACCTCGTAGATGATTTCGTAGAGCCGGACGTCCACCTTCTCCTTGGAGGCGAGCTCCGAGGCCTTGGGATCCGGACGCACGTGAAATCCAATGATCACCGCGTTCGACGCGGCCGCGAGCAGCACGTCCGATTCGCTGATCTGACCCACGCCGCGGTGGATGATGCGGAGCTTCACTTCCTCGGTGGAGAGCTTGGTGAGCGAATCCTCGAGCGCCTCCACGGATCCGTCCATGTCCGCCTTGAGCACGACGAGCAGCTCCCCGACGCTTCCCGCCTGGATCTGCGAGTAGAGGTCGGTGAGCGTGACGTGCTTGTGGAGGCGGAACTCCTGCTCGCGCTGGAGCTGGGCGCGCTTTCCCGCGAGCTCCCGCGCTTCGCGCTCGTCGGTCATCGCGGCGAAGGTGTCCCCCGCCTGCGGGGCGCCGCTCCATCCCAGGACCTCGACCGGAGTCGAGGGGCCCGCGGCGAGCACGCGTCCGCCGCGCTCGTTGTTCATCGCGCGGACCTTGCCCGACTGCGAGCCGGCGACGAACGCGTCTCCGACCCGGAGGGTGCCCTTCTGCACGAGCACGGTCGCGACGATCCCCCGGCCCTGCTCGATGCGCGATTCGATGATCACGCCGCGCGCCGGCTTCATCGGATCCGCCTTGAGCTCGAGGAGCTCCGCCTGGAGGAGGATCATCTCGAGCAGCCGGTCCACGCCCGTTCCCACCTTGGCCGAGATCGGGACGGCGATCGTCTTGCCCCCCCACTCCTCGGGGAGCAGGTTCTGCTGCGCCAGCTCTTGGCGGACGAGGTCCACGTTCGCCGTCGGCAGATCGATCTTGTTGATCGCGACGATGATCGGCACGTTGGCGGCGCGCGCGTGGTCGATCGCCTCGATGGTCTGCGGCATCACGCGGTCGTCGGCGGCCACCACGATCACGACGATGTCGGTCGCCTGGGCTCCGCGGGCGCGCATGGCGGTGAACGCCTCGTGACCGGGGGTGTCGAGGAACGTGATCTTCTGGCTGCTCGGCAGCTCCACCTCGTAGGCGCCGATGTGCTGCGTGATCCCTCCCGCCTCGCCGGCGATCACGTTGGTCTTCCGGATGTAGTCGAGGAGCGAGGTCTTGCCGTGATCGACGTGCCCCATGATCGTGACGACCGGAGCGCGCGGATGGAGGACGCCGGTCTCCTCGACGACCTCGACCTCCTGCTCGCCCAGCTCGCTCACGAATTCGACCTCGTAGCCGAACTCGTCCGCGATCGCCATGATCGAGTCCTTGTCGAGGCGGCGGTTGATGTTCGCCATGATCCCGAGCTGGAGGCAGACCGCGATGACCTCCTGCGGCTTCACCTCGAGCTGCCCTGCGAGCTCCGCCACCGAGATGAACTCGCTCGCGCGGATGATGCGCGGAGCCTCGACGACCCCGACCTCTCCCCCTTCCTCCCGCTCGCGGCGGTGGTGGCGGCGCTTGCTACCTTCCATCTCGGCCAGGGTGCGCTTCACGCTCGCGCGGATGAGCTTCTCGTCGACCGCGCGCTTCTTCTTCTTGCCGGGCTTGCCGCCGACCTTGAAGGCCATGCCGGCCGGGCGGGCGGCCACCGCTCCGCGGCGCTCCGCCTCCGCCTTCGCGGCCAGCACCGCCTTCTCGCGCTTGCGGGCCTCCTCTTCCTTGACCGCCTCCTTCTCGCGCGCCAGCTTGAGCCGCACCTGGTCGATGACGTCCTCGCCGACGGAGCTCATGTGGCTCTTCACGTCGACCGACATCGTCTTGAGAATGTGCACGAGCGCGTCGCTCGACATCCCCATGTCCTTGGCAACTTCGTAGACCCGCCGCTTCTTAACTGGCATCGTCCCTCGCTTCGTCCACCCCGGACTTCTCGGGCTCTGGCGGCTTGAATTCGCTGAGCGCAGCCTCCTCGGGCGCGCGCTCCTCCGCTTCGACGCTCTCCGCGACCTCTTCGTCCTCGTCGACCTCGGCCGCCTGCCTCAAGCGGGCGCTCTCCTCGAGCAGCGCGCCCTCCTTGGCGGGAGCGCCCTCGACGATCGGCCCCGGCTCGACGGTTTCCTCGCCGGCCTCGGCGGCCGCCGCGGCGCGCGCGCTCTCCTCGGCCAGCTCGCGCGAGCGGCGCTCTTGAAGCGCCCGGGCTTCCTCGATCAGCTTCTCGGCGGTCTTCTCGCCGATTCCCTGGATCGCGAGGATCTCCTCCATCGGAGCCTTGAGGAGATCCTGCACCGTCTCGATACCTTCGCGGATCAGCTTCTCCTGTAATTTGGGACCCGCGGCCTCGAGCTCCTCGATGTCGATCCGGGAGCGGCGCTCGAAATCCTTCTGCCGGTCGCGCTCGCTCTTCGAGATGAGATCGATCTTCCAGCCCGTGAGCTTCGCCGCGAGGCGCGCGTTCTGTCCTCCCTTGCCGATGGCGAGGGAGAGCTGGTCGTCCGCCACTGTGACGAGGATCTTCTGCTCGGAGTCGACGATCTGCGCCTCGAGCACCTTGGCCGGGGAGAGCGACCGCGTGACGAAGACCATCGCGTCCTGGCTGTAAGGCACGATGTCGATCTTCTCTCCTCCCAGCTCCCGGACGATCGCCTGCACCCGCGATCCCTTGATGCCCACGCACGCGCCGACGGCGTCGATCTTGTCGTCGTTCGAGAGCACGGAGACCTTGGCCCGGGAACCGGGCTCGCGGGCGATCCCCTTGATCTCGATGATCTTCTCCGCGACCTCGGGCACCTCCGCCTCGAAGAGCCGGCGCAGGAACTCGGGATGCGTCCGCGACAGGATGATCTGCGGACCGCGGGCGAGCTTGTCGACCGCGATGATGTACGCCTTGATGTGGTCTCCCTGGTGGTAGCGGTCGCGCGCGATCTGCTCGCGCGGCGGCAGGATCGCCTCCGAGCGGTCGAGCTTCACGTAGATGTTTCCACGGTCCACCTGCTGCACCGTGCCGCGCACCATCTCCCCGACCCGGTCGTGGTAGTCCTCATAGATCCGGTCGCGCTCCGCTTCGCGGACCCGCTGCACGAGCACCTGCTTGGCCGCGGCGATCGCGTTCCGCCCCAGGTCCTCCAGGGTCAGCTCCTGTACGAGATCCTGCCCGATCCGGGCCTCCGCCTCGTACTGCTGCGCCTCCTCGAGCTCGATCTCCACGGCGGGATTCTCGGTCTCCTCGACCACCTTGCGCGTGAGGCGCATGAGGATGCGGCCGCTCGGCTCGTCGAACTTGACCTCGATATTCGCGTCCTGACCGAAGCGTTTCCGGCCCGCGGACAAAAGCCCGGCCTCGAGCGTCTCGATCAGGATCGATCGATCCACGCTCTTCTCGCGGGCGATCTGGGCCATCGCCTCCATCAGCTCGTAGTTGACGCCTCTTGTCTGGATTTCTTTGGCCACACCTTCATCCCTTCGGGCGCCTCTCCTTGGCGCGAAGTCCTTCCCACGGGTCGGCGATCACGTGTGCATTCCGGATCGCCCCGTACGGGAGCGAGACGGTGCCCGCGTCCGGGTCCTCGAGCAGGACGGTCTCGTTCCCCGCCTGCCTGAGCTCCCCTCGGTACGTACGGCGGCCCTCGTGGAGGTCGTGCAGCTTGATCTCCACCGTCCGCCCGACGAACCGCGCGAAGTGCTCGGGACGCGAGAGCGGCCTCTCGATCCCCGGGGAGCCCACTTCCAGCACGTAGCTGCCGGGCACCACGTTCTCGGCCTCGAGATACCGGCCGATCTTCCTGTTCCAATATGCGCAATCGGCAATGGTGACGCCGGTCGGACGATCCAGCAGGACTCGAACCACGGTCCGACCCGACTGAGAGGCCAGCTCCAGGTCCCAGAGATCGAACATCTCCTCGCCGAGGAGGGACTGGAGGCGCCGGGTGAGCTCTTCCCTCAGTTGTGAACGATCCATGCGGTCCGTCCCGGGCTCGACCCATGCCGGGCCAGCGCCGTAAAAAGTTCGAGTGGACTGCGGGTCCACTCGGACCTGTCAAGTTACCGGGGGGACGAGCGTTGGATCAAGCTGAAATTTCAGCGGGAAAGGAAACTGGCTCGCGTCGCGAGGCTTACGAGCACCCTGCCGACGCCCTCGAGGCTCTGCGGGGAACAGACCTCGGGCGTGTCGTGGGTCGTATGCCACTCCGGGAAGTTGAAATCGATGAGATCGATGGCCGGAATGCCCGCGTTCAGGAAGGCGATGTGGTCGTCGTAGACGGTCGGGCCCGGCTCCGACCGGAAAAAGGCCACCCGCTGGTCGCGGGCTTCCTGCCAGACCAGGTCGACGATGTTGGGGGCGTGCTGCCGGGAGTTCTGCTCCCAGAGGAGGTTCAGGTCTTTCTTCCCGATCATGTCGATCACGACCGCGAAGAGCGGCCGGTCGTCGTCCTTCCACTCCACGTAGCGAGTCGAGCCGCGGAAGAAACCACTCGGGTTCTGCTCGGTGCCGAGGTCCTCCCCGTCGAACAGCACCAGGTCGACTCCGATCGGAACTCCATTCTTCTTCAAGACGCGCGCCACCTCGAGGAGCACCGCGACGCCGGAGGCGCCGTCGTTCCCTCCGAGCACAGGGCGCGTGCGGAGTGCTGGGTTCGGGTCCTTGTCGGCCCAGGGGCGCGAATCCCAGTGCGCGCCGAAGAGGATCCGCTCCTTCGCCTTGGGGGCGAACCGGGCGAGGACGTTGTAGAGCCGCACCTCGTGTCCCAGCTCGGGGGAGTCGTACGCGAACGAGTCGACCTCGACGACCGGCGCGAGCCCTCGGAATTGAGCCACGAGAAAGGCGAGACAGGAGTCGTGCGCCGCGGTTCCCGGAACGCGGGGCCCGAAGGCGCACTGCCGCTCGAGCATCGCGAAGGCTCGCTTGCCCTCGAACGCGGCGGCGGAGGCGTGGCGGGCGCAGGAAGGGAGCACCAGCACGAGCACCAGGGCGGCCGCGCGGGCCGCGAAGTGGCGCTGGAAGGGCGGAATGCGCACGGCTCCGCTAGAAGCGGAACTGCCCGTTGACGGCGACGGTGATTCCGCGCGTGGTGAGATCGGTCTTGTAGTCCTTGGTTTGACGGAAGCCGAGATCGAATCCCCCCGTGATGGACGGCGTGAAATTGTAGGTCGTGCCGCTCCCCACGTTCAACCGCTTGGTATCGGTGTCGACGATGGGCTCGATCCCGGGGCGGCTGTTGGTCTGCCTGTCGTGGGACAGCTGCATCGTGAGGTTCAGGTTGAGGTCGTTCGGCAGCCGGACCGGACGCTTGCTCCACGGGAAGCGGATCCCCTTGCTCGCCGGGTAGACCTTCGACAGGCGCACGTCATGGCTCGCGGTGCTGTGCAGCCGCACGTACCCGCCGAGGCGCTCGTCGTGGAACTCCGTCTTCTGGAGCGAGGAGTTCACGTCCGCGCGCACCCCGTTCTTGAACGCGGCCTCCCAGCGGAGGAGCGGCGCCCAGTTCGTGGTCAGCGTGCGGATCTCGACCGGCTCCCCCGACGGACCCTGGTCGTCGTGGCGCAGCGAATAGTGCGAGCTCACGATGAGCGAGCTCATGACATCCCCCATCCCCAGCGCTTCCTGGAGCTGGACCCAGCTGCCGGTCAGGTCGGGCCAGGTGAGCGTGAGCGTCTTCCGCGAGCCCTGGATGAGGTCGCTGTACGAAAGCCGGTGGTCGGCGCTCACATCCACGCGGAACCGGTTGACCGGCTGGATCGTCGTGTTCGCGCGCGCCGTGTACGTCCGGCTCTGGATGATGTTGGAGTTCGAGGCGCGGTAGACCGACTCATCGAACTTCTGGGTGAACCCGGTCTTGAACGAGAGGCCGGGATCCCCCAGCACGCGCGTGATCGTGGTCGAACGGTCGAACTGGAACGCGGTCTGGATGTCGGTGAGGCGCCCCAGGAGATAGCGGAACGGTGCTAGGACCGGGAACGTCCCGCTCGAGTCCCCCGGAGTGCTCCGGCTGAATCGGCCCGTGAGCCGCGTGAGCGGAAGCTGCATGTTGGCCCGGATTCCGCCGGCGTTCCGGATGTTCTTGAGCCCGAGCGGGTCGCTCGCGTTGATGCGTATCGTCGGCCCGGCGTCCTCGTTGTACTGCCCGGTGAAGGTGATGCTCGGGTTCAGGATGAAGATCCTGCGCCCGTTCCAGGAGAGATCCATGTTCTGCTGGTGGGCGATCTCGGTGCCCACGTTGCCGAGGAAGCCGTCCTGCCTGAGCTGCATGTCCCGGGTCGAGAGCAGGCTGTAGTTGCTGGTCACCCCGGTGAACGGCAGGTAGGAGACCCGGGTTCCGAGCGACAGGAGGCGGCTCGTCACGTTCGAGCGAAGATCGGTGCTGTCCTCGAGGCCGCTGATGGTCCGCGAGTAGGACGCTCTCCGCGTCGAGGTCCAGCCCGCGTCGAATCGGATGAGGTCGGGGAGATACTTGACGCGGAAGGTCTTTCCGAGACCGAGCCCCTTGCCCCCTCCGATCGGCAGGTTGTAGCTGCCGAACGCCAGGAACGACCAGCTGGAATCGATCCCCAGAGGCGAGCGGACGACCTGCTTCTCGTAGGAGAAGTTCGAGATGCTGAACGCGTCCGTCGTCCACTTCATGATCCCGCGGCGCGGTCCCGCGCGGTTGTAGCTGAAGTCGAGCCGCTGGAGATCGGCCGAGCTCGTCTCGAGATCGGAGCGCGCCTTGTCGAGCACCACGTCCGATCCGGTGCGGTACTTGGGCACGTCGGCCGAGTGGGAGATGTTGAGCCGGAGCGGCATGTCGACGCTGGAAAGGGGCACCATGCGTCCGAGCTGCAGCGTGCTCAGCAAGCCGGCCCCGGTATGGTTCTGCCCCGATCCGCGGTTCACCCCCGAGCCGACGCGGAAGAAATCCTGGTCCTGCCGCTGGTAATTGGCGTTGACCGAGAGGACGTCGCCGAAATTCGCCTGGAGGGTGAAATTGCCGGTCTTTCCGACGTCCTTTCGAACATCCCCCAGCCGGAGCTCGTCCACCCAGACTTCCCCTGAGGTGCTGTCCGTGGCGCCGGGAGCGAGGCGGGTCAGCCCGAACTGGATCCGGTTCACGCGCGTGAAGCTCGGCCGGCCGACGCTCGTGTAGCGGGCGCCGTCGGGCGTGTCCTCGTACTTCACGAGCGAGTCGGAGCGCTCCTTCAAGAGCGAGAGGAGCTCCATCGGGATGCGTACGTCCTGCCACCCCGTGCGGACCGGCAGGCTGTACTCGTAGTAGTTCACGGTATCGGCGCCGAAGCGGGCGACGAGCCTCACGCTCTGAGCCTCGACCCCGGCGTTTCCATGAACGTAGAAGCGGATCTCCCGGTACTGCGTATACCCGATCCCGCTGCCTCCGTCCGAGAAGGTCTTGAAGGCGAAGAGGGAGTCCCCGTTCTGGAGACCGCTGTACGTGAGCGCCAGCGACTGCTCCTTCCGGGTCGCGTTCCCGTTCACGGCGCGGTCGACGTGGAAGGGGGGCTCGTAGAAGACGTCGTCCTTGTTGTTGCGCACGGTCACTTCGAAGGCGACCCGGTCGACTTCGCTCGAGTCGAGCGGCGTCGCGAGCCACCGGCTCCCGACCAGCTCGATTCCGCCGATCTGGAGGTTCGTCGTGTCCCGGGTCATCCCGTCGACCCACAGGCGCGCGTGCTTCACGGCATCCCAGCCGGGACGGCCGAACGCCTTGAAGCGGTTGATCGGGATCCGGAAGAGGCGCCATCCATTGTCCGGCTTCACGTTCGGATTGCCCGCGTAGTCCCGCGGCACGTCCACCGCCACGAGCGAGTCGGGATTCTGGAGATCGATCGACGCCTCGAAGTAGGCATTGTCCGTATCGAGGCGCTGGTTCAAGTCCAGGTCCTCGGTGTCGGGCCGGGCGTTCGGGTCGTTGGTGTCGTTCCCTTCGGTCCCGTTGACGTGGGAGTAGTCCTTGGCGTTCTTCGGATCGTAGTGGTAGTCGTCCCCGTTCGGATCGGGGTTCGTGGTCGCGTCGTATCCGGGCTCTCCCACCGGGGAGTTCGGGAAGTGCTCGGGATCGGGGTTGTCGGGGACTCCATCGAGCCCGGTGTCCTCTCCGATGTCCAGCTTCGTATCGCCGTTCTTGTCCTCGGTGTCGAGGATGCCGTTCGGCGGCGCGGCCCGGTTCCAGTAGGCATCCTCGCTGACGCGCCCGAAATCCAGGTGAAGCACGGCCGGCACGTTGTGGAAGGGGGTCCGGTCGTTCACCCAGACCTCGATGTAACGCGTCCGGGAGAGGTCCTCCCCCGTCCGTGAGACCACCTGGGTCAAGCCGGTCCAGCGGCCGGGGAAGCTCGGGGTGCCGTCGGGGCTGAACATGTTCATCTCGAGCGTCTGGTGGTCGTTGTCCCCTCCCTCCTCGTTCGTGAGCACCGGCTTCAGGTCGTGCTCCTTCGCCCCTCCGTTCGCCGAGGTCGGGTTGTACCACTGGATCAGGGCGTGATTGGTGAGCAAGTCGGGCAGCGTGGACAGCGAGTCCCCCGAAGCGGGGTTGATCGGGATGCTGCTCCAGAACCAGCCGAGCCGCGAGACGACCAGGGCGTTCGATTCGCGGTTGCCTTCCATGTCGTCGAGGTACGCCTCCCCCTTCGTATTGGGGTTCGGCATGCTGACCGAGACGTTCCCCTGGAAGTTCATGGTGGAGGGGGCGGTCGTGTGGACGCCGGGCAGCAGGTTCGCGAACGCCGTCATCCAGGACGGGCGGACCGTGAACATCGATCCCAGGTCGGCCACCATCGAGCGGGCCGGCTCCTCCCCGAGCTTCGGGTTCACCTCCTGGGCGCCCCGGCTCTCGTACAGCATGCTCGAGCTCAAGCTCAGGTCCGCGCTCGGATTGTACGAGCTGGAGAATCCCATCAAGGTCCGCTGGACCTGCCCCGCCCCCGGCGCGAAGGAGTAGTCGACCGAGATCGTCTGGTTCGCCCCCGGCGGATTGGTAAACGTGATCTGGCCCGTTTCATAATCGATCGTGTAATCCCTCCCCTTCTGCTGGAGGACGTTGTCGACCTTCACCTGCTCCGAGTTCTCGAGGATGTTGAACCGGCCGATGAAGTACCCCTGCTGGCTGCTCTTGAACGAGGCGTCGATGTAGAAACGGGACTGGTTCGAGTAGTCGACCGAGCTTGGCTTGTAGTCGTAGACGAACGGGTTCCCGATCAGCGTATCGGCGAGGGGATTGTTGCTCAGGGAGTCGAGGCAGAGCGGGAATACCGGCTGGCACCGGGGATTGAACGGGTGGAAGTACGGGAAGAAGAGGATCCCCTCGTCCGCCCGCACGTAGCGGTCGTCGATCCGGCCGTCCGGCGGGTCGGTCGGGGTGACCCCCTGCTGGTCCAGCCCGGTGAGCTGGAGCAGCGGCTTCCCGTCGATGTTGTCCGGGTCGACCGATTGTCCGTTGTTCCGCTGCCGGATCTTCAGGTCCAGCGTCTCCCGGGCGATGTTCCGCGCGGTCAGGTCGTAGAAATCCTTGAGCTCGTAATTGATCACCGGATACCACGGGTCCGTCTTGTCCCACGCCCCGCCGACCGTCGCCGGCTTCGTGTCGTCGGGAGGAGTCAGCGGCTTCAGCAGGCGTCCGGTGGAGGCGCTGGTGTTCGTGTTCCCCACCTGGATCTCCCCCCCGCCCGGAAGGATCTCCACGTAGGACACGGCCAGCTTGTCCTGGGAGCTCATCGGATAGCGCATCTTGATGACGGGGATCTTGAGCTCCTGCCCTGCCGGCTGACCGGTGATCAGGAAGTAATCCTCGATCGTGTAGTGCTCGTCGACGTTCAGGGGATCGTAGAAGCCGGTCGTCTGGGGATTCGTGGCCGACGAATCCTTCGACGCGTCCAGGCGCAACGTGTCCGGAGGGTTGGAGCCGTTGTTGCTGCTGTTCCCGTCGTCCTTGAAGACGCGAAGCGTCCCCGATTTCAACATGATCGGGTGGTCGGCGATGAGGAAGTACTGCTTGTGGATGTAGTTGAGATCGGTGATCTGGACCGTCCTCTTGTCGCCGGACGGCGTGAAGCGGGCGCTCTCGCTCTTGCCTTCCTGCTTGCTCGCGATCGTCACCAGGTCCACGTTCCCTAGCTTGGCCACCGTCTTGATTCCGAAGAGGCCGTCCTGGCGGATCGAAGCGCCCTGGAGGGAGAGGTTCGTGTTCCCGAGGTCGACCGACTTGATCAGGTCGTCCTCGTCCCCTTCGTAGCGCAGCTTCACCTTGTTGTCGAGCGAGGTCGTCACGTTGCTGGACTGGTCGACGTCGACCTTGATCTTGTCCCCGATCGAGCCGGTGAGGTTCACTTGGAGATCCTGCTTCATCTCGAGCGACGGGAAGGTGCTCTGCCGCGGACCTTCGTGCTGCAGCCGGTTCACGGTCCAGTCGCTCACGCCGCTCAGCGTGATCGTCTCGCTTCCCGAGACGTCCAGGTTGGGCGCCCCGCTCCCCAGGATGCCGCGGGCGAACTTCGGGACCTGGAACGGGAGGTCGACGTGAAAGAGTCCCTTCGGCTTCACCGGCCCGGTGCGCGAGACCGACCGGCTCTTGCGTGTGTCGTCGCGCCAGAGCCGCCGGTACGTCCTTGCGGAGATCAGGTTGTTGTAGTCGTCGACGTCCGCGACCAACGGCGGACGGGACTCCACGCCTCCCGTGCTATAGGTTTCCCGGACGTGGCCGATCTGGGGATCGAACGTAACGAAGGGATCGGGGTTTGCAGGCACCATGACCCCTGCCGGGTCCATCCGGTCGAACATCCAGCCCGGGGGCATCAAGCTCTTCTCGTAGGTGCTGTCGAGCGGCGATCCGTCCCCCGAGCCGGGGTCGGGAAAGGCGTATGACCAGCCGGCCTCGGCGGACCCGGCCCGGAGCGCTGTAATAAGGAGAGCCCCCAGGAGGGGGGCGCAGACTCCGAGCAGGGTTGTGAGCTTGGGGTATCGAATCATGAACGCGACGGCCGCTCTGGAATCAAAGGAGTTAGACAGGGTTCCGGGGACCCGTCACACAGGTAGGAGAACCCCTCGGACGGGCGCTGGTTCGGGCCAAATTGTGTTAAAACATAGGGCGACATGAGAATACTCGAACGGTACGTGCTTCGCGAGCACGTCTTCCCCTTCGTGATCGGGTTCAGCATCGTGATCTTCCTGCTCACGCTGGACTTCCTCTTCGACCTCGTGGACCTGGCGATCGGAAAGGGAATCAGCGCCGGCATCGTCCTGGAGCTCTTCGCGCTGTCGCTCGGGTGGATGCTGGCGCTCGCGGTGCCCTGCGCGGTCCTCATCGCGACCCTGGCTACTTTTGGAAGGCTGGCGCAGGACAACGAGATCGCCGCGATGCGCGCGAACGGGATCAACCTTCTTCGAATCATCTCGGCGCCGCTCCTTGCCGCGGCCGTCCTCTCCGTCGGCCTCGTTCTCTTCAACAACCGCATCCTCCCGGAGACCAATCACGCGCTCGCCAATCTGATGGTGGACGTGAGCCGCAAGCGCCCCACGACCCAGATCAGCGAAGGCGTATTCATCGATGGATTCGAGGGCTACAACATCTTCGTCGAGAAGGTGAACAACCGGACGAACGAGATCCGGGGGGTCAAGATCTACCAGCTCAACTCGAGCGCCCGCCCCACCACGATCCTGGCCGACTGGGGCGTCTTCCACACCTCGCGCGACGGCAGCGTCGTCACGCTCGAGCTCCACGACGGCGAGATCCACGAAGTCCCGCCGAACGACCAGGAGCGGGTCTACCGCCGGCTCATGTTCAAGACCCACATCATCAATATTCGGAACGCCGGGGGGGATCTGGAGCGGTCCGACACGAGCGTCCGGGGCGACCGGGAGATGACGCTCGGCATGATGCGCACCCAGATCCGAAGCCTTGCCAAGGAGCTGCGGGCGTCCACCGCCGCCAGGGATACCCTGATCCACCGCGCCGGATTCAAGGACTACGGCGAGTTCGTCCGGGCGGCGATACCGCACCAGGCCCCGCGGGGGTTCTTCGGATTCGTTCGGAACGTCCTCCGCACCTTGATTCCGGTCCGCCCCCCCGCCACCATCACGCCGCGACGCCCCGGTATGTTCATCAATCCAGCGACCATGGACATGATCCAGATGCGTCAGATCGAGGTCGACACCTTGAGCCGGCGGATCAACAGCCTGAACGTGGAGATCCAGAAGAAGTTCTCGATCCCCGCCGCCTGCGTCGTGTTCGTGCTGGTCGGGGCGCCTCTCGGGATCCGCGCCCGGCGGAGCGGGATCGGGGTCGCCTTCATCTCGATCCTTTTCTTCGTCTTCTATTACTTATGCCTGGCCGGAGGGGAGGAGCTGGCGGATCGCCGCTTCGTGATCCCCTGGCTCGCAATGTGGACGCCCAACATCGTGATCGGGGCGATCGGACTCTGGCTCACCCTTCGGGCCGCCGAGATCGTCCGACGCCCGCCGCGTCGCCCGCGCCGGATCCACGCCGCATGAAGCTGCTCGACCGTTATCTCGTGAAAGAGCAGGTGATTTCGCTTCTCACGGGCCTCCTCTTCTTCGTCGCGATCTTCATCGTCGTGGACGTCTTCGAGAAGCTCGACACGTACTTGGACAACAAGGTGGCGCTCCCAGTGGTCGCGCACTACTACCTGCTCTCGATCCCGGGCATCGTCACGATGGTGCTGCCGATGTCGATGCTCCTCTCCTGCCTGCTCGCGATCGGCCAGATCGGGAGATACAACGAGCTCACCGCGATGCAGGCGGCGGGGATCGGCATCACGCGCATCGTCGCTCCTCTCTTCCTCTTCGCCTTTCTGGTCTGCGGCCTCGTGTTCGCGATGAACGAGACCTTGATGCCGCATCTGAACGCGGTCCGTAACAAGATCTACCGAGGGGACATCAAGAAGGAGAACATGGAGGGGGCGCTCGTGCGGACGAATCTGGCCTACCTCGGAAGCCAGGGTCGCACATTTCTGATCCGGAGCTACAACATCCCGGAGAAGACAATGCGGGAAGTGGTGATCGAAGAGATCCGCCAGCACACCCTGACCGGGCGAATCGACGCCGAGATCGCGAATTGGGAGAACGGGCATTGGGTGTTCCGGTCCGGATTCACGCGGCGTTTCGACAAGGACGGGGAGCACGCCGCGCACTTCAACGAGCTTGTGATTCCCGGGCTGGAGGAGACACCGGACAGCTTCGAGCGGGCGGAGGAAGATCCCAAGGCGCTGTCGTACTGGGAGCTGGAGAAATACATCCGGCGATTGAAGCAGAGCGGGAGTCGGGTGCAGAAGTACTTGGTGGAGCTCTATCTCAAGATTTCGTTCCCGTTGACGAATCTCATCGTCGTTCTGATCGGGACTTCGCTTGCGATCCGCGTAAGGCGTGGGGGGCTGGCCATCAGCTTCGGCCTCGCCGTTTTCATCAGCTTCGTCTACTACGCGATCATACGGACTGGCCAGGCGTTGGGCCACAGCGGCACGTTGCCCCCCTTGTTAGGCGCGTGGCTGGGCAACCTCGTGTTCGGCTTCCTCGGTCTTGCCCTGCTGCAGCGCGCGAGGCGAGGCTTGTAGGTTCTACTTCGCCCCAGCTCCCGCGGCCACCTGAGCCGCCACGATCCTTCCCTGTCGCAAGTGCGGCACCACGGGAGCCGAGTCGATCGCGGCGCAAGCCGGGATGTCCTCTTCGAACCCGAGGTCGATCAAGTACCGGCCGTGCTCGCTCCGGCGGAGGATATCCTCCGGGGAGCTGCCGTGCTCGGCGTCGTAGTCGCAGGCGACCACCGCGGCATCGTTGAGCTCGAGCCCCGCCCGGGACTGAAGCAGCCGCCCGATCAGCGCCCCGCCGCACGCCGCGTCCTCGAGCGAGAACCGCCCGTTCCGTCCGGCGCACACGATCGTCACGTCCTGAGGGGCGGACTCGATCTCCTTCACGACCGCGCTCAAGTTCACGTAGCCGAGGAGCATCTGGTCGCGGCCCCCGAGCGGGCCCGACATGAGCGGGCTCGCATTCGTGGACGCGAAGATCAAGGTCGCGCCGTTCACCTTCTTCCGGGTGAACTCGCGCGGCGAATTCCCCAAGGCGAAGCCGCTCACCTTCCGTCCTTCCCGCTCGCCGCACAGGAGACTCGACTTTGGATCGAGCGTCTCGTGGAGGCGCGTGGCTTCCTCCACCGACTGGACGGGAATGATCTTGGCCGCTCCGTTCACGAGCGCCGTGGCGATGGTGGAGCAGGAGCGGAGCACGTCGATGACCACCACGTGGCGTCCGTCGAGCGAGGCCCGCTCCAGCTCCAAAGGCATGAGGTAGAGATCGATCCGTTTCATTGGCGTGCCCGTTCCGCTCCCAGGAGCTCTTCCAGATAGCCGGTGTGGATGTCGCCGTTCAAGAACCGCGCATCCTTCAAGATGCGGAGATGGAGCGGGATCGTCGTATCGATCCCCTCGATCACCGTCTCCTCGAGCGCGCCCCGCATGCGGACGACCGCTTCCATGCGATCGCGCCCCCACGTGATGATCTTCGCCACCATCGAGTCATAGTTGGGCGGGACCAGATAGCCCGAGAACAGATGGCTGTCCACCCGCACCCCATGCCCTCCGGGCCCGTGAAAATAGCTCACCCGGCCCGGCGATGGCTGAAAGTTGTGGTCCGGCTTCTCCGCGTTGACCCGGCACTCGATCGCGTGCCCGCGGAGCCGGACTTCGTCCTGCCGCCACGGCAGGGCTTCCCCCGCCGCCACGGCGATCTGTGCCTTGATGAGGTCGTACCCGGTCACCTCCTCGGTCACCGGGTGCTCCACCTGGATCCGCGTGTTCATCTCCATGAAATAGAACTCGCGGTTCGGCCCTAGGAGGAACTCGATCGTGCCGCAGCTCTCGTATCCGATCGCCCGCGCCCCCGACACGGCCGCGGAACCCATCCGGGTCCGCAGGTCGTCGTCCAGCGCCACGCTCGGCGACTCCTCGATCAGCTTCTGGTGGCGGCGCTGGATCGAGCACTCGCGCTCCCCCAGATGGAGCAGGTTTCCGTGCCGGTCCCCGATCACCTGGAACTCGATGTGCCGGGGATTCTCGACGTACCGCTCGAGATAGACCGAGCCGCTCCCGAAGTTCGCCTCGGCCTCGGCCTGCGCGGTCCGGATCCCGTTCCGGAGCGAGGACTCGTCCCACGCGATCCGCATGCCCTTGCCCCCGCCCCCGGCCGCCGCCTTGATGATCACCGGGTATCCGAGCCGCTCGGCCACCTCGGCCGCTTCGTCCGGCGACTCGAGCGTCCCCTCGCTCCCCGGCGTCACCGGGACCCCCGCCTCGACCATCGTCTTCCGCGCCGCCGCCTTGTCCCCCATCCGTCGGATCATCTCCGAGGTCGGCCCGATGAAGCGGATGTGGCACGACTCGCACACTTCGGCGAAGTGCGCGTTCTCGGAGAGGAAGCCGTATCCCGGGTGGATCGCCTCCGCCGCGGTGATCTCGGCGGCGCTGATGATCCGGGGAATATGGAGGTAGCTCGCGGAAGAGGGAGGCGGTCCCACGCACACGGCCTCGTCCGCCAGACGAACGTGAAGCGAATCCCGGTCGGCCTCGGAGTAGACGGCCACCGTCTCGATCCCGAGCTCCCGTGCCGCGCGGATGATGCGCAAGGCGATCTCCCCGCGGTTGGCGACCAGGATCTTCCGGAACATTCCGTCCTAGACTACGTTCTCGCGATGTTCGAACGGCTTCCAGGTCTCATCCGACGTCGCGTGGATCCCCTTCACGCGGAGCTCGAACTCGGTCGGATTCGAGCAGTACC
>Ga0066388_100000251_pt1 | contig 23060 bp, 17 predicted proteins | sample PanSoiMetaGPlot6_FD_64539 | JGI IMG/M metagenome (GOLD analysis project Ga0066388, IMG submission 64539) | Tropical forest soil microbial communities from Panama analyzed to predict greenhouse gas emissions - Panama Soil - Plot 6 (Hybrid Assembly) | ecosystem: Environmental > Terrestrial >...
TCAAAATTACGTGGAAGGGGTTGGGTGCCATTAGTAATAATGCCAATCGCACCACCAGATCCGTTCTTGCTGGGGTCGGTTGGGTCGGTACCCAATCCACCGCTTGCATCTATGCTTACACCTGAAGACCCACTTTGAGTTGGACCAGGAGGGGGAGCCGGCCCTGGGGGTGGTGCCGAAGGTCCTGGGGGTACTCCCGAGGGTCCAGGTGGTACTGGCGAAGGTCCAGGTGGTACTGGCGAAGGTCCAGGTGGTGGTGCCGAAAATCCTGCTGCTGATGACGGCTTTGCGCCATACACCTGCAAGGTAGCTGCGCCTATTACCACATTTCCACCTGCTCCGCCCATGCCGCCCAAACCAACCGCTGCATCTCCGCCTGTAGTATCTATGTAACCGGTAGCGGACCCTTGCGTGGCAGCAGTCCCGACAATCACTACACCCCCGTAATTGCTAAGTCCGAATTCCCTCTGTGACGTGTAGATATGAAGTAAGCCCCCTCCACCGCCATTGCCGGAGCCCGCGCTATTACCGCCAGGCAGGATCAGGCTGCCATCGATACTAACCCACATTGGCGAGTCCAATTCCGAAAACTCATTTTCAATGATTACCGGGCCAGCATTCCCGGCAGGTCCCGAAGATGATGGTAATGTGGCGCCGCCTGACGTGTCTATGCCTCCATGAATCTCAACTATGCCGTTCCACGCCCCCAGCTCAACGGCACCGCCTCCTCCTCCTCCGGCTGAACCGCCGCTGGCGGTGATGTTGCCAGCAACAGTCACGTGCGAGGGAGACTGCAATATGACGGGACCACCACTGTCCTTTGAAGCGGAGCTGTTGATATTCCCAATGACCCGTACTTCTGCCGAGCCCTCGGCTAGGGGGGCAGGAGTGAAGGCTGGTGCACCAGAAGGAAGCGAGAGGCCAGTAGATGCGCCATTCAAGAAACTGATGCTGTGGCTATTGCCAGCTGGCGACGGGAGGAACTCAGCAGCATTTTGTACTGCAGGACCGCTGCGTACGAGTACTACTGTTGGAGGGGGAAGTGGGGAGTTAAGCCGAACGAAATTGAGAAAACTCTGATAGTCAGGGAAGCTGGGCACGGCGCCATAGCTTGTGGTGCTGTCCAATGTGATTTGCCCCGCCATTACAGGTTCTGTTCCATAAACACGAATGGAACCGCCTTGTGTACCGGTGGTATTGATTGCGGTAGGATTGTTTCCGGCGTCGATCAATACGCCCCGTTGACCGAAGGCAGCCACGTCGCCTCCGGGACCAGTGACTGAACTCGCGTCGATTTGTCCAAGCGTTATTTGGCCATGGCTTACATTCTTTGCGTCGGCATGAGCGACTATCGTTATGTTGCCTGCTGCAGCGCCAGGCGAACTGTCGGTAGATCGAGTGACAAGTGCAACGCCGGGGAGTTGCACATCGCCACCAGCTCTCGATGGTCCGGTTATGGTGAATGTACTTTGATCGTCTCTGGTTTGTCCCGAAGAGCCAGCGCCTGGTCCATTGCCAGTTGCAGCAACATCGAAACCAGCCACAATTGTGAGATTTCCTGCGTGGCCTGGGTTGGCACTGTCCGTCGATAAGTCGATGGTATGAATACCATCTCCGATTACACTGCCCGATGCCAGGATGGCTAGATCTTGGCCGTGGAAAGTTAGGTCGCCGGTCAGAGTGACGTCACCGGCCGAGTTGGCGATAACCGGATCGCCGCTCAGATTCATGGTCCCAAGGATCAAGTTGTTTTCGGAAGCAGCGATGCTTGCCGAGCACGCGGTTGCGTTGACGGTACCGAGCAGGTTAGCTACGGCAGCATTTACTGCGCCGCGGCCACCGAAGAAGTTAATCGACTGGCCGCTGACGATTCCGCCTATGACTGAAGTCAAATCGGCAGCCGCATAGGTGGAATCGCGGAAGTTGATGCTTCCCAGGTTGGCCAATACTTGGCCACCCACATTGTTCAAGACGAGGTCGCGTCCGGCCGCGGTGCTGAAGGATATGTTGCCTTGTGCGGAGCCGATGGTACCAGCATTGGTTATCGAGCCACTTCCGGCGAAGAGCTGTGTTCCCATGGCACCGGCAATCACTGAAGGCGTGCCGGTGATAGCCGCTCCGTTTAATATGCGTCCGCTAGCATTGAGATTGAGGATTCCGGAGGCGGTAATTGACCCGTAGTTAGTAATGTCGGAAAGGGCACTCAAGGATAGGTTGGTCGGTGTTTCGACCTTTGCGACCTGTGGCGCGATGCCCTGAGGTACGACAGTAGTAATGCCAGCACCAGGGGCGACGTTGATGTTGTTTGCCCGAATCAGCACAGTGTTGGTGCCGCCAGGCAGACCCAGTAGGAGCCCATGTACATCCAAGGTTCCTGCGACGTTGAGCGTGTCGGCGGAAGCCTTGTCCATCGCCACTATACCCTTTGGTATCAGCAGGCTCGACAAATTTGATGATGAGAGAGAGTCAAGGGAGAGGGAGCCACCTATTGCTCGTCCATGGCTGTCGAGTATCAGATCTTGGATACCCCTGGACTGGACCTGCATGACGGCTACATATTGGGCAGGTGTGAGGGACTCACCGGCCTTGAATGCCTTGACTGCCCTGCCCACAGTGACGTTGACGGATGAGCTCGAAGTGAATAGATCTGAGCCCAGAATGACGGAGGGTCGTCTCGACTTGAGATTCAAATCCACAGATCCAGCGGGGGCACCTACCGGTGTCTGTTGTGCCTGGACAGGGACGCCCTGGGCGAACGCAGTGTTCTGGCACAGAAACACCAGCGTTATCACAAACGCCAGCGCACGCTTCCATTTATGAGGTGCATGAATCACTGAACCAGGGGTCCGGTTCGGTCGAGCAAACGATGTAGAAAGGGAGGTACTAGAACAATCATATGTGCCGATCATGACCATTTGGGGGACCTTTTCGGACTGTAAATGGATGTAAAGCAGAAGGTTGGTAAAACCTGATACTGTGTTTCCTAGACAACGCGGCACCGCAATTCCCAGTATCGACAGGAGCGCCAGCATCTGACGTCCTCGCAGCAGTGTGATTTCAAGTATCCGAACCGTATGCTCGGCGCGATATCCCCGAATGGGTATTAAGTGCGGACAGCTTGTGGTTGGGTGTGCTTCTCGACCAGACTTAAATGAGCCCTTGACGCAGGGCCTTCACGGCGGCTTGGGTCCTGTCATCGACAAGCATCTTTTGCATGATCCGTCGGATGTTCGCCTTGATAGTTTCGCTGCTCAGGTGAAGACGCTTACCAATCTCAGGATTTGTTAACCCAGCTGCCACAAGGCGCAGAACATCAACTTCACGTGGAGATAGGGTTGCGGTCGTTCCCTGAAAGGCACCATCGTTTGTGGGACCTGGTGTTTTCTCAGGAGGGCATCTGAGTATGCAGCCGGCGATGGCAGGATCAAGAAACGTAGCCCCTTCTGTCACACATCGAATGGCTAGCGTCAATTGGGAAAGCTTCGCCCCTTTCACGCAGTAGCCGTCTGCTCCTGCAGCGAAAGCAGCGAACACACCTTCATCATCCTGGTGTGCGGTCAGCATTACCACGCTGATCTCTTTGCATTGCTTCTTGATCTCGTGCGTAGCCGCGATCCCGTCCAAGAGCGGCATGCTAATGTCCATCAGCACGACGTCGGGCTTGAGCTCCAACGCTTTTAGCACAGCGGCTCTGCCGTCGCCGGCCTCGGCAACGACATTGAAGTCTTCAACCGCTTCGAGGAGACCTTTCAGACTCTCCCTGGACGTGTCCTCGTCTTCGACGATTAGTAGGCTGACAGTCTCTGCAGTCAATCCCCGGGCCCCCTTGCATCTTACAAGCAATTTTACAATACGCGTCGTCGAGGGCAAAAATTGCCACCGTCTCGCTCGAATGACGGTCGAAGGTTGCGCACTGACGGATTATTGACTGGAGGGAGGCTGCGTTGTTTCCTCTACGTCCTGGCTCAAATCTATCTGAAACCTTAACTTGTCACCCTTGAACCAATCAGGCAGTGGTGCGTATTCCGTGGCCTTTACTGCCGCCAGTGCCTCCTTGTCAGCCCGCTTGCTGCCGGAGCTCTGGAAGATTTCGCTGCTCAGAAGGTTTCCGTCGTGGTCCAGGGTGACAAGCACAATCAAGCTTACGGCGTTCTTTGGGTGCCAGTTTTGAACAATGCGTGCGAGCAAATTCCGTCTGTAAGGGCCGATATTTCCACTGGCTACCCGCGCACTAGCGGGCAGACGGGTAGCAATCTCTCGCCCGCCGGCGTCTTCCGTGCCGGCACCGGCTCCAGCATCGCCTCCGTCAGTTCCCGTGCCGCCTGTCCCTGCCCCGCCCGTGCCGATCCCTGCTTCCTGAGTTCCGGGGGTACCACCTTCCGTGCTTTCGCCCGATGCTGGCTGCGTCGAAGCAGCACCCGCCAGAGGGGCGGGCGTTCGGGGCGCGGCAGTCTTCATTTGCGACACCGTTGCAGGCGATGCCTTGATCTCGTTGGTTGTCGTTTTGGCTATCGGGGCAGCTAGCGTGGTCTTATGTGACGGTACGGGCTGAGCAGGCACCATTGTATGCGTTTCGGAAATCGGGGGCGCCTTGATGGCCGGCATGGAGACCTGTGCAGTATGTGACGGTGCAGGTGCTGTCTCAGATCCGGGATTGGGATTTATGCCGGGTACGAGGGAAACAGATCGAGGAAGCTCCATTGGCTTCTGCGGAGGTTCTGCTGGTGGCAGCGCGATTTCGAAGGACACGTCCATGTCATGAAAAGTGATTGGGTGCCTATCTTCCAGCTCTTTGAGCTTTACGCAGGCAATGATCATCATTCCGTATACTACTGAAACTAATACGATCCAATTCTGGAGTCGAATCTGACGTCCGATCGATTCTTGTTCTTGCACGTCATAGAACCGATCGCTGATTCGCAGTGCCATCTGCGAGAATGACAGATTGGTGTGGTTATCCTCAGTCGGCATTTTGTTTGCTTATTTGTAGTTCCTTGATTGAATCTTGGCAGGTCGAACTCTGTTCATGAAGCCATACCTTCACCTCGGTATTGCGCTGGGGCATCGTGTGCCCTCGCGATGACAGCCTGTGGGAATTAGCGAGAATGCACATCCGAGCAGTGCCGGTGTTTGTAACGAAAGCCGAGCGCGGATGGCCTTTACGACTAACCGTCACCAATATTCCCGCTGGCAGAAAATGTTTATTCACTTGTTCCAGGCGGCCCGCTGCGTGTTTATACTGCGATCTTGTACCTTTGACTGTGCGGCGAGTATCCCCATTCGGGGATAATTCAACAAGGCCGGCAGTGGTGCAAGGTTGGGTGTTGCGAGATGTAAAGCGGCAGGCTGGTTAATGCCGTTTCCGAAACAACGCGACATTGCAATCTCCAATATCGGAAACATCCGCCGGCGCCAAATATCCCCATCCGGGTACTGTACGTTGGCGTCTGCCGGTGAGAGAGTGCTGATAGCGCCCTGAAGGTGCTGCCATCTTCGGTTTACGCCCTGTGAACCCGGGGCATATAAATGGATCGAGTCGCGCGAGGCAATTGATTTCTTAGAGGGGCCTACGTAAATATGGAGAAGGTGCGCCTGCCGATAGCCGTTGCAATTGCCGCCATGCTTCTTCAGGTGACATTGCCATCATGCTCAAATGCAGCCGGCGCCAAGCCGGCCAGCATGCACAAACCCAGTGCGAAAGCTCAAGAGAAGTTGCTGACCGAAGCTATCACTTTCTCTGTACATGGTCAGTATCTGCAGGCCCTGAAGATTTATAGCAGCCTGGGCCAGGCAAGCGATGTAAATCCGATGGCGTTGCACATGTATGGGCGAACGCTTTCTCTGATGAAGAAGTATTCGGAGGCAGCCGTTCAATATCGCAGAGCGCTTGCACGGTCACCCCGAAATTTCGAGATCATGAATGATCTCGCTGTTGCATTGACAAGTTCGGGAAGTCTCCAGGAAGCGAAGGAATTGCTTGTGCAGGCGACGCGAATAAGTCCCAAGTACGTAACCGCTTACAACAACTTGGGCGCATTGCTCATGAAATTGGGTGAGTATGGCCAGGCAGTCAATGTCTTGCGCAGTTCACTGTCTCTTCAACCTGGGAACAAGAGCATTCAGAAGCTACTCGGACAGGCCATCGCTAAACAAGTTGATCAGAGTGGCGCAGAGCATGAAGACTGGTGGGTAGACGAAGATTGGGATGTGCTGTCAAAGAGCAGTAAGCAGGAAGATTCCTTATATCTCGATGTCGACCTGCTGACGAATGGATCTGCAGAGGGGAATCAGGCACCGCCGCCGGAAAAGCCGCTCGAGTCGGAAGCTGCTACCATCCCAGCCACCACCCCAGTCCAGCCACAAGAAGATTCATGGAAGAAGTGAAGTTGAGGTTTGGTCTCTTTCAGAGAGCGCTTCTTCTCGTGGCGCTACCCGTTATTTTTCAGATTGGCTTTCTCCTCGCCGAAACCATGATGCTTCAACAAGCAGAGCGAGAGGTTAAGCGCGAAACGTGTGCTCGCTCACTTCTGGCTCATGTTCGTGTTCTTACCAAGGCAGTAACTAGCAGTGCGGCGATTGGTTATGCCACCATTTCGGGCCGTGTGTTCCTTGAGCGGTATCAGAAGGCAATCTCGGAAGTTTCCGGAGAAGTCCAGCAATTGGAGGCGCTGGGCGGACTGGACGCCGAGCAGGTGCAAAAACTACGACGGTTTGGCAAATCAATCGAAGAACTCAAGCGTGGCAGCGACGAGGGCCGCAGATTACTGGATGCGGGAAAGACTAAACAGGGTGCAGCGCTTCTCGACTCATTGTCAGGGAAATTGGCTAGTGTTTGGGCGAGCTCAGAAGACGTGCTGGACCTTCTTCGGAAAATCGAAGGGGAGAATCCGGCCATTCAAACCAGAACGAGACAGGATCTGCAGACATGGCTATGGGTGGGAGTCCTTTTCAATATTTCATTGGCAATCGTGCTAGCAGTTATCTTCCATCGAGGCACGATGAAACGCCTGTCTAACGTGATGCAAAATGCTGTACGACTGTCCGAAGGAGCTCCCCTGAGTCCGCCGGTCGCCGGCAGCGATGAAGTAGCGCATTTGGACAAAAAGTTTCATGAAATGGCGACCAAGGAACAGGCGTTAGTCAGGAGTCTAGCTATAGCTCGTGACCAGGCTCTGGAAGCGTCTCGCTTTAAGACGGAATTCCTAGCCAATATGAGTCACGAGCTTCGCACGCCGATGAGTGCGGTAATTGGCATGACTGACGTATTGCTCGATACGCCTGTAAGCGGCGAACAGTGCGAGATGATAACTGGGATTCGTAAGGCCGGTGAAGTCCAACTTTCGGTTATCAGTGACATCCTTGATCTCTCCAAAATCGAGGCCGGCAAACTCAAATTTGAGACTTCTGATTTCGAACTGATCGATTGTCTTGAAGATGTTACCTTGCTGCTGGCAGACAACGCACGGCAGAAGGGAGTGACATTGACGAGGCACGTGGATGAGGCAGTTCCGAGGACGGTAACCACGGACCAAAGTCGGCTCAGACAGGTGCTGCTGAATTTGACAGCTAACGCGGTCAAATTCACCTCCCGGGGTAGTGTCTCCATAAGCGTCACGGTTGACGAAGTCAACAATGAAAGGACGATTCTGCGATTCGCCGTGAAGGACACAGGCGTCGGACTATCAGCGGCTGCAATCTCGAGGATGTTCAAACCTTACAGCCAGGCAGACAATACAATCAGTGGAAGGTACGGGGGGACTGGACTCGGGCTGTGCATTTCCAAGAATCTTGTCGAGCTGATGGGTGGACATGTAGGGGTTGAGAGCACTGAAGGGAAGGGCTCAACGTTCTGGTTCACGCTGCCGCAAGATACACGCTCTAAGGTAACTTCGCTTCAACCGGCAACCGAGCCAACGCGTGCGCAGTCTTCCGCACCCAAGATAGAGAGCACGCGCGAGGATTTGCCTGCTTTTTCTGTTCCGGCGCCCGTCGTCGGTTTACATTCGGACAAGCCAATCCTGGTGGCCGAGGACGATGAATTGCATCGACAGGTTACTGCGTTCCAGGTGCAAAAGCTCGGCTTTCCGCTCGACGTAGCCACGAATGGCCGGGAGGCGGTGGAAGCTGTGGCTCAAAAGGACTATTGCCTGGTGCTTATGGATTGTGAGATGCCTGAGTTGAACGGCTTCGAAGCCACATCGGCCATCCGTAATATGGAGGCTTTAGGCAAGCGGACGATACCGATTGTCGCCATGACTGCCAATGCAGTTGACGGGTACCGGGAGCGATGTTTGGCAGCTGGTATGGATGACTATGTTGTTAAGCCTGCGACCATAGGCAAACTTGGCGAAGTTTTGGCCCGGTGGATAAGCCAGGATTCCAGCGAGCGAACCGAAGAATCTCCATGTGCATTGAGCGAGGCGCCAGCACTACCAAATAGTGACTTGATTGCTTCAGATACGAGAGCTGTGCCCGTTAACATTGATGAATTCCTGTCAGTGTTAGGGCGGCAAGGAGTGCAAAAAATCTTGAGGACGTTCCTCACTACTACTGATGCATATGTTGTTGAATTGGGTGCCGCCATTAGCGACAAGGATGCGAACACATCGCGCCGAGTTGCACACAAGCTTAAGGGGGCAAGCTCATCAGTGAATGCTAACCAGCTGGCGAGCGACAGCTGCGATCTGGAATGCGCGCTCAGAAAGGGCGATTGGGAGGAAATTGCAAGCGTTTATGCAGTCTTGCGCGCATCGGCGGAGCGAGCGCAAAGGTACGTACAAGAAAATTTTGTGGACAGTTCGTAGCTGAGGGAGGCAGGCTGCGGCGATTTCTCCTCGGGTGGTCCCATGCTCTCTGAAAAAACAATTCTCGGCAAATTAGATAGTGAGCCCATAACTACCTCTGATCTTTTGCGTACTCTGAAGTTAAGTCTGGGGTGGCAAGCAGTACATGATGCTTTCCGAGACAAGCTATTGGAGCGCGCGTACGAGCATTACGGAATCGTGGTCTCAGATCAAGAAGTCGTCGGAAAAATGGAATCATATCGGAAGAGTAGACACATCTACACCGATGGTGACACCAGGGCATGGCTTGAAGCGAATGGCCTCACCGACCATGATTTTGCTGAGCTGATCGAGCGAGATCTAAAGCTTGCCAGGCTCAAGGAATTATTGGCGGCGGACAAGATCGAGGAAAGATTTGCTCTTCAAAAGGTAGTTCTGTCGAAGGTTGAACTCTATCAATTGATGGTTAAGGATAAAGATCGGGCCACAGAACTTATGTTCCTGCTTAATGATGGTGCCAATTTTTGGGGGTTGTGCAAAGAGTACACAGAAGATCTGTCGACGCGGCAGCAGTGCGGCTACTTGGGAGTAGTTCTTCGCAGCGCACTACGACCTGAGGCAGAAGGTATAGTGTTTGCTGCTCAAGAAGGGGAAACCGTTGGTCCAGTTTGTAGCTTGGGGCGGTTCTATCTTTTCCACGTTGAAAGATTTTATCCAGCCCTCTTGGATGCGGAAACTAGCAAGATGCTGACTGAGCAAATCTTCGCAGAGTGGTTGGAGGCGCAAGTGCACCATTCGGCCATAGAGTTATTCGTGTGAAACACCAATTAGCGCTGTGAGTTTGGCAATCTTCAGTTAAGGCGGGAATAGATAGGAAATGCAAACCGGGAAACTTCGGCCAGATGATGAAGACAGGTTGCGTCGAAGTCCCGCAGTTGCAGTGCTGCCGGAAAAGCTGGCTAATCGGTTGTTCGAGGCAGCAGAGCTGGTGGATTTTAAGCTTGGTGGCACATTAGTAAAATCTGCCGAACCATGCGAGTTTCTCTTTATTCTAATCAGAGGAAAACTGCGCATCACTGCTGTGGACTCCTCTGGAGAGGAGGCAAATCTATATACCCTCTCAAGACCAGGAGACATTGCGGGTTTCGACTGCCTGGATTGCGCAAGGTTTTCAATGTTCACAGCTAGAGCTTCGACTGAATCAATCGTACTTAGGCTGCCGGTGGAAACCGCGCGCAATCTAGCTAAAGGCTCCGATCAGTTCCGCGAACTGCTGAGTCGGCAGCGCGTTTTTTCAGGTTGGTATCAGTCTCTAAAGAAGTCTCACGTATTTGGACAACTGAGTTTTTGGCAGGCTCGAGAGATTCTCATGCGTTGCCAGTCAATCAACGTCAGCTCAGGTGAATCGTTGGACAGTGCAAGTTTTAGGGAAGATGGCCAATATTTGCTGGTAAACGGCTCTGTCCAGATTGAAGAAAGTGGCGGTCAAAGGATACTCGAACTCGGTGACGGTTTTGGACGCCAGACTGGTACTCCGCTGGCAGATTTGAGACAGCTTCATTGTGTTGTCGACTGCGAGTTAATTTTCGTCCCGGACGATGCACTGGCTGATCTGGAACTCTACAATCCCAGCATAGGTTCCGAGGCTAATCAACTCTCGCGGCAGGGGGGCGATATCGGACTTTCAGAAATTCACCAGTCCGACGTTGCTTCGGGATTTATCATAGATGATCTTCGCAAGGCTCCCGAACAGACTTGGACCGAGCGTCTGAGCACACGATTCCGGCGAGCGCTACGCAAGTATCCGTACCTCAGACAGGAATCTAGTGCCGACTGCGGGACCGCCTGTCTGGCAATGGTTTGCGCCTTCTACGGCAAACAGCCCAGACTAAATCTGATTCGCGAGCTGGCGGGCGTCGCACGGTACGGCACCAGTCTGCTCGGGCTGGCGGAGGCAGCAGAAAAGCTCGGTTTTGCAGCGCGAGGGATCAGTGCCACCTACGAAGGGCTTCTGGAAGTGTACACGCCTGTCATTTGCCATCTCCAGGAAGAGCACTTCGTTGTGGTTTATGAGCTGAACAGGACGGAGGCGATCATTGGAGATCCCGCACAAGGAATTCTTCAGGTGGATCGCGAACAGTTCTCACTGCGATTCTCGGGATCAGCGCTCGAGCTATCACCGGTAGCTAGCTTTGCCAATGTCGGGCAAGATCGTGGGCTGCTTGGTGTACTGCTCCCGCTTGTAAGTCCATACACGCCATTGGTCAGGGACATCCTGATTGCCAGCTTCATTTACCAGCTTCTGATCCTGGTGCCACCATTACTGACCCAAATGCTGGTAGACAAAGTCATTGTGCACAAGGATTTTGAATTGTGGCACATGCTTGTGCTTGCCGCCGCCCTGCAACAAGTGTTCATAAGCTGCCTTTGTGTGCTGAGAAGCTATGTTCTATCGCACCTGGCAATACGGGTGGATCAATCAATCCTGAGACAGTTTTACCAACATGTTCTCAGCCTCCCTTTCAAGTTCTTCGAAGAGAGAACGACCGGCGAAATTCTTTCCCGGTTCAGCGAACGCAAACGAATGCGCGACTTTCTCTCGGGTGCAGGCATGCTCAACATGCTGGACGGAACGATGAGTATTGTTTTTGTCGTGATCATTTTCTTTTACAATCCATTTTTTGGTGCATGTTTTCTGGCCTATGTAGCGCTCAATATTGCAAATGCTCTTTTCTTCACTCCCATTCTCAAAGGGTTGAGCCGGAAAGTGTATGAAAATGACGCTGCGAGCGAGTCACTGATTGTCGAGTCCATTCGCGGTATTCAGCGCGTCAAATCTGCTGCCATGGAAAACCGCGTGCGCTGGAAGTGGGAGGGAGTGTTCGATCAGAGTCTTAAGGCACGCTCTCGACAGTCAATCGCCAGAACCGGGATTATGGAGGTATCGCGCACATTGAATCATGGTGGTCGGTTCGCACTGATCTTCCTTGCGGCCAGCCTGGTCATCAAAGGTGAGCTCACAATCGGGCAACTGATGGCGCTCAACTTGTTCGTTGCCTTTTTGTCCGAACGTTTGCTGCGAGTGATGGAAACCTGGGATGACTTGCAAGCCTCGACAGTTGCAATCGAAAGAATCGGGGAGATTCTTCAACTTGCTCCAGAGGAGCCTGATCAGACGAAGAAACTGTCTGTGCCGAACATAGCGGGACGAATTGAGGTTGACTCTGTGAGTTTTAGATACTCGCAGTACGACCTGACCAATACGCTCAGCAATGTTTGTTTCCAGGCAAAACCCGGAGAAATGATCGCGCTTGTTGGGCGTAGCGGTTCGGGCAAAAGCACGCTCTTCAAGATACTTCTGGGGCTGGTTCTGCCGACCTCGGGACGCGTGCTGATCGACGGTGTTGACCTTGCTCAAATGTCTCTCTGGCAGTTCAGAAAGCAAGTTGGGGCCGTTTTTCAGGATGAGTATTTGTTCAGAGGCACGATCAGGGACAACTTGTCGATTTACAATCCGGACGCCAGCATGGAGGAAATCATCGAGGCTGCGAAGGTAGCAAACATTCACGACTTTGTAAGCTCGCTGCCGCTCGGTTACGAAACCTCCGTGCTTGAAGGTGCCTCAAACTTCTCCGGTGGACAAAGGCAAAGACTGGCAATTGCAAGATCTGTACTTCACCGACCTAAGATCATGTTATTCGACGAGGCTACTAGCGCTCTGGATACGGAGTCAGAGCGCCATATCGGCAATAGCCTGGCAACAATCCGTAAAGACCGGACGATGTTGGTCATTGCGCATCGCTTGTCGACGGTAAAAGATGCTGATCTGATTCTAGTTATGGATCGTGGACAAATAGTAGAGCGCGGAAAGCATGAGGAGCTGGTCAAACAGAGGGGGCTTTATTACTATCTTCACCAGCAAGGGCTCGGCGCCTAAGTAAGAAACTAAGCAGCCTGGCGACCAATCTGTGACAGGCGTTGGAATTCCCGAAAAATACCTGTCCAGTTTTCGTCTGCTCGTGCGGACAAGTGTCCCTGTCGAATGGCTGTTGAGGATATCTCCAGCGTCTGCCCACTGGCGAACAAACAGCGGCTAGTTCCTGATAGTCTGTGCTCTTGAGCGAGCTGGTAAAAGTTGTCTTCGAAGCAGGGACGCTGTACGCAAACACACTGTCCTTGAGATAGGAATGCTCGCGTTCGTTCGGCACCGTCGCTGCCAACAACATAAACCACTTCAATTGGACGCGGGCTGTTAACCGTCATAGACAGGTAATGCTCGAGGCGCGGAAGCACAGTCTTGAAATCGACCCAGTGCTCGCTCCCGAGTGACTCCCATGCGTCGGCCATCAGCCAATCACTGTCTAGCACAGCCTTCTCGATCAGGCGCAGGCGATGAACGGCACTGAGAGCTTCCGCGCTCAATTTTCCACGAACGTATTCATCATGAGCGGGCGAGAAGTATCCGCCAAGCACAATTGATCCTTGAGCTTCCAGCATTGCTTTCGCGATCTGCATGGTTTCGACGTGGCCCATATGGACCGGGTTGAAGGAGCCACCTTCCATTAACACGACGAGTCTACGCTCTTCGAGATCAGGGTTGCCAGCTAGGGCCGAGAGCCGCTGCTCAATCTTATCAATTGGTGTCAGAGGGCTGTGCAGACCGTGATCCGAGTTCGCCAAGTCGTTCGCGATTTCTGTGTAAGGCATAACAAATCCCTCAATACTGTGTTGCTGGTGTTGAGCTTGAGCTAGATTTCCGAATCTGGGCGCCGACAGCCAGCCGGGGGGCACCCCCGGGAGGCACCAGCAAAATGCAGCGCCAGCTGTTCAGAGGGCTCCACCCAGGACTTGTCCGTTTCCGTTCACAGCCTTTTGGGGGAATCCTCTAGCACCATCTCAATACTTCTAGTATCCGAACCGCTGAGCTACATACATATCCCCAACTGGGTATTTTGCAAGGGCTCAAGGGCGCGCGCATTCCGAGACTCCGTTGACGATCGTTAGCGGCCAGCAGGATAAGGGATTGTCTTAGAACCGTCACGCTTCCACACGGTTCTCGCGCCGTTTGCGCCCTTTATATCGATGGTGCCTGAAGGGCTTACTTGAATTTCAACGTCGAAAGTGCCGACTTTGGTATCACGGTTATACACCGACCACCCTTTCCCTTCCTTTGTAAGGAAACCCCTTCCTTCGGTCCGAGAATCTTGTTCGGCTGATTCTTGTCGTCATACTCAACTCGAAACTGTGGCAAGGGCTCAGTCCCTAATATTGTTGGCGTCTTTGAGCGTGTTTACGGAATCGAGCAAAGTCTCGAGAATAGACCGTTTGCGCGTAACGATTTCGGCAGTGACTTCCATGCCACTTACGAAGGGGCGCTTCTGACCTCTTGCTAGTATCCAGTTGTTCTCCGGAGCAATGCGCACTCTGTAAAACGATTCCTTGCCATTGGTTGTCGCGTGCGCCTCTACTTCCAGCACCTTCCCCCCCACGATGCCAAACTCTTGGAATGGAAAGGCAGCGAACCTGAGCTTGGCGTCTTGTCCCCGTGCCACGAAACCTATTTCACCATTCGGGATTTGAGCCTCGACAACCAGCCTGCTATTGGCGGGAATGATCGTCATGAGCGACTGTCCGGTGCGAACTACTTCCTGTCGTCCCCAGACCTTCAGCCCGGTAACAGTGCCCGCCACCGGCGACACGATCGCAGCTTGATCGAACAGGTGCTGGACCTCTGCCAGGGCGGATTCGAGCTGGCCGATGCGTTGTTCCTTCTCGGCAAGCGCCGACACGAGGCTGGCTTGCTCGTCTTGAGCCTTCAGCATTGTTTCGCTGAGATGGTACCCGGCAAGCTTGAAATCTCGTTCGTTGTGCCTGAGCTTCAGTTGAATCTGCAGCATGTCGGCAGATAATTGCCCAATTGCAGCTTGCTCGCCTGCAATTTCGGCTTGAAATTGGGCTGAGAATCGCTTGAGGGCAGCATCCGCAATAGACACCTGATGGCGCAAATCGGCAATCAGGGCCCGATGTTTCAGCAGGTTCAGTCGGCGCGTTCCGGCCGCCATGGAGTTGTTCAAGTAATCAAATCTGGAGACGGCACCCTGGTCTTCCAGGTACTTGAATGCCTTTTCCTGCTCTTCGGCTTTCTCGACCATGGCCACGGATTCAACCAGCTCAGTCTCGGCGGCGCTGAGCAAATTCTTGTTGGCGAGCAATTTCTGACGAAGCTCGATTTCCTCGGCCTTGAACTGCTTTTCGCGCTCGAACATGGAACGCTGTTTTGCAATCTTTTCGTTTTGCATATGGTGCAATTGCTGTTCTAGTGTTGCCCGGTCCGATATGGCCGCATCGTCGCTGTTCCCGGACGAGGCACAATCAATGCTTGCCTCATGCTCTGCGCCGGCTGCGGTGTAGACCTGCCCAACGAGCTCGCTTACCTTGCCGACCTGAGCGTGCACATCCGGCAGACTGTCCGGCCGAGCTATTATTTGCTTCAGCGCAGTCTGGGCCAGTTGGAGCCGCCGCAGCTCTGATTTTGCAATGTCTAGCTCTCGCGCCTGTTTGTTGACTTTTGCTGCCAGCACTGTCCTGTCTAAGAAGACCAATTTCTGACCGACTTGGACGTGGTCGCCTTCTTGTACGAAAACCTTTTCCACGACCCCGTCGAAAACGGGCTGAATGACCTTGACGTCACCGTATGGAATGACAGTTGCCGGCCCGCGTGCAATTACATCCAACTTGGTGAACCCGCACCATACCCCGCCGGCCATCACCAGCGCGCTCAAGATATGAATCAGCAAGCGAGAACGGTAGGCCGGCAATTCGGCGCGCTGGCTCCCTGCCTTAGCCGCTGATTGAGTGAGAGCGCCATTCCTCTGCCACGCTGTCGGCGGCAGAATTACTAGATTAGTGCGCTTTTCTGGCTTGTTCATCGCTTGCATGATCTTGAACCTCGATAGAAAACCAACCGAACTGCCCCCAAATCAGGAGCAGAAGCGGGACGGATAGTTTCTTGCAGAAGGTCACCTAGAAGATGCGTGTCAGCAGGGCGTAGAGTCGATGGGCGGCAGTTCGAACAGCGAGTGTGGGAGCGCTGGCGTTCCACGTATCGCCATCAGTCTGTCTGTAGCCTCCCATCGTTGCTGCCATAGTTTTAGCTTCCAGGCTTTTCACCACGCCAATCTCCGCATACGAAACTGCTTCGGCGGTTTGCGAGCATTCCTGAATCTGTTGGCTGATCATCGCGCTTCTTCCCCGTCTTCAAAGATTGCATTTGGCGGTCAGCCAGGTTCGTTTGTGATGCCCACAGGACCCAAGTGACCGCCGATGAATTCATTGTCTCACTGGGTCCTGCGACTGGACGGCCCCCATCCGGGTATGTCTTGGGTGGCGTCGGCCGGGAGGAGATTTCCTTGAGACAGCGGCAGGTATTGGGCGAATTTGGATAGGTCGCGCGTCACCAGGTGCTGGCCCAGGCAGGGGACTCTTTGCGCTCTGGTTTGTTGGTGTTGAAGTCTGCCAGCAGGCTCGAAGCCGACACGCCGTGGGCGAAAACTTCGGCTGCATGGAGAATGCCCTTCTTGGTAAAGACCAGTCGTCCTCGATGATCCCAATCGGCCCAATCGGCATCCAGTGGGAATGATTCCTCACTGCTGTCATCTCGCACTGAGAAGACTTCCTGCCAATCTTCTGTGGTGGCAACGAGCAGCCGGCCGTTTGTCGGGTGTCGCCTCTCGCGAATGCTGCCGTTCTTTATTTCCTGACAGCCGAAGGGGCGCGTGTCGGTCAGTGTGCTCCACTGCCAGCCGGCCCTTTCCAACCGGCGAATATTCATTGATGCGCCAAATGGGATCTTTGTGTATTCAATCGCGACTTTTCGTGGAAGCTTCACGTCGACGAGCGTTGGAGCCGCACCGGACAGGATGGGAGCCTGGTTGACCAGCACAGTATTGTCATCCTTGAAGCCTCCACCCCCGAAATAAGTGGTGTCATCGTTTTTCCACAAGACCAACGCTGTGTACCACGGTGGGCGACTGATGGCGGTCCAGGTGGTGGTCGCATCGGCTGTCCCTTGCCGGCGGCTGTATTTGCTGGCGAAGTAGATGAAGTGCCGTCCGTCGGGAGAGAGCTCCGACCGTTCGCCATCCACTCTTCCGTGAAACCAATGTCCGAATTCAAACGTGTCAGTCGAGGTGTTCCAGACAATCTGCTGAACCCAATTGGTAGGTCCCTTGCGCAGAATTACGGCGATAGGCGCTTGGCGCGCGAGCAAGACAAATAACCGGCATGGTGGAGATTTGGGCTGAGGCATGTCCGAGAGAAGTCTCGTGCTGGACTTGGAGTGGCAAGAATGGTCTCGCATTAATGAGCGGTGACTTGCACTGGGGACGCGTGAGCGAACACGTGCCTATCAATTGTATACGCTTGCGAACAATGCGCCGCACGCAAACGCATATGTACCCGAACGGGGATACGCGGAGCGTTGGCAGACGGGTATGGTAACGAGCAGGAGCCGGTCAGTCCTGCAATGTGGCATGCAGGAGCAAATAAAGGGGAGGAATGTAACATGTTGTGGTGCAATGATTGGAAGCAATCACTGAGAAAAGCTCGTCGGAATCAACTTGGGCAGGGGATCACCGAATATGGTGCGGTACTAGCGTTCGTGGCTATTTTGATCGGTATAACAATCAACGTCGGCAAAACTCAGCTGGCTCCGGCAGTGTCCCAGGCATTTGACAGTGTCACGGTCCAGCTCAATAAACTGAACCAACCAGGAAATTCCGGACAGGGAAGTACATAGCCCTCCTGAGTATTTCTTATCTCGCATAGCGACAAATGGGGAGGCAGCGGTTGCCTTCCTATTTGTCAATCAGACTATTTGTCAATCAGACCATTCTATGCGCAGCTATTCACGAAGATCATGCGAGGGAGTAAGCCTTGGCGCCGGATGCCTTCAGAATCGTTATAGAAATCGGCCCGGAAGTCTCTAAAGATGCACTGGCAGACGTATGTGTGCACTGGAAAGAGGACACTGTGACGATTTTCCTGATGCCAGGCACCTCGGAACCGGCGCACTATGCGAGCCGTCGCCCCACTGCAACGGAAATTCTTTTAGGAGAGCCTTTTATGAATTTCAGATTCTCGAAGTGCGCCCTCATGCGCCTCGCCTTCGCACAATACGAAGCAGGCCTTGTATTTGGCAAAAAACGACTCGATCTTCTGTGTGGTCAGCTGGCCGGCAGAGCTTGCTGCGGCGGTAGCGTTGCTATTCTTGAGATTGGCCTCGACTGCATCGGCTGATCGAGCGTTAATTACCATCACGAATAATACTGGTGCAAGAATTGACATCGATAAATTCATTGCCTGATGATAACTGCTTGGCAGGTTAGGTATACAGTGCCGAGCGCGGGATCGGCCAATCCAGAAAACATGAGCTTAACCAGTGAGGTATCCATTTAAATGACATTCGCACTTCTTCCTTGTCTAATCGATTGAGTTGCCACGGTAGCCCCTGGTATTCACGCTGAATTCTGGGTAACTTCGCTGCACCAAGATGCCAAAGAGCCCCCAGCAGCATTCCTGCCCGGCTGCCTTCGCCGAAGCGTGTTTTTCTTGGGCATGCCCCCTTGAAGCGGACAAGTGTTCCTCCGCACCAAAATGAGCTCGACCTGGCGTTGACGTAATATGTGAATTGCTGTAGGTGGCCTACATCGATGCCAAGTCTGATGGCAAGATTGCCGCCCCAGGTCGACAATTGCTTGCCAAAGGCTTCTGCCTTGGCCTTTGCCACGTCAGCAACAGAGATCTTCTCAAACTCTGGACCTGGTTTGACAAAAACTCCGCGGGCAAGCCTTACGATTACCCCGGTTTTGACATACTTGTGGGTTGTCTGATCAACATTGCCCCGCGACCCGTACACAAGCAGATCTCTGCTTGTGAATATTTTGTCCAATGGAAGCCGCCAAATGTAGCGCTTAACGAAACTGCTGGTTCTCATGGCTTTTTCCTCCTCGACGGTTCGAAAGAAATTCGTCTGTATTTCTTTCAACGAGCAAAGTGGGAAAAAAGTTCAACTGCGACAGGCCGATTGCAGCTAAAGCGCCTTTGTTTTTTGTGCATCAATACGAAAGTGCGCAGCCAAGTTATACAGACAGAGTTGCGGTGATGAGTATTTGAGTGGTCAGTTTTTTCGATCCGACAAGGTTTCTATGTAAATGCGTAAACATGGTCAAAATCCCCTCGCATGGTGTCATTCGTAAGCGTTTCGTCTGGTGTCAAAGAATTCCAGTGCACTTCGGGCTCGATGCGGTTGCAGGATCCCAAATTCGAATCTATGAGAGAGCCGTGACCAGTCAGTGACGAGCATGCGACTCGAGTGTTACTCGCCGGGCGCCAGCGGCTGGCTGCGGCCTCTGTTCGCATGATTCGAAACTCGTCCATGGCAGAGATATAATGAGCTCATGAGTTCTCTCGTGCGAACTGTTGTCACGTTCAAAACGGACCAATTCAATACCATTGAACCGAGGGAGTACTTCATCAATCCCGGTTGCTTCGGCGATGACCTTTGCGCATGGATGATTTCCGCGCTCAAGGCCATGGGGACTGAATGTGATGACCAACCAGGTCAGGAGGATTTTGGTTGGTACTTCAACTTCTCGGACGGCAATTTGAAGTACTGCCTGGTGTGCGGATTCAGGCCGGCAGAGCCTGCTGAAGTCGGCACCTGGGTTGCCTGGATCGAGCGATCGACTGGACTTATGGCCAGCCTGTTTGGCGGTCGCGATCGTGGCATAGAGGCAGGTGGGCCGGGCAAGATTCATCAGCTGCTCAGGTCGTCGCCAGAGATAACCGACATACGCTGGCATTACAAGAAGAACTTTGATCGTGGTGATGAAGCCGGAGCAGAAGCACCTGGGTGAATTGCGGCAGTGCGTGCGCAATCGTCAGTGCTCGTGACGATGATGGATGTCCGGGTAGTGCGGATGCTTGTGCCACATGGGGGCGTGCTTGTGCAGGTGGCTGTGCGGCTGACCGGGTGGGTCGGTTGCCGTGTGCTCGTGCTGGTGGTGCTCGTCATGCACGTGAAGGTGCTCGTGTTCCATGGCCTCGTGCCAGTGTTCATGCTCGTGTCTTTCTGTTAAATGGAGCCACAAGCCAACAGCCATCAAGGTTCCGGCCAGCAGGACCTGCCCGGTCAGCGGTTCACGCAGAAGTGCTATTGAAAGCGCGGCGCCCACAAAGGGCGCTGCGGAGAAATAAGCGCCGGTTCGAGCTGCGCCGATATAACGAAGTGACAGCACAAACAGGACCAGGCTAATGCCGTATCCGAAAAAGCCGACCAGCGCTGCAAGCAAGATTTGTCCTGGGTCGGCAATTGCTTTTGCAATTGAAAGGCCGAGACCGGCATTGACAGACCCGGCGACCATTCCCTTGATACAGGCAATTTGGGCGGGATCGGCTGCCGATATCTTGCGGGTCAGGTTGTTGTCTGCAGACCAACAAAGGCAAGCTGCGATTATGAGCAGCGCTCCGTATGAGAGCGACAACGTATCACCGGAAAACATGAGGACGATACCGCCGGTGGTGATTGCTGCCATTCCGAGAATAACGCGAGTACCGTAATTCTCCTTGAAGACGAGCCAGGCGATCAGCGCAGTCGACACACCTTCCAGGTTGAGCAGGAGGGAGGCAGTCGAAGCGGCAGTCGAGGCCAGACCGAGCATGAGCAAGACGGGAGCAATCACTCCGCCTGACGAGATGGCCAGTAAGAGCCAGGGCAGATCATGGCGGCGAAGGGGCGCTTCCGCAGCCACGGGGACCAGTCTTCTCGCTAGCAAGATCCAGAGGGCTAAACCCGTGCCCGAGCCGAGATAGAAGAGCCCGGCCAGCAAAACCGGCTGGATCGTACCCGTGAGCAATTTGGCAATCGGCGTCGTGGCGCCGAACAACAGTGCCGAACCCAGGGCCAATAAAACTCCCCGGTTTGGCATCGCTAATTGATCGATGAAGAATTGACTTCGCGGGTTGCCTGGCGGACGTCGGCCGGGACGAGATCAATTACAGAAATCTCGGGGCGGGCGCAGAATCGAATGCGCGGCGTCCAGCCGCCCTCCATGCCAATTCCTCTATTGACGTAAAGCCAGGTGTTCGCATGGCGGTAAAGACCGGATTCATATTGCTTGCCCAGCTTGGACAAGGTGATGATCGCTCCGTAGAACGGCAAGGCAACCTGCCCTCCATGCGTGTGCCCGGCGCACAACAAATCCACGTGCTTGCCGGCTGCTTCCAGGACGGCGCTCGGGTAGTGATAGAGGAAGATCGACAGGTCTTCCGGCTTCACCTTACTCAAGGCCTGTTCCTTCAAGCCGGGCTGCCCGACCGGCGCGCCGGCCAGGCACAAGCGGGTGCCGCGCACATTTACTTCGACCGCATCGCCATCCAGCTCTCGTGCTCCGGTTTTTCCGAAGAGGTCAAGGTTCCTCCAGAAGAGGGCATCCCAATTGCCTTTTACCGCAAAGGTCGGAGCAATCGCCGACAACTCACCGAGGCAGCGCCTGAAGATGGGCAGCCCAGCCGGCGAATTGATGGCGTCGCCGGTGAAAACGATCACGTCTGGCTTCTCAGCGGCGATCAGAGCAGGAAGCCGTTGCTCCAGACGCGGCTGGCCATCGCTGTGAATGTCAGAGATGTGCACGACGCGAATGGGCCTGGCGCCGGCAGCCAGCTTTGCCGTGGGAACGATTGCATGCGTCACCGATGGCCAGTAGGGCTCGATGAAGTACCCGTACACCATGCAGATAACGCCCAGCGTGGCTGCTGCCAGCACGGCGCGCCGTGGCCAGAACTGTTTGGCCGGTCTTTGCGCCGGCTGCCACACCTGCTTGCAGATCATCTCGACGACGAGCACGAGGGCAGCCAGATATGTCGCCAATACAATGCCCACAAACAAACTAAAACCGGCAATTTCACCGGGATGAAGACCTGTGAGAAAGTGAAGAAGCAGACCCATTGCCGGATACGACTCGAATGCTCACACGGATAGCTGACGGGCGCCCCGCCTGCATCATCCTGAGCGCATTATACTTAGGACCGCTCCCAAGTGGCGCCGTCTGCGCTATCCATAACCTTAATTCCCAGTTTGCTGAGATGTGCCCTGATCAGGTCCGACGTCGCATAGTCCTTTTTGTCCCGGGCTTCCTGTCTGAGCTTCAGAATTAGCTCGATTAGTCCACTGCCGGAGTCGCTGTCAAGTTGCTGGCTGGTGTCGTTTAATGTCAGTCCGAGCACGGCCGCGAATTTCTCCAGCGCGTATATATAGCTCAGGCGGCGGGAGGCGTCGCTTTCCAGAAACACTTGATCGGCAAGGGCAAAGAGAACGGAGACCGCCGCCGCTGTATTGAAGTCACTGTTCATCGCTGCCGAGAACTCCGCGTCGAATCTGCCCATCACCTCTTTCGTCAGGTGGGAATCGCCCACTGCCTGACGGTCTTGAAGGGCGGCTGCCTCGGCCTCCGTGATTGAGCCGGCAGCGCGGACGAGACGCTGTAATCCCGCTTTCGTGGCGTTGAGACTGTCGGTGCTGAATTCAATCGGGCTGCGGTAATGCGTCTGCAGGACGAAAAGCCGGACAGTATCAGGTGAGTAGGTACGCAGGATGTCTTGAATCGTGCTGAAGTTTCCGAGTGACTTGGACATCTTTTCGGAGTCGACCTGAACGAAACTGTTGTGCAGCCAGTAACGGGCCAGCGGGCGTCCGTGCAGGGCCTCGGATTGGGCGATCTCATTTTCGTGGTGCGGAAAGACGAGGTCTTCGCCGCCGCCGTGAATATCAATGGTTTCGCCTAACACGTGCTTGATCATGGTCGAGCACTCCAGGTGCCAACCGGGTCGGCCCCTGCCCCATGGTGCATCCCAGCCTGGATCGCCTGGTTGGGCGCCCTTCCAGAGCGCGAAATCCAGCGGGCAACGCTTGCGTTCCTTGAGCTCGTCTTGGCTGCGCACTTGCTCACGTGCGCCTACCAAAAGCTCCTCCAGATCCTGCTTCTTGAGCTTTCCATACTCGCGGAAACTGCTTACTTCGAAGTAGACGTCGCCGTCGGATGCGTAGGCGTGGCCCTTTTCAATTAGGTCCTGGGCAAAGGCAATCATCGGGTAAATGAATTCGGTTGCCCGCGGCTCGAAGTCCGGGGCAGCAATGCCGAGGTTGCGCATGTCATGCCAGAACTGATATGTGTATTCACGCGCGATTTGCTCCGGGCGCCAGTCACGCTCGGCGGCTCT
>Ga0066388_100000252_pt1 | contig 23059 bp, 10 predicted proteins | sample PanSoiMetaGPlot6_FD_64539 | JGI IMG/M metagenome (GOLD analysis project Ga0066388, IMG submission 64539) | Tropical forest soil microbial communities from Panama analyzed to predict greenhouse gas emissions - Panama Soil - Plot 6 (Hybrid Assembly) | ecosystem: Environmental > Terrestrial >...
GCCTGTGCTAGCGGATCCAGGTTGGTGTAGACGCGCAATCCTTGCCGGCGCATCTCCGATTGGCTAAAGCGATCGCGCAGCAACTGCAGCACATAGCTCACGTAATATGGATATTTCTGTAGCGGGTTCACGCCTCTCTTGAAAATCAGCTCTTGCTTCCTGGCAGAGCTAGCCTGTTTCGGGGTGATGTATCCGTACTCCACCATCTTGTCCAGAATCTCCCGCTGCCTGGCTACTGCTGCCTCGCGGTTCTCTGACGTGCTCATCTCCGACGGCGCTTTGACCAGGCCAGCCAGGAAAGCTGATTCAGCCAGGGTCAAGGAGGCAGCACTCTTGTCGAAGTAGCGGGAAGCAGCTCGTTCGATCCCGTAAGCACCGTTGCCGAAGTAAACCTGGTTCAGGTAAAGCTCGAGAATTTTCTCCTTGGTGTAGCGCCTCTCCAGCTCCCAGGCCATGAACGCTTCCTTGACCTTGCGGTTTATCGTGCGTCCCCTCTCATTGAAGAAGAGGTTTTTTACCAGTTGCTGGGTGATCGTCGAGCCACCTTCCACCACGTGTCCTGCCTGCATATTGGCCAGAAAGGCACGGACGATGCTCATCGGGTTAATGCCGTGGTGCTCATAGAAATGGTGATCCTCGGCAGCCAGAATCGCCTGTTGCATCTGGCTGCAGATCTGGCTTAGCGGCACTACCCGTCGATCCTCATCCCCTTCCACGGTGCAGACCAGGTGGTCGTTGCGATCGAGGACCTGGATAGCCTCAATCGGCTCAAAGCGCTCCAGCAGGGAGACATCTGGCAGATCACGCAGTTGCTTCCACAGCAAAGCACCGATATAGCCGCCCACCACAGCCACAGCCACCAAAGCAAGGACAATGCCCGCCTTGATCACCCGCCCCATCACACTAAAAAGACCGCCGGACTTTCTGACTTTTGAAGATGTTCGACGTCTGGACACACTCTGCCTGGTTCAAAAAAATCAAGAATAGTTGTGCTGTTCCCGTGCCGCTCGCTTGCAGAAAATCCCCTGCTGAAGCCGATCCCTGGTAAAGAGACATTATAACAGGCGAGCCAAAAGGCCCGCCTGCGTTGAGTTTCCTTAATGCTGGTGCTAGGCCCGGGGGTGGCTGGCCAGGTAGACCCGCCTCAGCCGCTCCAGACTCACGTGCGTGTAAATCTGCGTTGTACTGATGCTGGAGTGTCCAAGCAGATCCTGCACCACCCGCAGATCGGCACCACCCTCCAGCAAGTGCGTGGCGAAGGTATGGCGGAGCGTGTGTGGCGTAATTGGTTTGTCGATCCCGGCCTTGACGGCGTACTTCATGACTATGCGGTGGACCGACCGCGTGGACAGCGGTGTAGCCTCGCGGCTTACAAAGAGCGGTGAGGCGGGCTCGGGCTCTCTGGTGCTAGCCAGACGCGACCAGTGATTGCTCAGGTAGTTGAGCAGCCAGCCATTGGCACTGGCATTCAGCAAGACGACCCGCTCGCGAGAGCCCTTGCCAAAAACCCGCATCTCCATGGCCTGCGGGCTGTAGTCGCGAACCCTCAAGCCGCAAAGCTCGCTCACCCTCATGCCGGTTGCGTAAAGGGTCTCCATGATTGCCCGGTCCCGGATGCCGAGCGAGCCAGACCCACAGGAGAGGAAGAGCCGGGCTATTTCGTCACGATCCAGACAGGCAGGCAGGCGGCGAGCCAGTTTCGGTCCGCGCACTAGCTTGGAGGGATCATCTTCAATCAGCTCCTCGCGCCTGAGATAGCGGCAGAAGGTCCGGATCGCCGAGATCTTGCGAGCAACGGTCGGGCGACTGTAACGTTCCTGGATGAGGCGGATGTACTCCCTGAGACCGTCGGCCTCGAGCCATCCGGCACTTGTGGGCGGTCCGGTTTCCTCCGACTCCTGAATTAGCCCCTCTCCACTGATAAGCTGCTTCAGGTCGTTAAGGTAAGCCCGAATCGTGTGTGAGGAGTAGTTCCTTTCGACCTCAAGATAGCCCGCAAACTGATCTAGCCAGACCAGAGCACCTGGTGCGGAGTTCACAGCAAGCCTTCTTTCTAGTTGGTACTGGGTGAGAGATGTTGCGCAGTGTTACCCGGTTCTCTACGGTGGCCCCATTATAGGACGCTTATCTTCTTTGTAAAGCCCCAAATTCAAGACCGGCGGATCCAGGCAATTGCCTGGCATCCGGGCGTTTTCTGCCGGATTGAGCGGGGGTCCACTGTGATTGGGCGCCTTCTCCGAGGCTGGCAAGCTGAGAGGGAAGCTGCAAGGCCCCGCCATAAGAGTTCGGGGACGCGTGGGAATCGAACCCACCCAGGACAGCTCTTGGCTGTCCCGCAGCGGTTTTGAAGACCGAGCACCACACCAGCGATGTTCCATCCCCGCAGCAGATCTTACCTTCCACCGGTCACTGTTACTCAAGTCTTAAGTACATTAATAAAAAACGAAGATTATTACGAGATTCTAATGAGCCCGAGGCTGCCTGCGTTCAAGAGGCTCGGGTTCTATGATAATCTTTTAATATACAAATCCACATCGAGCGCCCTGTCATTTATCCATACACGTGCATTGACAATACAATAGATAGCTACGTACACTTGCGTTTTGCCTGCAAATTAGAGCTTTCCCAGCCATATCCAGAGGTAGTCAATGGCCTTAGAGTTATCTGAGCGCGTCCGAACCTTCGGGGTCGGCAGCTCTCGCATCGCCAATCTTCCCGACCTGGCCGAGATCCAGAAAAGTTCCTTCCGCTGGTTCATCGAAGAGGGTCTAGGAGAAGAGCTCCGGGCTTTCAGTCCCATCCGGGACTACACCGGCCGGCTTGAGCTGCACTTTCTGCCCAATTACACGTTTGAAGATCACACGGAGCTGAATAAACCCAAGACGCCGGAAGAGGCGCGGGCGATGGATGCCAGCTACACCAAGAAGCTGCGCATTCAAATGCGGCTTGTGAACCGGGACATTGGCGAAATCAAAGAACAGGAGATTTACGTCGGCGACATCCCGATGATGACCGACCGCGGCACCTTCATTATTAATGGTGCCGAGCGGGTGATCGTCAGCCAGATAGTTCGCAGCCCGGGAATCTACTATAAGCGCGAAGTAGATCAGAACGGTAAGCGCACCTTCAGCGCCACCCTCATCCCCAACCGCGGCGCCTGGCTGAAGTTCGAGACCGACGTCAATGACGTTATCTACGTAAAGATAGACAAGAACAGGAAGTTGCCGGCCACCACCCTCTTGAGGGCGCTCGGGTACTCGGATCAGGAGATGGAGAGCATCTTCCGGCATCGCGACTTCCTCAAGAAGACGCTCGACAAAGACAACACCAAGTCCCGGGAAGACTCTTTGATTGAGGTCTATCGTAAGCTGCGCCCCGGTGATCCACCGTCGGTCGCTGGCGGTCAGAACATCATCGACAGCCGATTCTTTGATGACAAGCGCTACGATCTGGGCAAGGTCGGGCGCTACAAGCTCAACAAAAAGCTTGGGCTGTCAATTGCCGAATCACAGCGCACCCTCACCCGCGAAGACATTGTTGCCGCGGTCGACTACCTGATCGGCCTGCATTACGACGAGGGCCACGTGGATGATATCGATCACCTCGGCAACCGGCGCATTCGCTCCGTGGGCGAGCTTTTGCAAAACCAATTCCGCATTGGTCTATCTCGCCTTGAGCGGATTGTCAAAGAGCGCATGACCCTGCAAGATGCCGACACCTTGACTCCGGCTAACCTCTTGAATACAAAGCCGCTGGTGGCCGCCATCCGGGAATTCTTCGGCTCCTCTCAGCTGTCCCAGTTTATGGATCAGACCAACCCTTTGGCTGAGCTGACGCACAAGCGCCGGCTGTCAGCGCTGGGTCCGGGCGGACTCTCACGGGAACGTGCCGGCTTTGCGGTCCGCGACATTCACCCCAGCCACTACGGGCGGATCTGCCCGGTAGAGACGCCGGAAGGCCCGAACGCCGGTTTGATCGGCTCGCTGGCAACACATGCCCGGGTCAATGAGTACGGCTTCATTGAGACACCCTACCACCGGGTCGTCAGCGGTAAAGTCACCGAAGAGATCCATTACCTGCCGGCTGACGAAGAGGACCGCTTCCGGGTAGCACCGGGCGACGTGCCGCTGGCCGCTGACGGCACCTTCCTGACCGAGACCATCCCGGTTCGCTACAAGTCCGAGTTCATCGAGACTACACCGGACCAGGTCGACTATGTCGGGGTCAGCCCCATACAGATTATCTCGGTGGGAACCGCTCTCATTCCCTTCCTGGAGCATGACGATGCTAACCGGGCGCTTATGGGCTCGAACATGCAGCGCCAGTCTGTGCCGCTCATTAAGACCGAGCGCGCTCTGGTCACGACCGGGATCGAGAAGCAAGCGGCGCGCGACTCGGGCATGGTGGTTGTCTCCGATGTGGATGGCAAGGTCGAGTACGTAAGCGGCAACGCCGTTCATATACGGACCAAGGATAAGCGCCTGGTCAAGTACAAGCTGTCCAAGTTCCAGCGGTCCAACCAGGACACCTGCCTGAACCAGAAGCCGATCGTCAACCCGGGCGATCACGTCAAACCAGGTCAGATCATCGCCGACGGTGCTGCCACTAACGGTGGTGAGCTGGCGGTGGGACGGAACCTGATTGTCGCTTTCATGCCCTGGGAAGGCTATAACTTTGAGGACGCCATCCTTATAAGTCAGCGGCTGGTCTTCGACGACGTCATGACCTCCATCCACATTGAAAAACTGGAGATTGACGCGCGCTCAACCAAGCTGGGTCCTGAGGAGATCACCAGGGAAGTCCCCAACGTCTCAGAGGAGTCGCTCAGGCATCTCGACGAGAACGGCATAGTGCGCATCGGCTCGCGGGTCTATCCGGACGACATCCTGGTCGGCAAGATCACGCCCAAAGGTGAATCCGAGCACCCGCCAGAGGAGAAGCTTTTGAGGGCAATCTTCGGGGAGAAGGCTCGCGATGTGCGTGATAACTCCCTGCGCGTCCCACACGGTGAGGGCGGCCGGGTCGTAGACGTGAAAGTCTTCGACCGCGAGAAGGGCGACGAGCTGCCGCCTGTCGCTAACAAGGTCGTCCGCGTGTACATCGCCCAGAAGCGCAAGATAAGCGTCGGCGACAAGGTGGCCGGACGTCACGGCAACAAGGGCATTGTCGCCCGCATTCTGCCTGTCGAGGACATGCCGTTCCTGCCCGATGGCACACCGGTAGACATCGTGCTCAACCCGCTAGGGGTACCAAGCCGGATGAACGTCGGCCAGACCTACGAGACTCTCCTCGGTCTTGCCGCTATGCTCACCGGTTGCCACTACGAGGTTCCGCCGTTTGACGAAATGTATGCCAAGGAAGCCTCAAGCGAGCTAGTCCACACAGAGATTAAGAAAGGCAAGGGTCGGACAAGCGTCGAGTGGGTAGGCGATGACGGCAAGGTAACCATTTACGACGGTCGCTCGGGCGAAGCGTTCGACAACCCGGTCACGGTCGGCAAGATCTACATGATGAAGCTCGTTCACCTGGTGGACGACAAGATTCACGCCCGCTCCACCGGTCCCTACTCGCTGGTGACGCAGCAACCGCTGGGGGGCAAGGCCCAGTTCGGCGGTCAGCGTCTGGGCGAGATGGAATGCTGGGCGCTCGAGGCGTTTGGTGCCTCCTATTCGTTGCAGGAGATGCTCACCATCAAGTCTGACGACGTCAACGGCAGATCCAAGGCCTACGAGTCGATCGTCAAAGGCGAGAACCTGAGGCGTCCCGGCATACCGGAATCGTTCAAGGTGCTGGTCCGCGAGCTTCAGTCAATCGGTCTCGATGTCTCTGTAGCCAAGCGCACGCGCGAGGGTGGTGAGATCGAGGTTGACCTGATGACCGAAGTTGAGGAGGTACGCCCGCGCGGGCTGCGCCGCTTGAGCCCATTCGGGGAGATCGGGATTGAATCGGAGTTGATTGAGCTTGGCCGCCAGCCGCTGGTGCCTTCCGCCGCGGTCACCCTGACCGAGGGCGAGGAGAGGGTCGCCGAGGCTGACGAAGAGGACGTCGACGAGGAGTATGTTGCCGACGAAAGCACAGACGTAGGCGAAAGCTCCGAGGAGTTGTAGATTGTCCATTCGCAAGTCTCATCAGGCCGGACCATGCTTCATCGGCACCGGATCTCAGTTAATCAGGCCAGCGAACTCATCAGACGTTCAACCAGCCGCACAAGCGGTTCAACGACCAGAAACTGAGGGCGGCTCATCTGAAGCCAGTAAAGTCAAAACGTCTCGGGCACGCGCCCAGTCGAATTGGAGGACTCACGGGTATTATGCCTACAAGCATTGATCGCTTCGATTACATAAAAATCGGTATCGCTTCCCCGGAACGGATTTTGAGCTGGTCGCACGGCGAGGTGACCAAGCCCGAAACCATCAACTACCGGACGCTGAAGCCGGAGAAGGACGGGCTGTTTTGCGAGCGGATTTTCGGACCCTCCAAGGACTGGGAGTGCTATTGCGGCAAGTATAAGCGTGTCAGGCACAAAGGCATCACCTGCGAGCGTTGCGGCGTAGAGGTTACCGACTCGAAGGTGCGGCGCCATCGCATGGGGCATATTCGCCTGGCTTCGCCGGTCACCCATATCTGGTACTTGAAAGGTATCCCGAGCTACATCGGACTCTTGCTCGATCTGCCGTTAAGGGATCTGGAGCAGGTGATCTACTTCAACGCCTACATTGTCACCAACGCTGGCAATGCACCGGATCTGCACAAGTATCAGCTTCTCTCCGAGGAGGAGTACGACAAGCTTCTCGACGACCAGAACATTCAGTTCGATGTCGGGATTGGCGCCGAGGCGATCAAGCAGCTTCTCCATGAGCTGGCCAGGCCAGCCTACGAGCGTCCAGACAACAAGGACGATCGCGGCAAGCTCCTGGATGTGCCGGGTCTCAAGGAGCTATCAAAGCAGTTACGGGAAGAGCTGGCCAGCGCCACCGGCTCGCAACAGAAACGAGCCAAGATCATCAAGCGCCTGCGCCTGGTCGAAGCGCTGATAACCTCGCACACTGACCCGACCTGGGTAATTCTCGATGTGCTGCCGGTTACCCCGCCCGATCTGCGTCCGATGGTCCAGCTCGATGGCGGTCGCTTTGCCACCTCCGATCTCAACGACCTCTACCGGCGTGTAATCAACCGCAACAACCGCCTGGCAAGGCTCCTGGAGATGGGGGCACCGGAAATTATTGTCCGCAACGAAAAGCGTATGCTTCAGGAAGCGGTCGATGCCTTGATCGACAATGGCCGGCGCGGCCGCACTGTGGTCGGTCCAAACAACCGTCCGTTGAAGTCGCTGTCCAACATCATCGAGGGCAAGCAGGGCCGCTTCCGCCAGAACCTGCTCGGTAAACGGGTCGACTACTCCGGTCGATCGGTGATTGTCGTCGGACCGTCGCTTAAATTGCACCAGTGCGGGCTGCCCCGCGAGATGGCCCTTGAGCTGTTCAAGCCGTTTGTAATCAACAAGCTCATCGAGCGGCAGATTGTCCAGAACATCAAGTCAGCCAAAAAGCAGATTGAGAAAGGCTCGGCGATCGTCTGGGAGATCCTGGAAGAGGTAATCCAAGGGCACCCGGTCTTATTGAACCGCGCTCCCACGCTGCACCGTCTGGGCATTCAAGCCTTTGAGCCGGTGCTCGTCGAAGGACGGGCAATTCAGCTTCACCCGCTTGTCTGCAGCGCCTTCAACGCCGACTTTGACGGCGACCAGATGGCAGTTCACGTACCGTTGTCGGTCGAAGCCCAGGCTGAGGCTCGTATGCTCATGCTCGCCTCGAACAACATCCTGTTGCCGGCGACCGGGCGTCCAACGATCACGCCGACTCAAGACATGGTTCTGGGTATCTACTACCTCACCATCGAGAAGCCGGGCGCTGATGACCCGAAACTCTGCAAGGGAGCGGGAATGCGCTTCGTCAGCCTGGCCGATGCCCGGTCCGCGTACGAAGTGGGAGTTGTAGACCTGCACGCCAAGATCAAGGTTCGCGACGCCAACGGGCAGATGTTGGAAACAACACCTGGTCGCATCATCTTCAACGAGGTGATTCGCGAGGCAATTGCCTCGGTTAATTAGAATCGGCTCGTCTTAATGAATTCCACAGGCTAGCCCCGGACAGCCGGGTTTAACGAGGGAAATATGGTCAGCAGCACGGACAAGAAAGACTGGATGGATTTCATCAACACAACCGTAGACAAGAAGAAGCTTGGTGCGCTTCTGTCAGACATCTACGAGAAATTCGGAGCAGCCCGCACAGCCGAGCTGGCGAACGCCCTCAAAGATCTAGGCTTCAGGTATGCCACTAAGGCCGGTGTCACCATTTCAATCGAGGATCTAGAGGTCCCCGAAGCCAAGCGAGCGCTAATTTCCAGCGCCGAGAAGGACATAGAGGAAGCGCAGCGTCGTTATGAGCGCGGCGATATTACTGAGGTTGAGCGCTACAACAAAGTGATCGACACCTGGTCGGCAACCACCGATCAATTGACCAAAGAGGTGGTTGATAACTTTGACCGGCTGAACCCAGTCTACATGATGGCATTCTCCGGTGCCCGGGGTAACATCAGCCAGGTCCGACAGCTTGTCGGCATGCGGGGTTTGATGGCTGACTCTCAGGGACAGATCATCGACCTGCCGATCAAAGCCAACTTCCGTGAGGGGCTCAACGTCACCGAGTACATCATCTCCAGCTATGGCGCTCGCAAGGGTCTGGTGGACACAGCGCTCAAGACCGCAGACTCAGGCTACCTTACCCGCCGCCTGGTGGACGTTGCTCAGGACGTAATCGTGCGTGATTTTGACTGCAACACCAGCCGTGGCATCCGCATGGCGCCAATCGCCGAGGGCGACAAGACTATAGTTAAGCTCCAGGAGCGAATCTTTGGCCGGACGCTGGCTGAGGATATGGTGAACGAGGCAACCGGTGAAGTGATCGCTCGCAAGGACGAGCTGGTCACCCGGACAATCGCCAAGTCCGCCGAGGAGGCCAAGGTCAAGTTCATCAAGGTCCGGTCACCACTCTCCTGCGAAAGTCAATACGGGGTCTGTCAAAGGTGCTACGGCTGGTCGTTGACCAACAACCGTCTGGTAGACGTGGGCGAGGCCATCGGCATTATTGCCGCCCAGTCGATTGGTGAGCCCGGCACACAGTTGACCATGAGAACCTTCCACACCGGCGGCGCCGTTGCCGGTGGTGGCAGCCGCGCACAACTGAAGTCTCCGCTTGCCGGGCAGGTGACCTTCAAACTCCAGAGCCGCTCGGTAAGAACTGCCTATGGCGATGTGGTTGAGCAAACCACACGCGAAGGCAAGATCAAGCTCACCGGTAAGAGCAAGGAGGAGAGCCTCAATTTACCGGTCGGTGCATTGCTCCTGGTTGAGTCCGGACAGGAGGTAATCCAGGGCCAGGTATTGGCCGAATTCGATCCGCCAGGCGCCAAGAAGAACCTGACCGAGCGTGCCACCAAGGACATCACCGCTGATATCTCCGGCCGGATCATGTTCCAGGGCTTCCAGGCCGACGAGAAGCGCGACCGTCAGGGCAACATCTCGCGCACGGCCAACCGGGCTGGTATTATCTGGGTGCTGGAAGGTGACGTCTACAACCTGCCCTCTGGTGCGCATGTCGTGGTCAAGGACGGTCAGGACGTCCACGCCCATGACGTGCTGGCAGAGATCACGATCAACAGCGAGCACGGCGGGGAAGTGCGCTTTGGTCCGGAGATCGTCACGGAGATAGTGAAGAGCGGGCGCAAGTCGGCAACTCGCTTGGTGCAGGGCAAGGAGATCAACGTCGTCATAGCCTCGGTTGGTGCTGCCAACGCCAAGCTCGAGACCGCGAAGCAGGGCAACACCTGGAAGGTGAGCAAGAGCAAGGACGCGTTCACAATCAAGGTCGTCAATGACGAGATTGTGGAGAACGGCAAGATCGTTGCCGAGCTGGTCGACGACGGGACAAATGTTGTCACCACCGGTGGTGAAATCATCTACGACGGCGTAGAAACCGACGACCGCCGTGTCGTGGTGAAGCCAGGGCGAATACTCTTCGTTCCAGAAGAGGTGCACTTCATCTCCAAGGACATTAGCTTGAAGATGAGTGAGTCCGGGGAGCTGGTTACAGCCGGGCAGGAAGTAGTCAAGGACGTCTTCGCCCACATGGACGGGGTAGTGGAGATTGTCGCCGACAACGACATCATTCACGAGGTAATCATCCGCCCGGGCGAGCTGATCAAGGTCGAAGATCCTTCTGAGGTTCAGGTACGCGAGGGTGAGGTGGTCGAACCGGGCACGGAAATCTTGCCGGGCTACAAAACCAATGCGCGCAAGATGGTCAACATCTTGGAGCGTGAAGATGGCACCAGTCAGGTCCTGGTCCGCCCGATCGATGAGTTCTGGATCGAGCCCAAGGAGACGAAATTCAAGCACAAGGCGACGGATGACAAGATCAGCCTGCGCCCGGTGACTCAGCTGCTCTTCCGCGACCGGGAGAAGGTAAGGAACCTGCAGGGAGCACAGCTCACACGCACCAGCCTGGTTCTGCAGATGCAGGGTCTGCTCGCCGGGCTCAAGGGAACGGTGGAGATTGGCGACGAGGTGCAGATCGTTGTCCTGGAAAACATCCTCTTACGTCGTGACAGCGAGTTCAATGTCACCCTGCTCTCCGTCCAGGATCGGGAGATTATCGAGCCAGGCTCGCCGATCGCCACCACGCAGGTGCTCACGAAGTCGGCAGCCCGTGTACAGCTATCCAAGTCGGATGAGCGGCGCTTGCTCCTTGTTACCGAGGAGCAGCAGTTCCATCAAAAGGTAAAGGGAACTGCCACGGCCAAGGAGGGTGAGCTTGTCCGCACCGCTGACCCAATCTCCAAATCATCTCAGGCCTCCCATTCAGGACAGGTCGTTAGCGTCGACGGCGGTGAAGTCACCATCCGCCGAGGCAGGCCCTACCTGATCTCGGCAAGCACTCAGCTTCAGTGCGAGGATGGCGCCCTGGTGCAACGCGGCGACCTCCTGGCAACGCTGATCTTCGAGCGGCAGAAAACCGGGGACATCGTCCAGGGTCTGCCCAGGGTCGAAGAGCTGCTCGAAGCCCGAAAGCCGAAAGAGTGCGCCATCCTGGCTGAGAAGCCCGGGCGAGCCAAGCTGGTGGTTGAAGATGATGTCACCCGTCTGCTTGTTGTGTACGCCGAGGGGATCGAGGAAGAGATCATCGTCCCGGCTGGATTGAACGTAATTGTCGAAGACGGAGAGGACATAACAGTCGGAAAGGCCCTCACCGATGGCCCGCCCAACCCTCACGACATCGTGCGCTTGCTGGGCATCAATGCCGCCCAGAAGTACCTGGTCGATGAGGTGCAGTCCGTCTACCGCTCACAGGGGGTGGACATCGCTGACAAACACATCGAGGTAATCGTCCGGCAGATGACGCGCAAGGTGCGTATAGATGAGCCTGGCGATACCATCCTCTTGCCCGGTGAGTTGCTAGAGCGATTCACAATTGAGCAGGAGAATGACAAGGCTCGAACGACGGGAGCGCGCGAGGCTGCCTATACCTCGGTCCTCCTCGGCATAACCAAAGCCAGCTTAAACACGGAGAGCTTCATTTCAGCAGCCTCATTCCAGGAAACCACAAGGATCCTCACAGAAGCAGCTGTCGAAGGCAAGAAGGACTGGCTGCGCGGATTGAAGGAGAATGTGATCATCGGGCGGCTGATTCCGGCTGGCACCGGCTTCCAGGGCCATGCCATGCCGTCGGAGGAAGAGGAAGAAGAGGAGGATATCTATCCGCCCATCGGCGAAGGCAGCTTCAGCGCTCCGGCCTGAGGCAAGCGGCGGCGCCGGAGCGGTTCAGTCCGATCCGCCCGGTCTTTGCCTGTGTGACCTTCGATTCTCTACCTGCCCCACCTCAGCCGTGCCTCAAGCTCACTCACGCACACGGTGGGCCAGGAGGGCGTTGGCGTCAAAGCGCTTGTGGATTCGGTTTGCTAGAAAATAAGTTAATGGTTTTCGAGCCGGGTTGCATCTTTGATCGAGCAGGAGATGGGTCAAAATGGAGAGGGTTATCCCGACTCTGAATGGCTGTCTTTGCGGGCCCCGGAACAGAAAGTAGAAGAGAGCCAGGAGTTCATAGGAGTGGAGGGGCAGGTACAGTTTCCCGCTGTACTTTTCGTGGTTGGCTTCACTGAAGCGAGACCAGTTCAGCCTCCACCCATGCGCCCTCACATAATCGACAATGTGGTCGAGGTCGATGAGCCACCCGGCAAGAAAACTGGCTACGGCAGCACCGGGAGAACGATAGCGGTGATAGGTGGCGAGACTGACACCAGCGGAAGTAATGATGTGACCGATTGTTCGCATAAGCCAAGGTTTCCTTTCTAATCTGCCAGCGACAGCGCTATATCCAGTAATCCAGTATCTACTCCGAACAATCTGTAATATACCCAGATGGTAAGCCTAAACCCTCAAAACCAGGAAAAGATCCCAGTCCGGCTGCCAAGATCCAGGGCTGCCTTCGGCGCCCAGCCCAAGTCATGCAGGGCACCCGGGCAAAACAGGCACGTCTTGTCTATCGCGGGCGCCGGTTGGCCACCACGCCGGGTGCCCGGAGAACCCATTAAGACATCTCAGGAGATCTGTTGAATGAACAGGCAAAGCAAGAAGTTTGGCATCCTGGCGGCAGCGCTCCTGCTGACTGTGCCTGTGGCAGCGCTGGCCCAGTCGCCAAACATGCAGGCTGTCAATATGTACAACCTGGGGCTCACCGCCTACAAGCAGGGGACCCCTGAATCAGCGATTATCTTCTTCAAGCGGGCTGTGGACATCGATCCCAATCTGGCAGACGCCCAGTACAATCTTGGCGTCATTTATCAGACGCAGCGTCGATTCAAGGACGCCATTCCACGCTTTCAGGAGGTCTTACGAATAAAGCCTAACGACCCTGACGCCCATTACCTGCTGGGCATCTGCTATCAGGAGACAGGCCGTCTCGCCGAGGCCAAGCAGCTGTTTTCCGGGGTAGCACCCAACAATGCCCACTTCCCTGAGTGTCAGAGCCGGATTTCGGCGATCAGCAGCCAGCTGGCGGCGATGCCGGGCACCGCCGGTGGCACCGATTCACTGGGACTGAATCAGGCTCCAGGACAGGCCGTTACTCAGGCAGCTGCTGGCGTGCCCGGGCTGGGCGTGAGCAGCCAACAGAGCGGCTTGTCCAGCGGTGCTCCTGGAGCAGTCAACTACCAGGGCGGTGGGCAACCGGCATATCCGGGAGCCGCAGCGGCTCAACCACCGGCATCCAGCGCTTATGCGCCCGCTCAATACAGCGGCTCCTACCAGACCAGCCCGCCTCAGATAAGCGCTTCCGTCGGTGCGCCGGCACAGACCTCCTTGACGCCTGGAGCTCAAGCCTACCTTGGCGGCCAAGTCCCACAACAAGGTGCATATGGTACGGCCGGTGTCCAGGCCGCACCACAGACAGCCAGTGCTTACAGCCAGCCATATGTCCAGCCCGGGCAGGCAGCAGCCGGCCATACGCAGGCCCCGGCCCAAGCGACCACTCAAGCGCAGCCTCAGCCAGTGTCCATCCCCAATCCGGTACCGGTGCTTGCCAATACAAGCTGCAAGGTCATCGCTAACGGCTTCTCAGCTCCAGCCGGGCTGGCCTTTGATCGTCAGGGCAACATGTACGTGGCTAACTTTACAAGCAATTCTATCGACAGGATCAGCCCGGATGGCAGCAAGACCCAGTTCTGCAGCGGTGCCAACATAAAAGGGCCGATTGGTCTGGCCGTAGACGACAGTGGCAACGTCTACGTGGCAAACTATCAGGGCGGCAATGTGGTCCGCATTATCCCTGCCGGGGTGTCGACCATACTAGCAACCGGCTTTCGCAAACCGTATTCGCTGACGCTCGATCGTGACGGCAACCTCTATGTCAGCCAGCAAGAGGATAACTCAATCGTGCGCATCTCCTTGCCCCGTCCCATCGGCGCCAGACCGCAGTGACAAGATTCGATCGCCCGAGGTCCGTCCGTTTGGCTTCCCTGAACGGCTGAGCTCAGACCGCTTTCTCGGTCAGTGAGCGATTAGCGTCGGCATTTTTTCGACCGCCAGGCGTCCCCAGCAGCTGGCGGTGCCCACAGCCAGTCTTCAGGCGTCAAGCTCTTCCAGCTGGCACGTCTCGACGCAGCGCCGCTCGTCATCCGACAGCCTCTCTAGCAACCAGCGGTGGCGCACCTGGTGGCAGCTAAACATGATTATCTGGTGCTGCTTGAGGAGCGTACTCAAAAGAAAGCGAGTCAGGCTCAGAAATCGCTTATCATCTGATTCGCTGAACGGCTCGTCCAGGATCACGGGCAGGCTGACGTCCTGGGAGAGAAAACGAGAAACAGCCATTCTGGCTAACCAGTGAAGCTGCTCTCTGGTGCCGCCCGAGATCTGGCTCCTTATCTGCGCCGGCTGCAGCGGCTCACTCTGCCCACGGCGCCTGGCCGTCAGGCGGAGATTCTTGTCGAAAAGAAGACTTTCGTAGTCAGTATTGATCGAGGCAAGCATGTGTTTGGAGATCTCATTGAGCTTGCTGGACCAGTTTTCGTGAGTCTCTTCCGCCAGCCGCTTGAAGGTCTCGGAAGCCAGCTCGAGAGCCGCTTTGGCACACTTGACACTCTCCAGTCCTCGCTCCAGCTCCTCCACCTTGTCCAAAGTCTCAACGTAGTGATCATCGTAGTCTTTGCAGGCAGCCCGAATGTGCCCGGTGAGTTCACCGCGCTCGTGACGCAGCTCATCCAGAGCCACCTTTTGGTTGACAAGCGCCCTGCCGTAGCCGAAATCATGCGGATCAGCCACCGGTGGAGGCAAGCCGGCGATCTCCGGAGATGCCGCCACGAGCTCCTCAATTCTCGCCCAGACGCTGTCTCGTTGCAGCTGGAGCTTCTCGATAATCTTCGGAAGTTCGCTGACAACAAGGTCTGTAGTTCCATCCTGCTCCATCCGATTGAGCTCGGTGCGTAAAGCCTCCCACTGCCGATAAGACTTCGCCGCCTCAATGAACTCCCCATGTCCGAGCTCGATCTCCTCCGGGTGCTCGCTCCCGGCCTGACGGAAGTGATCGATCAGCAGCGCATTAAGATCGCGGACCTCGTCGCTGAGGAACTGCATCTGCTGGTGCTGCTGGTCAAGACTGCCGGTGGTAGCCTCCAGCCCGCGGGCCTCCTGCATGTAGTGGTAAATATCCTCAGCCAGCTTAAAGGCGCTTTCCGGGGTAATCTCCTGTTGCCCGCGGCCGGCCTTGGCCGTATACCCCTCAATCTCACCCGCGAGCTTGATAACTTGGGCGTCGCGACTGACGATTACCTGGTCAAGTAGATCCAGATCTTTGAGCTGGGCGGCGGCCGTTGCATATGCTTGCATGCGACCGACAAGCTCGGCACCACTGGCCAGTCCTGCCTTTCTGGCCAGATCTTCCAAGCGTATTTCCATGCCCATTATCTTATTGTGAAGCTCCTGGGCAAGCCCAGCCTGCTTCTGGTCATCCCCGCTGGCAGTCTGGGCGTCTGACCGCCGATAAGAGCCGGCGGTGAGCATCAGGAAGCCATTGGCAATCAGAAAACCGCTAACCACAAGGGCAATGGTCGTGCTGCCGACTACGATCGGGTGCGTCCAGGGAAGGTGAACAACAAGGGCCATTGCGCCGGCAATCGAAGCAAAGATGGCCAACAGGACTGAGAGTAGAAATACCAGATGCCGGTGGCCGGCCCGCTTGTGCTTTCTCTGCTCATCAATCTCAGTGAGGATCATCCGCGCTCTCCAGACTGACCGTTCACATTCGGCAATCTGCCCTTTGGCCGCGCTGATCATCGCGTTGTAGGCGTGCGCATCGTCGAGATCCTTTGCGTCAAGACTGAGCAGGGCGTTGCGAATGCCGGCCAGATTGCTCAGATCGAGGCCGGAATCCTGCACTCGCATCTGCTCATCTTTACGTTTTTGCTTGGCCTCGCCCAACTCCGACAAAACCGTTTCCAGAGTACGGGCAAGACCTGATAGAGTCTGAGCATCCTCCATCGTGCAAGAGCCGAGTCCTTGCCAGCGCTCGCGGAGCTCCAGGTCACGCGTCTTGGCCTGCCGGGACCTGGACTCAAACTCCTTTTGCAGCCGCTGGCCGTCAGCCAGACGAGAGCTAAGCTTGGTCCACAGCTCCTCGACCTGCTTTTCCCGCTCGATCGGAAATCTCTCAAACACGGCAAGCCGCCCCAGTTGTCGCTTGAGGTCGCTGACGCGCAAGAGGCGATCCTGAGCCTTAATCAGCCGACCGTCAAACTCGGCAGCCTCAACGCAAAGCTGAAAGTACTCCGCTGCCTTGATCCGTTCGTCCTCAACCTGAATACTGTCCTCAATCTCGGCCAGCCGTGCCAGCTCCCCACGAACACTCTCACGTTCTTGCTCCAACCCTCTCACTACTTCAAGAGCGTTTTGCTTATCCTCCTCCAGCTCGTGAATGAGCTTCTCGACCTTGCACTTCCTCCCCGCGTGAGGAAAATGAGCCATGGTCTCCTGGAGAATGCCCACCGCCGCCGTGCTGGTGGTGGCGGTCCCGGAAGCGTCGGCAATGCTCTGCATAAGTGAAGAGAGATCGTCATCCCCAGCAAAGACATTCTCGTCAAGCTCCCGCTGCCCCACAAAGCAGGTCTTCCTGAATAGCTCACGCCCCATCCCGGTCAGCTGAAAACCGATCTCATCCTTGTTTGGCCCAGAGAGAAACTCGCTGGTCACCTCCCGGTCCGCCTCCCCGCGATCGAAGACGCGCAGGGTCCTCTCCTCGAAGTCCCTGACCAGCCTGAGCGGCCGTCCCTTATGCACCACGTCAAGACACGCCTTGTACGTTCCGCCGGCCAACGGTTTTCTTGCCTCACGTTCCTTAAGCCGTTCGTCGCTCTTCTTTTGATGGGTCGGGAAATCGAAGAGCACGGCCCAGATTGCATCGGCAATGGTTGACTTGCCGAACTCATTGGGCTCAACGACAACGTTCAGCTTGTCTGGCTTGAACTCAATCTTGCGCCCGCCCAGATTACCGAAGCCGATTAACTCCAGTCGCTCAATCCACATGGCGCACCAAGACCCTCTTCTGCTTCAGAGCATCCAGCCCGTAATACAGTGCATCCTCAATCACCCGGGTAGTGAGCGGCAATCCGTCTACGGAATCAGGCAAGGCACCACCGCTGGCCTCCGCCTTGGCCTTGAGCTCGAGCATCGCTTGGATGAACCTGCCTTCGGTTGTTCTCCGATCAACCTTCTCGGTCAGATAGTCCGGGCGCGTATCATCTTCGACGACCAGATGATAATAAGCATCCTTCAGTTGCTCCAGCACGTAATCTGGCTCGGCACCGGTATGATGGCGCCCCTCGAGACGCAGATGGACGAGATCAGCCTGCTTCCGCGCTCCTGCCTCGGCAAGCGTCTCCGCAACCTCCTCCAACACCGCTTCTGAAGTCCGGCCGGTAATATCGCAGGCTGCCAAAATCAGCCGGCGCTGATCAATCTCAATCTTTTCCAGCGAGCTCACCGGCGGGTCATCTTCCCTGCTCGTGATTGTGCCGAGAAGAGCATAACGGGGTCCAGCCTCATCAAAACCACGTCCGACCAGGCAGCCCGAATAGGCTCCCAGCAGGCGACCGCGCTCCGCCCTTATCTCTGTGAAGTCGTGGTAGTGCCCGATCGCCGCATAGTTGAAACCCAGGCTGGCAAGCTCGGCAGACGAGAACGGTGCGGTCTGCTTGCCGGGCCAACCGGAATCCCCTCCCGTGTAGCCATCGAGCGAGCCGTGAAAGAGCAGAATATTGATCGCTGCCGCATCAAGCTTGGGCACCGGTGCAGCCAGAAGCCGCTCCCGCACCGGAACATTGCTTGTAAAAGCACGCCCGCTGAAGGCAACATCGGGTCGCCGTGGGTGCTGCCAGGTGGTGAACTCCGGGCTACGAAAGACATGAACGTTCTCAGGCCACGGGCGCATGCCCCTGGCCGCCAGCACCTTCGGTTCATAAAGGGAATCGCCAGCGCAATAGTCGTGGTTACCCGGGGCAATCACAACCGGAATCTGGCCCAGGGTCATTAGCGCCTCAATCAGCCGGTTGATGGTCTGGCTGGTAACGCTCTCGGAATCCCACAGGTCCCCAGGAATGAGCACAGCATCGACCTCTCGCTCGCGCGCCAGGTCGAGTGAGCGCACAAGCGCTGCCAGAATCTCCTGATTGCGCTCCTGTCTCTTGGTGGCAGGCAGAGCAAGCTTAGTGGAAGCCAACTTGGAGTCCAGATGGACATCCGATACTTGCAGAAAGGTAAAGGGTTTGATCGGACCAGTCATGAACTAACCGTAGCCTTTCCCCTTGGCTATCTGACCGCCGGTAAAGTGGCGCAACACCGGTAATCTGCCCGACTCAACTGAGGTTAAAACCAGCCGATCGGAGCCTCGAACCCGCAAAGCATTCTACAACCAATATTAGCTGCCGCTCGAGCAGTACCTGATCAGCGGCCGCCGCGGGAGTAAAAGGCCTTGCGCTGCCGCGTGTTGCCCGCCTGCGGTGCGGGTCGCCTCGGCGGTCTCTTGGCTTTGTCTTTGCAGCTGCCTTCAGCTTCAACCCCGCTTACTGCCCGGGCTCTCCCGAGAGCTCTCGTACCCTGTAACCGTCGTCTGGTCATGATGCTTCTCCCGCTCACTACATTTTACCCGCACCAGTTCACCGTCCGTCTCCATCCACGGATGTGGCTGGGCGCCGGTTGCCAGTTTATGAATCCCGTATAAGGTACCAAGACGTATGGGTTCTGGTTAATCTGGGTACAAATGCTATGGACGCCCCAAATGATCTGCCAATGCCCGCCTGGCGGCTGACTCGGCCCGAGAAGAGACGCGACTATGAAGTGCGACACGATTCCCGACCTGGAGAATTTTCTTCGTATTCAGCAACAGGCGCTAGGTGAGTCACGGGAAGTAGCCGAGACCATCTGTAAGCTGGCGGCTTTCTACTTTAAGGCGAACGATCTCTGCCAGGCAGAGGCACTTTATCGTCAAGCTTTACACATTCTTGCAAAACTGTCGGTCAGCAAAGGCGCGGAGGCGCAAGACATTGAGCGCCAGCTTGAGGCGGTGCTTGAAGCTAAGCGACCGCCTGAGGCCAGGCGGCAGGCTGACGTCAAATACTCGTCTGGAGCCGAGCGTTTGCCAGAGCACAAGTACAGCCCAGAACACAAACGGTCGCCTGAGGCAAAGCCATCTCCTCACGTTGAGGAGTCCACCTACGCCAGGCAATCAGCTGATGCTAAGCCATCCACTCACGCCAAGCAGTCGCCCGACGCCAGGCCATCCGCCGACATCAAGCAATCGGCTGACGCCAAGCCATCGCCCGGACAAAAGTCGTCGTTCAAATCCGGAGAGGCGTCTGAGACAGACGCCCAATGGGCAGAAAAGCTCGGCGGTGCGATCAGCAAGAACGTGGCTGCGGCAGCAATGGCAGCCAGCTTCCGGACCATAGATGAATCGGTCTGGCAACAGTCGCGCGATAGTGAAGAGGTACAAGACGAGATTGATGGGGCCGAGATAGAGCTTCAGCTGCTCAAGGACGTGGTTGGACCGAAGAGCGCTTCCGTGGCTGATCAACTTACCAAGCTGGCCGACTTGTACTGTCGCTTGCGAAAATACGATAAGGTCGAGCAAGCATTGCTTGAGGCGCTCCAGATTCGTGAGTCCAGTAACGGTGCTGATCACCCGAGCGTTTCCACAGACCTGAAAAACCTAGCCCGATTGTATTGCCTTCAAGAGATTTACTCGAAGGCAGAACCGCTATTCAGGCGTGCTATAGAAATACGCAAGACTGCCTTTGGTGCGAATCATCCCAAGGTCGCCGACATAGAGAAGCACTATGCAGTGCTTTTGCGGCGGACAGGTCGGTTGCGCGAAGCGGAAGATCTCGAGCAGCACATCCAAGAGATTCAACACTAGCACGGCTCGGCTTTGCCTGGGAGGCTTTCCGGCTATGATCACGCAATTGCACAGCCAGTTATGGCTCGGCTTCTATAGCGCTTCCACGATCGTGGCTATGCCTTGTCCAACACCAATGCACATGGTGGCAAGCCCATAACGTGCCTGGCGGCGATTCATTTCGTGCACCAGCGTCGTCAGAATGCGCGCACCGCTGCAACCAAGCGGGTGACCGAGCGCGATAGCGCCGCCGTTGACGTTTACCCTGCCCAGATCCAGTCCGAGCTGTCGTGCGCAAGCAAGCACCTGCGCAGCGAAAGCCTCATTGAGCTCCACCAGCTCCAGATCTGACAATTTGAGGCCAGCGCGAGCGAGCACTTTCTCGGTTGCTGGTATCGGTCCCAGTCCCATATAGGCAGGGTCGACACCGGCAACGGCCGAAGACACATAACGGGCCAGCGGTTTCAACCCCAACTGATCTGCCTTTTGGCGAGACATAATCAAAATTGCACAGGCACCATCATTAATACCAGAGGCATTGCCGGCAGTCACAGTCCCACCCTCACGGAAGGCTGGCTTCAACTTCTGAAGATCCGCCAGCGTCGTATCAGGGCGTGGATGCTCATCAACGCTTACCAGTGTCGGATCGCCCTTCCTTTGTGGCACCGGAACCGGCACAATCTCATCGGTGAAACGCCCATCTTCGTGGGCACGCTTGTACTTTTGCTGACTGTCAAGCGCAAACAAGTCCTGGTCATGGCGCGAGATCTCATGCTTCTGGGCAACGTTCTCGGCTGTCTCACCCATTGAGTAGGGATGGTACGCATCGGCAAGCTTCTTGTTGATGAAGCGCCAGCCCAGTGTCGTATCGATGAGCTTCAGATCGCCGCGAGGGAAGCCGCTTTCCGGCTTGCCTGTGACGAACGGAGCCCTGGTCATGGACTCGACGCCACCAGCGATGAAAATCTCACCGCAGCCAGTTTGTACGGACATGCATGCTTCGTTGACGGCCATCAGGCCGGAGCCGCAGAGACGATTGACCGTGCCGCCGCCGACCGTGACCGGCAAGCCAGAAAGCAGGACGGACATCCTGGCGACATTGCGGTTGTCCTCTCCGGCCTGATTGGAGCAGCCAAACAAAACATCCTCGATTTCAGCAGGATTAATCGGGTTGCGCCGTAACAACTCGGCTATCACCAGCGCCCCGAGATCGTCAGGCCGAACGTCCTTGAGCACTCCGCCATAGCGCCCAATCGGTGTCCGCACCGCATCTACAATTACAGCCTCCTTCATAGTTCTTTCTCTTTAGCGTTCACCGCCCCTGATACCATTATTTCTCCAGCAAGGGCAATCACTCTGCTCCGAAGCGACCGCCTGGCAACCAGAGAGCACCGTCCTCCGCCAGCTCGCCAAGGATCTGCGCTTGGCTACTGGGGTTGGCAGCCACAGCCCGTCGCACCTCTGGATCAGCATCGGCAGCCAGCTTCTTGAGCGTCTCCTCAGGTGTTGCCCGGTTGCTACCTACCGCCATGCGCACCCGCGCTTCGCTGTCAGAGGCTAATCCTGCCAGCTCAGAGGCAGGCATGCGAGGATTGCTGGCAGCAGCCTCTCGCACCAGACGATTGGAGTCCTTGCCAAGCTGAGCGACCGTCTCTGCGGGCAAGTTCGGGTGCGATGCCACCATCGAGCGAACGCTCAGATCCTTGTCGGAAGCCAGGGTGGCGAGCACTTGCTGCGGGCAACGGCTGCTCATCGCCATGTTCAGCTTAAGTACCGCATCAGCGTCCTCAGCAACCTTTGCCCACAAATCCGGAGCTGCATCACGGCGGCTCAGCAAGATCTGCTTGACCAACAGGTCGTTAGTCTGCGTGAGCTTCAGGAGCGTCTCGGGGGGGCATGAACGGTTGGAAGCCAATCCTCTCGAGAGAGAGGCGGAACTCTCGTTGGCCAGGCTGGCCAGGACATTGGCAGGAGCTGCCGGGTTGGAAGCCAGGACCTGTCGTACAAATTCATCTTTGTCCTGGCTGAGCGCCTCGTAAGTCTCCGGCGGCAAAGTCGGGTTGCCAGCCAGATAGGCGCGCACCTGATAGTCTCCATCAGCAGCCAGTTTCTTTGCCAGGCTAATCGGCAGGTGAGGGTTTGCCGCCAAGTAGCGGCGGACCAGCGGCTCTTTGTGCTGGGCCAATTGCTCAGCCACAGCCGGCGCCAGATCCGGGCGGATCGCCACTACCTGCGCAACCGCAATCGCACCATCACCGGCCAGGCGTGCGGTCTCCTCCTTGTCCAGTTTAAGGTGCTCTGCGACAGCGGCTCTCACCATCGGCTCCTTATCCTGTCCCAACGATTTGAGAAGCGACTGCGGGACGGCTGGATTTTCAGCGACCGCCCAGCGGACCTTCGGGTTCTTGTCCGCAGCCAGTCTATCCAGTACAGCAACAGGCGTTTTGGCATTAAGGGCGACATCCACGCGCACCTCCCAGTCCGGGTCGTGCGATAGCTTGTTCAGGGTGTCCGGCGGCGTGGCCGGATTCCCAGCCACACCTTCTTTGATCACTATGTTCCCTTCCTGGGCAAGCAAGCTGAGAGAAGCGGCTGGCGTCGCCGGATTGGCTGCCACGAAGGAACGCACTCCCAGATCCCCGTCCTGTACCAAAACCGCCATCGCCTCCGGCGAAAGCTTCGGCTGGCGGGCCAGGAAAGTACGTACCAGCCGGTCGCCAACCTTGCTGAGGCGCAGCACCACATCTGATGGCACCCGCGGGTTGCGCGCAAGAGACAGCAGCATGAATTCAGTTTGCGTAGGGCCCTGCGCCAGTTTTCGCAGCACCTCAGGTGGGGCGCCGGGATTGGCAGCCAGTATCTCGTAAATTTTGGGCTGCTTGTTGGTGGTCAGCTTGGACATGATCGCCGGGCTCAGTCCCCTGGGGTTACTGAAGAGAGCCTCCACGACAAGCTGGTCCGGGTCGTCAGCCAATTTCATCTTGACCTCATCCGGGCAGGACGGGTTGGCAGCCACCGCCTGGCGAATCAGGTCATGAGGATCCTTAGAGAGCTTGGTCAAAACC
>Ga0066388_100000253_pt1 | contig 23047 bp, 14 predicted proteins | sample PanSoiMetaGPlot6_FD_64539 | JGI IMG/M metagenome (GOLD analysis project Ga0066388, IMG submission 64539) | Tropical forest soil microbial communities from Panama analyzed to predict greenhouse gas emissions - Panama Soil - Plot 6 (Hybrid Assembly) | ecosystem: Environmental > Terrestrial >...
ACTAGTACCGAAGCTTCGGGGCGACAGTCCCACGTCGACGTCGGCAAAATTCGCATTGAAGAAATTGCCCCCGCGCGTGTAAAACATGACGACATCCGTTAGGCTCTTGTCTCCACCGTCGTGGAAAAACGGTGCTGTGAGTTCGATATTGCGCAGTCCTGGTGTCTTGAAAGCACCGTGTACGCCGGTTCGTTCGCCTGGGGCAACGATCAGGTTGGTGGGGTATAGGTTGTTGCCGTCGGCGGCTAACTGCGCAACGGAGAGTGGAGCACCAGTGATGCCGTCACCGCCGCCTTGGCCAGGATCGTCAGTTGTGGGACGCTCACTGAGATTGTGGAAACCTGTGTCGCGAACGTAGGTGCCACCGTCGGCGGCAGAGACACGCTCAATAATCCCTGTGCTGGCGATACTGGAGACCGCGGCATCGGTTAACTCCGATCCGTTGTGGCACCGATTGCAATGACCTTTGCCTGTGAAGATTCCCATGCCCTTCTGAGCCAAGGAGCTCATGGCAGAGCGATTACCTGCCATGAAGCGGTCAAACGGTGTGTCGTCGGAAACCAGCGTGGCCTCGTACGCCTGGATGGCCAAGCCCCAGAACATGGAGAAGTTGTACTCCATCTGGTTGTACTGGTTCGTGTCGCTGGGATTGACGTTGGCAGGCGGGATCGGATTCCCACTTGCGTCAACGTAGTCGGTTGTGTCATTCCACCACTGAGGCAGGAATGCCTTCTGAATCATGGTCCCATAGGTCATGCTTAACCCAGGTGACGGGAATCGGCTGAGCCCAAGCCCGGGAGTGCCCAACACGCTGTCATCGATTGCGACCTTCTGCGTGGCCAGTGGCATGGCCAGGGCAAGCATTTTCTTCCCCAGCTTCTTCCAAGTGCGTCCGGGAGCATTGGGGCTGTCAAAAGCCATTTCGACACCGTTGTTGGGAGGACCAACAGCCTGCGACGCCAGCGAAGAATTGGGCAGAGCGATGTGGACCGCCGTCAGACCGCCGGAATTGATCAGGACGTTGGCGTTGGGATCGCGGTTGCCGAACGGGTTGTTGCCGTTGAATTCGTTCTGTGCGCGACCATCCCAGAAGTTGCGGTGATTGAAAACGGCATTGATGTTGGTGGGCGTGTTGCGGCCCGTAACGCGACGGGTCTTCTCGCCGTTGACGTTGAAGACATCGAATCCGACGAAGGCCCCGGAGTCTACAGCACTGCCGAGATTGACGTCAAGGAATTGGGTCAAGAACGTGCCTTGGGATCCGACGACGTTGCTGGTATCTGAAACGACTTGCGAATTCTGCAGCTGCGGATTCGATAGCTTGTGGAATGGGAAATCCGTGAGCCGCAGCTGGTAGTTAGGCCCTCCGCCAACCGTAAACACATTCGTGTTGCGCGGGTTGATCGTGTTTTTGGAGCGACTGTCGGCTCCTGCGTTGAAGTGGCAACTGGCGCAAGCCTGAATGCCATCACTCCCGGTTTGCATGTCCCAGAAGAGGGCCTTGCCGAGGCCGACTAGGGCGTTCTGATCTGCGACAAAGCCGCTCAAATCGGGGCCCGGAATAGGCGCTCCCTTGAGTGTGGCCAGGTTTCGAGCCGCATTCAAATTCGCAAACACCGCCATGAGAGAAACCAGGCTCATCAGGACTAAAACTGACGCGATCGTCCTCTTCTTAAGTAAAACTCGCATGCACAGTCTCCTTTGTTACGGCAAGTTCGAGTTGGACCTGGGTCGACATGTTGGAAAGAAGGCCGACAGGTTGCCAGTCAGGATGACATCGAGGCCCTCATCAGCCTTGCGTTTCGTGTTGCGGGCTGAAAAGGCAACCAATGCCTTGCCAACCCAACTTTTTTGGGCGATAGATGAGGGGGAGGGCTGCGGCTAGCGAATTTCCGCTAGCCGCAATTAAATTTGGTCGTTCCTCTTGAGCGTTGGCCAAAGCGAGCCTTCTTCTTCTCACTCTTCAGCCAATTCCCAAACTTCCGATCGCACTCAGATCAGAAGAATCGAGATGCGCTTCTAATTCGTAATCTGCAATGGAACAGCTAAGCGCTTACCTCCTTTGGTGGATTGCACGCTGATCGTGTTTGTCGGATTAGGCGCTATCGCTGAGCCCTTCAGTACAAAGTCCCAAGCGCCCACCGCGTCGACAGCAATCGTGCCGAGGATAGGGCTCGCAAGAGTTGGGCCGTTGTAAATGGTGATTGTGTTTCCGGGGCCAGGAATCGTGTCCGTTCCCCTGATTCGCCAATCACGTTTCTGTGTCCGGAATTGTGCCAAGGTGATGGTGATTACATCCGAGGCGGTTACAGTGACAGTGACGGTAGCCGGCACGCTAACCGCAGCGTGGTTATCCTGCACGGTGTACTGGAATGTTACTGTGCCCGTCACAGTGGGCGTGAAAGTGATGCTTCCATCGGGATTGACAACCGCTGTACCAGTTGCCGGTGGCACGACGATTGTCACTGAAGCGGGATTCAAGCTGTCGCCAGCGTCGGGGTCGGTGTCGTTGGCCAGCACGTTAATCGTAACTGGCGTGGTCCCGCCCGCCGTCGCTGCATCCGGGTTCGCGACCGGTGCATGGTTCGCGAACGCGACATTGAACGAGACAAGAGCCACGTTCGAGTCAACATTGCTGGCATCGGTATTGACGTAACTGAAGCTGTCTGGACCAGAGTATGCGAGCGCCGGAGTGTAGACGGCATCGCCATTAGCGGTGAGTGTTACCGTGCCGTGCAAAGGGTTAGCCAGAATCCTCGGGGTAACCCCTGTCGCGGGTATATCGTTCGCGAGAATGTGAATGATGGAGGGCACATCGGGTGGTAAATCGGGTGTTATTACGTCGTTGTCAGCAAATGGTGCATTGGGATTATTGCCGGCTGCCGTAATGGCAACTGCCTCGGTGTCCTGACCACCAGCGCTGGAAAGCACGGTGACAATCGCAGGTGGCACCGCGAGGTTTGAAACTGTGAGATGGCCAGTAGGGTCCAGAGGACCGAATCCAACTGCTACCAGAGTGGGAGGTGAGAGTTGATCACCTGAGGCGGCTTGGACCGTCAGCGTGTGTGTACCCTCGTCATAGGCGGCGGTCGAGATGTGAACCTCATCTACCAGGTTCGCCTCGGTGAACGAGGTGGGGGTGTCTGAGCTGTTGGTAATCAGGAGCGAGGCCGGAATCGACGAGGGACTTCGCAAGGTGGGTTCGCCGAAATAGGCGGATCCTGAATTGGCCATCAATGTGCCTTGTATGGTGGGTCCTGTAATTGACAGAACAGGGTTTGGTGCGCCGATGGAAGCGAATGCAGTGGCAAAAACATCTGCCTGAGCTGAAGAGGCGGTGCGACGATACGTCGCGCGAGTCACTTCCACTTGGCTGGGAATAGGTTGCAGATGCACTTGGCCAGTCAAAGTAAAGACATCGATCTGGATGGTGTCGACTCCCGGACCGCCAATGTTTGGCCCGTCCACCCGCACGAAGTTGGTGTTAAACGGGCTGCCCGTGATGGGCAACAGGAGGGCGGGATCCGCAATGAAGGTGTTGCCTCCAGGCAGGACCACCGGTGGCAGCGGATTGCCGCCCACAGCGTCGGCTGGACGGAGGAACCCCGTAATCTGGCCATGCAGGGCTTCCGCGAATGCTCCCGCCGTGAGACCCACGTCGTTGGTAAAGAAGATCGCACGCGGCCCGGGTGGAATGTCTGGGAAGACCTCAACGCCGAACGGGTGCGTGATGGTGTAGGTTCCGCCCGGAGCGGGGATATCCATAGTGACCCGAACTCGAGCGAACACCATCTGGTCGCCGGCAATCACCGGCCCATTCAGGAACGCTCCTTCCAATCGGGCTCTCCAAACTAGACGACCGCCATTAACAGGAGTGGTAGCATCGAGGCCATAATAAAAGAACTCATCTGGGAAATTATTCGGGAATGAGATGGGTGCAGCTGGGTTCGTGAGCTGGTCCGGAAAAACCGCGCAGGTACCATCTGCCAATTCTTGGGCATTCGGAAGGCACGCGTTCAAGGCCAGACCCGTTGAATCCTGATACCATGCGGGGAACCCGTTATTGCGATCAACCGGTCCGACTCGCACCAGTTGCGCTGACGAAACACTCGCCATCAGGAGCAACGCACTCAGCACCGGAAGTCCCCATCTCGTACGGCAAAGCGCTAGTTGGGATCTCGAAGCGATTTTTGTTGCAGACGATTTGCGATCGAAGATCATGAATCACACCCTCCCTTTGTCGGCACTTCTTTCGCCCATGCGGGTAAAGAGGCTCGGACAAGAATCTTTCTGCTTTACTGTTTTTGATTGCTAGACCTACCACCTACGGTGACCACATTCGTCGGCTCGTGAGCCGCGAGTCAGGAATTGCTCGATCAGTGTTATCCTGAGCAAATCAGGAAATGTAGTTTTGGGCAAAGATGACGCAGAGAGTGAATCAGCGCCGAAGAGGAGTTTCCATTGGCTTCAGGCGCGCGCCAGGAGAGAAAGAAGTTAGGGCGTTCTCATGAGCGGAAGGGCTGCTTCGATATATTGTGGAATTCCGGGCTGAAACTGTCCCATGCGGGGAATCCGGTTGCATCACTGCGATCCGCTCGGTGCTGCTCAAGGAGAGGTCATCATAGTCCTCGGCCGTAAGTCCCGAGCTAAATGTCGCCGTGCTGATGAGCACCACGAGAAAAGCTAGAAATGCATCTCTGACACACTGCAGATGTCCACTCAGGAAAGCAATCGAATGTCCATTCACCGCCGGACACCGTCGGTAAGTGCCAAAACACTTCACAGGAGACCTCGTGTTGGCGGAACCCGTCGCAGAGGAGTTCCTCCTTGGTGGACACCGGACATTATCAAATCAAAGGTGGATGACGCCGAGGGGGAGTGGGACTGGCGAATCTCCGAATACTGTGTGCTGCAGTCTTAGCCGATAAGGCGCTGAAGTCAAGCCTTATTATCGTGAATTTCCTGGAACAAAGTTGAAAACAAGACATGCTTTTGACAGCTGCTAGGCAAAGACAGCGCTATTTAAACTCTTTCTCCGAGTAAGTTGTCCCAAGCGCGCAGGCGTGCGAGCAGTCCTTAGTCACGAAAACTGTCTACTGCACCGTCTTGGAAATTCCGCGCAAACACAGAATAGTCTGCCGCGCGTGTTTCTGGGATTATCCGGGGAGACTGCGACAGGCCTGACAATAGAACTTCCAATAACCGTTCCGAGGCCAAGCGACTGAGTCTTTTCGACCGCCCGGTCAAGTCCTTAACACAATAGCTGATGGTCTTTGTGAACACTCCAGCCCGATGTAATACATATGTCCTCGACTATTCATAGACGCAGGAAGGAGAGTAACTGTTAACACGAATTTCGTCCGCTTCCAATCCTTTAAGCTGACTTCAAGAAAAGCTCTCTTCACGCTTCTGCTCTCTTTACGCTTCTGCTCTGTTTACGCTTCAGTCAGCAGCAAACTCTGCCTTCGCCAGCAGGGGTTGTGTTTCTTTCGTTTCCCACTTGAGGATCTTCAGATCAAACACGAAAATCGCGTACAGAACGGGCACGAGCAGAAGCGTGATAAAGGTTGCCACGCACAGTCCCCCGATCTGCGTGTAGCAGAGTGGTTGCCATAGTGGCCCGCCGTGCAGCGCCAGCGGAAACAACGCCAGCACTGTCGCTCCCACGGTGATCATTACGGGCCGGAGACGAATGATGCCAGCATCAATTACCGCCTCTTCAAACGGTTCGCCTTCTTCATGCTTCTCCTCGATGAAGTCGAACAGCACGATTACGTGACTGACGATCACCCCTATCAAGCTGGCGACTCCCAGAAACGCCATAAACCCGAACGGAGTGCCCATAATCCACAACGCTGCGACTGCACCGACTACTCCATATGGCGCGGCCGCGAACACGAGGAATGGCTTGACGGCATTATTGAATTGAAACACCAGCGCCAGGAAGATCAGGAATACTGACGCCGCCATCACCACTCCGAGCTCTCCGAAACCTCGGTGTTGCTGGTAGTAGTCGCCGCCCATACGGATCTTGTAACCAGGAGGAAGATTCCTTTCAAACTCCTTGAGCTTTGGTCCAGCTGCCTTCAGCACTTCGGACGAAAGCACTCCAGGAACCGGGAAACAGCGCACTGCGATGGTACGGAAGTGGTCCAGACGGATAATCCGCTCGGTATCCATCGAGTGTTCAATTTTGGAAACCTGTGTAAGCCGGACCTTGGTCGATCCTTGTATCGCGTACACATAGAGGCTCTGCAGATCCGAAAGCTGGGCACGCTCCTCCGTCTTGAGTCGCGCAACCACCGGGATTTCTTTGTTTCCGTCCTGCAGCGTCGTGAGTTGCGCTCCGCTCATGGCAGAAGTGGAAGAGGCGGCGACATCCTGATTGGTAATGCCCGCGAGGTTTGCGCGGTCGGAGTCGATCTTCAGTTTCACGCCCGAACTCTCGGAATCCCAATCATCGCGCGTTCCCGCAGTATTCGGTAGCGAAAGGAGGATGTCTTCCAGATTTCGCGCCAGGCGCCGCAGGGTGCGAATGTCTTCTGCGGATTGTGCAGCACTGACATCGGCGTTGTTGGCTATGAGGATGTCCACGGGGAAGTCAATGGCGGCGTACTGCAACTGTCGGACATCGATTCTAGCGCCAGGGACATCCGCCGACAGGATCGGCTGCAAGTGTTTTACAAACTCGGGAGTGATCTCCTTGTCCGTGACTTCGAGGATAACTTGCGCGTAGTTCAACTGCTGCAGCTGGGGAGAAACCGAGAACCAGAAGCGTGGACCGCCTCCACCAACGAACGTGGTCACGTATTTCAGAATTTGCTCCGACTTCCCATGCTTGCCGCCTCGCTCCTTGGCAAATCTCTCCGCCTCCTGACGCACGATTTGCTCCACCTGCTGCGCCGTCTGGTTGGTTGCATCCAGATTTGTGTCGTTAGGAAGCCAGACGTCAATGTAGGACCAGTACTGAACGTCGTCCGGCATGAATGAGGTCTTGAGCTGAGACATGAAGAACACACCGATCGCAAGGAAAGCCAATGATCCGGCGAAAACCTTCCACCGGTGCTCCATCGCGGCCTTCGCGGTCCGTGCATACCATCCCGTGAACCCTGTGATACGCCGCACTTCGATCGGCTTTTCTGCTTTCTTGTCTGATCGAAGAATGTAATAGCCCAATAGCGGGACAAACGTCATCGAAGCCAGTCGCGAAGCGACAAGCGAGCACGTCATGACAATTGGCAAGCTGTACATAAACTCGCCCATCGTGCCGGTCAGCATCAGGAAAGGAATGTACGCGGCGATGTTGGTAATGGTTGCGAACATAATCGCCGTCGCCAGCTTCGTAGGACCTATCCACGACGCGACCACGTTGGGATGACCTTCGGCAAGGCCCCGCTTGATTGAATCACCAGCGACTACGGGATCGTCTACCAGGAGACCCAAAGCGATAATCAGAGTGGCCACCGAAACCTGCTGGACATCGATGCCTAAAATCCACATGAAACCAAAAGTCATGGCGAGGGTTATCGGGATGGAGATCGCCATAAGCACGGCAGACCGCCATTCCCAAAATCCGACCAGCGAGACGATCACCACCAGGACAATCGCTTCGTAAAGCGCGCCCATGAAGAGATCGATATTCTCTTTCACCTGGAGCGGTTGATCGGACGTGCGTGCGACGATGAGGTCATCGGGCAGATAGTTGCGAACGGCGGCCAGCTTTTCATCCACACTCTTGCCGAACTGAGCGATCTGCAATCCGTCCCGCATTTGGACAGCCAACGTGATGGCTCGACTGCGGTGCCAGGAACCATCCTTGTCCTGCCAAGTGAAGTAGTTCAGGTACCTGGCCGGGCTCTCGTAGGCTCGCGTGATGTCCACCAGATCGCGCAGGTAGACCGGTGAGTTCGACGCCGTGGCGGCGCTCCCGACAATGACATCCCCGATCGCACGGGCATTTTCGAACTTGCCCGATGGATCGAGCGTGACATTTTTGCTGCCCACTTCCAGCACACCGCCGGGCAGCGTGGTATTGCGGGCTGAAAGAATCTTTTGCAGGTCCCCAGGATGCAAGCCATATTCAGCCAGCCGCTGCTGCGAATAGTCGAGATAAACTCTCTCGGCCAGAACGCCACTGCGATCAACCTTGGAGACCTCCGGAGTTCCCTGCAAGGTCCGTTGAATCAGAGCTGTAAAGTCATCAAGCTCACGGTACGAATACTTTTCGCCGGCAACCCTTGAAAGCTTGGCCTCGGTTTCATTCGAATTGCGGATGAACGCGGGCCGCCAAGAGTCAGGATGGATCTCAGACCGGTGAAAACGTTCCTGGGTGATTCGGTCGCCCCAGGCCTCCAAGGCTCGATCGTCGGACTGCGTGCTCACGTCGAGGCCGATGAAGCCGGGCCCCTGGAACAGATGCGGATCCTGGAAAGCCCCTCGCCGAACACCGAGTTGGTCCACCAAGCGAAAGGAGGTGTTCACCTCTTCGGCTGCCACTGACTGGGGAAAGGAAACGACCACGCTGACCCGAGGCTGGGGCGCATTTTTTGGCAAAGCACTACGTGCATTTTCGATTGCCTTTTTCACCGAGCGTGCCCGCAAGGCGATATCAATGTCGCTAGCCCGCGGACTGGCAATAGTCAACATCAGTGCGGCCGTATCGCCGAAGTTGCTGTTGAATTGGATCGGGCCTGCGCCTTGCGGCAACTTGTTGCTGAGTTCGTTCAGGCGCAGATTGATGTCGTTCAGTTGCTTGGTAGTGTCCTTTACGTTTTCATCGAGCTGGACAAACACCAGTGCGAAGTTCGGGAAACTCAGGGAGCGGATGCCGTAGTCTGAACCGCTCGGGGGTTTCACGGCCTGGTTCTGTGCCATGGCTTGCTCGATCGGTCGCGTGACGAGTTGTTCGATTTCCTCCGCAGTTGCTCCGGGCCATTTGCATGAAGCGACGGCAACCCTGACTGGAATCACAGGGTCCTTGCGCTTCGACATCTTGGAATAGCCGTACCAGCCCCAGAGAAATGTGCCCGCAAGCAGAACAAGTGCAACCTGGCGGTGCTCCACGAAGAATCGGGCCGTATTGTGTGTGTGTTGAATAATCTCTGTATCTGATTTGTGTGCCATTAGAATTTCTCACTTATGAAATTGACCCTTGTCGCGGACACGTCACTGCATGATCCGCACCTTGTCGCCACTCCTCACCAGTGTTGAACCTGCCGTCACTACACGCTCTCCAGACTTGAGGCCGCCGATGACCTGGATCATGTTTCCGTAGGCATCGCCAAGATCAACGCGCCGGCTGCGAACCGTGAAGGGATCTCCAGTTCCCTCGGCTGTCAGGACGGCGAAGCCCTGGGGATTCTGCGGGTCGCGTATCACTGCGCTCAGCGGGACCACAAGAACGTCGGTAGGTAGAATTTCCCCGCCCAGGGCAAGAGAAGCGATCATTCCCGACTTAAGCTGATTACGCGGATTAGGAATCGTCACTTCGACGGAATACACGCGACTCTTGGGATCAGCAGCGGGCGAAATAGAACTGACGCGTCCAGAAAACTCATCGGGGAAGGCGTCGGTTGTAATCGCTTGCCGCTGTCCCAACTTGATGCGCCCCATCACGTTGTCGGGCACGCCAAAGACGGCGCGAACCGAGCGCGTGTCGGCGATCGTGAACGCCGGTGCGGTCGGACCGACTAGAGTTCCTATGTCTAGGCTGCGCCTGATAATCCAGCCATCAAAGGGAGCGCGCAGGGAAGAGTCATTAAGGGCGGTCTGAGCTTCCGCCAGCGACGCTTTTGTATTGTTCAACGACGCCAAGGAACTGTCGTATTGCGCTTTTGCCTGGTCAAATTCCGGCTTCGTGGCGCTTTGCGCCGAGTAGAGGTTCCTCGTACGATCGAAAGTCAGTTTGGCATGCTCGTAATCTGCCTGTGCGCGGGCTAACTGTGCCTGGGCCTGTTCGCGCTGGTCGGTATAATCCTGCTGCCGCACTACGGCGAGTACGGTGCCACGACTGACCCAGTCGCCTGTATCCAAATTACGCATGCGTCCATCTGCGCCTTTCACCTGCCGGATGCTGACCACATACCCACCTGATTTGAACGCCAGATCAACCTGGGCATTGGGTACAATATTGGCTGAATAGCGAGTCTCGCTTCCGGTGGAGATCGTTTGCACCTCTGCCGTGCGGACCGGAGTAAGAGGCCGTGATTCCGTTGCAGCATGATTGCAACCAGCCTGACTGAGCGCGGACAAAGCGGTCAGGGCCACTCCCACAATTTCTGCCAGGCGAACTTTTTGTGTGCGGATCATTGATCTTCTCCTAATGACTTCTCGAACTCGCTCTTCGCCGACCAGAAGCCCAACACGGCTTGCTGGTAGTCGTCAGCCGCTCCGGCGGTTGCTGCCTGTTGCTTGAGTACGTCACTAAGCAGGACTACCTGCTGCTGATAGTTGTTGGTTACTTCCCGAAGCCGCTGTTGCGCTGCTTCGCGCTCGGCCTGCGCCACAGCGATCAGCATTCGAGACTCCTCTAACTTGCGGAATCGGCTGTTCACGTCCATCAACACCTGTGATCGCGCTTCATGCAACTGTGCTTCTGCCTGGGTCTCGGTGACCCTCTTCTGATTGACGACATCTTTGCGGCGACCCCAGTCCCAGGGCTCCCATTTCACTTCGAAGCCAATACTCGTCATATTCCTGGGAAGGACGTCGATGTTGAAGTTCGAAGCGTAGTTGAACGCAATGCCCACATCCGGAATGTAGTCGGCTTTAGCGATGCGGCGGTCATACTCAGCCTGTCGCAGGCTCAGCTCGGCTTCCTTGATCTCCGGGCGCTGCGCCAGTGCGCGACTTTGGGCGAGCTTCAAATCGACCTCTTCAAAAGACGCGACCGGAACATGTTCCGTGCGAAAGCCGATGCTGATGTCGCGACCTAGAAGGTGATTCAAGTATTCCTTGCGGGAGTCGAGCGTGTCGCGCAGTTGCACAAGTTTGTATTTTTCGTTGGCAAACTTCGCCTTCACCTCGAGACTGTCGGATTTAAGAGCAGCCTCTTGAGAAACCCTCTGAAAAACGACACGGTCCAGTTCCTCATACTGCTTCACATTTGCCTCAGCAGCTTCCAGGTCGCTCTCCGACTGCAAGACCGAGTAGTAAGCCTGCTTGACGTTCTTGACTAGGTTCTGCCGCTCCGCGCGCGCTTTCTCACTCGAGAGCTTTGCGTTTAGTTCCTGTGCTCGCACGCCTAGCTGGATCTTGTAGAGCTGGGAGAGCGGTTGGGTCGCTTGGCTCAAAACGTAGGCGGTAGGCTGACGAGGAGTTGTAATTTTGCTGTTAGTGGAGGGAATGGGGCCGATCCCGGGAAGATTCCCGAATGCTCCCGCCGGAAAACTGAAACTGACTTCATTCAGCAGCTCCGACACCAGGACGGTGCCGTTAAACGATGGTAGGCGCTTGGTCTTGGTTTCTGCGATCTGCCACCGGGACTTGTCCACTTCCAATGTCGCGATTTTGAGTGGGCGATTATTGCCGACGGCAATCTGAATTGCTTCCTCGAGCGTTAACAATCGAGGAGAATCCTGTGCTGCAACTTCGCCGGTCGAAAGAAAACCAATAACGGCAAAGCAGGTGAGAACACAGCTGTAAAACCCCGCACGAAACGATTGGCTGCTCATAGACACCCCGACACGCGGCAAGGGGCGTCGCTGGCAGGCGACTCGGGTGTCGAACAAGAGGGGTTGTAGGGAAGCGCTTTCGCTCGGGTTGTCCGCCCGGTGCGCCCTGTGCCGACTCAGACGAACACTACGCCCACAGCGGCTCACCGTCAATCGAGTTTCTGATTTGCTCGTTTGCATAGCTTTTCTCCCGGTGTACTCAGACCGTCATCTTCTTGAATCGGTTCGTGGCTGCCAGCAGCAAGCCCGCACCCATTGCGAACAGCACCACTCCGTTAAACCAGAGCTGCTCCAATCCGGCACCGCGCAGAATGACGCCGCGCGTGATCTTGATCATGTAAGTCGCAGGCACGAAGTGGCTGAGCGTATAGGCCCACAGAGGCATCGTCTCCCGAGGAAACATGAAGCCGGACAGGAAGATGCTGAGCAGCATCACCACAAGGCAGAACTGCAAGGCCTCGGCCTGCGAGTTTGCCTTGCTGGAAATCAGGATTCCGATTGCCAGGTTCACGAACAGGTAGCCTGTGGTGAGTCCCGCTAACACCAAAACGTTTCCTCGAATCGGGATCTGAAATGCGAATCGCAGGAACGCCAGAAATATTGCTAGCTCTACAATGCCGGTTACGAAGTAGGGCATGATCTTGCCCAGCATCAGTCCCAGCGGGCGAACGGGGGTCACGAAGAGCTGCTCAATAGTGCCTCGCTCCTTCTCCCGCACGATGGAAAAGGCCGTGAGCATCACGGTGACCATGATCAGCAGTACGGCCATCAGTCCCGGCAGCAGAAAGTTCGGTGATCGCGAAGCCGGGTTGAACATCACCTTGGGCCGTACCTCGATGGGACTTTTCTGCCCCGGAGCCATCATGATTCGCAGGGATTCATCCAGGCCGATAGAACCGGAGACATTCACCGCCTGGCCGGCAACGTTCGAGTCAGAGCCATCGACCATGACCAGAACCTGGGCCTGATTGCCCTTCAGCAGATTGCGGTCAAAATCGATCGGAATCTTCACGCCCACGCTGGCGCGCCCCGAAATCATTTCTTCGTTCAACTCAGCGTCGCTGTGGACATACTTGTAAATGCGGAAGGTGTCCGAGTTGCGCAGCCGGTCGATGAAGGCGCGGCTGGCGGAACTGCCTGCAGCCTCAGTCATCATCGTGCTGCCGCTTGCGTCGAAGACTGCGGTTCGGACTTGGCGGATGTTGGTATCGATGGCCGCGCCAAGAATAACCATCTGCAGAACCGGCAAGACAAAGGCGAACAAAACGGCCATTGGGTCTCGCCGCATGTGCCGGACTTCTTTGTAGAAGATGGCACCCATTCCCTGGATCGGGTTCTTCATGATGCTGCCTCCATTTGCGACTGCCGGCGCTGGCTCAACTCGACGAACGCATCTTCCAGCGTAGGAATCAGCGGACGAATTTCTTCAAACTCGATGTTGCGACGACGTAGCTCATGATCCAGTTCCTGTTGCCCAACCGACTCGTCTACGAGTGCGTGTATCGAGCGTCCGAAGATGGTCGCGCTCTTGAAGAGCGACACTTCTTTCGCCTTTCGCAGCACAGTAGTGATGGCAGGGGCAGAAATCTCGAACCGGTGCGTCCCTGGAGGATTTACTTCCGGCAACGAACGCAGTGAGTCGGGGGTACCGTCGGCAATCAGTTCGCCGTAATAGATGTAGGCGAGATGACTGCAACGCTCGGCTTCATCCATGTAGTGAGTGGTGACAAAGAACGTGATTCCCTGACCCGAAAGATGGAACAACAGATCCCACAGTTGCCGGCGCGCAACCGGATCGATACCTGCCGTAGGCTCATCTAGAAAAAGCACAGTGGGCTCGTGCATCAGGGCGCAACCAAGCGCGAGCCGCTGCTTCCAACCTCCAGAGAGGCGGCCCGCCAGACGATCGACATACTTCTCCAGCTTGTTGGCAGAGATCGTTTCGTCAATTTTCTTGTCCAGTGCCTTCCCCTTGAGCCGGTAAGCCCGGCCATAGAAGCGAAGGTTCTCCATGACAGTGAGGTCGTCGTACAAACTGAATTTCTGGCTCATGTAACCGATACGTTCACGAACCGCGTCGGCTTGTGTACGCACGTCCAGTCCTTCGATCTGTGCTTCGCCCTCGCTGATCGGCAGGATGCCGGTCAGCATCTTGATCACAGTGGTTTTCCCGCTGCCGTTTGGTCCCAGGAACCCGAAGACCTCACCCTTCTCGACGTTGAGCGAAACATTGTCGACGGCTGTAAAGGCTCCGAATCGCCGGGTCAGATTTGCTGTCTTGATCGCGTGCATTACTGCGCCTCCGGTGCGAATTGCACATCTGCACTGACGCCGGCCCGCAGCCGGTTGCCTGGGTTGTCCACCCGCAGTTTCACGCCGATGACCTGGTGAACCCGCTCTTCTTTCGTCTGCACATTCCGAGGCAAAAACTCGGACTGCTGCCGAATCTGTTCCACCTGAGCCCGGAACGTCTTGCCAGGAAACGTGTCCACTCGGATTTGTGCGGCTCTCCCGATTTGGACGGCACCGATTTGCGTTTCCGGAACATAAACCATGAGGTAAAGCTGGTCTGCCTCGAGCAGTTGTGCTACTGGAGAATTTGCGGGTAGCAAATCTCCCGGGCGAAGATCCATGGTTTCAACCACAGCCGCCGTGGGAGACCTCACTTCGCGCTCTGCCCATCGCGCCTCAGCCTCTTCCAGTTGGCCTTCCGCCAACCTCAACTCCGCGCGTGCCGCAGCAATGTCTTCCGTCCGGAATCCGCGTTGAGCTTTGTCAGCAACGGCCCTGGCCGCACTCAACCGCCCTTCGGCAGCAGCGACGGCGTTGGTCTGGGCAGTGACGAAGGCGCGGGCAGAGCGAGCCCGGTCGCGGGCGTTGTCCAGTGACTGTTGCGACATCGCGCCGCTCTGCGTTAGCACCTCATTGCGTTTGAGTTCGCGATCGGCGTTAGTTTGTTCTGTGCGTGCACGTTCCAGTTCGGCTCGTGCCTGCGCCAGTTCCGCCTCGCGATAGCCGTTGGAGGCTGCGTTTGCCTCGGCGATTTCCTCGGGACGTGACCCGCGCACCATCTTAGCCACGTTGGCCCGCGCTGCCTCGACTCGTCCCTGCGCCTGCAGAAGTTGTCCTTCGAGTTCCCCGCTTTCAAAAACAACGAGAAGTTGGTTCGCTTCCACATGGTCGCCCTCGTGGGCCAGCACGCGACTGACGCGTCCGCCGACCTTCGACCCTATGTTGATGTTGCGCGCTTCGAGCGTGCCGGAGGCAGTTAAGGAATCCCCACTACGGCTCTTCCAGGCATATGCAACGCTGAAGCCGCCAACTATTAGCAAACCCACGATCACTGCGATTTTCTTTTTCATAATTAGACCTCGACTGCATTGATTAAATCGGGCTGACAAGCTGGATCGAATCCGTTGTGCGAACCGCCGTACGGGACAAATGCACCTGAACAATGTTCGGGCGGAACAAGGCGCTCCACGCCCAATCGATTGCCACTTCCACCTTGCGGAGCAGTGTAGGCATCTTTGCCAGGTACACGCTTCGCCACAGCAACCAGCCCAGGAACCCAGAGAAGTGAAAACCGCAGACCTCGGCGACCGCGTTGTGATGTCCGATGGATGCCATCATCCCAAGTGGCCGATAGGAAAATGAACGGGTTTCCTCGCCGTGCAACACTCGTGCAAGGTTTGCAGCGAGCTGCTTGGCCTGCCGCGTTGCAAACTGCGCGGTCGGAGGACTTGGCTTGCCGTCCCACGCATTTGGCACAACGGCACTGTCCCCCAGGGCCCAAACGTTAGAGGTATCGATTACCCGCATGTCGGGGCGGGTCTTCAACCGGCCTCGCTCCAGGCGAAGATCAATCGTATGCAGCAGAGGATTCGTTGTATTACCAACCGTGCAGACTACGGTCTCCGCGTCGATCTGTTCCCCCGTTCCCAGCACGACCGCATGATCTTTGATCTCCTTTGCATCGGTGTTGAGTCGAATCTCAATCCCTCTAGCGCGCAGTTTTCGCAATGCAAATTCCGACAGTGCTTCCGTATGCAACTCAGGAACAATCCGTTCACCACGATGCAGCAGAACAACGCGAATCGGGTCGTGCTTTAGGCGCGGGTAGAACGGGCGGGCGCGAACGAGTAAATCGTTGACGGCTCCCGCCACTTCCACACCGCTGAAGCCTCCGCCAATAATGACGACCGTGAGAAGGCGCCCCCGCTCAGCCGGATCATCTTTCATCGACGCTTCTTCCAGCTTTCCAATCAGGCTGTTCGTAAGGAACACGGCGTCGCCCAAGGTCTTCAGCGGAAACGAATTTGCACTGAGTCCGGGAATGATGCTGAGATCCACGACGGATCCACACGCGATCACCAGGTGGTCGTACGACAGAACGCCTTTCTCGCCCCCGGCTGATACGAAGTGAACCTGGCTGTCAGCGCGATCGATGGCAGTGGCTCGCGCGGTCGACCACTGGGTACGACGGACCATCTGCCGTCCCGGCACAACGACGTGAAGCGGCGAGATTTCACGCCCCACGGCCTCAGCGAGAAGTGGGCTGAACACAAGGTGGTTTTCGCTCGAAAGCAGGACCACTTCCACGCTGTCATCGGTGAGACGCTCAAGCCGCTGCGCTAGCGTCACTCCTGCGAAACCGCCGCCCAGGATGACGATTCTGGTTTTGCCATCAGCGGTCTGACTGGGAATGCCCGATTTCTGTTGAATGACTGTGCTTTCCATATTTCTGCTGTCCTTGTCTAATCTGGGATCTGTGATATCTGCCAAATTCTCGACCGCTCGAAGCTCAATCCCCGTTGGGCGGCTGGCTCGGTGTGATCGACGAGGTGGAACTTAGCTGTTTGGCTAATTCCGTTGCGATCTTGGACGCCGTCTGCTTGACCATCTTCTCTGGAGCATTCTTTGTCATGCCGAATTTCACAACGAGGCCGGCCGCGCCCGCATAAGGATTGAGGGCAATGACGGCTCCTGGCCGATTCCCATTGCTCTTCTGCGTTGATGTTTTGTACAGGTGCTGTCCGGCAGAGGAGGCGTCCGCCACCATCACGTACAGCTCCATCTTTGATTTCCCAGAGCCGAAGCCAATCAGTGCGCGTCGCATCTGGTTTCCTTCATCCAGCTCGGTGAACACGCCGCTAACCAGCAGACCTTCGGTCGGCTTGGGTTCGATCGCAGGTAGCCTTTGAGCCCTAAAGCCGGCTTTTCGCAAATCTGCTACCAGGCTCTCGGACATTAATCGGACGAAACTGCCTGCTGCCGCAGTAAGATCCTGGCGCTTTCTCCGCAAGGGATTCTTGGGGGGAGCCGGAAGCAGATATCCTTTACCGGTGATTCCGCCTTTGTCTTGTTTGAAGTTAGTTGGATCCAGATCAAAGTCGGTCACGTAAATAATTTTGTAGCGATCACCAAACGACAGTGCGGACCGGTTTGCCGACGAAGCCTGCGAGTTGCTGTCTTGGGCTACGCACAACGGAGCCATAAGGATCAGAGCGAAGAACGCTAACGTGAATCTTGCTGCCGAATGACGCCCCACTGGCATATCCCACATCTGAAGATTGCGAACTGCTTTCATAAATTCTCCTTGCGTGATTTCTGTAATTCGATGCACTTGCTATATCGCCACGAGCTCAGCACCCGTCGCGACGGGCTTCAGAACGTACAACTTTGGCTGAACGGCCTCGAGCGCCCGGATATAGATCGATTCGCACGTTCTATCGCCGATCCCGAGCAGGAGCGCCGTCTCGCGGCGTGAATATCCTTCGAGCGCTCGCAACACAAAAACAAATCGAGGCAACGGGTTGAGGTGCAGGAGCCTTTGCTGCAACACTTCGGATGGCTGACCGAGCGCGAGCTCAATGTGATCCGCAATTCCAATGTCGTCCTCTCGATGTTGCGGGCAGATGCACTCATCTATGTTGTCGGCCGTCGGGCGCATGATCGCGATACACGCTTGAATAATGAGCCGTCGCGCCCAACTCACCATCCAATCGCGAAACGCTCGATCCGCACCCTTCAGTGACTGCTCAAACGCCGCTTTGAGAACCTTTTCACTCAGTTCTTCATCGCCGGTTAGGGTGCAGCAGAGCCAGCGAAGCGCTTCTGAGGAATCCGCGAAAAGTCGGACATAATCGTTTTGGGTACACTTATCCTGTTGGAGCATCGCCCCCATTTTTGAGTTCCTTTCGGTTATGTTGGTCTTGCTTGTTTTAGAGCCCATCCGACGCGTCTTGCGTGGCTGCCGTCTCGGCCTCTTCGATCTCGTCGATCAAGGCTGACATCAGCGGCCCCGATCCAATCAGTTCAGCATCGGCGTGGCGCATTTCGGCAAGAAGTTGCTGGCCAGCATCGTCGACGAACGAAATACCCAGAAGATCAACGACGATCTCCGTGTCACCACTCATTTCCGACAGCGCCGCCCATGCTGTTTTGGCTTCATGCACCCATTCATGCGCCAGTTTGCCTTCCAGTTTCATTCGGGTGATTCCCGGTTCGTTGAAAACGCTGATTCGAAGCATCCCTTCTCCTAGTCCATTTCCCGCATCAGTTGTGCGCGCCCCGCCTGCCAAATAACGCAGGTAACGAAGTTGCGTTCGGCCGGCGAGAGCGACTGGTATGCAGCACGAAGCCCCTCCAGCAACTCTCGAGCCTGTTCGCGCGTGCAGTGCGGTACAGGTCTGTCTTCGAGTTTCCCTATCAGTTGTGGCGTCATGTGCCTGCTTAAGGCATCTGCTCTGCCAAACTCCGGCACGTGACTAATGAAAGAAGTTACTGATTTTTCAAGGACTCCGGAACTTGCGTGGCTACTTGTTGTCAGTCGTGCCAAAAATCTTTGTGCCCAACGATTCGGCACGGTGCCGAATTCGGCACCAGTTTGGGCACTGAGACTCGCTTACCGGCAGCACTAACGTGGCAGATCTCACGCGAGTCTGGTGATCATCGCTGATGTCTCATGCGACGCATGCGAGATGACAACTTCTTGTCGCAAAGCTGACATCGCATTTGCTTTTATTCAGGGGTGCGAAGGCTGAAGGCTAGATTTAGGACGAGCAAACGTGAGGAACCGGGGATCCAGGCTGTTCGAGTTTCTGAGAGTTCTCACTTAGCGTCGGGCCTTCCCGCGTATACGCCAACCAGGCGTGCGACGAGAACAGCGACGTACATGATGCCGCTCACTGCTTCGAGAACAGAGAGCGAGCGACTTTGCGCGCTGATGGGAACCATATCGCCATAGCCGAGTGACGTAAGAGTGACAAAACTGTAGAACATGCAATCGAACCAGTCGACGTTGTGGTTCGGGTGCCTGGTGCTGTCCATCGCGAGGCCGCCGGGTTGAAGCGTCTCGAGCAGCAGGTAGGCGATTCCCCACAAAAAGGCCATGAGAAGGTACACACTCAGAGCGCCGTAAATAGTGTCTTGCGTAACCGTCTCTGAACGGAGAACAGCCCGCAGCAATGAGACCAACGTGAACCCCAGAAACAGCAGAGTCGCAATCAGGCTCGGCACGACGAGCCTCGATCCAGGGTGAAACGTAGATAGCGCGTTGAGCGTACCCGCGGGCACCGCAAGAATAAGACCCGTAATCCACTGGGCTCGCTTATCGCTGACCGCGTACACCGCAGTAAGAAAGGCAAGGGCCGACAGAAGACGAAATATGACTATCGACAAACCGGGTTTTGCCAGGTAAGGGAAAAGCACGATCAGCAATACCTGCGTGACCAAAAGGTACGAAAACTTACTTCGTTTGCTGTGCGTCGGAATCAGGAGCAGAGATTGTGATGCCGCCATATGGTTCTCGACCGCCTGTCATTGCCTACGTCGAAGGATTCGACGGCCACCAGTGATTGCGTGTAATGCCAAGCTTTTTGATCTTGTATTGAAGAGTGGTGCGCTTCATACCGAGCCGAGAGGCTGCGCCATTGGGCCCGCCGAGCACGCCTGCGGTCTCACACAAAATCCTGATGATGTGCTCGCGGTCACCATCGTCAGCCAGTGAGGAAGCAGGCGTTGGAACAACGCTCGCTGCAAAGTGCTTGATTTCTGGCAGCGGGACCTGTAACGCGCTTCCAGTCGTCAGAATGACGGCCCTCTCGATGAGGTTCTCGAGTTCCCGGACGTTCCCCGGCCAGTGCCACCTTTGGAGCTTGCTCATCGTGTCTGCGGGAATCGATTCAACCGGCTTCTGCATCTGACGAGCAAACTTCTCGGCAAAATAGCGCACCAGAAGCGAAATATCCTCTTGTCTTTCGCGCAAGGGAGGAATGCGAATCGGAAACACGTTGAGCCGATAGTACAAGTCAGCCCGAAACTGGCGCTCTTCCACCATCTTTTCCAGGTTGCGATTGGTTGCAGCCACCAGTCGCACGTTCACCTTCTTGGTATGAGTGCTGCCCAGGCGCTCGAACTCACGTTCTTGCAAGGCACGCAACAGTTTGGGCTGGATCTCAACCGGAATATCACCCACTTCATCGAGGAACAGTGTCCCCTGATCGGCCAACTCCAGACGGCCGATCTTTTGCGCGATCGCACCAGTAAATGCCCCTTTTTCGTGGCCGAACAGTTCACTTTCCACGAGTCCAGTGGGAATGGCCGCGCAGTTCAGTTTCACAAAAGTTCTGGATTTGCGGCGGCTGTGATCGTGCACGGCCCGAGCGATCAATTCCTTTCCTGTTCCCGTCTCGCCAAGGAGAAGCACAGTCGAATCGCTGGCAGCAACCGTTTCAACCAGCTTGAGAACCTGCTTGAGAGCGGGACTTTGACCGACAATTTCCTCGAAGTTGAACTCGTTCCTTATCTCGTCTTCCAGGTAGAGCTTTTCCTGGGCTAACTTGTTCTTCAGCAGTTCCAGGTCCCGCACCGCAAGCGAGTTCGCTGCGGCTATGGCAACCTGCTTGGCAATTTGCTGAAACAGTTCCTGGTCATCCTTGGTTAAGGCGTCTTCGCGCACGCTCGAAATCGACATAGCTCCGATCCTGCGTCCATGGATTGCTACAGGTACGGAATATAGAGTCTTCAGGCCGCTCTTGAAAAAGCCTTGGGTCACAGGCGACGGAAATCGTTCATAGTCGGGGCGCGGTAAATACAATGGCTCACCCGTGTTGAAAGTGAGACCAGTCGTCGTGCCTTCCGGAGAGTAGTAGATTCCTCCGGGCATGGGATCCAGCAGAGAGCTGACGGCTTGGGCGAACATTTCACCACTGTCGGCGTCGTGAACCGCCAAGGTCACGCATTCGTGTGGAATGACATGCTGCAAACTGCTGGAGATTGCATGAACCAACTCCCGTAGGTCCAGGTGCGAGACGATAGCATTGTTAATTTCAAGAAGAAGATTCGACCGGTCTCGTTCGCGCCTCGCTGCCTTCTCGGCCTCACAGGATTTCTGGAAATTTAGAGCGTTCTCCACTGCAATTGCGATCTGACTCGAGATTTGTTCCAACAGTTTTGCGGCCTCAGCCGTGAACGCTCGCTCCCGCAGACTAACGACGCCCAGCGCGCCCAACGTGCGCCCGTGAGCAATCAGAGGATTGACACAGCCTGATTTAACGCCGTGTTCGATGGCGTATCGAACCCAGGGTGAAGAAAATTTCAATAACTCGTCGACCGATTGCACAAGCACCGGCTGACGCGTTCTGATGGCCTGCTCTTCCGGAGTCCCCTCCATTGGAACTTGAAATCCTTCTGTGAAGACAACGTCTTCCAGTTTTCCCAGGTCGATGCCCAGGAGCTGGAGCTTGTTGTCTTCCCGGCAAAGGGCAATGAAGGCAGAGTCGTTGGACATCAACTCACTGAGACGTGCCGAAATCGATTTCAGCAGTTCGCTCAGATTCAGGTGAGATACGACTGCATTGTTGACATCGAGCAACAGCTGCGAACGGTCGCGTTCCCGTTCCATTTTGTGTTGCGCGAGGCGTGCCTTCTCGAAGTTCTGAGCGTTGTCAACAGCTATGGCAACCTGCGCTCCGATTTGCGTCAGCAACTCCGCATCGTTTTCAGTGAAGGCGGACTCACGGAGACTAGCCAACGCCATACTGCCCACGATCTTGTCATGACAAATCAAAGGCACAGCGCACCCGGACCTTACGCCCAGCGCGTACGCTCGCTGCATCATCTCGGCAGGAAACTCTTCAGGGTCCGGGCGGTGACGCAGTACCGCTTTCCGGGAAGAGAACGCCAGGCTTGCAGGGGTTCCGACCAGCGGGATTAGCTGACCTTCTTTAACCAGATTTTGCTGGCTCGGAAAATCCAGCGCATGCAGCCGTAATTCCTGCCGTTCCGGGTTGTAGAGAGCCAGGGTCGCGAAGTCGTGCTTGATCTCGCGTTTCAGACACACAGATACAGACTTGAGCACCTGTGCTAGATCGAGGTTTGAGACAACGGCATTGGTGATTTCCAGCAGGATTCGAGCGCGATCCGACGCCGCACGTTCAGGCAACGACCGGCTATCCTCGGTTGCGGCTGAGCCATCCATCCGAGTGTGCCCCTTCCCCAAGCGTTCATAGAGTTTACCCCAGAGGGATAGTTGCGAGCGTAGTTCTCTTCGGCGATCACGTTGCCTGAGCCGCTAAGGCAGTACGCACAGACTCCTTTGTCTGACCGACAGAAGCAGTTTGTGACAGTTCGAGAAACCCGCGGCTGAACAGGCCCCGAATTTCGGCCCCGTTGTCCCAGAAATCCCTTGACTCTGGAATCTATTCCAGGGTTCGTACTCCTCATGGGTCGCGCGTATTCTGTATGGGAAGCGCGTTGAGAATTAGCCGAGGAGTGACAAAAAGAACTCGCTTCCACGAAGGCTTTGTGGAAACGCCAAACTCAGTGCGGCTAGCAGAAATGCGCTAGCCGCAACCTCCTCCTGTGTTTTGTCCAAAAATTTGCAGCCAAATCAGCCTAGAAAGTCATGAATTTTTGACAATAATTTGGTTTGCATTGAACTTTTTGCCAGCATATCCTTCCGTCGCAAGCTTAGGGTAACCAACGTGGATATGCGCCGATCGCTTTTCGAAGCACCGACGCTCTATTGACCTCAAGCAGGTTGCACACAGGATTTCCGATTAAACGTCAGGACTTGACCTCCCCCTTTCTAGGTCCTGATAGCTGAGTTTGGATTGCCCAGACGGCTCCTAGTTCACCGATCCGTCTCTAACGGGCAGATGGCGCCGATTTTTGATCTCCTCCCCTTAAGACAGCAAAAGCACGTCGCAACCCGTCCAGCAAAGTTCCGGAGCACGGTGCTCCCTCTCGAAGAATCGTCCGATAGAGGTAACCATGAACCTAAAAGAAAAGGAAACCTGGAATGCGGTTGACAACCGCTGTGAACTTATCGACTCCAAATTTTCCCGGCGCGACTTAATACGAATGGGCTTGCT
>Ga0066388_100000255_pt1 | contig 22980 bp, 35 predicted proteins | sample PanSoiMetaGPlot6_FD_64539 | JGI IMG/M metagenome (GOLD analysis project Ga0066388, IMG submission 64539) | Tropical forest soil microbial communities from Panama analyzed to predict greenhouse gas emissions - Panama Soil - Plot 6 (Hybrid Assembly) | ecosystem: Environmental > Terrestrial >...
TGTGGCCGTGGGGAAGCGGCCGCATCGACGTTCATTCCGATCGCCGGCTGTTCATGCTGCCACAGCGGCCTTACGTGCCGTCTGGCACACTGCGCCGTGCTGCCGCATATCCAGGTGCTGCTGACGACTGGACTGCCGACGAGATCAAGGTGGTGCTCGACAAGGTCGGGCTCGCGCATCTGAAGGAAAAGATCGAGGAGGAATCAGCATGGGACCAGACTTTGTCCGGTGGTGAAAAGCAGCGCCTCGCGTTCGTGCGGTTGTTACTCCACAACCCTGACATTATCGTGCTCGATGAAGCAACCTCGGCGCTAGACGCAAAGAGCCAGGACAAGATGATGGAGCTTGTGATCAAGGAGTTGCCGGGCGCGACGCTGGTCAGCGTCGCCCATCGTGCCGAGCTGGAAGCGTTTCACAGTCGTAAGATCGTGCTGGAGCGTCGCAAGGATGGCGCAAAATTGGTACGCGACATCGATCTTGTGCCGCGCAAGGGCAAGGGAGCGCTGCTTGATCGCTGGCTGCGACGGCGGACGGCATAGCCATTTTTGCGATTGAAGAAATTCCACAACGATGTCTGCTTTGGCAGATGGACATTGTCTTTTTGCGCCGCACGCGTCCGCTTTCCAGTCATGGTGTTCTGCCCGAGTGGCTGATCCTCACAACAAGGAAGCGTGCTGTTGCTGTTCAGCGTCTTTTGATTTGTTTCGGTGTCGCAGCCTGGCGGAAACACAGGTACAGTCAAATAATTAGCGGAACCGCGGCGGGCCGAGGTCATTGACTTGATGGCCGCCGCAGGCGATTCGCGGCGCACAGGAAGAGACGAAGAAAAGAAATGACAAGTCACCTAGGAGTTGGCTATGGCAAACATCGGAGAGCCGATGCGCAGACATCATGTGATTCCGCTGAATCATCCAATTTTGCCCACCACAGAACCGAGGCCCTCTTCATTACCGGCGATAAAACCAGAGACGCGGCCCTCGGAGAGCCCAGAATTAGAGCCGGCGAAATAATTGGCTGGCGGTTTTGGGGCTTATGCAATGGTCTTTTGCGCAGTTTGATCGTCTCACACGTTTGGCGTCCCGGTGTGTTGGAACGTGCGAGCTGCAAGGAGTGTGGACCTTACAACTTAGGCTACCACGCATTTAAAGAAAGAGAGCAAGCGGAGCATCTGGCGCGCAGGCACGTCTGCAATTGGGTTGTTGTTATTGGTTCCGTCGCCATGTGGGGCGACGTCATAGAACATCAATACGGCTGGCGGTCTGAGTATGCCGCTGTTCGGTCGATCATCAAAATTACTGGAGACACTGGCGTTTGCGGTACGCAGCGATTGTTATCGGATCTGGGTGAAAAGTACGGCTGCGCGGTCGTGACAGAACTATGAGTGTGGCGGCGGTTCAAGGCTCTATTTGTGCCGGGCTTCCATATGCCATTTTTGCGTTGTGGCGACCATCTCATTGCAAAGGCGATTGTCAGCGTGACAGCGAGCGGCGAGCACAATCCGAAAGAAGTAATGGAACGCACTTTGAATGCATTGGGTGTTCGTAGGGATACCGCAGATCGGCGTCTCGAATTTTCGCGGGGTCCGCTTTCGGACAAGGCTACCGATTGGTGTGACCTGGGTCCGGTGGCCAGGCAGCATAGTCATCTTTAGTGACGCCATAAAAACCCACGGTTTGGTGCCCTACTGAGGAGGCTATCAAGTCGCCAATACGGCGACGAACCTGATAGTCGAGGCACTGCTCTAAACTGTCCTCGCGCCCGCCCTCGTTACGCACCAAGGCGTCAAACTCCAGTTTCAGCAAGTTCCATTCGTTGGCTTTCACACCACTGGACATGACTGGTCAATTGCAAAACTGCCGAATTGTTTCCAGATGAAACATCAAAAGCGTTTGATGAGCCGTTTATCGGAAAATTGTTCGGTATTTCGACTGTTGGGGGCGTTTATTTATCGAGCCACGAACGCGGCGGTATCAAAGTTGCCCTCATGCGATGAAGTTTCTCAAGCCGTCGCGCCGGAGACATTCTCACAGTCGTATTATGGCGAGAGATTTTTTCGGAGTTTGGGGTCCCGGAGTCAATCATCGCTTTCGTCAGCCAGAAATGACGCCACGCGATTCCGACGCCCGTAGGCAATGCGACATTGCTTGTTTTGTTTGGGGCCATGGTACGCCTCCAATCGTCTAACCAAGTCGTTGGTCGGCCGGAAGGTTCCTTTGCGTGGCGCAATGGCTAAACGAGAAATTATAGCCGATTAGACTACCGCCCGCGATACATCATTTCGAGTGTAGTAGGGACCACTGCACTTTGGATCTTTACGAAATGAACCCCAGGCTGGCGCCTGCAGCCGAGTGGAGGGGAGGCGAACTTCCATCAAAGACGACTCTCACGTGGCGCAAGCGAACGAAGCGGAACCATTTCGGATGCAGGGAGTTTGAATCGCGGCCGCCAGCTTGTTTCCCCTTCCCCCGCGCTGGCGGCTGAAGTCCCCTGGCTGCCGTTGCGTTTCCACGGCAGCCTTTTCTTTGCCAAAGTGAAATTTTGACGACTGCCTTATCAGTGGTCGTTTTTCTCTATTCGCTCTTCGTGAGTCGGCGCGATCAACTCGTGGGGCTGCGGAACGTTTTGCGATTCCGGCAATCCATTTTGTGCGCGAGTTTGCAGACATCGGTGGACTGGCAAGTTATGGGCCAAGCCAAACGGATGCATATAGCCTCGCTGGTACTTATGCCGGTCGGATTCTCAAGGGCGAAAAGCCAGAAGACTTGCCGATCCAACGAGCGACGAAATTCGAGCTGGTCATCAATCTCAAGCCCGCAAAAGTACTCGGCTTGACTGTGCCAACGCACCTTCAGCAGATCGCTGACGTTGTCGAATGATGGTGAGCTGTCCGCTTCTAGCCCATTGCAGACATCGGCTACTGCACTGCACATGTCCGCCTTCTGCGGTAAAGCGGACTTGAATGCGTCTCTACATCAGCCTCACGGCGAACTCGATTCATCGCTCTGCTATCAATATGCTTGCGCTTCGACGCCGGGCCTAGCAATATCTTGGCTGAGGCAATGGCTGTCCGTGCGTCCAAGCATCGTCTTGGTCGGACAGTCGATAGTGGCACTGGGAGAGCCGCGTTGATGGAGCGCGGCTCTCTTGGTTTCGAGATCAGATCAACGTAACGAACCGTGCATGGATTTTATCGTGGGCCGCAACGGTGCGCGAATACTCATCACTTCGGCCTCTGTTTTTTGTGAAGGAACCCTCGACACGCCTTTGGCGTTTCCTGCGCGATACGGAGCCGAGGAAGCATCATGACTCCCGCCGCTAAGTGCAGACGGTTGGCCGCTATGCTTCGTGCAAAGGCGGGTCTGGAATCCGACCCTGAGATCAGGGCCGAATGGCAATACGTGGCAAGAGGCTACCTCACGTTAGCCAATCAATTTGAGCGGAACGGATGCAAGCATATTGGCTACGCGTCCTTCCCGCGAGCTCGCGACGAAGAAGCGGCTTAGCTCTTTTCATTTCGGTGTCAGATCGACGTAACGCACCATGCAAGCGTCATGCATATAACCATGGCGACTGCTTGGTGGTTGCGCGGGACGAAGCCGGGGGACATTCCGGTTGAGCAGCCGACCAAGTTCGACCTCGTCGTCAATCTTACGACCCTGACGCGTTTTCGGTGGCCAGCTCCTCTAAGTTACGCGAGCAACAAATTGTCGCCGCAAAGCGCGGAGAACGAAATAAATAACGATGCGAAAGACAAGCACACTCGCGAGAACTCGCACAAGAACACTATCGGAAGTTCTTGCGCGGATGAACATTTCCGCGCGGCTGGATTCCGGACCTATGGAGTTCACGAGCAGTGTTTATCTCCGGTTAGTGGTGCCAAAATAGTGCCAATAGGATGATGATCGGAAGCGGCACTCCCAGCAGCCAAAGCAAAGCACCTCGACCAAAGCCCATGTTCTTCTCCTGCAGACAACGCGTTGTCTTGCTAACTTTGCATGGAGCCGAAGTGTTCCAGGGTTTTGGGATTTTGCCGAAATGTCCGCTTTTGACGGGCAACCACTTCTCTCCGTAATGATAGGTAGGCGCGCCTGTTTGGTGATCTAGGGAACGCTTGGGACTTCAGTCCGTTGTTCCAGCGGAGCCCGGAGAACGATCATGAAAACTCTGCTCTGTTGCAGCGCAGCCTTATTTTTGCTTGCGGTCTCCGCAACGGCGCAGAACACCGAGCAAACGATTCAGCCGAACGAACTCACCGCTAGCGCGAAGCCAAAGCCGCCATTGCAGCTCAGCGACAAACAGCGTCGCAGAATTCAGGACGCGTTAGTGACCGCGCACAGCGCGCAGAAGACGCCGGACAATTTCGAGGTCAAGGTCGGAGCGAAGGTCCCCGTCAAGCTCAAGCTCGACGCGATGCCAGCGCCACTCATCAATGAGGAGCCGGTGCTCAAGCAGTACGATTTCGTCAAGCTTGACAACGACCTGCTCGTGGTCGATCCGATGAACAGCACAGTGGTCGCGGTGATCCCGCGCAAATTTCCGAAAGAACAAGCGACACAAGGAAACGCGCCAAGTGGCCAGACCCACGACCCGGCGTCGCAGGGGGATGAGGCCGAGACCAGTAAGAAAGACTGATTGCCATCCGCGTGGTCCACGACGATCTTGCGTTCTTGCAAACCGGGTGAAGGAAGACAGACGAGTGTTCGATTTTACTGGCCGCAAAGTGAAGACCGATTTCGCCGGCTGCGACTCGGGCGATTGATGGCACCTCCTAGTTGGGTATTCATTACGGGGTTTTAATTTCTCTTGCTCGGAACTGCTTCAGAGGCAGCGAGTTTTAATCGTAGCTGCCAGAGCATTCCCCATCCCCCCGCGCTGGCAGTTCAGAGCTCCTAGGCTGCCGTGGTGTGTCACGCGGCAGCCTTTCTATTTGTGATTGAAACTTGGCGTCCCACCACGGGTTGTCTTATGGGAAACGGTCGCAGCCCGCGACATAGCTGCGACTTCGATCCCCGGAAGGGCTCACCGCCGTCCCCGTTGGCCCTCAGGTGGCCCTTCCGCGCCGTGATCGTTGAACGACGAAGTGGTTTGCCCTCGGGCCGATGGGGTTCCCGACTTTGGACGGCTGTACAGTCGAGTTGCAGATGATTGTGCGGTTGCACGCCGACGACTTACGAAGAAAACCTTTGATTGAACGCCAAATAGCTCTTGGAACGTTCTTTATTGGCTTGGCGGCATTTTGGCCGCGGCCGTAGTGCTTCATTGTGTTTGCCTTGGTTACGGAGGCGCGAAACCCTACGATCTGCCCCATATTATTGGGCTTGGTGTAGCTGTGTTGGTCATGGCTCATCGGTCGCGCTTGCCGGGATGTCCTTGCGGGAAGGTAAAGCGGGTGAGGGCCCTTTCCGTACTCATTGGGCGAGCGTACCGATACGCGCTCGCAGGTAGTAGCACTAGTGAGGTGTGCGGCGAGTGTACTTTTGGCTGGGCCTACGTTCCACTGAGAGCGCCAATGATCGAAACGATATTGAATTTGCTGGGGCTTGCATTCACAGCGAATTTGCTGGGGCTTGCATTTATAGCTGGCGGTGCCTTCATTGCTGCCTTGTCAGTCATCATCTCGGACGAACAAGCCAAGCGCCTCAGCGAGCCGCATTACGACAGAAATGCTGTGTACGCTTCCCTAAGGAGGCAAATCCGAAATGCGCGGAACGGCCTTCTATGCGTGGCCTTCGGGATCGCGTTGCAAGCTGCAGGGTTGATTTACCCGCTTTTCACGCGATGACCCGCGCCAGAGGCCAATCATCGCGGACATTGCTTGATCGTGAGTGTCCGCATCAAGTTCTCCGCTGCCGACGTGGCACTCAGTGGCACAGATGTCTTTGCGGTCCTTTCGGAGAAATGCTGATCGGTACAACGTCACTCGGCGGCGCTGTTGTCTTTACGTCACGAGCGCGCATTCAGCGATACACCAAAACGGGGGTTTTTGTGTGCGTTAGGACCTTGTTTGTCACGCTGCCGAGCACGACTGCGGAAAGCCCGCTGCGCCCATGCGATGACATGACAATGAGATCACAGCCCCTGTCCGAGGCCGTTGCAATAATGGCTTGATAGGGTCGGGCGTTCGCCACCTGCATTGTGTCGCAGGGCACACCGGCCTCCTTGGCTGCATCGGCCGCCAGACCAAGTACACTCGCGGCGTGTTTCTCGACCTGTTCGTTATGCTTGGCAAGGTTATCAAGTGCCTGCCGCTGCGACGCTCTCGTTTCTGGAACGCTGAGCCAGTCGAACGGCTCCTCGACGATAATTACGGTTACCTTGGCTCCCACGGATTTCGCCAATGACAACCCGTTCGTCACCGCATGTTCCGCCAACTCTGACCCATCTGTTGGAATGAGAATGTGCCGGTACATGGTCCACCTCTCAATTGTCTGAACGTGCTGCCCCTGTAATGCTCGGGTGATGCTTCAGATCTCCGAACTGTTGCATGCAATTTATTGAGCAAAATCAATTTATCCGTCAACCGTGCGGCACGAGGCGTCTAAGACACTAGTTTTCGTAGCAATGACAGCGTTGCCAGCACGCTGAACGTAACCGGGTCTCCTAACGTAAAATTGGCTTCCGACCCACACTCCTGGCTCAAGGCAACGCGGGCCGACCACCTGCCTATGGTTCCTTCTAGCAGTGAAATCACGAGCAGTGCACGCGGCCCTCAAGGTCACGCCAGCAGCGACCGCAATGCTTATTTCCCCAGCGGTCGTGCCAACAGCGACGCCACGACACGTCCGTCAAATTGCCCATATCGACCGCATCGCCCTGTGGCCGTGGCGCAATCGCTGCGGCCTGTACGTTTCCGGACATCACCGCGAAGGTCAAACCTGCAACCGAGAGCGCAACGACTGGGCGCAACAGCGGCTCTCCATTTTGTTTCAGTCGCCGTCCCAAGTCGGGTCAAACACTATTCGAAAAAGACAGATCGAAGCTATTGGACCTCGGTCCTATCTCTTAAATGGGCATCCCGAACTAGTGGTGATGTCCGCTATTGCCCAAAGTGGAAATCCCGAGTTGCGGAGGCCATGCCCGCGCGGTAGCGGCGAGCTAGTCTGGAAGGCCACACTAGGGACCAAAACGGAGGGGCAGGTCAATTTTTTATCAGTGCAACGGTTGCCAGCATGTTCTTAGATGATCGGTGAAAACAAAGGTTCCCGAAAATTGCTCTGCAGATCTGGACCGGCTGGGGACGCCCGCATCGAAGAGGCGTTATTTCTTTTGCGTGTCTGGCTCATGTCTGTTGTTGGCACAAAGCGGACATGGGCGAGTGCACTGCAAATGTCCGCATTTGGGGTAAAGCGGCGCGGACGTGTCGCAATGTCCGCTATTGTTGGCCGTATCTGCGCCAATTAATTTTCGGGAACCTCTGATTCGCCGCTGCATCAAATCTCACGAATGCACGAGACGGCCCGGCCGTCACGGAGGAGGTTCCCATGCAATCATCTAGTTTGCCTTTGCCACGGTCTGTTGCCCGGGCCAATGAGGTGACCGCGGTACAATCTGTTTCGAGCGCGATCACAAGACGAAGCGTGGTCGCAGGGCTAGCCGTGACCGCAGCGCCCATGGCCGTATTGGCGGCAGCAGATAATGCCGGCGCGCAGGCCACGCAAACTGTACCTGAGAAAAGTCTGTACGAACGGCTGGGTAGTGTCTTCGCTATCGCCGCGGTGGTGGACCACTTCAGCGACGCCGTAGTGAAGAATCCCATTGTCGGCCAGAAGTCGAAGAACCCGCAGCTGCGCGAATGGCACACCAAGAATTTGGGAAGATTGCCAGGCCTCAAATTCATGCGGACACTATGGGTCTGTAATGTTTCGGGCGGGCCCTTCCAGTTCACGGCCACCAAGCCCGGCAAGACGCCGCTCGGCCTTGAGGAGGCCCATCGGGACCTGCGCATCTCACCCGCAGAATTTGATGAGGTCGCAGCAGAACTCGGACGGACGTTGGACTTCTTCAAGGTTCCGAAGCACGAGAAGGCTGAAGTTCTGGCAGCCTTCGCCGCGCACAAGGACGAGGTCACCGCCGGCTACGTCGCCGCGAAGCCCCGTTAAATATGCACCAGGGCCTAATATCCCTTGATAGAAAATCTATCGGACAAACGAGTTTGTTGGTGGCGGGTGACGCGCTTGTCTTTACGTGGCGCTGTAGCCCTCGCTGCGAGCGCTGCGGAACCGATTTCAGACACCGAATTGGGTTGCGCCGAAAGCACAGCTTGCGATGTCATGTCGGGCGCGGGTGCTTGAGTCGTGGTAAGCGCTTGTATCGCATAGGGAGGTCGGGCCTCTGACAAACCGGAGCGCTGGCTGGTGACTATCACAGGCGACCCGGGCTCGAGCGTTGCATCCGCAACAAACAGCAATGCTATCAGCGCGAAAGCTGCCACTATAACAAAGCTGACAATTGGCATTGCTGCACTCCAACCCCATAACTCAATGCGCTTAGCGAGAACCGGTTCCCCAAAAATAGGCCACCGAGGGGAGCACGAACGCGAGGAAACGACAAGGTGGTCACTGCCTTGTTGGCCTTAGAGCGCGGGCGTTGTGCACCAAAAGATTTCTCGCAAACAGTCGCGGCGGGCCACCTTATCCCCGCCTTTGGGGGCCCGCGCTTTTGTCTCCTCAGGCGCGGGGCGTGGCCTATTCGGGAACTACTTCGAGCACAGCGAGTTCGAGTCGTTGCCGCTAGTATCCATAACCCCCTGCTGGCGGCGAGGGGCTGCCGTTGCGTATCATGCGGCAGCCTTTTTCGTCTTTGAACGAAACTTTGTTTTCGATCCGGTGGTTGATGTCCGGGAAGCGGTCTCAGTCCCGAAGCGTGAGACCTGCGATCCCGGGAAGTGCTTACTCGTCGCCCCCGAGTACCCTGGGTGGCCGTTCCGACAATGCTATGGCGTGCCCGTCCTTCTGATCGTTGGCATTGTATGGATCAGCGCGAGAGTGCCTTCGAACATTCGAGCCACTAAAGAGGCCGAACTGGGCGAAGCATGGCGAATAGTGCTGGGTGATTCCAATTACGATAGTTGGCGACTTGAGGAAGAGCGCAAGCTTCGTGGCTAGCGAGACAAGTAACGTGACGGCTTAAAGGTCGAGCAAGAAAGGGCCAGGCGAGGTGTGTGAGGTGTGCCCGGCCCTAACAACCGTGTGTAGGTTTTTAGGGGGTTTTCCTCCCGATCGCCACACGGTCTTAAAGACATTAATCCTAATCGCTGTTCCCGTCGACGATCTCGCATCAGCGAACTTAACGGAATTTGACGGTTACCGTCTCAGAGTGATCACACTTCGAGCATTCAAAGGTTCGCTGGTCGTGAGTATCCTGATCGGATGGCTCAACAGTCGATAGGAACATTGGCAATCCGCAAGATGGGCATCTCCACTGGCCTATTGGCGGGGAGAGTGGATCGAATTTATTTGGCTGCGGCACGACGCACCTCACTGAACAAATACAGGGAGCGCGATTGATACAACTGTAGCGCATCGCGATAGGTTGTCGAATTAGATTTGGCATGCTGCGGTGCGAAATTCGTTCAGTGCAACGCAATGGAAGTCTGTGGGGGAGTTGCACAAACCCGTCAATATCCCATCACTCCAGGCACATTGCGTCAGCTAGTTGGTGGTCTATTGCCGTGGCAAACGAAAAATTGATTGGCTTTGCCATCATTCTGGAGAGTTGCCGCCGGATCAGCTTCCGCGCTGACGAAGTCCTTGGCGACATCGAGCGACGTTGCCGCTGCACCGCCTGCGAGTGGGCGAGCTGATGTTCGAGTTGATTAAAGTGGGTGGCTAAGCCGGAAAATCGTGAGGAAGCTGTCTCCAAACTCTGCGAGAGCGTCGGCGGCAAGGCTCATCGGGTGGTACTTGACCTTCGGCCACCATGACTGGGTGTCTATTGCCGAGTTCCCTGATGATAAGCCCGCCGCCTCTGCGATACTCGCCGCGGCCGCAGGAGGCAGCTTAACTGATATCGAGACGATCCCGGCGATGACGGCGAAGGATGCTCACGCCACTTTTGTGTCCGCCGGAAAGGCAGCAAAGACCTTCCGGAGCGCCGGGCGCGCAGAGGTTTCGGGGGGAGGCTTTAGCTAAACGCACGCATCGGCTTTCGCCAGAGCAAGCCGATTATCGATGAACCGTAGGTGCCGCGTGACCGCTTCGTCTCCAATACGCCTGACCTGGCGGCGAATTTTTGAACCAGAACCCCCAGTCTCGTAAACTGAAGTGCATGGGCGTGCAAGACTGTGCATATGTAATTTTTAGCCTTGGCTTCGCGCTGAAAAATCACTTAGACCCTTTGTAAGGTCGAACGTGGCTGCGTGGGAGGAGCGGACCTAACCTTCCCATCGCCTTCCCAGCTTCCGAAGCGCCATGAGATTCACCGTCAAGTCGATTACGGGCGTGAAGCTGCCACCCGGCAAGTCAGACCATATTGAGTTTGACGAAGAAATCCCCGGCTTCGGCCTACGTCTTCGAAAAGGCGGATCGCGAGCATTGGTTTTCCAATATGAGCTTGGGCAGAAGCAGCGACGCATGTCACTGGGTCGGCTCAATGCGGTAAATTTCGATGACATAAAAGAGGAGGCGAGGCGGCTCTACGCGAAAGTGAAGCTGGGCCAGGATCCAGCTGCGGAGAAGGTCGAGGCAAAAAGCAAAGCGCACGGCACATTCGGAGCCGCCGTCACCAAATATTTGGAATGGCAAAAAACGAAGCCGCGTAAAAACGGCACAATTGGATTAAAGCCGCGCAGTGTTCTTGAACTTGAGCGCCACCTTCTGGAGTTCGGGAAGCCGCTTCACAAACTGAGGCTCGAAAAAATCTCCCGTACGGATATTGCAAATTGCCTTGGCTCTATCGAGAAAAAGAGCGGACCTGTTGCGAAAAACCGCGCTCGCTCGTCGCTTTCAGGTTTGTTTACATGGGCGAGGATGGAAGGGAAGGTCGAAGCCAATCCGGTCGCGTTCACCCGAAAGAGCAGCGAAACGAACAGAGATCGCGTCCTGACAAAGGAAGAGCTGCACGCAATTTGGAATGCGCTTCCTGACGATCAATACGGCGACATCGTTCGGCTACTCGCTCTGACTGGGCAACGCCGCGACGAAATTGCATGTCTTCGTTGGTCTGAAATTGCGGGTACCGCGATTGTCCTCCCCTTGGAGCGCACTAAAAACGGGCGGGAGCATTTGGTGCCGTTGGCACCGCTGGCCCAAGACATCATCGGCCGGCAGCTGCGACGTACAAATCCCGACGGCACGCCGCGCGACCTTATCTTTGGCTTTGGGGATGGTGGGTTCTCCGGTTGGTCGACCTGCAAAGAGCGACTCGACAAAAAGATTGCAAACGCGCAAGGGGGGTCGCTTGCGCGCTGGCGGTTGCACGACCTCAGGCGGACAGTGGCCACCGGCATGGCTGGTATCGGCGTCCAGCCGCATATCATTGAAGCGGTGCTTAATAATGCCAGCGGGTACAAAAGCAGCGTAGCCCGGATTTACAACCGCTCGATTTACGAAAAAGAAAAACGGGAGGCTTTGGCTGATTGGGCCATTCACATTGAGGAAGTCACATCGGCGCCAGTAAAGTCGACGTCTGTTTCGGTTAAGGCAATGCCGCTTAAAGGAGCCGACCAGGGCAAACGCGCCTCATTTGCTGAACGCGGGGCCTGGTTAGCGCGCGCGGCAAAGTGAGCGTCAGCTACGGTGCCAGTGTCTCGGATGCTTATCGCCGTGCCGGCGTCTATGTCGCTCACATACTGAAAGGCGAAAAGCCGGGCGTTCTCCCAGTTGAATTGCGGACCAAATTTGAATTGTTGATCAATCTCTGAATAGCTAGGGCGCTGGGCCTCTCCCACCCGCTTTACTCGCCCGCGCCGACGAGGTGATCGAATAAACAGATGACGTCCGCTATCGGCCTAAAGCAGACATCTCAATCACGCCCGTGACCAGTAACCGACATGGACCGTTTTGTGCTTCGCGACTATTATGCCACCGCAAAACTCGTCCAACAGCTGGCAAGCTGCGAGGCTCGAACGCACGCATTTCAATTCGTGCGAGCAAAGAGGGGGAGGACGTCATGGTGGACAACACGATTCCGCGGCGGCGATTTTTGGTCGGAGCCGGCCTGGCAAGCACTGCCGTTGCTGCCGGACTTGCATCTGAAACGCCAAATCCCATCCAAGCGGAGATCTCAAAAACGCCTGTGCCTGCTCCGCCGTCGGCACAAGCCGCCCGCACAGAGCCCGAATTATTGCTCGCGCTAACGGCAACGGAAGCGGCATTTATCAGCGCTGCGGTCGATACGCTCATCCCAGCTGATGAGCTTTCCCCCAGCGGCAGCGATTGCGGGATTGTGATCTTTATCGATCGTCAGCTCGCGAGCGATTGGGGTGGCGGCGCGAAGATGTACCGCAGCGGGCCATTCCACAAAGGCAAACCGGAGCAAGGCTATCAGCTCGCGCTCACTCCGCGCCAGTTTTTCCAAACGGGCATTTCCGAGGCGAACAACTGGTCGCAGAAGACCTACGGCAAGGAGCTCGACGGCCTCTCGCAAGCCGCCAGGGTGGAGGCGCTCAAAGCGATGGAGGAGGGCAAGGCAGAATTCGCCAGTCTCGGCTCCCGTGCGTTCTTCAACGCGCTTCTGAGCATCACCATGGAGGGGTTCTTTTCCGATCCCGCATACGGTGGGAACCGCGATTGCGTCTCCTGGAAAATGCTGGGCTTCCCAGGGCTGCCGGCGACCTACGCCAACAAGTTCGAAGAATATCGTAGCAAGCGCTATGTCGCACCGCCGCGCTCGATAGTTGACTTCTCGTAAGGGGAGACGGATATGGCCACACGATTGAAGGAGGTCGATGCATTGATGGTCGGCATGGGCTGGACTGGCGCAATCCTGGCACGCGAGCTGACCAAGGCGGGACTCAATGTAGTAGGGCTCGAACGCGGACCCGACCGGACGCCGGGCGAGAACTTCATATTACCTGCAATTCGAGATGAGCTGCGTTATGTGCAGCGGCTCGAGCTGATGCAGGACAACTCGGTCGACACGATTACGTTTCGCAACGCCGCTTCAGAGCTGGCACTCCCCATCCGCCGATTCGGTGCTTTCCTGCCAGGCGAGGGGGTTGGTGGTTCTGGCATCCACTGGGGTGCGCTCCACTGGCGATTCACCCCGGCTGATTTCCGCATCCGGAGTCATATTAGTGAACGATACGGCGCCAAAGCGATCCCAGAAGACATGACGGTCCAAGATTGGCCGGTGAGCTACGAGGAACTCGAGCCGTACTACGACATGTTCGATAAGGTATGCGGAGCGTCGGGCAAAGCCGGAAACCTTAAGGGCACGATCGTCGAAGGCGGCAACCCCTTCGAGGGACCTCGCAGCGACAACTATCCGAATGGGCCGATCAAGTCTGCAGCGCCCAGCCTGATGTTCGCCGAGGCGGCGAAAAGTCTCGGCTATCATCCATTCCCGGCCCCGGTTGCGATCGCGAGCGCGCCTTATAGAAACCCCGAAGGAATTACGCTCGGCGAATGCCAGTACTGCGGGTACTGCAATCGTGTGGGCTGTGAGGCGAATGCCAAGGCTTCCGCCAACAATACGATTATGCCAACGCTGCGGAGCGAGCCGAAATTCAGTCTGCGCACGCGCGCCTTTGTGACAAAGCTCGTTTACGACAAGCCGAGCAAGAAAGTCACAGGCGTCATCTACACCGACATGCGTACCGGCGAAGAATATGAGCAAGCAGCGAACATCGTTGTGCTCTCATCTTACGTATTCAGCAACACGCAGTCGCTGCTGCTTGCCGGCATCAGCGAACCCTATGATCGTGCGACCGGCAAAGGCGTTGTCGGTAAAAACTATTGTTACCAGTTCGAGGCGGGCGCCGCGGCATTTTTCGAAGACAAGGAATGGAATACATATATGGGTTCCGCCGGCGTCGGTATTTGCATTGACGACTTTAATAGCGAGAATTTCGATCATTCCGGGCTCGGCTTTTTCGGCGGGGGCTATTTCATATGTGGGCAAGCTGCCGCGCCCCCTATCGCCGGACGCGACCTACCGCATGGAACGCCACGTTGGGGCTCCGAATGGAAGCGCGCGACGATGAAGTGGTATCCGCGCTTCGCACGGTTCAACACACAGGGCTCGGTTTACGCGAACCGTGAGAACTTCATGGATCTTGATCCGACCTACAAGGATGCGTTCGGCCGTCCGCTGATCCGCATGACCTATAACGGTACTGAAAATGACCACAAAATGTCACGTTATCTCCTCGGCAAGCTCGAGGGGATCATCAAGGCGATGAACCCAACCCACTACGATATGCGTCCGCGGCCCCGTAACTTCACCATCGTGCCGTATCAGTCGACGCATAACACCGGCGGAACAATGATGGGTTCGGATCCGAAGTCGAGTGTAGTCAACCGCTATTTGCAAGCTTGGAACGCCGACAATCTGTTCATTATGGGCGCATCGGTATTTCCTCAGCAGCACGGCTACAACCCGACCGGGACGCTGGGCGCGCTCGCCTATTGGTCTGCGAATGCTATTGCCGACAAATACCTCAAGAGCCCGGGACCGTTGGTCCATGCGTAGCATTCGGGCTCAAAAAAAGAGTCGATCGGCTTGCGCGTTTGCGACAACCACACTGCTATTGCTTTCGGTGCATACGGCACCAGCCGCCGATGTCGTGCACGGCAAGCTGGTCTTCGCGACCTGCGCCGCCTGTCATACCGAGCGGCCGGATGCGATAGGGCCAAGCTTGAAGGGTGTGGCGGGGCGCGAGTCCGCCACGGTTGAGGGGTATCGCTACTCGGGTCCGATGCGACGCGCCAAACTTGTTTGGGATGATCCTAATCTCCGGCAGTTCATATCTGATCCTCAGGCCAAAGTGCCCGGGAATCGGATGCCATTCAGCGGGCTACGAGAGCCACGCGATATCGACGACGTCATCGCATTTCTTAAGACGCTGAATTAGCGGACAGCAGCGGTTTTTTGACTGCGGCCGAAATGCCGACGGCTCTATCAGGCGCGGAGGTCGCTTATGGCCCTTGGCGGACACGGCGGTACGTCTGGCGGCAACGGGGGGAGGCTGGCGGATTTTAGGACGCAGGTCGGTATTAATAATTTATTAACCGTCTCTGGTTGAGATACGCCACTGGGGGACTCTCCAGGGCTGCAACCACGGGGCGTCGACATTGCCTTCATCAGCTCGATTACTAGCCGGTCGCCCGGTAGGCGTCCCGCCACAAACGTCCCGCAGGCGCGATCGGTCGACGCGACGTTTGGCTGTTTCTACGACTGCTATAAATTCACCTGTCTCGACGACGGCTTTACACTCACGCATGCCGGCCATCAGGTCGGCGCTCGTCGTCACGGCAATTTGGTTGATTGCGACCGGGACCTATTTCGCGCTTAGCGATGACGTCCTCCCCCGCCTGACCGATGGTCAGACCAAGACGCAAATCCTCTACAAAGACCATATTGCTGAATTGCGCGCGCAGGTCGACCGCATGAGCGCCCAGTTCCTCCACAATCAGCAGGCTGAGCAGCAGCTTACCGCGCTATTGAACGCGCGGGTCGACCGCATTGAGCAGTTAGGACAACACATTTCAGCGCTCACCGACTTGTCGACGGCCGGCACAATCAAGCAGGACCGCATCGATCCGCCCATTGCGTCTGATTTCGCTGCGCCGTCGAACAACGAGGCACGCTCGAAGTCACGCGAATTGCCGGCAACGGCCACAACCAAACAGCACAAGTCCCCTCGCGCCGCTCATCAGCATGCTCGGCTTCGCCATATCTCAGCGGCGGAGCCCGTCTCCCCGCAGGCATCTCCTGTCGGAAAGCGGCCGCAGTCGAGCCAATCGACAAGCATGACAATAATAAAGCCCCATGCGGGCATCACCGATCAGTGATTGTCGTAGAGCCATTGGTGCTTGCGCTGCGAATGCCGCTTTCAGCGGTAAAGTAACGCGTACGCACCGTCACACGCGACGCAGCGCGGGTCTCTTCATCAAAAACATGGCCACGTGTCGCGCATAGCTTGCATTACTCCTGCTTGTGCGCTCGCACTCCATTTTTCAAGATGTTGGTTTGCCCACTCGCTGAAGGCTTTGACCATCACGTCATTTGAGACAAACGATTTTGGACATGCAGAAGGAATAGACATCGTCATTAAATCAGAGGGATCTTTAATATCTTTCAATGTCCGTCCATTCGTGAAGACCTGACGTGCTACGCCGGAAACAAATTCCAAACAAAAAACTTCATTAAGTCGGCCCCCTTTGCACTGTTTGTACAGATCTTGAACATCCCACTCTGTTTTCTCGAATTCCGCAAATGTTGGCAGTGGAGCAACCGTTGAGAGGATAAGGGCCGCTCCCATCAGCATTAAATGAAGTGGTCTCGTGCTCATTGTTGCCTTCATCGATTCCCGCCAAATTTCGACTCAACATTTGCGACGCGATTTGTAAGATGACCTCCCATCAAACGCGCTCGTTGCTCAGGCGGATTTGTCGATGCCTGATACGAGAAACAACACCAGATGGCTTACTCAACGCGGGCGGAATCAAATTCGCTTGACATTTGACCCACCCCTCAATCGGGCACGGCAATTCGTTCTAGGTAGTGTATTGGCTGCGGTGCACCGTAGTATGTGAGATAACTCACACAACCGCGAGCTTTCTTCATGGAAATGAGACTATAGCTCGCGCTGACTTCCGCTATCGCGGGATAAAGTGGACATGATGATTGCACCGCGAAATGTCCGCTATTGATCCAAAGCGGATATCGTTAGCCTCCTGCGTGACCCCTTCCAAAGTTTAGGTGCGGGTTGATACGATGCTCTGTCCTTAGCCTGGGGGCCGGCAATGAGACGGCGAGAGTTCATAGGCCTGCTCGGGGGTCTGGCCGCAATTCCGCTGACTGCGCGAGCGCAGCAGGGGGCGATGCCTGTGGTTGGCTACCTCAGTGCGACATCGCCCGACGAGGGCGAACCGAGGGCAGCGGCGTTTCGTCGGGGCTTGCAGGAAGCTGGCTATCTCGAGGGCCAGAACGTTACGATCGAATACCATTGGGCGGAGCAACAAGTTGATCGGCTGCCCGCGATGGCGGCGGATCTGGTTAAACGTCATGTGGCTGTGATTGCTACGGGCACTACGCCGGCGGTCCTTGCGGCACAAGCGGCAACCACCACAATTCCGATCGTCTTCGAAGTGGGAAGTGACCCGGTCCGGCTTGGCCTCGTCACTAACTTGAACCGGCCGGGCGGCAACATCACAGGCGTGACCAGTTTGATCGTAGAGGTTGCGCCAAAACGGCTGGAATTGCTGCATGAACTTCTTCCAACCGCGAAAGTCATGGCCCTTTTGGTCAATCCAGCCGATCGCGCTCTGGCCCAGGCCCAAACGCGGGAGACGTTGTCGGCGGCCCGCAACCGAGGGATAGAATTGCATGTGCTCAATGTCAGGAGCGAAGGTGACTTTGATGCAGTCTTCGCAGACATAAAACGTTTGCGGGTAGGCGGGCTTGTGATCGGCGCCGGTTCTGTCTTCCTTGGCGGCATCAATAAGCTGGCTGCCCTGACTGTTCGCCACGCCGTACCCGCGATCTATCAGTATCGTGACTTTCCTACGGCTGGCGGTCTGATGAGCTACGGATCCGACATTTTGGACAGCTACCGCTTGGCCGGCATTCATACCGGTAGGGTTCTCAAGGGCGAAAATCCTGCCGAATTGCCGGTTGTGCAGGCGACCAAGTTTGAATTCGTCATCAATTTGAAAACCGCCAAGGCGCTCGGCCTCACAATTCCGAACACGCTAATCGGGCGCGCCGACGAGGTCATCGAATAGCGATGCTGTTTGCTGCATGGGTCCGCTACCTAGGCCTTAGCCTCTTCAATATGCTGATTTGAACCGTACCGTGCCGTGCCTGAAAGGGGACGCTGAATGAAACGGAGCGATTTTGTAGCCCTGATGGGAGCTGCTGTTGTCGGATGGTCGAGTGGAGCGCGCTCTCAAAGTCCCTGCGGCTGGGGTGGGTGTCGCAGAAGCCGCGTTCGGCGCCGTTTAGCCCGCTGAACTGCCGGTGGAGCAACCAACAAAATTCGAACTGGTCATCAATCTCAAGAGCGCTAAAGCAATCGGCCCCACCGTGCCATATCGCTTCTTGTTCGCGCGGACCAGATAATCGAGCGAGCAAACAATGTTCGCTATTGGCCGTCAGCGGACATCCGAGAGACGATGGCCAATGTCCGCTTAGCGGGGATAAAGCGGACAGGTGTCTATCAGCCCGAAGTGTCCACTCATGACCAAAATGCGGACATCTTCAAATGCTTATTGTGGGACGCAATGAAAGCGCGAGGATAATACCCAGATGGTGCTAGGCCGTATTGCTCGCTGGTCTCTCGTCACTACAATGGTTCTTGTTGTGTCTGCCGCTGTTGCGCAGACCGACAGCTCGGCTCGCGGTCCCGGCAGCACCAGACTTCGTGCGGCGTGTGGTCACGACTTGCAGCGATTTTGTATCGGCGTGCAACCCGGCGGTGGGCGCCTCATTCAATGTTTATCGGCCCATACTCATGAGTTGTCGGAAGCGTGTGGGAACATAATTGCCACCGCAGGCGGCGGCGCCAGACTTCGCGCGGCGTGCGGAGACGACTTGCAGCGATTTTGTATCGGCGTGCGACCCGGCGGTGGGCGCCTCATTCAATGTCTGTCGGCGCATCCTCGTGAAGTGTCGGCAGCGTGTGACAGTATGATGGCGGCAATGCCCGCTGGCGGGGGTAACCCCATTTCAAGCGTGCAAAATCCTGCCGCACAGCCTGCTGCGCCTGTCGCAGTCGGAAACCCGCCTGCAACAATGGGAAGCATCCTCCGCGCATCTTGCGGACCGGACGCGCAAAGGCTTTGCGCCGGAGCGCGAAGGGAGATCGATGTCTTAAAGTGCCTGGACTCTCAACGCATGGAACTGTCGGCGGTCTGCAGCTCGTATTTCCAGAAATTGGGCGCGCGCCCGGCCGCGCAAAAGAATATTCAGGGCAAAAAAACGCCGTCGCTGCCACCAGCCAAGCCTCCAAGTAATGACAACCCACTGGAGCCAGGTCCCGGCTAGGTAACGTTCCGCTATTGGCCCTTTGCGAACATTGCTCTCGCGCAGCGGGCCTTTCTGTGGCGCCCCAATCTGATAAGCTTTAAAAGTGCAAAAAAAGGCCCGTTCATGAACTTCAAGTTGATTGTTGCTATTTTGGCAATCGCCGCCATGCCAGTGTGTGCGCAGGCACAAACGCCCAACCCGCCCAACCCGCCTAATCCGCCGAAACCATCGAAACCGGCTAAACCTGCGAAAGCTGCGCCGGCTGCGCCAGTTACCACCGCGGCGGCCGCGCAAAAGGTCGTCAAAAATATCAGCGGCGACAAGGCTAAGACTCAGACATATTGCGATATCGGCAAGCTTGGTAGCCAAATCGAAGGCGCCGAACAGAATAAAGATATGAATAAAATCGACGAGCTGAATAAAAAAATAAACGAGATGGCAACAAAACTGGGCCCAGAGTACGTCGCGCTAATGGCTACGCTTGAGGACATCGACCCAAATTCAAAAGAGGCTCTCGAGATCGGCTCGGCGTTCGAGACACTCGACAAGTTGTGTGCGAAGTGACCAACATGAAATCTTCACCCGCGTGGCTCGAAACGGCAAAGTCCGGCCCCGAATACACCGTGCGTACCCGCTGCCCGCAGTGTGGGCGTAAGCACATCACTGCCTTTCGGCTGCGGCACGTGTCTGACAGTTTCTTCGTGCAGTTGGGGCACTTTTTCCGCTACGCGAAACATTTTGATTTCAGGCGCCTGCGCTGGTGCACAAACTCGGGGCAACATCCGAACTGGAGCCGCTCTTAAGATGCGGCTGTTTCGTCACCGGTCGCGCGCATTAGGTCTGCTCGGCCGGAGATGAAAGCGCGCTGCTATCCGATGTAACGAATGGCGAACCCGGCAGCGAATGCCACGATGATAATTACCAGCGCAATCATTACGCCACGCACGTCTGAGTTCATACGCGCCCCACGTGGCTACCGGATAAATTCTAACCGACCAGGACACGGCGCGGGATACATCAATTCGGGTGTAGTGGGGTGTCATCCGGGTCAACTAGGCCACCAGCCTCGAAATCCGCCATCGTCCGCCACATGAGCGCGGCCCGTTACTTTTTTTGCAATTTCTGGAACGGTGTACCCGTAAGCCAGTTGAATGTTTAGCCGGTCGTCTAGGGAGGAAACGATAAGGCGGTTCACTGCCTTGTTGGCGCTTTGAGCGCGGGCGACCGGCACCAAAGATTTCTCGCAAACACTCGCGGCGGCCCCTCTATCAGCCGAAGCACACCAACAGGAACAGGAAGGCGATGGCCAGGAACGCGACGGCCGAGCCTAACTGTCTCACTGCCTCTCTCTGTGCCAGGGTCATGACCAATCCAAACGCCTATTCCTGCGCACGGTTCCCATCGGCTGCGTCAGCCAGGAATGGCTTTTACACAGAATCTACCGGACAACTGGACGACGGATGAAAGAGCCGCGCCCCCTGCGTAGAGCGCGGCCTTCCAGCAGCAACCATTCGTGGCCTTGCTTTTTGTGGGGGTGGCAGAGGCTCCCGAACAGTCACTAACATCGCTTCGGCGAGATCAGCCACTGCGTCTAGTGCTTGACCTCGTTGATCAGCAGAGCGGCGGTCACAAATGCGATGATCGTGTTGATACCCAACGCAACGTAAGCTCAAAGATAACCGCCATGTTGGCCTCTCCTTGAGAGACTCATAGTTCGCTTTCGTCGAGCGTGGCGGTGCATAGACACCGAGTGCGAAGTTCCGCGATTAACGGTTAAATGGTGAATCCCAGCTTTGACTTGAGAAGATCAATTGGTCGGTGACCAATGAGCTTTACGTAGCTCAATCCCTTGGTTCGCCTGGCATGTGAAAGCGCGGACGGGCAGGGCAGACCGGAAAGAAAATCGGCCCGCGCGCTTCGACGGCCCGATATTCGTTTGCCGGACCTTCGGTGGGAGATAACAAAATGCACGCGCCATGGCCAAATGCATGACGCGTGCTTGGTTCGTTGGGTCGACTTGGTTTCTCGTTACAACAAAACTATTTTTTGATGAAGCCAATCACCGCCAAGAGGATTACCGCCCCAATCACCGCGTTGACGATTTCTGCGACAACCCCGCCGATGAGGACAAATCCGAGTCTTGGCAGAACCCAGCCGGCAATGAAAGCTCCGACAATGCCGACCACGATGTTGCCGATGAGCCCAAAGCCGTAGCCCTTCATGATTTGACCGGCAAGCCAGCCAGCAATCGCGCCAATTACCAGCCAAATGATCAAAGCCTGAATTGTCATGACCATTCTCCCCCGAGCTGAACCGTCAGCTTGCTCAGTTTGAATGAGTCGTAACTTATTATCCAGAACGTCCGTTATCCGTTAAGCGCATCGACCACCCGGTTACCTCTGGTTAGCTCCTTCATTACCGTTTCGGCGTTGTTGCCTACTTTGGCAATTGCGGCCTCAATTTCAGGCTTTGATTTTTTGAGACGTTTACACCAATACCGCGCCAGCTCCTTGCTAGAGATGTCGACGAGATTTCGGGCTCTTTTCGCGGACGATGTTATCAGCATGACCGGCGGTCCTGATTGAGTCACCGGACAAGTGTCGAATTGGCATTTTGTTCCCCGAAACTGACGAAGGAACGAGGGAGGTCCCACCGGGTTGTCGCGCGTAGCGCTGCGCCAAATTCAGGTGCGTCAAATGACACAGGAGAACTACACATGAATTGGGACCGAGTTGAAGGAGACTGGAAGCAGTTCAAAGGTCGGGTCAAAGAGAAGTGGGGCAATCTAACCGATAACGATTTGGAAAGAGTCGCCGGTCGTCGCGAACAACTGGAGGGAGTAATACAGCAGCGTTATGGGATCGCGAAGGATCAAGCTCGAAAAGACATTAACGCGTGGCTGGACTCAATATGACATCACTCGAATAAAGACGGCCGTGCCTCCGCTGAACGCCTTCGACCGCGCGACCTGACGTCATCGAGACTCGTCCAAAGAGCGTCAATGTGGAAAGCGTCATGGCACTGTCGTGAAAACCGTCTTTGGTGGTGGACTTCGACTTACCTTTCCCTCGGCTGCAGGCAACCAGCCGAGGGCTTTTCTTGCGCGGATTTCAAGGCGCGGTCGCCCCTATTACTACACTCGAAATGATGTATCCCGGGCGGTAGTCTGGTCGGCTATAATTTCTAGCCACACGGCAATGATCGCCACGCAGGAACCTTTGGGCCGATCAGCGACTTGGTTAGACGACTGGAGGCGTACCATGGCCCCGAACAAAATAAGCAGTGTCACAGTGCCCGCGCGCGTCGACGAAATCGCATGGCGCCATGTCTGGCTCACTAAACTGATGATTGGCAATACAGGCCCGGAAAGAATCTTCCGGCCAAGAACCATCACAAAGATGACTCCGGCACGCCGCCTGGAGAGGCTTCGCCGATTAAGGGCTATCTTGGAGCCGCCTCGCGGATCGTGGCTCGATACGCGTAGCTGAACCTATCCTTGAACCGGCTCGTTTAGAGCTGATTTGCAATGCGTAAAAACGCGCGGGCACTTGTCGCGACACTTCGCCACTACGTCAGCTCTTCTTCTTGCTGTGGTGGACAGAACCGCCGTTCCAGCTCTTTTTCATATCTTGGCTAACTCCCGGGGGCACTTGGCTCCTGCCATAGTGCGCCGAAAGCAGGAATCCGGTTGAAAATTCGGGCGCGGCATTGGCCGTTCTCGATGTTGTCACGCGCGGCCATGGAAAGGCATGGCGCGGAGGTGCCAAACTCAGGGCGTCGACTTGATCGACCTCAATCGCGGCCGGGGCCGGGGAATGAGAACGGCCTTACGGCGCCTTCTGCTTCCAC
>Ga0066388_100000256_pt1 | contig 22974 bp, 16 predicted proteins | sample PanSoiMetaGPlot6_FD_64539 | JGI IMG/M metagenome (GOLD analysis project Ga0066388, IMG submission 64539) | Tropical forest soil microbial communities from Panama analyzed to predict greenhouse gas emissions - Panama Soil - Plot 6 (Hybrid Assembly) | ecosystem: Environmental > Terrestrial >...
ATGGATATTCAGGAATTCCAGAAGGTCGGGGATCAGGCTCGAACGACCGGCCATCCGAGTTGTACGCAAGCCTGGGCTGACCTGCGAGCCATGGCAAAGTCAGGGAATGCGAAAGTGGTCCTTCCAGATGGAAAGCTCGTCTTTGGATCCCTTGCGCAGAATCCCCGAGGAGAAGACAGCAGTCCCGAAGATTATTGGACTGTCGGTGCAATTAGCGGACACAGCTTCTACAAGGTCCTTTCCTCAAGCGCTCCAGTTGCAAGCATCCTAAACCTAAACGACGCGAAGTCTCTTCAAGATTTGGCACTGGCGCAGGACATGATCCGTGGCGTGATTCTGGATTCGATCTTTCGACAGGTCGATCGCCTGGGTAACATCAGCATCGACGTGTTGCAGCATTATGTGACCAGCGAAGGTCAGGTAAAGTGCGATGATAAAGTCAGCGATAAGGACAAGGCTAAAGCGGTAAGCCCTCTGCTTCCCTTGAAGCGAATCATGTACAAAGATAACGACGATGGAATGAATTGGGGGATGGGTTCCATCTCAGTGACTCCAATCCTTAACGAGACTCATCACATCGACCAAACCATCTACAACAGATTGCAGTGGCTGGCGGGCTTGATGCAGGATAGCGAACCAGGCTCGGACGCGAAGATAAAGGATTACTTCGTGAATACCGTTCATATCTCAGGCGACAACTACGATAACCTGAAAGCCAGCCTCATTAAGCAAGCGGCATCGCTCAAAAGCAGAGTGGACTCCAAAGATATTCTGGTCGACCTCGACTTTGAGGGAACAATGAAGAAGGTTTACGCAAAGGAGATAGAGGCCGCCCAGGGCAAGGACTCGCACGATACAGAGCCTGTTGTGCCGCCGCCGCCTCCGGACAACGTCACGCCGACTCCTATGCCGCCACAGTCTGATCTCAACACACCTCGTGAACGCGAAATCACCCAACACCTGGCTCCAAACGGTACGGTCGAGCTTGCCACCCGTCCGGCAACTTTTCCGGGATACGCAGAAATTTATAGCAACAAGGACATCGAAAAGGAAAAAGAGCTCGCTGACATAGACTTTTATAATGGCAAAACGAAAGACGGCTTGGATATTGTGCTAATTCCAAAGACCTACAGCACTTCGCCCGGGCTAAATGTTCATGCGGTTAAGTTACCGCAGGGAGTGAGCCGTCTCAGTTATGCCGAAGCGCATGCGACAAAATCTCAACCGAGCGGTGACGAAGTAATCGCAAAATACAAGCAGTCCATTCCCAACCATTTTACTTACAGTCCCTCTATTCTGGGTTATTACCATTTATCGAGGTTTCTTGATGCAGGCCACGTTGAGCCTGCGATCGTCCGCACGATGGACGTGGATGCGCACAAGCCTCTGGCTGATTTGGGCACGGCGAAGGCTGTCGGATCGAATAATAGAACTCAGTGGACAGAGCTAAGAGCTCTCGACGATGCTCACACCAATCCGAGAGTTTACACTCAAGATGGAAGGCAGCTCTACGGCGCTCTCCAGGTCAATCCCAGCGGAGAACAATCCTATCCGCATCTGAGCGACCTTGCTGGAGCCAGTGCTTTTGCAGCTTCGGCTGAGTTTGCCAGATTAACCGATCCAAACCCGCTCAAATTAGACATCAAAGATGCAAGCGGTAAACTGAATCAGGCCGCTGTTCAGCAGCTCGTACAAGTCAGGGATCTCTCCGACATGCTGCTCATGGACTTCATTATGAGCCAGGCTGATCGCTTCAGCGGCAATATGCACTCGGAGAAAATCTACCTGTGGATTGAAAACGGTGTGCTCAAGGACAAGACGAAGAAGAGTGATCCGGCAAAAGCTACCGAGCAGTTGAAGCAGATCCCTCCCGAGGCAGTTCTAGTCGATCGCATGATCATGAAAGACAATGATGCCGGGCTGATCAGCGGGAATTCGGTCAAGACTTACCATCTACTCGAAAAAGTCAGCCACATGGATCCCAAAACCTATGATCGCCTTCTTGACCTGCAAAAAGAGCTGCAAAAACTAGAAGTAGGCCAGTGGTTTCAAACCGACCTTCTCTTTACTCCTGCTGATTTTGATACCATGAGGACTAACGTGGACCAAGCCGTTAGCATCCTGAGTAGCCGGAAGGACAAAAGTCTGTATTTGGATGCGAATGTGAGCGCCGCTCTCGGAGCGGAGGACAAGCAGCAACAGGAACCCGAAACGGAGCCCGCATCTAACAATGTCGACAACACTTCGCTTACGGTAATTACCGGCTCTGTCGGTCGCTGGGAAAAAGGCGCGCGAAATCTTCCCTCGGACGTGGAAACTGTACAACGCCTCTTACAAGCGGCCGGGCAGAAGCTACAGGCTCCTCAGCTTGATCCGAAAGGCGTTGATGGAAAGATTGCGCGGCCGCCCGCGAAGTCGAGTACGGTGGCTGCGATCGAAGCTCTTCAGAGCCGTTTCCACATTTCGATTGATGGATTACTTGAGCCCGGCAGTCAGACGTGGCAGGCACTCCTGCAAGCTGCGGAAGGCAAACAGGAACTGGAACCCGAAACGGAGCCAGAGTCTAATGATGTCGCCAACACTTCGACTGCAGTAATTACAGGCTCGGTCGGCCGTTGGGAAAAAAGCGCCGGCAATCTTCCATCGGATGTGGAAACCGTGCAACACCTCTTACAAACCACCGCGCAAAGGCTACAAGCTCCTGAGCTTGATCCGAAGGGCGTTGATGGAAAGATTGCGCGACCGCCCAGGACGTCGAACACGGTGGCTGCAATCAAAGCGTTTCAGAGTCGTTCCACCATTTCGGTTGATGGACTAATTGAGCCCGGCGATAAGACGTGGCAGGCTCTTTTGCACGCTGCAGGCGAAACTTGAGCAGATTGCTTTCGGGACGCTTATGCGTCGAAAGGACTTGATCGGTCTACCACAGATTACATCAGAGCAGATCAGTGTCCGCGAACTTAGGAACAAGGGCTTAGCTCCATTGCTTCGGTGGCTTTGTCCAGGTTCCACTCACGACGACCTGGGTCTCGTTTACTCGTGAGTTGTTTTGGATCATTCGTGCTATGTCCTCTGACTCGATTCGTACACAACCATGGGAAGCTGCGTAATCAGGCACCGTGGGGAAATAATGCAGCGCGATACCTCGGCGCTGCATGAACCATGTGACGTATGTCGCACGAGAATCGCTATTGAGCCTTCGTTGAAAGCCTTGTACGGGATAAGTTCCTTTGGGTGTGCACTTGGAGCCCGATCGCCGACTAGTTGCCTCGTCATCACAATTGAGGCCTGTCAGACCTGCGCCGGGTGACGTTCTAAATGGTCCCGTTTCCTGACTATCAGCATTGGGCCCAGTCCAGGTAAGAGTGAGCCAATGATCAGGATCATCCAGGCTTACAGAGATTTCCTGTATGTAGGTCTCACCGTTTGGTAAAGGAAGGATGCCGCCAGCGGCTTGCAGGAGTGCCTGCCACGTCTCCCCGCCTGGTTCAATTAGTCCATCAATCGAAATATTGGAACGCTTCTGAAAAGCTTCGATCGCAGCGACGGTATTCGACTTCGCCGACTGCCGCGCAATCTTTCCATCAACACCCTTCGGATCAAGGTCAGGAGCTTGTAACTTTTGCGCTACCATTTCCAAGAGGCGCTGCACGGTTTTCACGTCCGCCTCAAGATTGCTTGCGCCTTTTTCCCAACGACCGACGGAGCCGGTAATCACTGGTGGCGGAGCAGTGAGAACATTGTCAGGCGCTGCTGTCAAAGCTCGCGGCAGGGCTTTGAAAGTAGGTTTTCCCGCATCCAACTTCTCAAGCTTCCTTGCGCGGGCCATTCGGTCTTTCAGCGTCGGTTTTGCGCGGCGCGGCTTCTTTGGCTTTGTTTTTCGGGAAACTCTTAAGCGCGTCTTTGGAGCACGTTTCAACGGTCGTTTTTTCTTTGGCATAGTTTCATAGTTTATTAGATGGTTGTTTCGTCTGAGTGACTTTGAAATTTCCTAGTGCAGTGTGCTCAGGCGTCGCTTTACTGAGTGTCCGGTGTTGATGTCGCTCGGATCACTGGGCGTGCCTTGTACCTGGACTTCAATCCAGTCGGGAGCAGTTAGTTTGAAGTTCCGTTTGATGACGGGACCTGTGAAGTCGTCCACTTCTCTAAATACTTTGCCTTTGCGATCGTAAAAGTAAGTCTGCCAGTGCCACGGCGAGTGCCCACCACTACTGGCCGTACTGAAGACAAAGAATTGCGAATCTGGCGACCATTGCATCTTCTGAACGTTGCGGCCATGCTCGCCATCCGGAGATTTAAAGTCCTTGGTCGCCAAAACGGTGCCTTTCATGTCGCGGATCTCGACTCGAGATTCGTTGAATGGAGGGTTGGGATGTTTTCCAACCGATAATACACAAGCTCGCAGCTGCTGATCGGGCGAGGTCAAGCCGGGGCATTTGACTGGACTGGGAGGCGTCGGCCCTTGAGTTGTGGGTTGTTGAGCACAGGCAACGACAAAGAAACTAATTGAAACACAGATTGAAAAACGCATAAGGATTCCTTTCGTTTCACAGGTAAGCGTCGATTCTAGGGACCTGACAAAAAGAAAGCAATCACACAATTGCCCTAGAGCGTATTGCCAAGGTGAGCAAAGCCCTATCCCACACAATGCGAATACGCGGTGCCGAAAGCTTCTTAAATTCTTAGTCGACATCTTATTCAAACAGGTAGCTTCTTCGGTCGGGCTCGTTAGGTACACTAACCGTTTTGAGGCCCGGAAAGCTCGGATTGAATTTCTGATTATTGTCACCGGGACTGGCGACCGCTGGAGCTTGGATCGATTGGTGATGCCAAGATCCCATTGGTCATCAATGCTCGTCGGCGCCGGGATCGAGTTCTAAAAACATTTTGTGGTTGATCGCCAGCTACTGGCGGTAGTAATATTTCGCGCGGAATTCCAGGTCATCCATGCGCGAAGGCGACTCTCACGCAGGCTGTCATTTTGAACGGCTTTGTTGTTCGCAAGCCGAACTTGACTGGTTTGGATTCACCGTATGATCGACCTCAAAGAAGAAACCTGGGAGATCCTGCTTGAGCGAATCCAGGAAAAGAAGTGCACTCCTTTTCTAGGCGCTGGCGCTTGCGCGGGCGCACTACCGCTTGGCGGTGAACTGTCGCGCGACCTCGCCGACGCTCAAAATTACCCTTTTGAGGATCGCGCCGATCTGTTGCGCGTAGCGCAGTTTATCGCCGTCAAATCGGATCCTCGCCGGGCCAAAAGCATGGTCGTGGACCGCCTAAAAAAAGCCGGACCTCCGAAATTCGCTAATCCGCCGGATTTCAACGCCTCGGATGATCCCCATGGCCTCCTCGCGTCGCTGAACCTACCTGTTTACCTGACGACGAATTATGACGACCTCATGGTCCGGGCATTACGGGCTGCGGAGAAAGATCCACGACGAGAAGTTTGCCGCTGGCATTCCGGGATTTCAAAAATTCCGTCGGTCTTTGAAACCGAGCCTACCTATCGACCGAGCCCTGCCAACCCGCTCGTGTTTCATCTTCACGGCTACGACAAAGAACCTGATTCGATCGTCCTCACAGAGGATGACTATCTCAAGTTCATGATCAACCTCGCTCGCGACTCTGCTCGCCTTCCAGCTTTCGTTCAAGAGGCGATTTCCGCCTCGACCCTTCTCTTCGTCGGCTACCGCCTGGCTGACTGGAATTTCCGTGTCCTCTTCCAGATGCTACGACCGGACCCAAATTACATTAGCGTCGCTGTGCTCCTTCCGCCGGGACCTGAGGAACCGTCACCGGAAGAGGCGCAACAATATCTTGATGAATATTACGGCGCGATGGATCTGAAAATGTTCTGGGGAACGGCGCGCGAATTCTCCTCGGAGCTGCGGAGACGTTGGGCCGAATTTCGGGCGCGTGCATGACGATGAATTCGGACGATCAAAATCTCGACGATGGCGACTGGGAGCTTCTGCTAGAAAATATCAACGACAAGACATGCACGCCGATCGTTGGTTCTGGTGCGGTCAGGGGTGGTCCGCCCAAGGGTGTGGAGGCGGACAAGTGGACTTTTGAGTACCCAATCGGTCCCACGCTCGCGCAGGAATGGGCGACACAGTTCAAGTATCCGCTCGATGATACCACACGTATCGAACGTGTGGCGCAGTTCATGAGCGTTTACTACGATCCGACTTGGCCGAAGAAGCAAGTTGCTAAGCGGCTGGCAGAAGCAATTCCACCCGACTTTACTTACGAGAATGAAACGCACCGCGTCCTCGCGGAGCTCAACCTTCCCGTCTACGTAACAAGCAATTTCGACGACTACTTGGTGCGAGCATTGCTCAATGACGGAGACAAGGATGCTCACGTCTCCATCTGTCGCTGGAACAAATACATCCCGCCAGATGCTCCGGCCTACGCTCCTGCAAATCGGGATCTCGTTCCGTACGCCATCGCAAAGAAAGGCGAAAATGGCGCGCTAGCCTACAGTACAGCAGACGCCAGCTATAAGCCGACGGTAGCGAATCCGGTTGTTTGTCATATTCACGGACATATGGCATGGCCCGCCTCCGTGGTTGTGACCGAAGATGATTACTTCGAGTTCCTTCTCAACTGGGCGAGCGCCCCGTCGGAGCTGGTCCCTCCGCGTATTCTAGAGGCCCTGGGCGCCAGCTCGCTTCTCTTTCTAGGGTACAAGCTTAGAGACTGGGATTTTCGCGTCCTGCTTCGTGTGCTGGCGGATATCCTCAAAACCCGTCAAAACAAGCACATTGCAGTGCAAATCCCGATGAGCGGAGCACAAGCAGTCGACGCGATGAGGGCCGCAAGCGTGAGGCGATATTTGGGAAGCTATTTCGATACGCGCGGCAAAATTAAGGTGTACGTGGGCACGTGCCAGGAGTTCGTCGCTGAGTTGAAGCTAAAGCGGGGGCGAAGGTGAGCGCTGCATCTACACCAGGACCTTACGTCGGGACGCGTCCCTTCGATCGGAAGGACTCCGAGAATTTCTTCGGCCGCGACCGGGAAGCAGACGATCTTTTCTCGCTCGTGCTGGCGCGTCCGGTCGTACTCATCTATGCAGCTTCTGGCGCAGGAAAAAGTTCTCTTCTCAATGCCGGTCTGATTCCGCGGCTCGAGAAAAGGTTCCAGATTCTTGGACCCGTAGAAGTAACCGGACCTGTTCCGCCCGAGGTCGGCGAGATTACGAATATCTACTGGTTCCACACCTTGACCAAATTGAATGGCGATTTGCCTTCTTCTATCGCGACACCTTCCGAATTTGCGTCGCTTGGTTTGCTGGAATTCTTAAGGCGTCTTGAAGAGCGCGAGCCGGGTCGGTCGCGTGCCTTGCTCTTTGATCAGTTCGAGAAATTCTTCATTGCGAATGTCGTGCAAAATGAGCAGCGTCGGGCGTTCATCGAGGAGCTGGCTCAAGCTTTGCATGCAGGGCCTCAATTGAGAGTCGTTTTCTCGATGCGCGAAGAATACATCGCGCAGTTCGAGGTTTTCGCATACAGCCTGCCGGATAAACTCCGTACGCGCATGAGACTAGAGCCATTGCGTGAGCGCGCCGCAGTCGAAGCGATTCGGGGACCGCTCGAAAGGATCGGCCTCTTCTTTGAGAAAGGTGAGAAAGATTCCGACAGTCCCGCCGAGGCACTCGTCCACGAGCTTCTTAAAATCCGCGTCGATGCTGGGCCAAATGAGGGCCGTGAGATTACCGGAGAATTTGTCGAGCCTATTCAGCTTCAAGTCGTTTGCCAGAACATGTGGCGAAATTTCCCGGATGAGCTAAAGGCTCGCGCAGCCGAACCGCAGGGATTGCCGCGTGAAAAGAAAATCATCACGCGCGACCAGGTCAAAACCGGCAACGTGGATCAAGCGCTTGCCGAATATTACGACCATGCGATCGAAGATGCCGCGTGCGCTTCTGGAACCAGTCGGCGCGAGCTGCGACGTTGGTTTGGCTGGACCCTTATCACCCCAGCCGGCATGCGGGGCATCGCCTTGGCTTCAAGCGAAGAGACCGCGCAACTACCTGAGTCTGCCCTCGAAGTGTTTCTCGACCAACGTCTGGTGCGAAAGGAATCACGTGGAGGTTCGGAGTGGTATGAGCTGACGCACGATCGTTTCATCGAGCCGATCCAACGGTCCAATAGGGATTGGTTTGAGAAAAGGGCAGAAAGCGAGGCGCTCTTATCTAAACTTGAGGCGAAAGCTGGAACAGTTGGCGCCCTTCTCGATGAAAAAGAGACGCGTGAAGCGGAGGCCTTTCTCGCGTCACCGGCTGCGCGCGTGCTCGGCCCATCGCCGCAGGTGGAGTCGCTCGTTAGGGAAAGTCGTCTCCGTGTAAACAAAGAGGCCAAGCAGCGGCAGATTAAGGTTAGGCTAGCTTGGTCAACGATTGCCGTCCTTTTAGGTTTGCTCTTAGTTTCGATCGGTGCCTTTTTTTGGGTCCGCAGCGAAAAGAACCAAGCGCAGGAGGCAAAGAACAAGGCACAGGCCGCTGAACAAAGAGCAATCGATCAGAAGAAAATCGCGCAGGATCAAAAGAAAATCGCGCAGGCGGAGACCTTACGCGCTCGAAAGCAGAATTTTGAGGATAACAGCCTTATTCAGATCATGGCAGACCGACTTGTTGGACTTTCCACTCCGGAAGAAGCTCTTTTCTGGCACGGGGTGAAAGCCAATGCGCTGTCTCGGATCGGTATGGATGAGGATTCAATCAACGAGTACGATTTGATCTTGCAACTGGATCCGCAAAATCTGGGAGCTAGGGGCGGGCGCGGTTACCAATATTACACCCAGAATGTGGAAAAAGCGCGTCAGGACACAGAAGCTTTCTTGGCGAAAGTCCCTACTTCCTGGCGTGCCCATCAAACCCTAGGGATCTCTCTAGGTTTCCAGGGCCAGTATGCTGAAGCTGACAAAGCAATTCGCAATTCGATCCGCCAATTCCAACTTACGGGAGCCGACCTTACGGAATTTCACGTAGCACTGGATATCACGAGGGCCACCACCCGCACGATACTTAGCGCGGACGAGAAGGTAGCGCCGACGGCCAATTATTACGAGCTAGCCAACCTCAAGGCGTACGCCGGTAGTGAAGAGTTTGATGCTGCTCTCACAGAAGCCGATAAGCAACCCAATCGCGCCGACGCCGCTCTCTTCGCGCTAAACTGGGCGTGGATGCAAATGGACAAACGCAAGGACGATTACGGTGCGCTGGTAGCACAAGGTGCCTTGTGGGAACGCCTAGGGTTCAAGGAATGGGCAAAGGAGTATTACCAGCGCTTCGAGCGCACGCATAAGGAGACCAAAGACAAACGCTACGACGGCCTGGCGCGCTGGGCGGCGCGCCGGCTGGCGCAGTTGAAAGCCGTTGGACCGGCGCTTGAGGAAAAACCGGGTGTGGACATGCTCGTGCGCGAATCACAGGAATTGAGGGCGCGAAACAAGCTGGACGACGCCCTTGCACGAATCAATAGCGCAATCGATGCAGCCGGCGATAACGCGATGTTGTATCTATACCGGGCACAGATCCTTTGGAACCTCGCTAGGAACACGGAGGATGTCTCCCTTTTGAAAAGACGATATTCTGAGTGCAAGTCGGACTGCGACCGCGTCCTAAAGATGGCACCTAATACTGCGTTAGCTTACAGGTTGCGGGCTAGCGCCACCGCGTTGCTCAACGAGACTCCAGAAGGCGTCGAGGATGACGTTCAGAAGGCGCTTGAATACCGCCGCAACGACGGATTTTCCATGTGGATGCTCTCGGAGGCATTATACGCCCGCGCACAAAAGAAAGGCTTTGGAACTTCCGGTCGCGAGTTGAATGATGCGCTGGACCTGCTTGAGCGAAGTACCCGCGCTGGGGACGTCGATTTCGACTGGCTTCCCCACATTTACTACGAAATCGCACTAGTCCACAGCGCTCGCGGCGATTTCGGGAAAGCGATTGAGTCACTGAAAACAGCGATTGCCATGAAGGATAACGATTCTCGCTTCTACACGCTGTGGCGTGAAACGGAAAAACAGCGCGGCAAAAACGCTGCCCAGGTAAGCTGCAGCCTGGCCGGTGTTCACAATCGGACTGCTCAGACGAAACTTCGTTCGGGCCACAGCGCTAAAGCGCTCGACTTCTACTGGCAAGGCCTCGAAGCGCTAACCGCCGATGAGAAGCAAATACATGACGTCGATGTTAAGAAGGCGATGGCCGCGACCATGTTGGAGATTTCCCAAATCATCGAAGGGGCCGGATCAAGGGCTAAGGCAAAGGAGTTCTGGCAGTCGATAGCCAAGTTGGAAAGCATGAAGGTGCTGTGGGACGGCGCGAAGGATGAACTGAAGCGCTTAGGCGGGACTCGTTGAGCCGTCGATGCAACTATTTGGATATCTGCCTAAGCCGCGCTTCAAGCTCGTGCGCTTCGGCGTCGCGCTTTAGTTTTCGGAGCACCCCAACAAATGCTTTAGTCGTGGCGATAGTGCCAGGATCATCTTGGCCGATGTCCTTCTCGCGAATGTCAAGCGCCTCTTTGTAAAGCGACGCCGATTGCTCGTTCTTGCCTTCGCCGCCATAAAGCTCAGCCAACAACTCCAAGCAGTCAGCAATTGATTTACCCAGGGTTTGCTGTCCCTCGGGACTCTTCATTTCCGCTCGCCGTTTCTTCATCGAACCCAACGACTCTTGGAAGAGAGATTCAGCTCGCGCGTTGCCTTGCGCATACTGAATCACAGCCAGCTCAGCCTGCGCCCCATCTGTCGGAATATCCGGACCGAGGACTTTCTTTGCAATTTCAATCGACTGCTCCTTGTCGGTCTCGGCTTCTTTAAAGTGCTGCTGTCGGTAATGAACATCCGCAAGGCGATCAAAAACGTTAGCGGCTGCCAAAGTGGTCAAGGCTGATTGCTTTTTGAGGAGCGCAAGTTCGCTCTTCAAGAGTCGTTCCGCTTCGGGATATCGTTTCGCCTCATAAAGAAACCCTGCCCGACGCCATGCTCCCCCAAGCCTGTTAGCATAGTCTTCTCCGGCTTCGCCGAGGCTCTGCAAACGGCGGTATGCTGCTTCGGCCTCTTCAATTCGGTTTTGAAGGAGATGTATCACCAACAGTGTGTCAACCAGAGATGCCACTGTCTTGTCATCTGCTTTTTTGCTTTGCTCTATAAATTCGAGCCCTTCCTTCACACTCTTTTCCGCTTCTGCGAATTTGTCTTGTCTGCAGTAGTTTGAGGCAAGGTTGTTGACTACAACTGCCACGTTCGACGGTTCGTTTAGCTTTTCGAAGATGCCAATCGCCCGACTGTATGGACGTTCAGCTTCCTTTTGCCTCGCCGGGGAATCTAGACTTATGCCCAGAGCGTTCAGGCAATTGGCAGACTCGTCTGTGTCCGGTTCGTGACATTGTTCCCACATGCGGAGCGCAGCCAGACAATGGCCTTCCGTCTTGCCCTGGTTTTTATAGCCTGGGCTAGAATAGAGCTGGCCGAGTTCATAGTTGATCTTGCCCAACCACGGATCCTGCACCCCCTCCGATTCCGCTTCTTTGATCGCGCTCAGCAACATCACTTCCGCGCTCGATCGCCGATCCTCTTCGAATGCCGTCTCACCGGCCTCGGCATAAACTTGCCACAACTTTTTCGACTGAGAATGCGCAAGGACAACCCAGCCGCAAACCAACGCGGCAAATAGGAGACACCGCCAAGCAAACGATGCTCTCATCATGTCACTCCTTGCCAATATCGTATCAATGATGTTTTAAGACATTTTCGAGGTCAAGGCAACTTCCCGTCGTGGTTTAGCCGGTTGGCTTTAGTATATTCGGACACGAAACAGGTTCTCCACATTCCTGGGAAGAAGCCTCCGGTTTGTGCTCTAATCTAGCGGACGCAGGCACACCTCCAGCGTTGATCCTTAGCGAACCTCCAACGAACTCCAGTTCAAGTTTGGAAAGCAGGCTTTCGCCTTATCGAGTCCTCCACAGTTTGAGAAAAGCTGCGCTCCATACTGACTGAAATACGATCATCGGGTCGGCGGAAGAGTCTTGAGCACCTCGTTCAGCGCACTCTGGTTTTGAACGACGTCGTCATTTTGGTTGATTTGTTCACGAAGCGTTTTGGCCGCGTCCGCCGATAACATCCAGCCAAGTGGTAATGGGACCTGAGTGTCTCGAAGTTCGAAGTAGATAATATGCTTGATCAGCGGTTGCGACGATGTCGCTTCGTCAGGTTCTTGCACGACACCAGCTTTGGAGCGGCGTAGCCCTCGCACAACAGATCAGCGAAGTCAGCCGCGGTCTCTTCGCGTCTCCGCAAATCTCGTCCTTCAAATGCGGCAAGGTTTGAGCGTGTATCGAACGCCGTTGATGACAGCAGGTTTGCCGACGCTAATTTCGTAATCAATGATCTTGCGCGACTCGCCCCCCGTCACTGGGTTCGATGGAACACCGATAGCTCGCGCTGCGGCCACACTGAGTTCGCCTACCTTGCTCTTCGGCCCCAAGTCACCTACAACGCACCGTACTTGTCGTCTGTTCAAGGTGTGAGTTACCAAACACTCGCTACCCAGAACCATGCCGCGTGTTTTTTGGCACACCAGCGGGGGAACGACAACGAATGGCACCTGATAGGCGTTTAGCGCCCTGCCGTCCGGTCCGTGCAAGCTTGTGTCCGACTGAAAGTACGGATCGTGCTCGGGGTTTCCTCCGCTACCGTCGGCGTCGATGTCAGCGTCAGCAACAAAATGAACTGTTTCGTTACCGCTTGCACTGATCTTTGCTTCAATCGCGACGCCTTGCACAATGCCAAGTAGTGATGGCTTAACTACAGGGGCCGGTGGTGTGGGTTTTGGAGGTGGAACAGGAACAACCCGCCCGGCCGTAAGTGTGACACGAACCAGGTCGTTTGTTTTAAGGCCCAGAGCGGTAGCAAGTCCCGGAGATAGATCGGCTACGCGTCCGGTCGCTGGATCTGGCCTCCAATCAACTGGCCGCGCCTGTGCTGCACGTCCCGTCTGCAGGTTCTCTACGCGAGGGAGACTATTCCGGAGAAGTTCTCTGGGTGTTACAACCTCATCCCAACGGCAGGCAACGTAATAGCTCTTCGTGTTGAGCCGGCGGGCAAGCCCGGTCGTACCGGGCGGCTGCGCGGGCAGAAACAGGGACGCGAATCTTGGGTCCTCAACATCGGTTTCGTCAAAATATTTGAGGCCTTCATTGGGAGGGCCATCCCCGGGGCCGCCGAAAGTGGACATTCGTCCGACCACCTGGAAAAGAATCTTTGGAGGCGGCCCTGCGCGCTTCGCTATTTTTTTCGCTACCTTCGGACGTTTAATGGCAGCCTTGGTCTTTTTCGTCGCCTTCAAACGCCTGCCGGGTTTTGGACGCGCGGCTTTCTTAGTTGCCGTCCTACCGGTTCTTCGCGAGGGTCGCGAACCACGCGATTTGGCTGATCTTAACTTACTCTTGCGTGCATTCATTTGGGTTTGGTTATGGTTTGGTTTCCCGCCTGATAAACGACAATTTGAGGTTATAGGCGATCATCGAAGATCCTTCACCCGATATCCCGCTTGATCATATTTCACGGCCAGGCGTTGCCTTTCGTATAACCAAGTGAGTCAAGCACTCCGCGGTCGAGGCCCCGCAACACATAGCGCATGAGAATGATGGTTCCCTCGGTAAGGAAATACGCGCCATGAATGTCTCCGACCCCCTGCTGGAAGAAACTCGAACAATCCACGTCCCAAACATTGTCTGTTGGCGACGATGGGTCTGCCAAGGGTGGGCGATTCGGAAGACCGCTTCGACCCAGGCGCCGGGTACCGAAATGCTTCAGGCCTGCGGATGCGCCGAGGACCGTGTCGCGTCCGCTGTATAGCGCCGTGATGCGGTAGCTAAGATTGGCTACGGCATTCCCATCGTTGTTATCCGGCGCGCCCTGGTCGAACAAATCGTTGTCAACATCGGCCGCAACCATGACCAGTTGATTGATGAGACTAACGAGTAGTGGCTGATTCTTACGGGTCCAGGCAGCGGCCATCGCTTTTTGCACAACATAGTTGCCCATACTGTGAGCAATCAGGGACACCTTAGCTTTACAGGCTTTTGCAGGATTGTTTACAGTCTCCTGTTGTTTCTCAGTTAGCCAGTCGAATAACGCGCTTAATACATCTGTTAGGTCGTTAGCGCACAGGCGCGCATGGGAACGATCAGGTTCATAGCCCAGGATGTTGCCGCGCGATGGCCAGTCGTACACGATGCAAAGCCCAAGACTGTCCGGGCCGTCAAAGAGGTTGCCGCAAAGGTTCTGATAAAACGCCGCGGCCTTTGCAAAAGTTTGATTGTAACCATGAACAAGAATCGTGACGTGGCTTTGTTTCTCGTTTTCTGCCGGGTCGTACTTCGGAAACTTATCCGCTGCGGCGACCAGCAGCTTCTGAAAGTTGGCAGCTGTAACTTTCCGCCAGTTCTTGATGTCGGTGATTCCCTGTTTGTCGCTGACCCAATAAGTCATGCCATCGGAACTGACGTCGGGTCCGACGCCACCCTGGCTCCGATTATTGATCATCCAATATTTTGGCATTTGGTTAAGCCGGTTCGCGCGTTAATGTACCAGGCGAATCGTCCAGAAGTCGTCTGAGAGGTTGCCCGTTAGCAGGTAAGCGAAAGGCATGGTGAAATAGCCTTTTTTGCCCCACCCAGCGCCCCATGAGTTGCGCACTATAAAGCGCTCGCGCTTGTCGTCGTAGCCGACAGCCAGAACGGCATGGCCGCCAACTACTCCTTCGCCTGGCTTCGGCATTTGGAGCACGCCTGTTCTGGCGACTTTCGCGCTCTCGAAACTGTCATAAACGGTAAAGCCAAAAACGAACGGGAAACCGTCTGCGAGGCAGCCTTTCATCTGCGAAAGTGTCCGATCAACTCGTTGGTAACTCACTGCGCGGAATTTTTTTGCGTCTTTATAGCACGACGGTGGCGGTTTCTGCCTTGGCTTTGCGTCAGCAGGCCAGAGGTTCGTGTTCGGATCAGCAGGAGTATCGTTGTAAGTCCAGTCGGTTTCCGGACACGCTCCTTGTTTCGCGACACTTTTTATCCCGTCGCGAATCTGCGCGCCGTTGTCGAGAGGAACGCTGTGTTCCATGCTTCGCTCATTGTAATAAATGAAGAGGCGTGAAGGAATAAAGTCGCGCAGTTTTTGTTTCTTACGATCGAACTCGATGGCGGCGGCGATTGCGTTTGCCGTGCAGGAACCGATTTGTCCCTGATTATAAACTTTTGGGCAACGCCTGCGCAGATCGACCTTCGTAGGAAGCACACGCAGCTTTGCCAGCGGCGCGGAGTAAAGGTGATCGCGGTTATCGGGAAGGTCCGGCATCCAGCCAAACCCGAAACGGCTATTTTTTCTTGTTGTTCTTTTCATAGTTCACGACTTGAGAGTTGAGTTGGCGGGGCGCACAACTGAGGGATTGTCATATGATTTCCGCCGAGTGTGGTTGAGCCTCGGCGCTTCAGCCTTTTACAAGACTTGGAGACCAAAGATCAAGACTTCTTTGCGAGTCTGATCACGCCAGGATTTTTCATTGCCGAGTCAAGAAATAGCGATGTTGCAGAATTCGCTCGCGCAAAACTAAACGCGGTTGATCTAATTTCCGACGCGGTTGCCATCCGGTCGGAGATAGTATGAACAGACTCGCTAGGGCTGTACCAGCACCGATGTCCCAATGTGAGCGGCGCTATAAAATTGGCGCGCTTTCCAATAGGGCATCCTGATGCATCCATGTGATGCCGGCACCCCCGGCAGGTAACCCTGGTGCAATCCGTAGCCCGGGGAGAATTCGACAAAGTACGGCATCGGGGTGCCCACAAAGTGGGAATGCGGCGGTCTGCTGTCACGCCTGTTATCGACGTTGGCTTTCACAATCTGGCCTGAGTCATTAACGTAATCACCATAGATACTGGAGCGATGATCTTCGTCCTTACGGATGACCTGAAAGCGACCAATCGGAGTCCGATATCCCTCGCGTCCGCTTGATATCCGAGACGTCGCAGTCATGTGCCCGCTGCGGTACAGGTAGGCCTCTTGCGCCCGCAAGGTCACGACGATCGATGGCCGTCCGGAATGACTCTCGGGCAGATTCGAAGTGACCATGTCCGTCACGGTACTACAGCCACTCAGGGCAGTGACGGTTGAGCCGAGCGCACAAAATAATCGATTCATCAGATGTGAATCGGCTACGCCAACTTTTCGGCCGTTCCCGCGCCGCTGTGATCTGCTTCTACTCCAGGAAAATCTGTATGTTCTTAAAGTCGAAGGCACCGCCGCGCAAATACTGCGACTGAACTGCGCGGCCCAGTTATTTCTCTACGAGTTGCCAGACGCCACTCCAATCTTTTTCGGGAGGACTTCGGCGCAAGACTTGAACGCGCTCAAGGAAGACACGGGACGGGCCGTCATTCGGACGAATTCGGAGACACTCGCGGAAAGTTGCCTCTGCCAAATCCCATTCCTGGTCGAGGTAGGCTCGACGAGCTTGCTCGTAATGTTCGCGCAAGCGTGCCAATTCTTCTGATAATTGGCCGGCCGCAGTCATCAATTCAAAGACCCGCGTGGTCTCTGTCTTGCCTTTGACGAAAATGGTGTCGATCTCTCGCGTTTCGAACTGCGAGCCGATTGCCTGAGCGGTACTTTCGGCAACCAGAATCTGCGTGCCATAGACACGGTTGGCCCTTTCCAGGCGCGCGGCGAGGTTCGCAGTGTCGCCAATTACGGTGTAGCTGCGGGTGTTATCGGAGCCGATGTTACCGACTACGACTTCGCCGGTGGAAATACCGATGCACAGGTCAATCGCGGGTAGGTCCCTGCGCAATCCTGTGATGTCCGGCAGTTCCCGCCGCAGAGCGTCGAGCGCGGCCAATTGCCCCTGTGCCGCGCGACACGCGAGCACGGCGTGTTCCTCAGGCTTTACAAATGGCGGACCCCAGAACGCCATGACCGAATCGCCGACAAATTTGTCTACCACGCCGTGGTGCTCCTGAACCGCGAGGGCTTGCAAACCAAAGTGCCGGTTCAGCAAGGTTACCATGAGTAAAGGAGTCAAACGTTCCGACAAGCCCGTGAACCCGACCAGGTCAGCGAACGACACCGTCATATTGCGTCGTCCGCCACCTACTGCCTCCGCTCCGGGCTGGGCAAGCACGTGCTCCAATATTCGCGGGTCGATGTACTTGCCAAAGGTCTGCTTCATGCGCTCCTTCGAGCGCAATTCTTTCACGAAAAAATTAAAGGAATCGGTCAGGCGCCCGACCTCATCAGTGGAAATGACGGGCAATTGTATATTGAGGTTGCCTTGCTGGACATCGCGCATAGCAGTGGCCAGCGACTGAACGGGTCTGCTAAGCCGGTTTGTGATAAGCGCTGCGACGGTCATACCTAACAACACTGTGGACACGGTTGCGGCAATCGTTAGCCAGAACACACGCCGCTCGCGTCGCTCGGTTGCCTTTACAGTGGAGGCACTCCACGTCGCCATTTTCGAATTGACTAACTCGCGTTGATTTTGAACGGTGCGCTGAATATCGTTAAGCAGGTTTAACTGCTGATTGGCCCTATCGTGTTGACCAGCCAGCTGCATGTCGAGCACCTCGCGCTGGCGATTATTGATGATCTGATAAGCAGGTTCAATTTGGTCTACAAGCGTTTCTACCTCAGCAAGAGTGTCACTGCCGGCTTCGTTCTTCGGATAAGCGCCGATGATACGCCGAGCAGCGGCAAATTCGTCTGTAAGTTTGCGAGTGAAAAGCGCGTAATTCTCGGTCGCCTCGGCAACAATTTCGCTATTTGGCTGAGGCGCATTCAAAGCGCCGAACCAACGTTCAAACGCAAGCCGCCGTCGAAGCCCGAACTCATGTAGCCGCGCCACGGACTGCGTGAGTGGCACATCGAAATTTGCTACAACCGTTAGATCCCGCTCAGTCCGCGTTACCTCAAACAGCAAAAAACAGGCAAGCCCGATAGTGAGCAATAACAAGATTATGGCGAGGCCGTAAATCTTTGCTGCTATGGTTTGCCGGAAGGGCATGGCGTTACACAAGCATCTCATGAGCGCACGGTCGGAGGCAAGCCGAAGTGTCAATCGTGCTAAGTGCCGGCGGATTGTGCGTCGCTAACAAAAGACTCGCCAAGCGTTACTCCCCGAACTAACCCTTCCCGTGACGAGCCGTCGCGACGACCTGCCTGTTTGCATCGACAACGAGTTGAGGCCGCTCCTTATTTAATTCGTGGCCGCTGTTCGTATTGGTGATGTGTTTCGAGTTGGGCACGAGCTTGGTGAGCCCCTCCTGCGCTTTCTTCTGCGCGGCATCGGTGACGTAGCTTACCCGTCGCAATCATTGAAGGGATCTGAGGGTCCCAGGGTCTGTCCGCCGATAACACTACAAGAGGAATTGGACGCCGGGGCAGGGCAGCGCGAAGTTGGTCAAGGCTGCGGTCCATGTGGATCTTTCCAAGAGCCGGGTGCGAGGCTCCGCTTTCGCGCATGTCGCTCTCGATCAACCTTCGCTGTATTAGCCATTGCTCGGGTGTCTCTTCTTCCTGAAGCGCCTCGCTTAGAGCGTCAACGAGCACGAGACCAGATACATCTTTGAGACAGGTGCTAACATAAAGGGTGACTATCCGCACAACCCTGAAAAGGCAGCGTTTTCCGTCCAGGTAAGAGTAACTCATTTAGGCATGTTGACCGCGTGAATCGCCGCTTCCGTTTCCAGAAACGCTGCCAGCTTCTCATCGGCGCGCACAACAGAACGCTTTCCGTCACCGCGATGCGCGTCAGCGACCCATATTATTCGCCCCTCCCGAGTCACTGCTGAAACGCAGCCCCAACTCCCATCCAGCTATACCAGCTCGGCTGGAGCTTTTCAGCTACGCCTTCCCACAACCTCACGCGGTGGACTGTGCTTTTTTGCGTTCCATACGGCAATAAGGAACCAAACAGCGAGGCAGTTCCGAAGCTATATATAGAAGCGATTGCGCCCACTTCTCCCTGATCCACTTGCTTCCCGATTTTCAATGCGGAAGGCAATCGGAGAAGGGCATGAAGAGATTAATTACGGCATCCGGAATCGCGACCGGGCTCCTCTCGCTTTTCGGGTGTCAACCGTGCACCAGCGAGCATTCGACGGTCGCGCGCGTCACGGTTTACTGGCGCGGCGACGGTTCAGGTGATCATGCATCTTCGAACGGCGCACGCCTACATGAGTCGCATTGTGCTGTCGATCCAAAGAAAATTCCCTACGGTAGCAAAGTTGTCTTTCCTGATGCGGTATGTATGGCCGTCGACCGCGGGCCAGATGTGAGCAATCGCAAGGCCGCGCGCTTGTCCGGCCGGAATGTGGCTGAGCGCAACGCGATTGTCATTGATCGGTTTTTTGAGACCAAACAAAAGGCACTCGCATGGGCAAATGCGCATCCACATTTCATGACGGTGCGAATTCTAACGCCCGGGCCCGAGCAAGGTTCCAAACTCGTATCCAGAAAACACCCAGAGTCATCGGGGAGGAAAATTGCTAGCAACTCGACGACAGGTCGGGCGGGACGGGCCGAATGAATTTCAGCCGGGAACAAAGCCTGATAAAGAGGATCACAAAGGACTTGGGAGAAATCCAAGTCGCCCGGCTGAATCTTTTACATATAAACAAGAGACATGTCATTAAAAAAGAGAACGAGCCAAAAACAGTAGTCGCGAACATATCGTGACTTGGTTGTTTCATGAAACAAAAGAAGATCGAGACGCACAAAATCGGGCCGGTCAGCCAAGCACCGTCGCAACGCGGCGGCCTTCTTTCCTCATGACTATCCGCGCGACCACGAAAACGCAGCGTTTTTCCGTCTAGGTAGGAGTAACTCCTTTAGGCGTGTTGGCCGCGTGGCCGGGACACCACAGGATACTGTAGCCATAGGATTTTGTCTGATTAGACAATAGTCCGCCAGCCCGATTGTTTGTTTTCATCGATCAAACGAGATTCCGGCGCACACTCGAGAGGAATGCCAAGGCGCTTTTGGTTGTGTCTTGGACAATGAGCGGCGGGGAGGGAACTCCCGCCGCTCTTCCTTCCGGTAACATTAGATTGAAGCTAGTATGGCTCACTTGATTCTGAATTGCGAAGGAGTTGGTCTTATAATGCGTGAGTTGGGTGACCGTGGTTCGCGTCAGCACGCGCGAAATTCATTTTCGCCCTGAATACCCGCTTAAACTCCAGCGAATTCACGCCGATGTGCCAAAATGGAGACGCAACGGACTTAAAATACGCCGCTATGCCTCGTGTGAATTTCTGATTACAGGATCGCACTTAGAGTGCAATTGATTGGCTGGCCAGCCGCCGGTATGCCTTACGACTCGCCGCGCACCTCGTCGACTAGTCGTAATCAGTCAACTCGTCAAAGTGAACCCGGCTGATGTGAGAAGCTACCTTTCCCGCTGCTAACGCGCGGGCCGATGCGTCACTGCTAAGGGTCTCAACATCGTAGCTGATCCGGCAGATGGGACAGGTGGCAGAGCAATGACAATTTCTGCCTTTGCCCTTGAATTCGACGCGAATTAAATCTCGCCATTCTTGGCGCGAACGTTTTTTTATCGACATCTGAATAAGATGCGACCAGCAGATATCTAGCTAATGCGGTGCTCCCTTCGCCTATCAGGCACGAATATTGCCCTCACAAGACCAGAATCGGTATCGATCATAGAAGCGATCCATCCATGTGATTTGGCAAAAACTTGAATCTGTTTCTCTCGGTCCGCACGCTTGATCTTTTCACGTGGCCAGCAGCGCTCCAACTCTTCCTCCAGGACGAGGCAAAATCCTAGTTCCTCAAGGCCCCGTTCGATGTCTTTAGCAAGTACGTCCATTCAACATTTCTCGCGCGTCGCCGCCGATGCAGGTTCTACGAGGCGGGACGCGCCGATCCGAGAGTGACGAGAAACGCATCGGCGCGTCCGCCCACTAATGACACAATATGATGCCAGTGCGTTCTCAGCCCTGTCCAGCAACAAATTGGTGACAGATTATCCAATGCCCGGCTCCGCTTCACAGGATCGCGCTGGAAATTGCAAATGAATCTCGACCCAGTCAGCGGCGCACTCGCTGTCATCGACTAAACTTGCACGCGTTTACGAATGTGGGCTTGCCAATCTGCCGCCTTTTAACGGACACTTCCCTCTACCAGAAATGAAAAGACTCGCAATTTTTCTCATAGTTGTACCGTTAATGATTGGCATTTTCCTTCTCACGCGTGGTATTACTGCGGGTCAAACGTCGCTCGTGTGGGCTCTTATCGGGACGGTATTACTGATCGCACTTTTTTTGTTACTTCGACGCCAAAAGCCAAAATGATTCAGCCCCGCTCCACAGGATCGCGCTACATTGGTAATTGATCGCCGGGTGACTGCGTAGGCGGCGGTATGCTCGCGATGATTTTAGGCGCGTCTATTGCGCTCTGGCGCTTCCTTTTCCTTTTGCGCTTAGTCGTGCCGTGTACGCTTCGTTTCTCGATCTCGTATACTTGCAAGATTATCCTATGAAGTGCTGCCCTGCCGATCTTGGTTTCGACGCTCGCAAGTACCAATCCCCATGCGGTCTTCGGCAAAGACAGCATGACGTCAAGCATCCGCTCGATGCCCTTCGGATATTCAGGGTCGGCCACGCGTTAACCTTTAATCGCTCGCCACCTTCGCATTGGATGGCTAGCTGTCCACGCCCAACAGCCCGGCCATTATCGACGCATTCTGGACGCTTTATAATGCGCGTCGTGTGGGCCGTTTATCGAAGATTGCGCACAATCCCTTTTTGTAATGCCTTAAACGAAACCCGTATTTCTTCGCGAATTCCGCAATCTTTGCCTCTCTATCTTTCTCGTTCAGCGGCCAAATGCGTTCCAATTCATCCTCGTAAATCGCGCAATGCGGCTGTTCTCGCTCTCGCAATTCGTACTCGATTCGGCCCGCCAACCTCTTCATCTACCAGCAAAAATTAGGACATATAATTTTGATAAAAATGTGCGCTCCCCGTCAATCGTTTTCTGTTGCCCACACGCACGCTTTACGGCTCACGACGCGTTGTGATTTAATCCCGCGCCATGAGCGACGAAACAGATGAGAATCTGAGCGTTGGCAAACGAGATAAAACGATGAGCGATATGGCGAGCATCGCAGCAGAAGCATTCTGCGACAAACGCACTTCCCCATCTGTTAGCGATACACATAAGAGAAAACCCAGAAACGTATCTTGCGTACACTATCCCATACTTAACCGTCCGCACTCTCCACCGTCATGAAAAGGCGCTTAAAAGTTTGGAAGCTGATTCCCGATGGGTCAGATTCCTGACCGTTGTTTTAGTGGCCTGACAATCGTTCTAGCCTCCTACGCTTGGCGTTTGGATGCGGTAATACACGCGCAACGCGAATCTTCCGCTATACAGAGAATGAATGAATCGCCAGCACCATCGATGCCACCGCCCGGTGCTACATCAAAGCCGTGATTCAATCACCCCATGTTTACGAAGTCCGCCCGTAAAGATAAGCGCGGCTTTGATCTCATCTCAAATACGCTGCCATTCGGTCGCGCGTGGTACGACCGGCCCGAACGCAATCAGCTACGCGAAGTTTTACCGTCGCTCACGCGACGCCGTGATTCGCGTTTTCGATGACGCTGGCAGCGTGATCGGAACGCACGAGCACAAAGGCGATTTCAAAGAGCCGTGGTGCGGTGAAGCGTGACGGCACATTCCGGAAACTAAGGCTGCCTTGGTTGACCGTCCTAGTGATTATTCAGGACGGTTTGCGGTGCCCGTTTGCTGAGTTCTATCTGTGCGCTCACTTTCTGTAGGCCCGCTGTAAGTTTCTCAATCTGTTTCTCCAACTGCTCGACTTTGCGATGCTCTTTGAGGAACTCGTTAAGCAACATCGTGTTGACCGCTTGGTAGCGAACG
>Ga0066388_100000257_pt1 | contig 22960 bp, 8 predicted proteins | sample PanSoiMetaGPlot6_FD_64539 | JGI IMG/M metagenome (GOLD analysis project Ga0066388, IMG submission 64539) | Tropical forest soil microbial communities from Panama analyzed to predict greenhouse gas emissions - Panama Soil - Plot 6 (Hybrid Assembly) | ecosystem: Environmental > Terrestrial > Soil...
GGCGGTGATGCCACGGTCATAACAGGGGTGAACACCTCAGGTACGGTTCGCGTGAATAACCTGGCCACACTCGAGGCGGTGGCGAACCTGAGCGGGCCAGTCGGCAGTTGGCTTACCGCTAGCGCTAGAGATGCCAACCTCTTTGACGGCGGTGACCAATTCTCTGCAGGCTTTCCGTCATTGCCAGTCTCGGGATGGTTCACGCTGGTTCTTCTCGTCTTCCTCTGCGCGTTTCATCTTGGAGGCGGGCTTGTACTGGCATTGCTTGGAGTCGCGCGGCTAATTCGGAGGGCGCCTGGCGGACTCAAATTGGTCGCAACTGGAATTCTCTGGACGCTGAGCGGCGTGCTGCAGCCACTGATCTTGTACCTGGGGATAGCTGCTTATCTCCTCTGGCTGGCTACGCGCTGGTGCAAGCGAAGCCTGGCATAAATTCCGGAGGATTCCTGATTCCAGGTAATGAGGCAAGGGGCACGAGTCAATCGTGTCCCTTGCCATTACGAATCCTGGCGACCGCCAGAAGGGCGGGAGGCTCCGCCTGGTGTCACAGTTGTCCGTCCACGGTGAGATTGCCCCGGCGGCGCTTGCCGCTCCCTGGCAGTCACGCTCAGCGATCAATTACCTGATCGAGGGTTCTTCCCCGAGCGTGATTGCTGTAAGAAGGCTCCCATCAACAAAGGTGCGGACCAATAATTGTCGCTCAGCAGCGCGACTGGGCGGGCTTGCTTGCGAACCGGGAACGCGAACGGCAACGTTGCCCGTGGATCGGTCGAAGTGCTCTACAACCAGATGATGCGGATTGCCACCGAGCCCGATACCGAGGGCTTTTCCCGCCGCCTCCTTTGCACACCAGATTGTGGTTAGCGATGTCTCTCGCTCGGCGGCGAGGGGGGCCGCCAGTTTACCCAACTCGTACTCGCTGAGCAACATTTTTTCGAATCCGGCATCTCGCGGACGGATGAACTCGATATCTACGCCGGGATTGTCGTGTAAGCGACGACTTGCCAGCGCGACCGCCGTTCCCTCTGTGTGTGATAGCGACACTCTCGGCTGCCAACCCAGCGTGGACAACCAGGCGCCCGCTACGGAGGGCGGGGCGCTGGTTGCCGAGCCGATTTCGACGTCGGCCGGTGCCAGTGCCAGGTTGCTGTGCTTTCTGACCAGCACACGCACTGCCTCTTTAGCGGCAATGCGTCCAAGCAACCACTGGCGCTTGCGCTTTTCGGCTCGCATCTCCTTAAGCCAGTATTCTCTTTCCGAGGCGCTCAAGAAATAGTCCGTGAGCCAATCGAGTGTGACCTCATCTTCCGGTAGCAAAGAATCGTCGAGGCGGATCAGGACGATGTCATCTCCGGTCAGCAGTCCCTGACCGGACGCTGGTGGTGTTTCGGAAAGGGTCACTTCCTGCGCGTTATGGATGAAATCGATCAGGCGCTGCGAGAGAGTGATGCGCCGGCTGCTGATTCCGGTAATCCTCGCCCACAAAGCACCAGCAGGCGCAACTATGTCCACATGGGCCCGGGTCCCCGTGTCGGACACGGAAAGGAGACGGGCAAATACCGACGCCATCTCTCCGGGCGGATGGGGCGGACCGAAGAATTCTACCGACTCGATATGGAATGGCAACAAAGCGGTCACCGGTAGCTCTTTCTCGAACAGGAAGAACAGCACGAGCTGGCTGGCATTGTCTAGCAAGTTCGGATCCAGCAAAACTAGTCTTGTTGCCTCGTCCCCATTTGTCGAGGCAAACCAGGAATCGGTGCCTTTGCTTTCCACCGCGCCCTTAATCGCCTTTTCTGTAATTCCGTCGATCTTCCGCACGCATTGCATTCGTGGTCCGTGGAACATCGTGGTGCGGCTGTACAGGTCTGCTTGTTTGAGCCTGGCTGGTCGGGCATCCGCTAGCTCCCTTATGCCCGATGCTGGCGCCTCTGGATACGAAGTCGAAAACTCAATCTCGCACGACATCAAAGGACTGCCGTTGTGATCGGGGTCACCGGCGGGCAATCCCGAGACGCCGTCGTCGCGTCTCATCTCAACCAACACTTTGTTGTTAGCCGACGCCAGCGGACGAGCAGTGACGGAAATTGGAAAACCTGATTGATCGGCGCGAATACGCCTGTAAGCCCAGACATTCTCCAGCTTGACTGGCACCATGCCTGGGACCAGAAGCGACCCCGTTTCTGCCATGATTTCCAGCGCAACCATAAGCGGCAAGAGGTAGACCCTGTCGGTCATCCCTGATGCCGATGAAACAGTTCCGCCGATAGCATGATCAAGCAGATAGAGATCAGTGTCCGTACTGAGACGGCGGCGGACGGTGATGGTCGAATCAGCTTGATCGATTATGGCATTCGTTATGAATGGCAGCCTCTGCGGCAATCTGTCGGCGTCAACAGTGGTCTGATCGGACTGGACGGGCGATTGTCGATCTTCGCTCGTCGAAGACCAGGGCTGGTAGCTGTCATCATCTGCTGCCGGATCCTCAAGATAAGAGACCAAGATCTGTTTTTGGACGCTCATCAGGTGCTGATGGAAGGACGCCAGCGAGCCGAGATAGGACTGCACAACATCAGCTTCGCCGTCGGCATATCGATTTTCCGTGTCTGCGGGCGGCAGTTGGCGCTCGTCGTCGTCTGCTGCTGCGTAATCGTGATGCGGGGCGGGTTTGCTGAGATTGAGCTGCCCGACGTCGGTGAGTTTCAACGATGGAAAAGTCAGCGAGAGTCTCATTCCCTTCTTGCTGGCTGCCGGTGCGCTTCCGGTCAGATCGACTATCTTGAGGCCTCGGCGTTTGAATAGGGCATCGGGTCTTATCTCTATGCCCCGGCAGAAGAGCGCCGACAAGAGATGATGTATTTGGGCAATGCCGGACCGCGTAGCAAGATTTGCCGCAACCGCCAGATGCGGCTTTTCTTTGAGGACCTCGGATACTACAGGGGTGAGAGTTCCTTTCGGGCCCACTTCGACAAATGTCCGGACGCCATCGGCATACATGGCTTCCAGTGTCTTGCGGAACAGAATCGGCTTCTCAAATAGCTCAGTGGAGATCTGAAATATTGCGTTGCTGTCCGGCGGGTACTGGCTAGCCAGGGAGCAAGACCAGGCCTCAATCTCAGGCGGCTTGACCGTTAGCTTGCCGACCTCCTCTCGGCCAGTTGTCACGATGCCGCTCACCAGGGGCGTGTGATAAGGAATTGCAGCCGGCAATTGGAAAAAGTCGATGCCGGCTGCTTTAAAGGCAGCCGATGCTTCCTCGATCGCGGACTGGGTGCCGGAGACGATCACATCACGGTCGGTCATCTCGGCGCTCAGATACACTGGCGACTGGAGCTTCTCCATGATCGGGGCAATCCTGTCATATGAAGTCTTCAGGCGCAGCGAACGCAGCTCTCTCAGGCGTTCGGCCGGAACGGAGCGCGCCACCTCGATGCTCAGCCCGTAAAACGTTTCGGCAGCGGCGACGATATCGGAAGCGCCGCTCATGGTCAGTGCCGCGAATTCTCCTGTGCTGCAGCCCATCACAGCGTCTGGACTGACACCGAGCTCCTTGAGAAGAACAAACAGGGCCCACTCCGCCAGCAGTACGACGACGACGGCTGAATCCATGAGGGCCAGCGATACCGTATTTGATGCCGGCCAGTTGGCAAAGCCAGGCGGCAGGGGGAAGATCTGCCTGCTCGGCAGGAGTCCGTCTCCGTTTTTGCGTACGAGCAGATCGACGAAGTCGAATACCGCGCGCACCTCGGGGAAATGGATGGATAGGTCCTGCAGCATGTTCGGATAGGCAGCACCGAGCCCCGGCAAGATAAATGCCATCTTGCCGATGTCGGTAGCAGCTGATCCGCTGTAATAGATCCCAGTTTGCGGCGACTCGCCTGAATCGATGCCGGCGCCGGGACAATTGGTTAGATGCTCTCTTGCCGACGCCAGTTTGGTCAGCAGGTCGTCCGTCGTCGAAGCCACGATTGCCAGCCGGTAGCTGCCGGACCGGCTGGAGTTGCGGCGGTGACTTAGCGTATAGGCGATGTCGGCAAGCTGGACCGAGGGCTCCGTCTGCAAAACTGAAGTAAGCTGGTCGATCTGATCTGTCAGCGCTGACGGGGCGTCGCCTTCGAAGAGACAAACTTCCGAATCTCGCTGCTTGAGCAGGCTAGATAGCTCCAGCTCAGTGACATCCTGGAATTCCTCGATTACCGTGTGAGCGTTCACGCCCCCAAAGCCGAAGGCGCTAACCGCTGCCCGCCGCGGATGCGTTTTTTGCCGGCCGTACTCGGGATGAATCCAGGGGCGCACCTGGGTGTTTATGAAGCACGGCGAGGCGGTCCAGTTGATCGCCGGGTTGGGCTCGCTGACATTGAGCGTCGGCGGCAGGACCTTGTGGTAAACCGCCAGAGCAGCCTTGATCAGCCCGGCGATGCCGCTGGCAGCCTGGCAGTGCCCGATCATTGACTTAACCGATCCGACCGCGCACCACTGCTGTGCGGAGCGCTCACCACTTGCAGTACCACCGACGGTGCCAAACACTCGCTGGACGGCCTGCATTTCGGCCGTGTCACCGGCAGCAGTGGCAGTGCCGTGTGCCTCGAGAAGTGCCACTGTCTGTGGTGAAATCCCTGCCATTTCGTAAGCGCGGCTCATGGCCAGTGCCTCACCGTCTACAGATGGTGCGAGAGCGCTGCCACCACGGCCGTCGCTCGACGAGCCGACCCCGAGGATGACTGCATAAACGCGGTCGCCGTCTCGCACTGCATCCTCGAGCCTCTTGAGCAGCACCATGCCGATGCCTTCACCGAGTATGGTGCCGTCCGCACCGCGATCGAAGGGTCGAGCCTGGCCGCTGCGCGAGAGCGCACCGAGGGATGAGAACATCTGATAGAAGCAGGCCGTGGACGTGACGTGGATGCCACCGGCGAGGACGACATCGCATTGTCCGCTGAGCAAGTCCATCACGCCAGTCTCTACGGCAATGAGGGACGTGGCGCAGGCTGCATCCAGTAGCAGATTGCGCCCTTTGAAACCCAGTCGATTAGCTATTCTGCCGGCCTGAACGTTGGGCATCACGGCCGGTATCGAATCGGTGGTGCATGGTCTGAGGCTGCCCCTGAGCTGAGCCTCGATCGCCTGGAGATCGGACTGACTGTATTCAGGGTGCAAGCCGGACAGCACGTCGAGAACTTGATCGACCGTGTGCCCGTGCTGGATCAAGTTGACTGCTCCGACGCCGGGGATGGACGTGCGGCCGAGCAAGATTTCTGCTCTGTCGCCGTCGAACGGCCGATCGAGATAGCCGGCGTCGCGCATTGTGTCATGGGCGACGCGCAATGAGAGAAATTGCTCCGGATCGCCACCGTTTACACCGTTGGGCATGATGCCGAACTGCAGTGGGTCGAAGTCGGCGAACTCGCTGATGAACCCACCACGCCCGCAATAGATCCCCCCGAAGTGCGACGAGTCCCGCCCGGCATAAAATCCGGCATCCCATTCAGATGCCGACGCCTCGCGAATCGAGTCGACACCACCGACGATGTTGTTCCAATAAGTGGCCAGGTCCGGCGCCCCCGGAAAGAGGCAAGACATCCCGACAATGGCTACTCGCCCGCTCTTCCCGTTAGCGACGTGCTGCTCGCCAGGCAAGCTCATTTAGGACTACCCGACGCGCTCGGCTGGCTGGCCAGCCTGTTGAATGACTTGTGCCCGATTCCAGACAACCCCTCGATGAAAACAACCATCGAGCCGGCGGCGTCGTAGATTGCCATATCGCAACGCAGCTCGCCTGAGGTGCGGCTGGCTTCCGGTACCGACACGACGACCGAGAACTCGTTTCCGCGTAGTTCAGCCTTGCGGCTCAGGCGCTTGAAGCCTGTGGGCAAGACGAGAAGATCAAGGTAACGGCGCGACCAGACAGCCGCCATTTGCATGGCGCTGTCGAGCAATGTCGGACCGATCAGCCAGCTCTCGCCGCTGGTTGATCGCAGGCAAGCCGCCGGACGATTGTCCACCGAAAGGGTGCCGGCAATGCCGTCCAAGCCCATCGATTCGACTTTGGCAATGCCCTGGAAGAGCGGCCCGTGGAACAACCACTTTTGATAAATCTCAGAGCGGGTCGGTAGCACTGCCTGCGCTTCAACCCACTGGGGAGCCGCATACTCGTGCGGGATGCAGGCATTGGGCGAAGCGGCGGCGGTAAAACCGGGAGCCAGCTCGGCGCAGGCCCGGAAATGACTGCGTCGGCGTGGACCGGCCACTACCGCCAGCCGGACCTTGATCAGGTCACTGGTTCTCGCTTCTTCGTCCAGCACCACTGTCAAGTCCTTGGAGGCGGTATCGAAGACGATTCCTGCCGGAATATCCAGACTGTGGATGCTCGAGAGAGTCCAGCCGGGATAGGCGGCTGCCGCGGCCTCTGCCATTAGCTCTGCAGCCATGGCCATGGGCATCACCGGTATGCCGTCAAAGGTGTGATCGTTGAGATAGAGGTCCTGTTGCCGGTTGAGCGCAACGGTGAATTCGACCTGTCCCGGACCCGGTCGGGTAACGGTGGCTTCGCAGAGCCTGGCCCCACGCGTGTCCGATTCGACCAGATCCATTGATGACACAGGACCCGGGCGCTTTGTGTCCAGCCGGTCGGCACCATTGGTACCGCCTTGTGAAAGGCCCGTGCTGTTGCCGGTGGTGCTCGCCGCCGACGATGCTCCGGTAGTGCCACCATTACCGCTGTCGTCTACGGGCTTGCCGACCAGGAGCACTTCGACTTCACCTTTCTTGCCGCTGGTAAGCTCCTCGATGAATGTTCTCCGCCCGTCAGCGGGCTCGATCATCGCCCAGCCGTGGCGGGCGAATATTGCTTCCAGCTCAGGCTGTGCCATGCCGCCTTTCCATGGGCCCCACATCAGTGAGCTGACTCGCCCGGGCGACTTCTGATCGAGACAAACAGCGAGTTTGCTCAGCACCTCGTTGGCGGCGACATAATCGGACTGGCCGGCATTGCCGGTTCTACCCACCACGGACGAGAAGAAGAACAGAAACTTCAGTGTCTGCAATTGAAGTTTGCGGCTGAGGGTGAGCGCTGCAGATACCTTGGTCTGGAAGACACGATCGAACGATGGAAACGGCTTGTTCTGGATCAAGTTGTCTTCGATGACTCCCGCCCCATGAATCACACCATCGATACGTCCATAGCTGTCATAAAGACGATCGATCAGCTCGCCGAAGGCGGACGGCTCACGGACATCGACTGAGTAATAGCGCACGGTCGAGCCCAATTTTTCCAGAGCTTCCAGGTTGCGCCTGACTTCTCTTTCCCTGAGAAGTTTCTGGTAGGACGCTTCTACTGCCGGAATGCTCACCGGCTTTCCGTGCTTGCGCAGGCTTTCCATAATGCCCGCCTTCAAGTCTTTTGCCGATTCGAGGGCGGCCGTCTCCGCCGGCTCAGGCGCGTCCGGGCGAGGCACACGGCCGGCTATCACAAAGGTCGGATGGTACTTCTCAGCCAGCTCCAGGCAAATCTCTGCCGTGATACCACGGGCGCCACCGGTTACGAGAATGACGGAGGACGAATCCAAAGCGATTGGATCGCTGCCGGCACCGGCTTCCGCCTTTGCCGCTTTTACTTCCAGCCGATAACGTCTGCCTGCCTTGTAGCCGACTTCCACGTGCTCGTCTGCCGCTCCGGCTTCAGCAAGCAAGGCAGCTACTTGCTCATCAATAGTGGCTGCCGGGTCGAGGTCCACGGCTTTGGTGCGGATGCCCGGCCATTCCCGGGCCAGAGACTTCATAAAGCCCACGATGCCTGCCTGCCGCGGGTCGAAGCTGGCGCCCTTCTCAAGCGAGCTGGCGAAGACTCCGCCTAAGCCGGTTGCCGCCACTACAAACGTTCCGTCCGTTTCTTTGAAAGACCTGACGGTGTCCAGTGACCGCGACAGGTGGAACAAGCTATAGAGGCTGAGCGGCCTTGAGCTGGAGGTGTCGTCGTCGGCATTCAGACCGACGAGATGAATGAGCCCGCTAATCTGCCCGTGATCATTGACGACCTGCTCGACAAGTGCTCGCGCCCCGGTTTCCGAGGAAAGATCGGCATTGAGGCTATACAGGTTGTCCCCGCGCCTGACACCAGCTTCCGGCGCCGAGCGGTCATGGCCGGCCAACACTACCTTGTGCTCGAGTGCGAGCAACTGCAAGGCGAGCGCGTCGGCGAGCCCGGCCCCGTCGCCGGTGATCAAAATCACTCCCTGGTTTGGCAGCTTCGATGGCTGTGGTTCAGGCAAAATGACTGCTTTTACCAGTCCACGTGCAACTATGCTTTTGCCGGGCAGCGGCTCGTCGGCCGCCGCCGGCGGTGCGACAGGCGCAGGCTGTTCCGGCGACGGCGCCCCTTCCGCTGTCAGGTCCAGCCTGATCCAGTCCATTATGCCTTGCAGGGTCTTGATTCCTGCCAGCTTCTCGAGTCCGCCTTCCAGCTGCTGCTGCCGGCTGTCCGGTAGCAATTTGCGGAAGTTGTTGAGGATCTCCACTCGTTTGATCGAGTCGATGCCCAGGTCGGCCTCGAGGTCGAGATTGGGATCGAGCATGTCGGGCGGATAACCAGTGCGATCGCTGACGATTTCGAGCAACGACGAGATCAGGAAGTCGGCATCGAGAGCGGCCGAATCGTTTGGCGGCTCAGCCGGGCCGGCCTGCGAAGCCGGGTCTTGCCCGGATGTCTCGGCAGCGAGTTGGCTGGCTGGCGCAGCCGGACTGGCCGCTAAACCGGTTACCGGCTGGGCGGGTGCCGCGACTGGCGCTACGGGCAGCTGCTCTAAGCCGGGATCATGTCCATTGCCTTGCCTGTAGGGCTCAATCTGGGCAGCCGCTGCAGGCATTGCGTACAGCGGTGCAGGCGCTGCGGACGGCTGTGCTGATGCTTGCATGGCTTGAGTGAGCGATGCCAGGGCCTGCGGGTCGAGTGATCCGTTGCCCTGCAGGTAGGCCAACATGACCTGTTGCTGGGCTTGAAGGAAACTGTTGGTCATCTCCAGCATCGTGCGCTGGAACTCGATCATGACTTGATCACGACTGCTGCGCTGGATACTCTTTTGCAGAGCAGGCGCCGGAGCCGGCTTGGCTGTTGCCGCCTGGACAGGGCTGCCGCTCGACCGGTTGCCGGCCGGTGGCGCCACATGCGATGCAGCCTTGAGCGGGGCGAGTCCCTGTGCCGCTACGGTAGGCTTTTGACCGTTGCTTTCCTTTTGATCCATTAGTCCCTTATTTCCGACGGAAGGTTGCTTACTTGTGGAGGCTGCGGCCATGGCGGCTGGCGCCCCCAGATCCCCTTGACTGGTCGCTGTGGAGGCGCGTTCCGGCGCCGTTGCTGCTGGCAAAATCTTTGTCTGGACCGGGGCGGCCACCGCTACTGCGGCGGTCTGCTTGGCGTCGCCCTGGACTGAGCCCAGCGGTTGGACTTTCGCTGAAGCATCACTGCCCGTAAGGCGGCGGATTCGCGTGCTGTCTATCAGGTAGGTGAGCTTCTTGCGTGACGCCGCTTCCGGCGGTGCATTTTCTGCGTGAGTGGCGGCTGCCTCCAAGAGATCGCCGGCGCGCCGGCGGAACAGTGGGCCGGCGTCGATGGCGACGCCATTGGCTGCCAGCTGCGCAATCGCATGTTGTAGTTGTGTGATGCCGTTGCGCCCGGCCCGATCCACCGAAATGGCAATGTGCGGGCGTCCATCGAGGATGTTGTCGACCAGGTTTGTCAGTACGCTGCCCGGGCCGACTTCGATGAAAATTCCGGCTCCCTGGGCGTACATTTCCTCTATCTCCTGGAGGAACTGAACCGGTTTGACCAGGTGGTCGGCGAGCCGTGCCGCAAAGCTTTCCGGGGCGTCCGGGTACGGGCAAGCATGGGTATTCGAATAGACGGCAATCTGCGGGCTGGCGAAGGTGAACTCCTTGAGCGCTCCTTCTAGTTCGGCCTTGGCCGGCTCCATAAGCGGCGAGTGGAATGCGGCCGAGACCGGAATCAAGCGCGCGCGCATCTGTCGCTCTTCCAGCTTGCGAACTGCTTCAGCTACTGATTGCTCGTCTCCGGAAATGATGCATTGGTTGGGCGCATTGACGTTAGCCAGTACTACTCCCGGGTTTGCGCGCAACAACTCGCCAATCAGAGATGCATCGGCATTGACAGCCGCCATCGTGCCCTTGCGCTGCCCATCGGTCTTGGCGAGGATTCGCCCGCGTTGCTCCGCCAGAAGCAAAAGGTTGTCTTCGGAGAGCGAACCGGCCGCATGCAGGGCGATGTACTCGCCGAAGCTGTGGCCTGCAACCATATCTGGTGTCAGGCCCAGCGAGCGGAAAATCCGCCAGGCTGCCAGTGCCGCGGCGCCGACTGCCGGCTGGGCCACATGAGTGTCGGTCAACTCCGCCTGCTGACGCTGCTTATCGTCGGCAGTAAAGGCCGGCGGCGGATAGACAAACCGGCTCAGCGCCCTGTCGAAGCAGCCTGACAACACGGTGTCTGCTTTCTCGAAACTTTCACGAATCTCCGGGAAGACCACTGAAAGGTCACGCAGCATGTCGACTTGCTGTGATCCCTGACCCGGGAAGAGGGCGGCCACCTTCTTGTCTCGACCGATCGGGCTGGCACAGAAGTAAATGCCGCGCGGATCCTTGATCTCTTTGCAGTCAGATTCCTCCCGGCTCTGGCGGGCGCGCACCAGCTTCTCTTTCAAGTCTGCAAGCGACGAGGCGACGATTGCCAGGCAGAGCTCCCCGGCGGCCCTCCTTTCGGAGGCGTGCGACATGTGCCAGCTCACGGCCAGGCTCTGCAAAGTCGGGCGGCCTTCTGCCGGCACAGGACTATCAGGCAAGTGCGGGGTGTTGAGCGCTTTATCGAGCGAGTCCTCCAGGGTTGCGACCGCTCGCGCAAGCGATTGAGCATTGGCGCCGCGCATCAAGAACAGCTCACTGGGCCAGGTGCTCTTTGCCGGCGCTTCTCTGGCTTTAAAGTCGGCTGTGTATTCCTCCAGCACGATGTGGAAGTTGGTGCCGCCAAATCCGAAGGCGCTGACGCCGGCTCGGCGTGGCCTGTCGCTACCAGCCCCATTCACCCACGGGCGCGTTTCGGCGTTGATGTGGAAGGGGCTATTTTCGAAATCACAGGTTGGATTGGGTGTCTCAACGCCAAGGGTGGGAGGCAGGACCTTATGGTGCAGGGCTTTGGCAACCTTGATGATCGATGCCAGTCCGGCGGCGCACTTGGTATGCCCGATCATTGTTTTCACCGAGCCGATGGCGCAGCTTCGACGTTCGGCGCCGGCTGCATCGAATACCTGGCGCAAGGCCTCGACTTCGGCCTTGTCACCGGCAACGGTGCCCGTTCCATGAGCCTCGACCAGACCGACGGTAGCTGGCGATACGCCTGCATCTTCGTAGGCCCGCCGCAATGCCAGCACCTGTCCGGCCGGGCGGGGCGCGGTCAGGCTCAAATCGCGGCCGTCGCTGGAGCCGCCGATGCCCTTGATCACTGCGTAGACACGGTCACCGTCTCGCTCGGCGTCACTCAATCGCTTGAGGACGAGCATGGCGATTGCTTCACTGATTACGATACCGTCTGCGCTGGCATCGAACGTGCGGCACCGCCCTTGCCGAGACAGCGCGTGAACCTTACTGAAACTCAGGTAGTCGCCGGGCTGGTTATGGGTATCGGTAGCCGAAAGCAAGACGACATCACTGGCGTAGGCGCGCAAGTCTCTGACGCCTACGTAGAGAGCGGCGAGAGAGGAGGCGCAGGCGGCGTCGATCGAGAAGTTGATACCACCTAGATCAAATCTGTTGGCCACGCGACCAGCGGTCACATTGCCAAGATACCCGGGGAAAACATCTTCCGACCATTCCGGGAGGCGCTGCTCCAGTTGCTTGCGGTAAGCCGGGTCTATATCAGACAGCACCCAGTCCAGCATAGAGCGCAGTGAAAAGAATGCAGTTACCGGTCCGTGGCCGGCATTGGCCAGGAGGACCGACGTGCGTTCGCGCGGAAATTCTCGATTTAGATAACCGGCATCGATAAGCGCCGCCCGTGTGGCTTCCAGAATGAGCAGCTGCATCGGATCGATGGCGGTAATCGTGCTGGGCGGTATGCCGTAGCGCGAAGCGTCGAAGGGAATCTCGGGCAGGAAGCCTCCCCACTTCGAGTAAATCTTGTCTCTGGCAAGCGGGTTGGGATCGTAAAACTTTTCCCAGTCCCAGTAGTCTTTTGGTATCTCGACGACGGCGTCGACTTTGTTGAGGATGTTCTCCCAGAACATCTCAAGGTGGCTGGCCTTCGGGAAGATGCCGGACATGCCGATGATGGCGATCGGCTCTTGCGCTGGTCTGGCCGGCAATACCGTCACACTGCTTAGCTCGCCTGCCTTCTTGGCCAGGTATGCGCTGGCATCGCGGCTGACCGCCCGGTGCAGATTGGCGATCGTTGTCGTGCGCTCATGCAGGGCGGCAACTTGCCCGATCATGTACATGCCGTCGGCCCACTGCTCATCATCGGAAACCGCGGAGATGTCACTGACGCCAGTATCGGCATTGGTGCGACGTGCCAGCCCCTTGCTGGCTATGCGCAGTCTGCCGAGGTTCATGAGCTCCAGCTCTTCGCGCACTTCATTGCGGTTGCGACCTTCGCCCTCCAGCTCGTGCCTGTGGTCATCGAAAACCTGTTTGTACGGCGATTCAATGCAACGAATTGCGTGACCGGGTCCAGTTTCCAGCAAGACAGTGCGCTCGCATGCCAGGGCTGCTTCCTGAAACTTCTTGACGATCGCACCAGTTTTTACGGCTTCCTCGGTGAACAGATATGCTGTTCCCATCAGCACGCCCACACGCACGCCGCGTGCAGCCAGAGGTGCAGCCATCGCACCGACCATGGCCGCCGAGAGGTGATCATGAATGCCGCCGGCGAAGACAATGTGGTATGTGGAGGCATCCTCTTTCGGAGCAATTGACGCGAGGAGGACGTCGATCATCTGCTGCCAGAGCACGAAGCTGGAGCGCGGGCCGACGTGGCCACCGCACTCCTTGCCCTCAAAGATAAACCGGCGCGAGCCCAGCTCTATAAACGATTTGAGCAACAGCGGTGAAGGAACATGCAGATAGGTAGTGATGCCCAGGTCTTCGAGCGCACGCGCCTGGTCGGGGCGCCCGCCGGCGATCAGGGCGAATGGCGGTTTGTGCCGTTCAATTACCGAGAGCTGCTCCTGGCGCAGCTGCTGCGGGACAAAGCCGAGGATGCCGACGCCCCAGGGCAGCCCCTTGAGCTTTTCTCCGCACTGGTTAAGCAAGCGGTCGATCTCATCGCCGCGCATGAGCGCCAGAGCAAGAAAGGGCAGCGCGCCCTCGCTGGACACGCTGTACGCAAATTCGGCCGTATCGCTTACGCGCGTCATCGCTCCCTGAACTATCGGGTACCGGCTGCCATGAGCAGCTGCCAGCGGCGAGTTCTCGTCGAGAGACTTGAGAGCGGCGGCTTGTGCTAACTGCTCTTGGACGCCGGTGCGCAGTGCATGGATTATCGACGCCACGCTCTGATACTTGCGAGCCAGCGGCAGAGCGAACGCGACGTCCTGGCCTAGAGGCCAGAGGCGCTGGCCGGGGGCCAGACAGGCGCTGGTGCTGTCGATGTGCCGGCGCACCGCAGCACGCCATTGCTTCAGGAGGCTTGCCTGATTGCCACCAGCAGCGGTGTCTTCAATGGCACGCAGTTCTTCGCTCAGCTTCTCGAGCGCGGCAAAACCGGGGCGAGCCCAAAAGCGCCAGGCTTCGCCTGCCAGGCCGCCAGAGGTGAGACTTTCGGAGCCGTCCAGACGGGCGATCTTTGCCTTGACCTCGGCTGCCAACGGGGACTCGCGCGTAAGCAAGAGCTGGGCATCGAGAACGACGCCGGCCACTCCGGCTGCATACAATGCCGCCGCCGTTTGCAGCCCGACCCCGCCTTCCGCCCAGACCGGCAGGCACACGTGTTTGAGCACCATCTGCACCAACACGAAAGTAGTATCGTCACCCACTCTGCCGGCAGCTTCGTGCCCCTTGACCACGATCGCGTCGGGCGCCGCCGACTCGGCAAGCAATGCTTCGGACAGACTGATCACTTCGACGAAGACCCGCAGCCCCAGACTGCGAGAATTCTGTACTGCGGCCGTCAACGCTGCTTGCGTGTATTCATCGGCACCAGGCGTCAGGATCAACACATTGCTGCGCGGTGATGAACCAAGCTTGCGCAGCGCGGGCTCGAACAGCTCGATCTGATCGATACCGCATTTGATACCACACTCACCATGCGGCAATATTTTGTCTACGGCTGATGCGAGTGAGGTTGCTTCACAACCGAACTCGGCATTTATAACCCCTGTGCCGCCAGCTTTTGCAGATGCCAGGGCTATGGATGGATCGTGTAGTGCTTCCGGGCAATTCGCGGGTGTCAGAGCAATGATTCCGAAGTTTGACATCTGCTTGCCTCGTTCCCCCTCGACGCCTTCTGCGACTGCCGCTTTGATCTGGCCGCGCACTTGCTTAGATGCTCACCGAAAATCACGGGCTCCCATGCAGCTGGTGGCTAGTTCGCACTTTATTTAGAATTACTAACCAGAATTAGCTGATGCTAAAAGCGCGTCCAGTATATAAGTTGTAGGCTGCCTTGCCATTGGAAGCCTTTTAACCATTAGTGTTACGGATTTTTATCTGATTACCGTTTCAGTTGGGCTCCGCAGCTCATAAGTAATGCCTCGCCACTGAATGCGATTTGTAAGTACTGAGTACAGCGTCATCCAGGGCAGCGTGAGATGTGCCAGCGGAATGGCCAGGCAAAACCGCCAGAATGAATCGTGCAACTCGCGGGTACAGTCGCTGAGAACGCGTTTCCACATGGTCTGCGCCCGGAACAAAAACCAGAGCTCGACAGGGATGATCAGCAGTCCGACCAATGCTGCCAGTGCAAACCCGCGATCTCCGGTCAGTATCCAGGCGCCGGTGGCTGCGATCATCGCCAGCAGCCAGACGGCCATCACCGTTGCTCGTACGATCGCTTTCCGCCAGAGCTGCGGGTAATAAACCTTAGTTAATATTAGTTGGCGATTAGTCCACTCCACAATTTCCGGCAGGCTGGCGTCTCCGTGGGTGGCCACCAGGCACTGCGGGACGAAGCGAATCTTCAATCCCAATGCCTTCAATGCTGTGGTCAGCGAAAGGTCGTCATCGGCAGCTCTGTCCCACGACTCGGCCACGGCGGCTTTTTCGAAGACGTCACGGCGGACGGCCATGGCGCCGCCCCAGGCAAACGCCAATTTAGGATTGGCCATTTCCCAGGCTGTCATGCGATTCCATATCGATCTGACCACCGAAGGCCAATCGCCTTTGCTAGGCACGTAGAACCGATAGCCGGTGGTTGCGCCGACGGAGGGGTCGGACAGGTGGGCGACCAGGTACTTCAGGAAATCGGGTCGAGCGACCATATCGGAGTCGACAAACACGAGCACTTCGACGTCGTCGGAGACTTCTTTGAGGGCGTGCAGCTGGTTGTTGATTTTTTGAGCCCTGTTTGGGTTAGTGCCGGCGACAACCAGCTTTATAGGCACCGATGCGGGCGAGGCGGCCAGTTCCGCCAATACTGGATACGCCGGATCATCTTTGCAGGCAACCGTAAAAACAATCTCGAAGTTCGGCTTTCCAGCGGCATAGTCTTGCGCCAGCAGCTGCTGAACGTTTTCACGGAATCCTTGATCCAAGCCCTTGCAGGGAAGAATTACGGCGACCTTGGGGGCGTAGTTTCCCGGGGCGAACCGCAGCTCGGACTCGACGTAGTGGTAAAGGCGCCGGAACGAGACGACCTGCGAGATTAAGACAGCGGTGGTGATTAGCCCCAGCAGGATCAGCATGAGCATCGGCAGTTTGGTTCTCTGACAGGAGAACCGGAGTATAGTGCCTCTCCGTCATTGCTGCCAGTGCGGCGTGCTCAGGTAGAAGTTCTGGCGATGCCACCGTCAGTGGTGCCCGGCACAATGCTCCTGCCGGCGCAGTCAGCGGTCGCCCGATTTGTCAGGCACGTACAGCTGACAGGCGACGCCAGGCGTCGCCCCTGCGCACTCGAGGCCGTTCAGCCTGGCGCTTTTTAATCCAGCCTTAATGTCCTCTTATCTGGCTCGCTTTCAGTTCGGAAACTACGTAGTACACCGTACTTGAATAAGTAATTTCTCGATAGACGCCGCTGCCATATTGCCTCACAATGCACTTGACATTCGGGGGGGGGTCCACATGGCGCGGGCGATTTTATGAAAAATAGCACACCTGAAACGACGACAGTATTTGATTTCCAATCACGTTATACGGACAAGGGCGACAGTCGCAATTTCTTAGATGGCGATCGAACCTGGCTGTGGAAGTGTCTGTCCAGCGATCCCCTCGCCACTGCCAGTGCGCAAGCGCCGCCTACCGCCAGTGGAGAAGTCGCACACCCGCTTTCCGGCGGACTCTGGTATCTGGCCATGGCTAAATCGAGCGGTGTGCGGCAATTTGTCGCCTCGAATCCGACCACGCCGCCGGACTGTCTCGAATTCCTTTCGCGGGACCAGGACTTGTTGGTCAGGCAATTGGTGGCAGCCAATGGCAAGTGTCCCGATGCTGTGCTCGAAGAAATGGCTAAGTCCGAGTGCGTCCAGGTTAGACGGTCTGTGGCTGAAAACCCGGCTACGCCTGTCGCGACCATCAAACTGCTAGCTTTGGACCGAGATCCGGTCGTCCGCCACAATGTGGCCGCAAATTGCAATGCACCGCCTGAAGCCCTCAGCCTGTTGTCTTGGGACAAGGAAATCTATATCCGCTACCAGATTGCTGTGCACGCCCACGCACCGGAGACCGTCTTGCATTCGCTGGCCGGTGACCCTAATGTTCTTGTGCGGCAGGGAGTGGCGCGCAATCGGCAGACGTCATCGCAAACCCTGGCCGTGCTTGTCAAAGATGGGGACCTATCGGTCAGACAAATTGCCGCTGCCAACGACATGACTGCCGAGAATGCCTTGCGCGTGCTGAGCGCCGACGGCAATCTCTATGTGCGCAGGGCACTTGCTGACCATGATCGGTCCGGAACGGAAACTCTGAAAGGACTGGCTCGGGACAACGACCTTTTCGTGCGTTACCTGGTTGCTACCAACGAGCGGCGTTCTGCTGATGTGCTCCTCGAGCTTGCCAAAGACGGCGACGTCAGCATTCGACGGGCGGTTGCCCGCAGCGACGACGCGCCGGCTGCGGCTTTCAGGGTCCTGGCCGCAGACGAGGACATCCTGGTCAGATTGTGGCTTGCGCGCAATGAAAAGGCGCCGGCCGAGATTCTCCAGACGCTGGCGGCCGACGAGCATCTGGCAATCAAGCAGGCAGTCGCGGACAACGAATCGTCGCCCGCCGGCGCCATGGAAGTTTTGTGCCAGGATACCAGCATCTATGTGCGCAGATCCGTGGCCAGCAATCGTCCAACCAGCCCGGATATCCTGCGTGTGCTGGCGGCGGATCCCGATCATTTTGTGCGCTGCCTGGTGGCGGTCAACGAAAATACGCCTGCCGACGCGCTTGAGGTCCTTGCTTTCGATCAGTCGGCCGACGTGCGCAGGCGGGTGGCAGGCAACCGCGCAACCCCACCGCAAATTCTGCACAACCTCGCCGAAGACGCCGACGAATGGGTGCGTGCCGCAGTCGTCAGAAATATGTTTGCTCCATTTATTGCGTTGCGAATCCTCTCTGACGACAGCGACCCCTATATCCGCTTGCTGGTGGCCAAGACCCTGTACATTCCGGTGGACATAGCGCAGCACCTGGCCGCCGACCACGATGCCTGGGTCCGTCGAGCGGCATCCAAGCGCTTGTCTGCCCTGAAGTGCAGCGGATCCGCCTGAAAAATAGTTTCGCAGGAGGAACCCGGCGCCAACCTAGTGTCGCTTTCCACTTGGTCCAGCGGGCCGCTTCTTGCTTGCCGGTGGAGAAGCCTGACGGTGGCGAGCTTCCGGCGCCAGCCGGCGCCCGCGCTTGATTCTTTTGGCCTGAGGTTTTGCTGGGGCAGGTGGCGGCGGAATTGGCGATGTGCCTGCCAATTCTATGTTGCGTAACTGACTGGTCAGGCTGAAAAAGGCGACGCGCAGCTCTCCGACCGATACCTTGTGACCGTTGACGATGATTGATAGGGCCAGCGTCTGATTGTCGGCGGTGCGCAAAACTCCCGAGACGGAGCGCACGGTGTCCATGGCGCCTGTCTTGAATTCGAAGCTGCCTGCATGTGACCGCGACGTGCCCTCGAAGCGCATCAAGTTGAGATAGGGACCGGAAAGTTGAGGACCAGCCATATGGCGGAGCACGGTGTTGAGCGCGTGGGGACTGATGCCATTCTTGCGGGACAGCCCGCAGCCATCAAAGAGAACGATCTCTCGTGCCGGAATTCCCAACTTCAAAAGCCAGTTCTTGAGGTAGAGCAATCCCGATTCCTCCAGCGACGCTCGCTCGTTCGGTCTTCGGGTTTTGACGGCGATCGTCCGCAGGAGCTGTTGCGCATAGAGATTGTCGCTTTCCTTCAGGGTGGTCTCAATCAGCTCTCTGAGCGGTAACGACTCATGCTCGGCCAAAGCCTGCGGGGGGTCTCGATAACCGGCACTCATTGACTTCGATCCCATGCGCAATCCCATTGCTTTCGCCATGCTGGTCAAAATCGCCAGGTTGTACCGGTCGGGATTGGCGACAATGAGCGAGCCGGCGCCGCCCATTTCGGGCCCGGGCGGCCGAAAGGCGCGCACTGACCCGGTGCGAGCATCAAAAGATGCCCACCCTGCTGTAATGCCTGACTCAAGAAGCGTCCGGGTCAGCGATGTCTCGGCGATTCGATCGAATGGCTCGAAGACGACCGGCAAGAGCCCCTTGCCCAGTGCCCGCAGTGGTGCGAGGTTATGGTCTACGACCAGATTCGATGAAACCGGCATCCACTCTTGTCCCCAATCTTCCACCAGCCAGGCAGGCGAGAAATAGTCGGATCCGCCCGATACCGGCACCATCTCCAGGGTGCCGGCCACATGCCGGATGTTTTTCTCTTTCAACGACTGCAGCAGCCGGTTGAGGTCATTTAACTCCAAAGATGGATCCTGCGACGGCTCGAGCACGAGATCTCCCTGCACCTTGTCGCCCTTTACCCGCCCATAGGCCAATAACCGCGTGCGGTAGCGAAAGTCCGGGCCGAGCGTATCCATGGCACAGGCCGTGGTAAATACTTTGGCTGCAGAGGCCGGCACGAATCGTTTGTTGGCGTTGTAGTTGAAGTATATGCGCCCGGATGGCAGGTCCATCACTTCCAGCCCGACCATGGAATTCTGCAGCTCCGACCGTTTGAGCCAGGCTTTGACAATAAGGTCCAGTCGTTCAGCCGGGCGTGATTCCGCAACGGCGCGTGCAGCCGGAGCCTCGAGGGCCGGGGACGACAGGCCGCTGACAAGAAAGCATATGGCCAGGAAGACTATGCTGATCCGCGCCCTGGCTGACATTTGCCTGCGCCTCGCTGCTCAGAATGACATGCTAAAGACAGCCTACGATATATGGAGCAGATTTTTGATCCCGTAGCCGATCATATTAGGGTTGGCTTTCAGGCGTCGTTTGCAATATGCGGCCGCTGTCTTGTCTTTACCGAACGGAAGATACAATCTGACGAGAACGCCGCTGCGCGCCAGTTCCTGCACAGCCTCTTTCTGGTCGTATCCGCTGACTTGTTTTTCCCAGCCGGCAAAGTACGCTCCTGAAACTAGCTGCTGCTGGACTTTTCCGCGTGGAACCCCCAGCAAGAATTGGCTTTCAAATCTCGAGGCCGCCAGCCGTTGTGGGATGGCAATTCGGCTGAGGAATTGCTCGACACAGTGCGTATCGTGAGTGGCCAACTCTACGTAGGTGCCGCGTCGGGCCAGTTCACCGGCGTATTCGACCAAAAGCTCCTTCATGACAGGCTTTTCGGTATGGGCAATCTCGGCGGGCTCGTTGTAGATTCCGATCACAAGCCGGCAGCGCATGCGATCATCGAATCGTCTGATGTCGTTGCGTGTTCTGAACAGTCGCGACTGGATCACGGTGCCTACTTTTGAATAACCGGCGTCAATCAGCGCAAAATAGGTCTCGAGGTGGAAGTCCGTCCAGCGATGATCTTCAGCCTCGATCGTCACACCGATGTTGAATTTGCAGGCGTGGTCCACGACCGCTTTGATTCGCTCGAAAGCGTCGTCAAGCTTGGGGTCATGCCCACCGCCGGCTGCTGGCACGCAGACGCTGAACATCGAAGGCTTGAGGGAAACGGTCATCTGGTGCTGCCAATCCGGGCAGGGTAGCGGAGAAGCCGCCATTTCGTCGATGAGGGCTTTGTAGAGCTCGATCGCGCTCTGGCAGTCATCGACTGTTTCCGAGTCTTCGCCCAATATGTCCAGCGTTGAGCAGAAGTGGTTATCTTTGTATATCTTGTGGGCGAGTTTGATCGCCTCTTGCGAGTGCTGTCCAGCCAGGTACGGCTGCGCCAGCATCAATACCAGGCTGAGCGGAATCGAGTCTATAAGCGAATTCTGTGTCGACCCGGCACTGGGAATCATTTCGAGTGCTTGGGATACTTCTCTCACAGGCAATTCTACTGGCATATTTGCATTGATTCCTGAATCTGAAAAGACCTCAGGCATTATATTCGTTATCCCATATCTGAAAACTGAGCTTAATCAAATCGTGGCGCTGCCAGGGGGAGCTTCCCCACCGCCACCGGATACTTAGACGAACATCTTTTCTTAACGAGCCCGGGCCCGTCATCCTGCTCCAAAGAGTGTAGCCAGAGGACGTAAGAGCTCAGTACGCTTGCTGTGCTCGGCCATGAATGCATCAAGTGCGCCCGGCAATCGAGAAAGGATGAGCACGTAGGTATTGGCCTCGGCGTCAGAACCGCGCGGTGTCAGGTAGGAGACCGTGTAGCCGGGTGCGGTTCGCGTCACAAACTGCGTTCTCCCGGCAGGCAGGTAGCGAACCGATCGGATCGGCGCGCCGAGTTTCTGTTTCTTCATCTTGCCGGCCAGAGCGCCAGCAATTTGCTCGACCGCCGCCTCGTTAACTGCCTCTGCTGCCGGAATGCTCATTATGAGAACGTCCACCTTGCCGGTTTGCCCTTTTGATCCGGTAAAGATCGTGAGGGCCGGCTGTTCCTTCTTGTACATGGCCCAGGTCCAGCCGGAAGACTTTGCATCGGTGCTGGCGGGCAGACCGAATTGCTTCTCGAAGTCATAGAAGTCGTCGCCGATGCCAGGCAGGGCGTGTGAGGCCACGTAGGAAAGCAGCGGCGAGCGATGGTCAGGAGTTTGATGCTTGTTCGGGGGTTTGAGAGCGGACGCTGGTGGCGCCGCCAGCGGTTTGGGCGGAGTGCGATGCGCCGCTGGCGTCCGACCGCCAGACGGTGCAGTGTTGGTGCTCCTGACAATTGATCGATAATACGCCGGAGGCGTCGTCTGGCTGAAGGGTTGAATCTTGCTCATCTCAACGAGCGCATCATCGCGCGATGTCGTCTGTGTTCGCAGGTCGCTTATCAACAGTGTGCAGGTACCTTCGTCACCGACTTCGCCGATGCGATACATCACCTTCACGTCCATGCGCGGCCAGTCCGCCGTGTCGATCGGCAACTCAAACGGGGTGGTGGATTGCAGCCAGACATACGTTCTATGCCGGCGCCCCAGGCTCTTGCGTATTTCTTCGCGGGCTCTGACGGCCTGACCCTGGCGGCGGTCGGTGAACATCGCCTGAAAGCGAATGAGCTGGCCGCTCAGGTCCTTGTCTCCAGCATTTTCAACCTCGATGAGGATAGCCGGATGATAGCCGGTAGCATCGAGTGCCCAGCCGGTAGCGTACACGGCGGCGGCCAGCGGTCCTTGGCCCGCAGCCGGCTGCTGAGCCGGCTCATCGTCTTGTGCTTGCAGGGGACCGCACATGCAGACAGTTGCCACGAGGATCACCGCCAGGGCGGCGAACTGCCAGCAGGTCGCTGGCCGGCGCCTAGAGGCTACTGGCATGGAGGGTGGCATCCAGAAGGAGTATATGTCGCGGCGCCTCAAGGAAGTTATCGTATGGATCGTTGTGCTAATCGTACTACCAGACGTCATTCAACGATCATCTTAACGCGTGAACGCACGTCGCTACTGGCCTGCACCGGTCGCTAACCGCTAGTGGATGTCCAAATATGGATATCTAGAAGCCTGTTATCGTGATGTTATGCTGTAGCTGTCTTGGGGCGGGAGGACTGTCTTTGTGGAAGAGATCGATGCGTTAGGCCGGCAGATGCTTGTTGAGAGGCCCTACCTGACCAGGGGCAGGCTCAGCGTATATCGGGAAACAACGTGCGACGACAACTGGTTTCCTCGCATTAACGTGACTCTAAAGCGGACGGGCAGCGACTCCATTCTCTGGCAGTGGACCTCGCACAGCCTGCCGATCGACTTCGATGAGCCTCCTCCCTACGGCGATGACGTCTATTTCGAGAAGTATTTCGAGCTGGAGCAGCCCGTAAAGTCACCGCGTGGGCTGGAGGCGGTTTTCACGCTCGGACCTGGCGTGAGCCCGCGGGCCTTCGTCGACAAATTGAGCGCCAGCCTGTATCTGTACCCCCATTCTCTGGACGAGCGCGGAGTCCAGGTCGGTGTCGTAGATATGGTTGGCGGCTTGACATCTCGCGCCGTTCCGTTATACTTTCGTATAAATTTTCCGTGGTAACGGGTAAGTGCAGTCCGGTTCGGCCCCCTGGCGAAGCACCCTGAGACGATCAGCGCGGGTGCTTTCTAGTTTGGCTTAGTGGGCAGATGGGACCATTAGACTTCAATCCAGATAGAACTACCGCATCGACGGTTGCCGACCAGCAGGCAGCTGCGCGCGAGGCTCTGGTTGGCGAGTTCCTGCCGGACCGCAAGGCTGGCGA
>Ga0066388_100000258_pt1 | contig 22947 bp, 17 predicted proteins | sample PanSoiMetaGPlot6_FD_64539 | JGI IMG/M metagenome (GOLD analysis project Ga0066388, IMG submission 64539) | Tropical forest soil microbial communities from Panama analyzed to predict greenhouse gas emissions - Panama Soil - Plot 6 (Hybrid Assembly) | ecosystem: Environmental > Terrestrial >...
TCGATCACGACGTTGTCGCCGAGCCGGATCTTGTGGGGGTGGCGCAGAACGACGCCGACGCCGAACGTGACACCGCGCCCAGCTCGGCCGAGGAGCAGCGGGTAGAGCAGCGACCGCAGCCAGAGGCCCAGCGCGCCGGGTATCCCCGCGCAAAATGTAACGAGGATTTCGTATTTGACGAGCGCCCAGAATCCTGGCCGCCCAATCACCAGCTCTGCATACCGCTGCCGTTTCGACTTCCGTTCGTCGAACAGCTCCTTCTGTATCACCGTAATGCGCGGATCGTGCTCGCGCGAAACGCTCGCCACGTCACCTCCGGTGAGATCTGGCGTGTGCCTTGATCGACGTCGCCACGTTGCGTGAGGACCGGTCTGTTCATGTTACCCTGTAGCCGGCTCGAGACCGCTTCCCAGGCGGCTTTTGGTCCGAGACGCCAGCGCTCGCGACCGCGTCGACACCCGACCTGTTCGTCAGACCCGTCGGCCGTTCGATACGAAGTCCGATACGTAGAAGAGGGTGGGTACCTGCTCATGAAGCGCGGGATTCTGTGTCTTGTCAGCGCAGGCGTCGTCTCGATCGGGCTCGCATGCGGCTTCGAAAGGAGCTCCGATCCTCTCAGTCCTTCTGTTGCCGGGCCCGTGCCGGGTGTGGCGATCACGGCACCGAAGGCCATGCAGCCGCCCAACGGCGCGAGGATCTCCGCCGACAAACCGTTGATATTCACCGTCACGGCCGCATCCTCGTCGGGCGTCCGTCCAATCAGCTACTACCTCGAGATTGCGACCGACGTGGAATTCAAGAACATCGTGTTCGCCAAGGGCGGCTTTGCGGGCGGCGCCGGCCCGCAGGCGAGTTTCAGCCTCTCGGATCCGCTGGTCACCGACGCCACGTACTTCTGGCGGGCTCGCGCGGACGATGGCGCCAACAGCAGCGCCTTCTCTGACGCCGCGCAGTTCACCCTGTTCACGCCGGTCATATATCAGGCGCCCGCGGCGATCGCGCCGATCAACAACACGACGGTCAGCAATCTTCATCCGAAGTTCTCGTGGATCAACGCGGCCAAGCTCGGCTCGCCCGACGCGGTCAACTATCGCGTCGAGCTGTCGGATACCGAGACGTTCGCGCAGAGCGCCAGCGCAATCGTGCCGGAACACGTGAGCGGTCAGACCGGCATCGAATCGCCCCAGGATCTGCCGGTCAGCAAACAGCTGTACTGGCGCGTGCAGGCGTTCGACTCGAACAATACCGGGCCGTGGTCGCAGGTCCAGACGTTCAAGACGCCGGCGCGGGGCAGCGGCACGGGCGGCTGCGACTTCGGCAAATCGCCCGCCGAGGCATCCAGCGAAGAGTGGAGGGTCTGCTTCTTCACGCTGATTGAAAAGCGCGGCATCGGACCAACGGTGACGAGCGAAGGCATCCAGGCGCTGAGGCCCGACTTGCTGTCGATGGGTGCGGATTGGCAAAACGGCTGGCGCGGCGATCCGCGTCCGCGCCTCTTCCTGCCCGTTCCGAACTGCCCACCGGCCAGTTCGCCGAATGTGCCGTCGTGTTCGTACAGCCGCACGGTCGACGTCGGCGATTACGGCGGTCCCTGGATCTGGTTCTACCGAGGTCAAACATAGAGCGCGTTGCAAAATCAAACGTGGCGTCCGCCTTCAGGCGGACCTGAGGGCCGGCTAAAGCCGGCCGCCACAGATTTTGCAACGCGCCCTTAAGTAGGCCGTGCAGCCCGCCTCGACTCTCACCACGGGCTGCTAGCGATCTCCATATGGCTTATGGCTAAATGGCTGATGGCGAAGCGTTGGGGGTTACCCCAACGTTCAGCCCTTAGCCATCAGCCAACTGCCATTGAAGCCGTCTCTGACCCTCGTCGTCTTGCTCGGAGTGTGGGCCGCGGCGCTCGCCGCCCGCGGCTCGCTCGAGGCCGGGCAGGGCCTTCGCGCGGAGTACGCCGGTGATCGCCGGTGGGGCCGCGACACCCGCACACGGGTCGACCGCGAGATCTCGACCGCCGCAATTGACGCCGCCTGGCAGGATTCGGCTCCCGAAACGTTTACGGTTCGCTGGTCTGGCATCCTCGTCGTGGGCCGTTCCGCGTGGTACACGTTCGCCACAACTTCCGACGATCGGTCGAAGGTGACCATCGACGAGTTCACGGTTCTCGAGAACAGCGGCAACCACACCGAGACGGGCCGGATGCGCCTGATGCCGGGTCCCCATCCCATCGTGGTCGAACACTCTCAGATCGGCGGACCGTACGAGATGTCGCTGTCGTGGGCGCGGGAAGGGGCGAGCCTCTCGCCAGTCCCGGCTTGGGCGTTGTGGACGACGCCGCCGCCCGGCTGGCGCGTCCTGGCGATGCGCGTGGTGGCTCCGCTGCCGTTGCTCGCCTTGGCGGTGCTCGCGGCAGTCGCGCTCTGGCGCCTCCGGAGCGCACAGTGGCTCCGACGCATTCCTGCGCCGCGTCCGGATTGGGCACTGGTGCTCATCATCCTGTTTGGCGCCTCCTTCCGGCTTCAGTACATCCAGCTGCCGATGGCGGAGAAACACAGCTGGCGCCAGATCACCAACGCCGACATCGCACGCAATTTCAGCGACTCGTCCATGAACATCCTTTACCCGCAGGTGAGTTGGGGAGGGGCCGGCGAACCGTACGTCGGGATGGAGTTCCCGCTGCTTCAGTGGTCGGCGGCGGTCTTCTTCCGATGGCTCGGCGTCCGGGACATCATCTGCCGCCTGATTGCCGTGGCGTTCTCGCTGGCGACACTGGTCGGCCTGTATGGGTTGGGGCGCTGCCTTTGGGACCGTTCCGTGGGGCGCGGCGCCGCGTTTCTCTACGCGATCTCGCCGTCGGCGATCTTCTTTGGCCGGACGTTCCTGTCGGACACGCCGATGGTCTGCTTTTCGGTGTTTGGCGTGTGGGGATTTGCATCCTATCTGAAATCCGGAAGCCGATCGGCGCTCGTCTGGGGAACAGCAACGGCAGCGCTGGCCTGCATGGTCAAGATTCCGGCGGTGATCATCCTCGCGCCGATCGGGTACATGGCAATGCGCGCCAAAGGCCTGGCCTTCGCGCGCGACCGCGCGCTCGTCGCCGGGGTAGCGATCGTCATCCTGCTGACCATCGCCTGGTATGCGCACGCAGACGCGCTCTTTCACCGAACGGGTCTGGGCGAAGCGATCTGGCATCCATCCGGCGGATACAGCCCCGACATCATGGCGGCCGCCGGACCGACGCTGACCGTTTCACACTGGAGCACGCTCAGCCAGCTCACCGACGTCGAGTTCTACAAAACGATGCTGGAGCGCGCGTGGGTGCTGCATCTGACGCCGGTGGGCGCGGTAGTCGTGCTGATCGGCATGGCCATGTTCTGGATCCCTGGTCTTCTGATGGTGGACGTCTGGTTTGCGACGGTTGTGTTGTTCATTCTCGTCACGTCGGAAGGCAATCGCTTTCACGAATTCCACCAGCTGCCAATGCTGCTGCCAGCGGCGCTCTACTTCGGCTTCGCCGCGCGATTCGCGTTCGACGGCGCATGGCTTCGGCGCGTATCACCCTACAAACTTGGTTTTGCCACCTCGGCGCTCGTGCTCGGCGCCGTCGGCGTGCTTGGGTTCCAGCAGAGCCGCGTTGTCCGGGAGTTGTTTCGGCCGGACGCGCTCGACCGGCGGCCGCTGATCTTAGGCCGTCAGTTGCGCGATGCCACGCCGACCGACGCCCTGCTGATCACCGTGGAGTACGACCGCTACGGTGGAAACTCGCCGATTCTGCTGTATCACGCGCGGCGGCGCGGGTGGAGCTTCGATGCCGCGTCGATCACACCGGAAGTGATCCGGCAGCTTCACGAGCGGTACGGTGCACGGTTTTTCGTCACGCTGATCTCGTCGGTCGTCGCGCAACAGCAGCCCGACGTCGCCGCGTTTCTCGCGACGCAAGAACAGTTGCCGATCGCGGGGCCGGCGGACGCGGCGATCTTCGCTCTGCGATAAATCCCTGTCCTACATAAAGATGAGCTCGCAGAACGCTTGCGAGCGCATCAGTCCTCGGGTAAAATGCTTGCGCTCTAACGGACTCAACCGTTTGGGCAATCCCACCACATTTGGAGCGACAGATGTTCCGAACGTGTTCGACTGCTATCGCGCTTGCAACGTTCGTCGGGCTGATCGCCTCAGGATGCTCGGTTGACACACCGCTCACGCCCGTGCCAGCCGGCGGTCCCGGGCCGTCGAGTGCGCCGGACGGGTCGACGCTTAAGGTGGGCGCGCCAACGCTCGTGTCGCCCATCAACAGCGACACGGTCAATACGCAGCGGCCCACGCTCACGATTTCGGCAGCTGCCGGACAGTTCACGAACCAACCGCTCCAGTACGAGTTCGAGCTGCAGAACGATGGCGGGTCGGTGGTAATGACCGCCACGGTCAACGGCCTGACCTTTACCGTGCCCAACGATCTCGGCATGAATGGCGCCTTCAGGTGGCGTGCGCGCGCCGTCCTCGGTGGGGCCGCGGGCCCATATTCCGTCGTGGGCCGGTTTCAGACGCCGAGGCTCGCGACGCCGACCGTCAGCTCCGGGGATGCCGAGTGGAGGAACTGGTTCTTTGCGCTGATCGGTCTCAGAAACGCCGGGCCGAACGTTTCGATCGAGGGCTTGGTCATTCTGGAACCGGATCTGACTGGTGCGCAGGTGCTGATCCAGCGGACGAGCGCCAACACGTTCAGGCCACGGCTCTATCTGCCCACCGGGAATCCGAACAACCTGTACGGGCGCACGGTCGACCTCGGGGACATCGGACGGCCGTGGCAGTGGATTCCGCGCGGATCCACGACGTGCGAAGGCGCGGGCTGTAGATAATCGACGTCGGATACGAAATCTTTATACACAGGCGCAGTGACGCTAAACTAGCGGGCCGTGCCGCGGATGTGCCGCGGCCAATCCCCAACCTGGAGAACGAAGAAATGGTGAAGACCGCCACAATCTGCGGCGCCGTATGTCTGCTGGCCACGACAGTGGCGTGCGGTGTTTCCACGCCACTGACGCCGGCGCCCGCCGCGTCGAACGCAGCGACCAAGGCCGCTGACGGCTCGACGCTCAAAGCGACAGCGCCCACGCTGGTTTCGCCAGTCAACGACGATCGCATCCCGAACGAGCGACCCACGTTCGTGATTGATGGTGCGGACGGCCAGTTCGAAAAAGTGGCGTTCTTCTACGAATTCGAGCTGACGAACGACGCTGGGGAACTGGTGCGCAGCGATGTCACCGACGGCACGCAGTTCCAGCTGCCGGTCTCCCTCGCCTTTGATTCGCCCTATCGGTGGCGGTCACGCGCCGTGCTGAACGATGCGTTCGGCCCGTGGTCCGGCCAGGCGCGGTTCTTTACCGCGTTGCCGCCAACGCTGAACCGCCCAACGCGGAACTCATCCTATGACGAGTGGAAAACCTGGTTCGAGCAGATCCGCCAACTTCGCGGCGTTGGTCCAACAGTGTCCGTTGCGGGCATGGCTGCGACGCGGGCGGACTTTCTTGCGGTTGAGGCCGATTGGCAAAACGGCTGGCGCGGTGACCTGCGTGCGCGGATCTTCTTGCCGGTGCCCGGCTGCAACGGCACGGCGGCCAATAACCCGAATCCACCGTTCTGCGCGTTCGGCAGGACGGTCGACGTGGGCAATATCGGCCAGACGTGGCAGTGGGTCGTTCGTGGTCAAACATAAAGATTCTGAAATCGCGTAGGCGGCTCCGTCCGTTCTCGCGCGAATGGCTGGAACGTTCTACCGCTGGTTTTCCGACCGACAAAAGGAGCTGACGACTTTCGGTCGCGCCCGTCGCGGGCGCACCGAACGGTCGCGGCTCGCCCTGTTGATGCGGTTCGCCCGGCTCGGCGAGATGCTCGAGATCGGACCGGGGCACGGCACGCTCGCGCTTGGCGCGATCGCTGAAGGGTGGCGATATCGCGCGATCGAAGCAAGCCCCATCCTGATCGAGGAACTGCGCCAGAAAGGCCTCGAGGTCACCGAAGGCTGGGCGCCGCCGATAAACGCTCCCGACTCGAGCGCTGACGTCGTGTACGCGGATCAGGTCCTCGAGCACATGCCCGGGATCGATGCCGCGCGCGACTTCGTCGCCGAGGCACGTCGCGTGCTTCGCCCTGAAGGCTTCTTCTTCGTCGTCGTCCCCGACTACTTGAAGGAGCGCACGTTCTTCTGGGACGTCGACTACACTCACAACTTCGTCACCACCGAGCGGCGCGTGCGGCAGCTGCTGTACGACGGAGGCTTCGAGCTCAGAGCCGTCGTGCGCAGCATTGGCGCTGCGACCGGGTTCCGCAGGGATGTGTTGGCGGCGGCCGCGATGTTTGCGAACATCCCCGGCCTGAACACGCTCTCTCGGCGCACAGGGACTGAGGATCTGCTGTTCAAGATCCGCAAGAACCTCTTCGAAACCCTCGAGTTCGTCGCGCAGAAGCCCGCAGAGTGATTTCAAGACCTCGAGCTCCGTCCCCGGCCTCTCTGCCGCAGAGCCCGGCGGGCAGGGACGGAGGTTCCTGGAGGGACGGAGCTTGGCTGCGAGCGCTGGTCACGATAGCGGTGCTCGTCCTGCTCGCCAGCCGGATCGACCTGCGTGAAACAGGAGCCGCTCTGCGGCGGCTCGATCTTCGGCTGGCGACGATCGTCCTCGGACTCGTGGCGGCCGATCGCGCGGTGATGATCTGGCGATGGATCATCCTGCTGCGCGCCCGCGGCGCTCCCATCACCGCGTCGGGCGCGGCATCGATCTACCTCGTGAGCTCGTTCGTCGGTGGTTACACGGCGCTGGCGGGAGATGCTGCGCGCGCGTACTCGTTGTCGCGGCAGACCGAGCGGGGGAGCGAGGCAGTCGCGTCGGTCGCCGTCGATCGTCTCCTCGGCTTGCTGTCGATTCTCGTGATCGCGCTCATCGGCGTCGCGGTGGCGGGCGCTCGGATGACCAATAACTCAGCGACCGCCTTCGTAGGCGTCGCGATCGTGCTCGTGATCGGCGCAGCGACCGTCCTCTTCGCGGATCGCTGGATTCGCGTCGCGCTCCCCGGAGGCTGGCACGAGACGCGGCCCGGCGGCCGCGTCCTGCGGCTGGCGGATGCGCTCGGTGCGTACCGCGGACATCGCTCGGCAATCGTGGCGGTGTCGCTGTTGTCGATTGGCGTTCAGCTGCTGCGGGTGCTTCAAGCGTATCTGCTCGGCGTCGCCATCGGAATCACCGTGCCGTTTTCGTACTATCTGCTCTTCATGCCCGCTGGTCTGATCGCCCTGATGATGCCGATCTCCCTCGCCGGGTTTGGAGCGCCCCAAGGTCTGATCGTCTGGCTGCTGCAGCCGCGCGGCGTGCCGGAAGCCGACGCGCTCGCGCTGTCAACCCTCATCGTCTTGAGCGGCATCGTGGCGAATCTTCCGGGCGGCCTGATCCTCGTTTCACGCGTGAAGTAAGGCTATGAACCGCCCGTCGAAACGCGCGGTGTTCATCGGCTCCAGTATCGCGATGGGGACCGTCGCGGCGCTGGCCGCATCGGTGCTGCTCGTCGAGTGGCGACGACCGCCTGCCCGGAAGACGCGGCCCAACGACGTCGCCGCGGTTCGGGCGCAGCTCGACTCGAACCCAAAGGCGTTGTTCGTGTACGACGAGATGACGTCGTATCGTCTGAAGCCGCTTTACAAGGGATTCCGTTGGGGAGGCTGGAACACGCCGCACGAGACGAATTCGCGCGGCCTCCTGGGCAGCGCGGAAATCGACCCGTCGCCGGACGTACGCAAGGTTATATTCCTGGGCGACTCCGTGACGTACGGCGATGCGGTGCCGTACGACAGCGTGTTCGTGTCGCTGATGCAGCAGATGGCCGGGCCAGGCTGGCAACTGCTGAATGCCGGCACCCCGGGATGGAGTACGCACCAGGAGCTTCGTTACTTCGATCAGTATCTGTGGGATGTCCCATGGCGGGCTGTCGTGATCGTCTTCTGTCTGAACGATCTGGTCAAGTTCGAGTGGGTGTGGCGCAGCGAGCGCGAGTTCTCGATGACGGACGAGCTCGCGGCGCTCGATGGTCTGCGCGGGTTGAAGGCCGAAACAACGAAGGCGCTGGAGTTGGCGGCTCTCCGACGGAAGTTTCGCGCGCGGCCGGCGACCGCGGCGCTCGCCGCCTTGAACAGCGCAACGCTCCGCGCCTGGAGCCCAGGTGACTGGCAGATCTACGCCGACACAGTCCTTGGCCCGTGGCTGCGCTCCCGCGGTTCGGTGCCGGTGATGATCGTGATCATGCCGGCGCGGGATCAGCTGAAGGCGTTGGCGCTCGGCGCAGGGCGCCGCGAGGTCCTGCGTCCGCAGCAAGAGATGAAGAGCATCTGCGCTCGGGCCGCTGTGCCGTGCATCGATCCGATTGACGCGCTTCGCGCGCCCGGAGCGCCGGAACCCGACGAGTTGTTCCGCGACGATCTGCACCTCTCCGAACACGGCCACGCGGCGCTCGCGACACTTCTGTGGCCGCGGTTGCACGCATTCGCTGAGCAGCAGGGCCCCAGGTAGGCACGCCGCGTCAGGGGGCGCGTCGCGCGTCATGACGATGCCATTTCCGCGCGAGGACGTGATCGTCCTCGGCAGTCGCTGCAGCGCCCTCGCCGGTCGAAGGCGCATTATTTATAGAAATACTGGTACTGTCCTTATACTCCATTAATAACTAAGGTGTAGTCTCTCCCCACACGTGAGCAGCGGTGGTCGCCGCCACGGCGGGAGAGATGCACTGGCTCGCGCCGCCTCGCTCAGGACGCGTGTCGCATACGGATGCGCGTTGGCGATCCTGGCTGCGTCTTTCGCCCTTTACGCTTCGCGGTTCGGTCCTCGTAATCGCTGGATGGCGTGGGATCTCGACCCTGCCGATTATCGGTTCGTCGCCGAATACTTCTGGCGTGTGCCGACGAGCCGCACGACGTATCGCTCCATCTACAACGCCGGGTGGGGTGAATACCTCAGGACGGTCCCATTCCGGGGAATCGGGCTTGGCACGCTGTACTTGCCCGTCGCGTGGATTCGAGTCGGCCACATCCCCGTCACAGAGGACGAGGTGATCGCAGCCGGGATCGTCGTGGCGACGGTCGAAAAGGCGGCGCTGGCAATTGCGTTGATCACCGTGTTCGCGGTGGTGCGACGGCGGTGGGGCACACCACTGGCGTTCGCAACGCTTCTGGTGACGGCGTTCCCGCCGCACTACTGGAGGATGTGCGACGACTTTATCGCGGAGCCCGTCGAGCGCATCGTGTTCCTGCTCGCGCTGGCATGCGGCGCAGCGATGGCCGGCCCGGGCGCTGTCGTCGCGTGGGCAGCTGCCCTGACAGGCCTGCTCTGGTACGCGGCGCTCCTCAAGGTGCAGTGGTCTCTGGCTGCGATGTTATTGCTGCCCGCGGTGGCTGGGCGCGTCCGTGCGAGCGGCGCGTCACTGCAGACAACGCTGGCGATCGCAGCCCTGGTCGTCTCGATTCCGCTGAGCGTCCTGGCTGTGAACTGGATCGGCTGGCGGACGGCGCGTCTCAATGCAGGCGTCGGCCTTCATGTGAACTTGAAGTACCAGGGCGCGGTCCTGCAAGGATTCAGTCACAGCCTGACGAGCGAGTCACGGCGTCCCCCGTTCGCCGACCCGGCCCGGCCGAAACTGCGCTGGTGGAACATCTACGTGGGCGGCGATGTGCGACGCGAGGACTATCAAGCGCTCGATGCGTACGCCGTGCGCTACGTCCGGAAGCACTGGCGGGCGGCCCTGGGATCGTTTTGGCAAGGGATCGTTCTGGCGTCATCGATCCCGGCCGTTCAGCGCGCAGAGCGCGGTTATATTCGACTGCAACCGTTGGAGTCCCCATGGGCGCCCATCGTTGGCGTCATGGATGCCCTCACGTGGCTGCTGCTACTCCTAGGCCTGCGCTTTCGGGACACACGGCTGCCCTGCGCCCTAGCGCTCGTGCTGTGGGTAGTCCCGGCACTCGGCAACGTATTCTCGCTCTACGAACTCCGTTATCACGTCCCCATGGCGGGGACAGCCGCTGTGGCAGCGGCCATGGTCACGGTGCACCTGTATCGGTCTCTCATCAGGCATCGTGTGGCGGTGGCGTCGTCACCGACACTTGATCGCGCCATCGAAGCCAGTCCCATCTGATCGGAGAACTGCGTGAGATAGGTCTCGAGGTCACGCGGGGCGGTCCTGTGTCTCCACCATCGATCGGCGCGGGCCCGCATGACTCGTCAGAATCGATAGCGAATCAGGCCGCCGGTTTGTACGGTGCCGACCTTCAGACGTTGTACGGCGGGAAGATCCAGCTCGCCGCCGGCGTAGCGCGCGAAGAGCCCCAGGCTGCACAGCGCGTTGACGCGGTAGCTGAAGTCGACGCCGACGTTGCCCGCCTTCGCGCTCGTCTTGGACTCACTGTCGGTTGTGAGAGCGATCTTCTGGTTGCTGGGCGTGACGGTCACGCTGCCAGCGTCCAGGCGGGTCCTGACAATCGTGGGTCCCACCGACACGGCGAGATCGAAGCGCTGGGCGACGGGTATCCAGTAGGTGACGAAGAAGTTGATGCCGACGGTCGACTGTTTCAGACCGGTGTCCTGGGCGGCCGAAACGTTCGCAAACCGGCCGAAGACGACCGGATCCGGGATTGACGCGGCCGCCGATGCGGCGGAGTTCGAGCGGGCGTTCCATACTCCGACGCCGGCCGAGAGATGTTTGGTGAAGCGATAGCCGCCGGCAACGTCGAACAGGAATCCGGCGCCGATGTTTTGATTGAGCTGGTACTTGCCGATTTCGTTGAAGCTCGTGAAGGTCCCGCTACTGCCAAACGATCGCTTCTGAGGCTGCCCGCCCACGCCAAGGCTCACGTACGCGCCGGTCTCTGGTGGAGCGGCAGTCTGGGCCAGTGCCGGCGTCCCTATCAGCACACAGGCGGTCGTCACGTGCGCGCACATCATTGCCTTGGTCATCGATTGCCTCGCTGTGTTGTGGGATTTGCTCTCCGAACGAGCGCTATATCCTATCATGGGGCTGGCAATTTCAACGTAAAAAATAGTCCGTTTGATATTTTTCACGTGTTAGAATGCTGCCCGCCTTTTGGGATCCACCGCCTGGCGCCCATTGAATCTGGAGCGAATCAACGATGTTGCGAACGTCTAGGAGCGTCGCTTGCGCCGCTGCCGCGTATTGCCTGTCCGTCTCGCTGGCCTGTTCCGTGGATACGCCGTTGACGCCGGCACCGGCGCCCGGCTCGAGCCCGACTGCCGCCGCCGACGGCTCGACGCTCAAGGTCGGCGCGCCTACGCTCGTGTCGCCGATCAACAGCGAGATCCTCACGACACAGAGACCAACGCTGGCGATTTCCGCAGCGGTCGGTCTATTCGCGACTGCGAACTTTCAGTACGAATTCGAGTTGCAGACCGATGCCGGCGCCGTCGTCACTCGGGCGACCGTCTCCGGCTCGACGTTCACCGTTCCCGACAATCTCGGCATCAACGCCGCTTTCAGATGGCGCGCGCGTGCGACGCTCAACGGTGCCTTCGGACCCTATTCGAGCCTCGGTCGATTCCAGACCCCTCGGCTGACGACGCCGACGGCGGCCTCGAGCAACGATGAATGGAAAAACTGGTTCTTCCAGGTGGTGGACCTGCGCGGCGTCGGGCCGATCGTGACCGTTCAGGCGCTGATTGCGCTGGATCCGGACCTCAAGGCAGCCAGCGTGATTCAGGAGACCAACAGCGCAGGACAGCCGCGCGGCCGGCTGTACCTGCCGACTGGCAATCCCAACAACCTGTTTGGCCGGTCCGTCGATCTGGGCGACTTCGGGAGGCCCTGGCGGTGGGAGCCGAAAGGCTCAACGGTCTGCGAGGGCGGCAGCTGCAAATGAACGTCAGCGTTCGGAACGGCGCCTCCCGGAGCGGCGCTGTCGCTTTCGCTTCAGGACGATGATCGTTCGCTGCGTCGCGGCAATCTGGGGCGATTGCCGCGCATCGCGAAGAATGCTGCCGATAATGCCCAGGAGCTTTCGCTCCGCGCCCGCGACGCCGCTGTGCTCGAGCGCGTCGCGAATATCGAGCTCGAGCTGCGGAATCGAGTACTCCGGATCAAGCGAGATGAGCGCGCGACCGTTGCCCAACGGGACGAGCTGGACGCCGGGCAACCGCTTCAAGGCCTTGGCCGGGTTCACGACGATGACGGCGTGATTGCCGTACGCCGCGATCTCGGCCGGCTGCCGGCGCGGGACGGGGCCCTTGCCGTTACGTTCGGTCAGGGCGACGATGGCCTGGCCGAGGTCAGCGTTCACCACCGCGAGCCGCGCCAGCACGTCCTCGGGCAGCGTCACCGTCACCGCACGCGCCGCGCGGCCGTACTTGCGGGGGCGTCCCGGACCTTGTCGAAAACGGACCATATGGCGGGCATTGTAGATCGGCCGCCACCCGAAGGGCGCGGAGATGCAGTGTCGGCGCGACGCACAATCCGGCAGTCGCGCCAGACCGCTCGTTTTTTCCATAGAAATACGCCACGAGCCGTATACCACTGAACAATTCCAGGACCGGCGTCATGGGAGATGTGATCGGCACGCTCCGCATTCACGCCGCCGCCAGGCGTACCGCGGCCCGATCGGATCGCGCAACCGGCGTTCGTGTGTGCTCTCGCGATCCTCGGCGGTGTCGTTCGCCTGGTAGGCCGCGCGCTGTGAGCGTTCAGTCCTGCGCCACGCGAACAACCCGTGTTATCTGGCGCCTCGGCAGGCCCCAAAGGGCGACATCGACGCTGACGCGGTAGTCGCCGGCACTCGAATATGCGTGCGCCCGCCGCGTTGTTCCTTCGATCGGCACCCGTTCGACCGGAGAGCCGTCGCCGAAATCCACCGTGGCTGTGCCCCAAGCCGGTCGATTGCCAGGTCGGCGCGCGTCGATTGAAAATTCCACCGGCTGCTGGACGGTCGGCGCTTCCGGCTGCAGCGTCAGCGTCGCGGCAGTGCCTTCGGGGTTCGGAAAATACGACGCCAGGTCGATTGCGCCCCTCTGCGACGACCATCGAAATCCCGGCCGCTCGTTCAACTCGAACCGGATCGCGCGATCGCGCGCATCGCCCGCGTAGAGCATGAACGCCGGCTTGAAGCGCAGCCCTGTCAGCGCGCCGACTGCAGAACTGGCGATCACGAACACCACGATGACGGTCGCCGCCGTCGCTGTTAGTGACCAGCCTCGCTCAGAGGAAACGCGGTTCGGGGATCGAAGCTGCAGCACCGGGTAGGCGAGCAGTCCCACGGTCACCGCCAGCCACACCATCGTCATCGGCTGCGCAAGCCGGGCGGCGTCGAAATCCGGCAGGAGCAGCGGAAACATCCATCCACCGATTGTGGCCCCGTGCAGAAATGCTTCGCTTTTCACGAGGTGCGCGTTGTAGGTGAACCCCGTCTGCACGGAAATCACCGCCGCAAGGATCATCGCCAGGCGGAACCAGGTGATGCCCGCGAAAGCCATCGTCGCCTCAGCTAACGGCAGCGCGAGAAGCGGGACCACGGCGGCCACCAGGCGAAGGGGTGTCGTAAACGCGCCCGTGTATCCGTGTCCGGCAGCCGGAATCGCAATAGCCAGGACGGCGTACAGAATGGCCAGCGCTACGGCTCGGTTCTTGCGCCAGACGAGCCAGAGGCCCGGCAGCGCGAACAGGTACACAGGAGCGTGCGCGACGAGTCCCCAGCTGCGATCGAACCAGAACGCCGGCAAATCGCGCCAGGCGCGGGAAGCGGAAAAGAGCGCCGCGTCTGGCATCAAGGAGTACAGCGCCCAGGGCATCGCGCTGCCGGTGACGTAGTAGTAGTACGCGCCCATGAGAATCAGCGGAATCCCAAGCCCCGTGAGAAAAACGCCGATCGCTCGGCGCTCGCGCCGTCGCGTGATCGCGACCGCCACGGCTGCGCCGAGTGTGAGCGGCAGGAATCGCGGATGCAGCCAGGGCAGAAAGCCCGCGGCGAACCCGTAGGCCCCAACGCGTAGAAGTCGCGACTCGGTCGAGAGCACGGCGAACGTCATCAGCATCGTCAGGAGCAGCCCTGCCGCGACCTCCGGGTAGTACTGGTACGCAAATGCTGAAACCGGAAGGCTCAAGAACAGGACAATCGTGATCAGCCACGAGAGCGTCGCGTCGCCGGTGTAGGTTCTCAGGAGTCGAAACAATGCGACGCCCCAAAGGAGATAGAGAACGAGAACAGTGACGTTCGTGGCGTACAGGTCGGTTGGAAACTGTGGGTTCCATGCAAACGTGCGCCCGACCGTCCGATCGACGACGTAACCGGGCATCAAAAGAAACGAGAGTCCCGGATTGTGGACTTGGTAGACGCCTCCTCGTTTGCCGTCGACGAACCAGCCTCCCTGGGACGTCGCGTGGAGCGGCGGCGGTGCCGCAAGCCCGAGTCGACGGCGCACGTCGGACATCAAATCGGATGCGATCTGCCTGGCGCCCCCTCCAAGATGCCGCACGTTTCCGACGAGATCCGGCCTGAAATCCGGCGGTAAGTCTGTACTCGGCCCAAGCTCGGCGACGTCCATGCCTCGCCCGCGATACCAGTTTTCGAGGTAGCGCAGATATTTCGGCTCGTCACCGATCAGGACCGACTGGAACCGGGCCGTTGGCGAGGAGAGGAGCGATGCCGTCGCGAGAACCGCCACGAGCGAGATCTCGAGCCAGCGACCTGCGAGCCGTGCGGATGCACGGCGGACCGGGAATGCAAGCAATATCGCAATCGCGAGAAACAGCCAGGGCCGTAAATCGATGCCGACGTACAACCATGGCGCGGCATATGCGCGCAGCGGTGTCGCCAGCATCGCCACGGAGACGAGCGGCAAGACGAGCAGTAGCAGCGGGGACAAGTGTTCGCCCGGATGAACGGCACGCACGAGCAGCACCGTGACGATCCCCACGGCGCACCAAAAGGCCAGGTTGACGAACGACGGCAGAAGGATCAAGTAGTCGGGGACAGTGCCTTCGAGGTACGGAACCACGCAGCCCGCGAGCAGCCACGCGTTGACGCCGATCAGGAGACCGAGGAACAGGCGCCGGAGCACTGCGGGGAATGTATCATCGGTTCACACGGCTTGATGACGACTCCGATGCTTGCGCTCTCGCGGATCGTGATTGTCGCCACCGCCGGCCTGAAATCTACGTAGCGGCGGGGCTCGTGCGTCGCGCAGGTTCGTCCGCGAAAATCCCGATCAGCAAGAATGGATATGCCCACGCGACGTACGTCCCGGTCGGCTGAATCTTCACGAGCGTCGCCGCAATGGCGATAGTCGCGGTCAGTAGCGACAGCTGCGCGGCCGAGGCGCGTTGCGCGAGCACGAACGTTGTAGCCACCAAACCGTAAAACAGCACATAGAACGGCGTCGTGAGACCCGATTCACCGATGAGGGGTGTCATCATCCAGCGCCGAACTCCCTCACGCTGGCCCCAGAATCCGAACGGGCTCCTTCCGTACCCGCGTGGGTCCGTGTGATGGCCAAAGGTGTCATTCAGTACCGTCCCGATTCGGGATCGGCCGTTTGCGGGTCGCGACATGGCGAGGGTCGCGGCGCCAATCACCGCCGCGGCGAGCGCGAATCCCACCAGGAATTGCACGACACGCGCGCGATCGCGCCAGAAGTATCCAACCCACGCCGGCAGCATGAACGCCGGATAAAACCCGGCGCCGGTGCTGATCGCGAGCATCGCGCCGGCCGCCGCCGGAATCGGCAGGCACGCGAACGCCACGATCGTCGCCGCCGCCGGGGCGATGTGCGACACGAACGTCATGCCGCCAATGAATTCCTCGTCGCCTCCGAGGCCCAACACGAACCCGCTGCCGCAGTACAGCGCGACCAGCGCCCACCCGACATCGGACACCCCGGTGAGACGTGCGCCGATGATGAACAGGGCGAGGACGCCGGCAAGGTGAAACGTGATGGTGCACAGCTTGGTTGCGAGCGGGGGCGGCAGGTAGTACGTCGCGATGTCGCCGAGCGGCGGCCGCGTGTTGGTCCCCCGGTTCGGCGGTTGCGGCTCGATGAGGAATTGAAACGGTACGTGCGCCGCGTACAGGACCGGGCCATATGCCGCACCGGGCGTACCGGTCAGCAACGGATCGCCGAAGGGTAATCGTCCGCGCTCGCGCAGCCGCTGCGCGCCCAGGTTGATGAAGAATCCCGAATCGTCCGGCAGCCGCGTCAGGCCGACGAACACGTCGCACACCACCAGCGCCACCGCGACGGCGGCGAGCGCGCGGCCCCGAAGGTTCGGACGCCATGGGGAGTATGACGCCGCAGGCGACCACGCCTGGCGCAGCGCCTGAACGAGCAGCGCCATGTTGAGGATGAAGATGACGATGAAGACGAGATCCAGCAGGCGCCAATACACCGGATCGAGCCGGATGCGGAAGAATCGCATCATGTCGAAGAACGTCAGACCCAGGAGCAGCATCAGGACGAGGGCGATATTCCGCGCGCTTCTCGGCCGAGAGAAGTCGAACGCGACAGCGAGCGCGACCAGGAGCGCGATCCACAACGTCCCCCCTTGATCGGGCAGCAACCGCGCGAGAAACGCTTGACCGCCGCGAGACGCCAGATCCCGTCGCAGTTGAACGACCGTGTCGGCGAGTGACGCCTTTGGAGGCACGTCGCCGAAGCTCGGGGTGTATACCTCGCGGAGAAGTTCGCGTTCCTGCGGCCCGCGCCCCGCCCAGATGCAGACTGCGGCGATGCAGGCCAACACGACGAGCGACAAAACCACCATTCTTCGGGTCATGTGGGCTGATTCGGAGCGTTGATCAACGCGTTGTACGCAGTTCAGTCCGCGCCGGCAAGAGTTGTCAAGTCGATTCGCGCGAGGAGGACGCATTTGTCGAGGCCCGACACCCGGAACTCGACCGCGCCGAGCGCCGCATCCATCAGCTTCAGCTGAAACGGCAGGTCGATCCGTGTTCCGGGCGTGATTCGAGCGATGAAGTCCGCGAGCACGTGCCTGAACCGCCCTGTCGTCGCGACTTGCAGGCGTGCGGCGCCCACCGCGCAGACGTCGCTGTCGGAGAATTCGAAATGCGCGACATATCGGCCGCTGGCGACCTTGAGCATGGTCGGACCGTGCAGGCTCTGGCCGGCTCCGATCTCGTGCAGACATCCGGGCCGGCGCGTTGCCCCATCGTCAGTGACAAAGCAGGACATCTGCCGCCGGAATCGCGCGGCACGCGGCGCGTTCAGGTTGTAGCTGTCGAAGAACGTCGCGACGATTCGAGCTGGCGGCGTCGCGGCGAACCATTTCGGCACGTACGAGTAGCTCAACTGCGCCTCGCTGAAAAAAGTGTACACCGTCGGCGACAGCAGATAGAACGTCGAACCGGCCACGAGGACGCCGTTCAGCACGAGTGTCGCGAACCGGAATCGCGTCACCGAGTGTCCTCGCGGGCGACAAGGATCGTTCCCGAGGCGATCAGTGCAATCGCGGCGGCCAGATTCGACCAGACGACGAAGCGCGACAAGTCCCATGCGAACGCCATCGCTGTCAGCGGAGCCATCGCGGCCACGACCAGGACGACGAGCGTCAGCGCGCGGGCGCGCCACCGCCACCAGTAACAGAACGCAGCCGCGCCCACGATGGCGGCACTCGGCGGAAGGAAGTAGGCGAGCGAGGTGGCGACATGGGGTCCGTTGCCCGGAAACTGATATCGCAGCATCATCGCGAAGCTGCCCGAAGCGGTTTGCTGGAGCTGGTAGGCTCGCAGCCCCTCCTTGATCGTGTCGCTCACCTGCAGCGTGTCGATTGCGCCCGCAGCCGCCAGGTCGGTCTGAAGGAGCACGACTGCCGCGGTCGATAGGATCGGTGCTGCGGACACCAAGATGTTCTTCCACGCATTTCGACGCGTGGTAATGGCGGACCAGGCCAGAACGAGGGCCACCGGTGCCCACATAAAGATGAACGATTCGTGAACGAGAGGTCCGGCGAGCCATGGCAAGGCAGCCAGGACGTACTGCCCCCGCAGCACCAGCCAGAAGCCAAGCAACACCAGCAAGATGACATAGACATCGACATATCCGACGTCGTGTCCGAGCGTCGGCATCAACGGGCTGCACATCAGACAGAGAAATGCGATCGCCAGCGTGATTCTAATTTCGACTGGTTCCTGCGCCGCGACCACTCGCCGAAACAGCACGTAGCAGAACGCCACGATGGCTACGCACGCCGCGACGTGCAGAGTGAAGATGACGGGTCTCAGCTGATCGTATGACCACAGCCTCACGAGCGGCCGAAACAGCGTTCCGATCAGGGCGCGCCGGATGAATCCGTGCTCGTAGCCGAGCAACCAGTAGAATTCGATGCCAGCCGATACGCTGGGGCCCAGTCCCTTGAGGACGCTGACGCCTCCGACGATGGCAAAGACTGGCAAGAGGAATTGTTCGATCCGGATGGATCCGCTCGTGTGCGAAGCGCCGGTCGACGTCAATGAGCTGACGACCATCCTCTTGCAGAGGAAGCGAGTCCGGTGATGTTTCTACGACGCGAGCTCAGCTGATGTGCTGACGACAGCCGGCTCCGCTCCTGTCTCCTGGCGAAGCTTGAACGTCAATTGCGGGATCGTCGGCGGCGCAATCGGAAGATCGAGAAACTGCGCTTCGGTCAAACTGTTCCAGCGCTTCCAGCGCGGGTTCCTGTAGGCCATCGTCCCGACGATGATCGCGAAGAAAGTCGAAAACAGGTCGCGCAGATGGCGGAGCCGCGTGACGCGGCGGATGTGGCGCAGGATGATGCGCGGACGCAGGTAGAACGCGCGAAATGCGTGGCGTTCGAAGGCGTAGACCTGCTCGGGCGTGAGGTCGTCCAGTCGCACGAGGACCGTCCGCTGGCCGTATTCCGACCAGTTCTTATGGAGCAGCCTGCCGGTCGTCGAGGCGTACTCGTAGAGCTGAGTACCGGGATACGGCGTGCTGATGTTCAACTGGAACAGATCGAGATCGAGCTCCTTCGCGAAGTCCACGGAAGCCTGCATCGTGTCCCACGTGTCGCCGACGTTGCCGATAATGAAGGATCCACGCACCTCGATGCCGTGCTCGTGCGCGATGCGCACCGCCTCGCGATACCGCTTCTTGTCGATCGGTTTGCCGATGTTCCGCATGATCTGCTCGTCGCCGCTTTCGATCCCGACGAGCACCTGGTGACACCCCGCCGCTTTCATCAGCCGCGCGATCTCTCTGCTGAAGCAGTCGCCGCGAATAAACGCGATCCACGTCACATCGACCTTGTCTTCAATCATTCGCTTGCAGAACTCGATCACATTCTGCTTCGCGACCGTAAACGTGTCGTCGTAGAACTGAATCTGGCGAACGCCGTAGGCGTAGCGCAGATGCTTGACCTGCTCAACCATGTTCGCGGGCGAATGCGACCGCAGCGTCGTAAACGCGGAATTGCAGAACGTACACTTGCCGGGACACCCCCGCGTCATCAACGCATTCATGGCCGGCAAGTTGCGGTAGGTGCCAACGGCCGGGAAGTAATGGGCGAAGTTGACCAGGTGATATGCGGGCATCGGATAGCTGTCGAGGTCCATCCGAACCGGCCGAGCGGCGTTGTGGACCACGCGATTGGGGCCAGCGCGATAGCTCAAACCGAGAACCTGATCGAACGGACGGCCCTCGACGATTTCGAGCGCGGCTTCCTCGCCGTCGCCGCGCACGATCGCGTCGATTGCGCTGTTGGCGAGCATCGCTTCCGGCATCGCTTCAGCATGCGCGCCGCCACACACGACAATCGCCTCGGGAACGGCATCCTTGCACAGCCGCGCGATGTAGTGCGCCGGCAGCGCCATGTTGGTCAGCACCGAGATGCCAATCACGCGAGGCCGCCGCGCTTTCACGCGCTCGATCACCTCCGTGTCGATCAGCTTTTCCGCGTGCACGTCCACGACGCCAACGCGATGGCCGCGTGCTTCGACGAACGCCGCGATCGAGAGGATGCCTAGGGGCGGCAGACAGTTCATGAGCGAGTTGCCTCGCTCCTCGGCGACCGCCCACGGAGGATAGATCAGCAGCAGATCAAGGCGAGTGTCGCGGGACTCGCTGGCGAAACTCATCCGTGAGAACGCTAACATGGGGCGCGCGGATGGCACTAATAAGGAGTCCGTCAATTTATGGCGGACATCATCCACGCCGTCCCTTGTGTCTCGCCGTGTTTCTTACAGGTGCGTCCGTTCTGAGTCTTCCGCCCGCCCTTGGCAGAGCGAGGCGGTCAGCGAATCAGCGCGCTGATACGCGGCCACAGAAAGTGCGCGACGACGGCGTGTCCCGCTTCCGAGAAATGCAAATCATCGAGGTAGTACGTGGCAAGGTCCTCCGGCGCTGCTCCGGCGAACGCCTCGGCGAGGTCGATGCATGTCAAGCTCTGCCGTTCGCAGAAGGCCTGCAGGCGTAGCTGCGGGTACATCACCTGCGCCGGGTCGGCGCCGCGTGCGAACGCTTGCAATTGCCCCAGAGTCGGCGCCATCACGATCGACACCGGCGGCCGGTCTGGCCGCTCGATGAACGGCGCCAGCGTGCGCTGCAGGTAATGAGTCCAGCGGCCCTCCTCCCACGCCCATAGGGCGGTGTTCACCTGTTGCGCCAGCGGCGCCGTCTTCGCGTCAGCCGACAGCTTCCGCCGAAGCAGCGCCAGCTTGAGTCCGCCGACGGTCTGATTCGTTTTCGTGCCGCCGGTCCCGACCGCAAGTATCTCCTCGGTCAGCTTGATGGTGCCCGCGGCCGTGTCATACGTCCACTCGAAGTCGACGAGATCGTTCAGGCAAAACACCAGCAGCACGGCGCGCCAGTCCACGCCGCGCAGATACGTGTCGAAGAAGGCGATTTCCTGTTTTGTGCTCCAGCCTTCACATGCACCGATGAGCAACTGGCAGCGTGCGCCGGCCTGCTGCTGCATGCGAACGCCAAACGTTTCGCTCGCATCGACCCACATGCCGTACGTGACCGAGTCGCCGAGAAGGAGGATTTTGGGGATGCGCCGATCCGAGCTGATCTCGTCCGGCCCAAGCAACCCCAGGCTGTTTGTCACGTGAGGGAAGTTCATCTGGTTGCGACTGCCCAGATGCGTGGGCCGGGCGCGATAGCCATGGAAGCTCGGCTTGTACCGGTACGACGTCGCCTCGTCGTACATGACAATCGCCGTCGGATTCTCGTCGAGTGCCTGGCGAAGCTGGCCGCGCTCGACCGTGTCGAGTCGGTGCGGTCTCGGGTGGACGAGTTCCAACGCGTCCCACGCCACGATCACCAGGACAACGCCGATGACCGTTCCAAGCGACATCGCCAACAGCTTCTTCCACATCCCGGCAGCGACGGGAGTGTATCGAACTCACCTGCGGAACGGCAAAAGCCCCTGATTGGTGTGCGACCCAAAGCGCGGGCGTCTGCTAGACTGACAGTCGAGTCGAAGAGACGAGAACCTAGGGATGTCGCTCTCCTCGCGGCTCGCCTGCGCGCTGTTGTGTCTACTGTCTGTCGCGTGCCGCGACGCCGTGCCGTCGTCTGCACTCGCCGGACAGCGCGCGGAGGGTAAGACCCAGCCGAGTCCGAAGAATCCGCCAACCGCGGCGGCGACCACGCGTCCCGCCACTGCCGCAGATGTCTACCGATTGACCGGCGCTCACACCCGGGTCGTCTGGGTGCAGGGCGACGGAACCGATCCGTACGCCGCCGGCAACGCCCTCGTGTTGATGGGACTGGATACGGACGATGGAAAAGGCGAGCGCGTCATTCTGGGCGAGAAGGGCAGCTACATCAAACCGCTGCTCATCGAGGACGGCAGACGCATTCTGTACACGGGTCACGGCATCGATCCCAACGACCTGAAGGTGTACATCGTCAATTGGGACGGGTCAGGGAAGCGCGAATTGACAACCGGGTTCGCGCTGGCTGTCTGGATCGAGACCGCGAACCACCGCGATTGGGTCTACGTGGGGACCGGCAACACGCCGAAGACGCCCGGGGATTTTCCAACCGTCACGCGGTTTCCGGTCGATGAACCTGGCGCGCGCCAGCTTGTCTGGAACAAGACGCTGGTCAGCGCCGATACGTTTCAAGTGTCGGGCGACGGGCGCATCGCAGGCGGCCTTTTTCCCTGGCCGAAGGCAGGCATCGCGAGCCTGCCCAACGGCGATCTGGACATCATCGGTGAAGGGTGTTGGACCGCGTTTCGTGACGTCGGCGCCGGACTGTTCTGGGTTTTCGACGGATCGCACCGCAACGTCAACATCGTCGACCGGACCGGGGATCGCCGATGGATGGTGGCGCTCAACCGCGCGCCAGACTTCGACAATCCGGAGGTCTATCACCCGCGTTGGACGAATCATCCGCGGTTTGTCGCCATCTCCGGTCCCTACAACCGCGGCGGACGCAATCAGGTGCGCAGCGGCGGGAGCCAGGCGGAGATATACCTCGGGCGGTTCAGTCCCGACTACTCTCGGATTGAGAAATGGGCGCGTGTAACCGACAACGGCGCCGGCGATTCATATCCCGATGTCTGGGTGGATCGCGCCGCCAGTCCGTATCCGGCTGATATGACGCGGCCGGCCACGGCAGGCGAGAAGGCGGATCGCGCGCCGGCGGCGGCTCCGGTTGTGGTCGAAGCACGGCTGGCGACAGCGGGCGAGATTCCGACGCCGCGTGCCATCGCGCCGTACCGTAATGCGCTCGTCGTGAGCGTGTATGAGATCGTCAAAGTCGTTGACGGAGAGTATCGAAGGCCGCGCATTCTCGTTGCGCAATGGGCGATTCGCGACGCGCGCGTGTTGGTTGAGGCCCGCCAGCGGACAGTCGGATCCGTTGCGCGCCTGACGCTGGAGCGGTACGACGCGCATCCCGAGCTCGAAGGCGAGCGCGTCATCGCCGGGAGCGGCACTCCCGATCTGCCGCTTTA